>Ga0187779_10001048_pt1 | contig 17526 bp, 19 predicted proteins | sample 1015_Q2_SP10_10__FD_132435 | JGI IMG/M metagenome (GOLD analysis project Ga0187779, IMG submission 132435) | Tropical peat soil microbial communities from peatlands in Department of Meta, Colombia - 1015_Q2_SP10_10_MG | ecosystem: Environmental > Terrestrial > Soil > Wetlands > Peat | place... | reverse complement strand
GTGATCACGACGGCGGTGGTTCCCGGAAAGAAGGCGCCGGTACTGGTCACAGCGGAGATGGTGCGGGGGATGGCGCCAGGCTCGGTGATCGTAGATTTAGCTGCCGAGCGCGGCGGCAATTGTGAACTGACGCGCGCGGGCGAGACGATCGTCGACGGTGGCATCACAGTCATCGGGCAGATCAATCTGGCGAGTACGGTGCCGTATCACGCCAGCTCTCTCTATGCGCGCAACGTCACGGCGTTTCTCCTGCACCTTGTCAAAGACGGTAAGCTCAATTTGAAATTGGATGATGAAATCACGCGCGACACATTACTGACGCGGGGCGGAGAAATTGTGAACGGGAGAGTGCGGGAATTCTTTTCCTTGCCTGCGCTGACGCCCCAGACCTAAGGAGGGGAATGTGCCTTCAGATTTTTTGTCCAATTTGTACGTGTTCATCTTGGCTGGGTTCGTCGGCTTTGAGCTCATCAAACGAGTCTCTCCGCTGCTGCATACCCCCCTGATGTCGCTTACGAACGCGCTCGATGCGATCGTGGTGGTAGCGGCGATCATCATCGCCGGGCGGCATGAGACGAAGCTTTCCGTCATCCTCGGTTTGATCGCCGTGGCTGCCTCTTTCAGCAACATGGTCGGCGGTTTCTTCATCACCGACCGCATGCTGCGCATGTTCAAGACGGGCAAATCGAAGAAATCATGAGCAGCGTCACTTCCATCCAACTCATCGACGCCACGTATATCGTGGCAGTCGTTCTTTTCATTCTGGCGATTAAGTGGCTCAGCTCGCCGGTGACGGCGAAGCACGGAGTGCTGGCGGGAGAGATTGCGGCAGCTCTGGCACTGGCAGCCACGCTGTTGGATCCGCAAGTGAAAGAATACAAGTGGATCCTCATTGCGCTCGTGGTGGGCGCGGGAATCGGTATTCCGCTTGGCATGGTGAAGATGACGGCGGTGCCACAGCGGACGGCGCTCAGTCATGCCTTCGGGGCGCTCTCGGCCTCCATGATCGGGATTGCCGAGTACTACGTCGGCGTTCCGCACGTCTCGCGGTTCGGAATGGCCGAGATTGGCCTGGAAGTGATCATCGGATCGCTTACCTTTACCGGCAGCTTGATCGCCGCGGGAAAGCTGCAGGAGCTTTTGCCGCAACGGCCGATCGTCTATAAGGGGCAGAACTTCGTCAGCCTCTCGGTTTTGGGTGCGGCCCTGCTGCTTGCGATCGCGCTGGTCATCAATCCTGAGCAGCCGTATTTGTTTCCGCTGATGGTCGTGGTCGCGCTCGTGTTTGGGGTGCTGCTGGTGACCCCGATCGGTGGCGCCGATATGCCCACAGTCATTTCGCTACTGAACTCCTACGCCGGATTCTCCGCGGCGCTGCTTGGTTTCGTGTTGAACAGCAAGGTGCTGGTGGTCGCCGGAGCGCTCGACGGTTCGTCCGGCTTCATTCTGTCCGTCATCATGTGCAAGGCGATGAATCGGTCGTTTACCAACGTAATGTTCGGCGCGTTCGGGCAGGTGCAAACCTCGGGCGCTGTCGAGCAAGAAGCACGGACCGTACGGAGCGCGTCGCCAGAAGAGGCAGCCGGGATTTTGGCCGCGGCCAGCAAGGTAGTCGTCGTTCCGGGCTACGGCATGGCCGTGGCACAGGCCCAACACAAGGTGCGCGAGCTGTTCGATAGCTTGACCAAGAAAGGCATTGATGTGACGTTCGGCATTCACCCCGTGGCCGGCCGTATGCCGGGGCACATGAACGTGCTGCTCGCCGAAGCCGATATTCCCTATGACCGCTTGAAAGAAATGGAAGACGTAAATTCTGAGCTGCCGCAAACCGATGTGGCCTTGATCATCGGGGCGAACGACGTGACCAACCCCGCCGCCCGGAGCGATTCGAGCAGCCCAATTTACGGCATGCCGATTTTGGATGTCGACAAGGCGCGCACGGTGATGGTGATCAAGCGAAGCATGAATCCGGGCTTTGCCGGAATCGACAATCCGCTCTATTACCTCGACAAGACGCTGATGCTTTTCGGGGATGCCAAGGGCTTTGTGGGAGAAATCGTGCGCGAACTCTCAAGCGGGCCTTCCCACTGAACCGCCTATTCCGATCGGCCCCACGCTTTCGGCGACCCAGAATCGGTGTGTTGATCTCGTCAGATGACCGTGGCATGTTGGACAGGATGAAACCGGGACCTTCCCGTTTGGGTGGTTCGCTAACTCGCACGCTCTTCATCTCCACTTCCCGCCGCACCGAACTAAAGGACGTTACCAGAGAGATTCAACAGGCCGTGAGCGAATCAGGCTGTGCGGCCGGTGTTTGTCACCTGTACGTTCCGCACACCACGGCCGGCGTATTGATCAACGAAGGGGATGACCCGGCCGTCGCTCGCGATATCGAAGCGACACTAAACCGCTTGATCCCTCATCAGGGTGACTACGCACACCGGGAAGGGAATTCCGATTCCCACATCAAGTCCACGCTGATTGGTGCGTCGGAAACGGTCTGGATCGAAAACGGGCGTCTCGTATTGGGTCGCTGGCAGGCGATTTTTTTCGCCGATTTCGATGGGCCGCGCCGACGCGAGCTGCGCGTCAAAATCGTGCCGGATCTTTCAACTGGCTCCCCCTAGAGCGGTCGCAGCGGATTTTTCTCATCTGGCACGACGAACACGGTGCCTCTGTCGTAAAATTTCGTTATGCCCTTCCGATCGGGATTTGTCGCCGTGGTGGGGCGGCCGAACGCGGGAAAGTCCACGCTCGTCAACACGCTGGTAGGCCGCAAAATCGCCATCGTCTCGCCGCGTCCGCAAACAACGCGCAATCGCATTCAAGGCATTCTCAGTCGCGACGACGCGCAGATCGTTCTGATCGACACGCCCGGAATTCACAAGGCGGAAAATGTTCTGGGCCGCCAGATGATGGGCGAAACGGAGCAGGCACTCGAGGGAATCGACATCCTGTCGCTCATTGTGGACGCGTCGGTGGAATTCGGGGCCGGCGATCGCTTTTCACTGGAATGGATCCGGAGATTCAAGGGACCGGTGTTCTTGCTGCTCAACAAGGTGGACCGTGTGAGTAAACCGCGACTGCTGCCAGTGATCGATCGCTATCGTAAGCTTTTCGATTTCGCGGATATTTTCCCCATTTCCGCGCTGACAGGGGAAGGCTGCTTTGATTTAGTGAACGCATGGCTCGCGCGGCTGCCGGAAGGAGCGCCCTATTTTCCTCCCGACCAGTTCACCGACCAGCCGGAGCGGTTTCTCGCCGCCGAATTGATTCGCGAGAAGGCCATCCAGGTGACGCGTGAGGAAGTGCCTCACGCGGTCGCCGTACGGATCGACAGCTTTGAGGAGAGGACGGATTTGATCAAAATTCGTGCGACTCTGTATGTGGAGCGTGAGGGGCAGAAGGGAATTCTGATTGGCAAGGGCGGCGACACGGTGAAGAGGATTGGCACGTTGGCACGCAAGGACATCCAGGCGGTGATGGGCGCCCGCGTGTTCCTGGAACTTTTCGTCAAGGTACGGCCGAACTGGCGGCAGAACCCTCTCTGGGTACGGCAACTCGACTGGCATCGCGAGCTCGAGCAGTTGGCCGAGGAATAAATCAGCCGAAGGGTCCTGCGGCGGGGTGTTCCCGGGCCGCGACCAGGCTAGGAAACCTTCGAGGGAGCGATCCCCAGAGTGCGCATCTTGCGGTACAGGTGGCTGCGCTCGAGGCCCAGGGCGACGGCGGCTTTGGTCATATTCCAGCGATTCTCCTCGAGCTTGCGCAGCACAAATTCGCGTTCGTACGCCGAGCGCGCTTCCTGCAAGCTGGCATAGGGTTTCTGGGGGCTTCGGGAAGCGCCACGAAACAGTTCCGGTGGCAGATGGTGCGGTTCGATGCGGGGCGAAGGGCACATGATCACAAGCCGCTCGACCAAGTTGCGCAGCTCCCTCACATTGCCGGGCCACGGATAGGCCAGCAGGACCTCGGTGGCCAACGGGGTGAACTCTTTGGGTTTTTTTCCATAGGCCTCGCAGAACTCTTTCAAAAAGTGTGCCGCGAGGACGGAAATGTCCTCCATGCGTTCCCTGAGCGCGGGAACGTAAAACGGGATCACGTTGAGGCGGTAGAACAGATCCTCTCGAAACGCATTGCGCGCGATCTCCTCCTCCAGCTTCTTGTTGGTAGCGGCAATCACCCGCACGTCCACGGTCACGGGCCGGTTAGAGCCGAGCGGTTCGACGCGCTGCTCCTCCAGCACGCGCAATACCTTTGACTGCGTCTTGAGGCTCATGTCGCCGATTTCGTCCAGAAACAGTGTCCCGCCATCCGCCTTTTGGAACTTGCCGATTTTGTCTTCACCGGCACCGGTAAAACTGCCCTTGCGATGCCCGAACATTTCTGACTCGATCAGCTCTTCGGGAATCGCCGCGCAATTGACTTCGACGAAGGGCTGTTGGCGGCGGGAACTGTTGGCGTGCAGTGCCCGGGCGACGAGTTCCTTCCCCGTGCCGCTTTCCCCATAGATCAGGACGCGACCCGTGGTAGGAGCGGTGAGCGCGATCTGTTGGCGGAGTGCTTTCATGGGCACGCTCCCGCCGAGAATCTGGTGTCGCTCTTCCAGTTCGGCCCGGAGGCGACGGTTTTCGTCTTCCAGGCGGATGTATTCAAGCGCGTTGCGCACGACGACCACGATTTTGTCAAGCGACAGGGGTTTTTCGATGAAATCGAAGGCGCCCAGCTTCGTAGCTCGCACCGCGGCCTCGATGTTGGCATGGCCGGAAATCATGATGACCATTGGGGCGGCATCGAGCGTCTGCAACCGCTCGAGCAGAGCGAGCCCGTCCACATTGGGTAGCCAAATATCGAGCAGAAGCAAGTCAAACTTGCGCTGCGCGATCAGCTCAAGGCACTCTTCGCCGGAAGCGACGGTCTCGACTTCGTAGCCTTCGTCGCGCAGCAACGCGCCGAGGGATTCCCGAATCCCCCGTTCGTCGTCAACGACCAAAATGCTGGCGGACATTCGAGCGTTCCTTATACAGTCTGCGCCACTTCGACGGCCGGGAAGCGCATGACGAACCTCGCCCCGACAGGTGCGTTGTCTTCGATTCGGATCGTGCCGTTGTGCTCGGCAACGATGCGGCTCGCGATGGCCAAGCCGAGCCCGGTGCCGCGGCCCTTGGTGGAGAAGTGAGGCAAGAAGAGCCTTTCCTTGTCCTCCGGCGAGATCCCATGGCCGCTGTCGGAAATCTCAATTTCTACGGCGTCGCCATCCGCGACGGCTCGCGTCCGGACGCTCAGCCGCCGGATGGCGGCCCCCTCCATCGCCTCGGCGGCGTTGTCAATTAGATTGGCAATCACCTGGCCCATCAGTTCCGGGTCTGCCTTGACCAGCGGAAGCGAGGCGGCCAAGTCAGTCGAAACCGTAATGCCCTCCAGTCGGCCGTCAAAACGGCTGAGGGCGGACTCCACGATGGAATTCACGGAGGCTGGCCCCAGGCGTGCCGCGGGAAATCGAGCAAACTGCGAGAATTCACTCACCAGACTGGACAGAGTCTGGGCCTCGCGTTCGATGAGGCCGGCGCACTCCGCGACAAGTTTCTCAAATTCCGATCGCACCAGTCCCGGACGTGCCGATCCGGTGCGCTCCAGATGGCGCAGCAACCGTTGGGCGGAAAGCTGGATGGGCGTGAGCGGGTTTTTGATCTCATGGGCAATGCGCTGAGCGACCTCCTGCCAGGCGGCCGCTTTCTGTGCTTGCAACAGCTCGGTCAAATCGTCGATCACGATCACAAATCCGGGATTGGACCGACGCGGCCCCAGTGAGCTGACCGTCACCGCCGCTCGCAGCAGGCGTCCGCCCGCGGCAATTTCAATTTCGCGCGACGCCGCTCCCATCCGGAGAGAGCGCCGCATCAGATGCAACACCGCTCGGGCGGCCTCCTCCCCGAGTAGATCGGATAACGTCCGTGCGCGACGTGCGGATTCACCAAGAATGGTCACGACGGCGCTGTTGACGCGCGCTACATCGCCCGAGGAATCCAGAGAAACGACACCGGTGGGAACGTTTTCAAGGATCGTTTCCATCAAATTCCGACGTCGCTCCCGTTCCTCGATGGCCTGCTCGAGGCTTTTGGTGAATTCGTTGATCTGTCGGCGGCCTTCCCCGAGTTGCTCCGTCATTCGGTTGAACGAGCGCACGAGCGTGCCGAGTTCGTCCTGCACCTGAACATGGATGCGCTGGTCGAAGTTCCCACGCGAGATTTCTCGCGTGGCCTCGGCGAGAGCCTGAATGGGCACGGTCACCTGCTTCGATAAGAACAGTGCGACCCAGGTGGTGACAAAAAGCAGCACCAGCGTGATGAAGGAAAGAATCAGAAGAAGAATGCGCTTATAGGCCCGCAGCTGCTGCTTGAGCCCGACGTAGGTGATTGTTTGGGTCTCGATCTCCGCATAGCGGCTCGGGAAATCGTCCGGCAAACGCCTTGCTACATAGAGCGTTCCGGCCTTCACCGGTGCCGTGCCGGCCAGGTAGAGTCCGAGGCCTACCTTCCACACCTGCCCCCCGCTGCGAATGGTCTCGACGGGTTCCGGTAGGATCGTCAGATCTGCGGGCGCGTCTGCGGCATCGGTGCCGTTGCCACTCGCCGTGACCCCGGCGCTGGCCGTCACTTTCCCGTTGGCGTCAGCAACCCACCACGCATCCACCCACTGGCTGCGTGCCAGAAACGTGCTATCGGGTGAGCCATCGACGACCGCCGCCGCTGCCAGCCGATTCAAGCGGCCAAACTCGGAAGCCTCGAAATGGGAGAGCAGGGTCTGACTCTGCTCGTTGGCGATTTCCAGTGGGCGAGGGAACCACAGATTCAAAGTCCGATTGATCAGCGCGTAGCTAAAGAAGAACAGAAAAACCACGGGAAGCAGCGAGACCCCCATCGCGCCCAGCAGCATCTTGACCTTGAAGCGCGAGCCGAGCTGCCCGCTGCGCCGTTCGAGCCCAAGCTTGACCAGATAGCGGAGCAGAATCGACGCGAAGATCAGTAAGGAGGCAGCAATGAGCGTCGAGAGCGCAAACAGGACGGGGTAGGCGTTTCTCTGGCCGGGCTCTAGCGGAACCCGGAACGATCCCAGAGTGATGACGGCGGCCGCCAGGAGTACAACCACGATCGAGATCGTGATCAGCCACCATCGACTCTTTTGTCCGGGCTGCTGCATCCTAGCGGCCCTCCTCGAGGTAGTGCTGCAGGGGGCACTGGCCGCACAGGGGTTGCTTCCTTCGACAGAAGTTCTTGCCTACATTCACGATCAACGCGTGAAACTCGTTGAACCAACCGCTGTTCCCCGGGGAATGTCGCTCAAACATCCATCGAACGTCTTCGTACGCGGCGTTTTCCCTGATCCAACCGTGGCGCATCAGCAGGCGTTTGGTGTAGGCGTCCACGACAAATACCGGGTGCTGGCCTGCGTACAGCAGAATCGCATCGGCTGTTTCCGGCCCCACACCAAACACCGTGAGGAGTTTTTGCCGCAGCTCCATCGTGGGCGTCTCGAACATGCGACGGAGCGATCCCCTGTATTCACGTCGCAGAAACTGACAGAAGGCCTTGAGCTTTCGCGCCTTTTGCCGGAAATAGCCAGAGGATCGAACGAGTGACTCAAGTCGTGGCAAAGAAGCCCGCTCGATAGCCCCGGGCGACAGCAGCCCCGCGGCCCGCAGGTTTCTGATGGCAAGCTCGACGTTGGTCCAGGCCGTGTTTTGCGTCAGTATGGCCCCGACGATGATTTCAAACGGCGTCTGTCCGGGCCACCAGTACTGGGGACCGAGCGAGGTAAAAAGCGAGTTGTAATACTCATCCAGCGGCGGTTGGGCCCGGATGGGTCGATGCCCTGGAGGATCGGACCGGCCGGTCGCGGGGGTCGGGCGTGCCGCGCCCAAGGCAAGAATTTCGGAAGGCGCCAGTTTTGCGGTGGTCGTCACAGAACTGTCACGATAATGGCGGCCAGATGGCAAAGTCAAGTCAATATGTGTCTTTTTCACCACATAGATGTGGCTTTCCTGCCTGGCTGGGAGCTATGACGGAGTGTGCTTAGCCGTTCGTACGCTCAAATTCACGCATGAAACTGACCAGCGCCTCGACCGCCTCGAGGCCCACCGCATTGTAGAGTGAAACGCGCATCCCGCCGACCGACCGGTGTCCTTTGACGCCGACCAAACCGGCCTCTTGGGCCTGTTTGGCGAATTTCGACTCGATCGCTTCATCGCCGCCGGCCACACGGAAAATGGCGTTCATCTTCGAGCGGGAGCCCTTTTCGACCGGGCAGCGATAGTACTGGCTAGCGTCGAGGGTGTCATATAGCAACTTCGCCTTGATGGCGTTCCTCGCTTCGAGGGCCGCAATTCCGCCCACAGCGTCGATCCAGTCGAGCATCAAGCCGACAATGTAGACTGCAAAAGTCGGCGGCGTGTGGTAGAGCGATTTCTCTGCGATGTGCGTCTTGTACTGAAGAATTTTCGCAGTCCGGTCGCTGGCACGTTCGACCAGATCGCTGCGCAAAATCACGATGGTAACGCCCGGCGGTCCCAGGTTTTTTTGCGCACCGGCGAAAACCAAACCGAATCGGCGCAGGTCCATCGGCCGCGAGGCAATGTCCGAGGACATATCCGCCACCAGCGGGACGGTCCCGGTGTCCGGAATCTCGGCCCACTGTGTGCCCTCAATGGTATTGTTCGTGCACAGATGCACGTAGGAAGCATCCTTTGCAAGCACGATTTCTGCCTGCCGCGGAATGCGCGTGAATTTCTCCGATTCGGTTGAACAGGCGATCCGGTAGGTTGCGAGCCTCTTCAGCTCCTCGATCGCTTTGCTGGTCCAGGATCCCGTGTGCAGCACGTCGACCGGTTTACCCGGCAGGTAGAGGTTCATCGGAACCGTGGCGAATTGCCCGCTGCCTCCACCCTGGAGGAACACTACGGCGTAGTCGTCGGGAATGGCAAGGATGCGGCGAAGGTCTCGTTCCGTTTTCGCCTGAATGGCTTCGTATTCGGGAGAGCGATGGCTCATCTCCATAACCGACATTCCCGAACCACGATAATCGAGGAGCTCCTCGCCGATACGCTCGAGCACTGCCAAGGGCAGGGCGGCTGGGCCCGGATTAAAGTTAAAGACACGCCGCACGTCGCGTTCAGTGGGAATCGACGTTCGCACCGTGACCATTCCTCGCCCCCCTCGGTTCTAGCAAGGTTGGACCCGACAGAAGGTTCAACGAGCTAGGATAGCAGAACTCCGACCGATTCGCAGAAGCAGGACCAGGCGCTTCTTTGGCGTTTTTTAGAAACCAACGGGGTGACGGGTCAATCCAATCTGGGATGAGTTACTTGTCTCTAGGCGTTTTATAGTATGTGTGCCGATGTACTAGATGCCCATTCGCAGACAATCAGGAGGTTTAAGAGATGAAGAGTTTCCTCAGTCGAGCTGTAGCGTTTCTGGTTTTGGGCGCGGGACTCATCTTGCTCGCGCGGCCGCTGTTCCACCCCTCGGCCATCCAAGCAGATGAGCAGGCTATTCCTGCCGTCGGCACGATTGCGCCCGATTTTACCCTGCCATCGCAAGAGGGTACGCCCATCAGTCTTCACAGTTTCCGTGGCAAATGGGTGGTGCTCTACTTCTACCCGAAGGACCAGACGCCGGGGTGCACGATTGAAGCGCACGCCTTTCAGCGCGACCAGGCGCAGTATGACCAAAAGAACGCCGTGGTCGTTGGCATCAGCGTGGACACGGTCGAATCGCACAAGGAGTGGTGCGCCAAGGACGGCATGAACTTCAAGATGCTGTCGGATGTGAACAAGGAAGTGGTTACCAAGTATGGTTCGACAATGACGATTCCACAGGCCCCGCAGCTCGGAACGGTGGCGGCGCGCAACACGTTCATCATCGATCCGAGTGGAAAGATTGTGAAGGAATTCATCAAAGTCAACCCGACCGGGCACAGCGAGGAGGTCCTGGCGGCCTTGACGGAGCTCGAAAAGGGTGGAATGAAACCATAGTCGCGGGTCTCGGGCCGTGATATCTATGAAGCGGGCAGGCTTCGACCGAAGAACGAGCCTGCTTTCTTGCTTGACCCGATGACCGCTGGCACTTCACGGCACGACGAATTTGAGCGGGTGGCCATGCCGCACTCGCGGAGCCTGCTCCGCGTGGCCCGGCATCTGTTGAGTAATCAGCCGGCGGCGGAGGATCTGGTGCAGGACACCTTGCTGCGGGCCTGGCGCGGCTTTGATCAATTTCAGACCGGGACGAATGCCAAGGCCTGGCTTTTCCGGATCATGTTCAACGCCTTTCATGCCCAACGGCGGGGAACTAGGAGCCGGGCTTTGCTTGTCTCGCTCGATCACGCCGGTGCGGAAGTCGATCAATCCGGCGGCGATGGGTTGGGCCTGAGCGATGCAGCGGCCGTCAGCCAGGCGCTGGGTAGCCTTTCACCCGAGCATCGTGCCGTACTTTTTCTGGGGGTCGTTGAGGGATTTACGTGCCGCGAGATCGCGGGAATTTTGTCGATCCCCATCGGTACGGTGATGTCCCGGCTCAGCCGCGCGCGCCAGGCGCTCCGGGAGCGGCTGGCTCCGGCCGATTCATCGAGGCGTGCGCGATCGGCGCTGTGCTCAGAAAGGGAAGCCCGTGAATTGCCGTGACATCACCCGGCTGGCGCCGCTCTACATTACTGGTGAGCTGGAGGTCGAGCGCGCGGCCGAGTTTGATGCCCACCTGCGAACCTGCTCTTCCTGCATCGAAGAAGTCGAGAGGCAGGCGCGTGCGGACGCTCGCCTGCGGGAAGTGATTCTTGCTCAGGAGTACGACGCTACCGAAGTCGACCGACGCGTCCGTGGCTTGATCGCCGCCGAGGCCAAAGGGCACCAGCTGCCTCGGTTCGAGCGCGGGTGGCGACGTTGGACAGCTGTGGTGGCGGGTTTCGCGGCGGCTTTGGTCTTGCTGTTGGTTGCGTATCTCTCGCTCGGCGCGCACTTCCCACGCGTGTATGCGGACGCTGCGACCGATCATCGCTTGGAGGTGGTCGAGCACCAACCGCGGCACTGGCTGACCGATCCAGAGCAGATTGCTTTGCTTGCCGAAGAGCAAGCGATCGCACCCGCCGTACTGGATCGGATAGCTTCCGGAAACTATCGCCTGGTTCGAGGCAAGCTGTGTTACCTGGACCGTCGCATTTTTCTGCATCTGGTTTTTTCTGACGGTACCCGCGAATTTTCTCTCTACCTGCGCCCGCGTGATGCCAAGGGTTGGCCTTCGGGGCCGGTGCGAGAAATTGCAAATCGCAGGCCGTTGTGCACCGTTGACTTCGATACGAACCATGTTGCCTCGGTCGAGACCCCCGAAATTCTAGCCTTCCTCGCGACGGATCAGTCGGCCGACGCCGTGCTAACCCTGGCACGATTTGTCGCCGCTGTGCTCTAAGCCCTGTAGTTGCTGCGCTTACACGCCTTGAACTTTTCTGGTGCAACCGCTAGACTGAATTCAGAGTTGGAATCCGGAGCGAGGCGAAATGCTTCTGTCTAGGGATTTTGTCGGCTACATGGCCAAGGAAATGGTCAAGCGCCTGCTGGCTGCCAAAATGATTGAGACCAAGAACGCGGAGGCTCTCACCCAGCAGGTCCGGCAGGTGATGGCGGATGAAGTCACCGTCGAGGACAGGCTGAATGAGGAAGCCCGCGAAATCTTGAGCCGTTACTCGGAGGAAATGCGACGAACGGGTGTATCGTATCAGGAGATGTACAAAAAAGTAAAAAGCCAGCTCGCCCGCGAGAGGAAACTCATTCTCCGCTAAGATGCGACTGAGCCGCGAAAAGACGGTCCGAATTTCCCACCGGGTGATTGATTTCCTCGTATCGAGCTCCGACGTCGACTTTATCGAAGACCGCGACACCATTCGTCAGGAAATCGTAACCATCCTTACGTCGCTGCTGAAGGTCGAGGAGCAAATTGACACCGAGGCCCGCGCCAAGATTGGCTCGCAGAAGAAGGAAATTCTGGAAGGCAGCGAGGAATGGGACATTCTCTATCGGAAGTACTACTCCGAAGGACTGAAACGTCTCGGCGTGGCCGAGACGCACGCCCACTGAGTAAGCCTGAAGACTTTATCGCTCCCCCAAAAGTAAAAGGCGCCCGAACTAAGATGCGAGCGCCTTTCCTTCCGAAGGTTGGAATCCGCTATGGATTTTGCTGCTGCTGCTGCTGGTCATCCGGACGCCGCTTGAGCGTCGGCCGGTCGCTGTCATCGGAGCTTTGATCGGTCGTCGTCGTCGAAGTCGATGGACTGTCGCCTGCACTCGGCGTGCTGCCGCCGTCCGTCGTGGTAGTCCCACCCTTGTTTTGCCCGGTCCGCTTGCGCAAGGTCGGCTTGTTCGGGTTGTTGTCCTTCACCTTGACATTCGCTTCAATCAACTGTAGGCGAGACTTCACCGAGTCGAACTCGGAAGTGGAGACGATGTATTCGTCGCGCGCCGGGAGTATGGTCGCGATTTCCTTCTGAACGGCTTCGATGCGGTCGGGTGTCGGTGGATGGGTCGCAAATACCTTCGGGATCGTTCCTGGCTCTTTCTTCTCGTCCGCCTCCACCTTTTCAAAGAAGGCCACGAAGGAGTTCGGGTCATAGCCGGCCTTATACATATACTGCAGGCCCAGGTAATCGGCCTCGCGCTCGTCGTCGCGCGAGAACTTCAAAAACGTCAAGGGAATGGCAAAGTTCATGCCCTGGTAAATTGCATATCCGGCCCAGGTGTAGGGAATAAAGATCATGGCCGGGATCGAGGCGAGGTTCACGATCTCACCCTTGGTCGCTTGTTTTGTGCCATGCCGCGCGCAAACGTGCGCGATTTCGTGTGCCATCACACCGGCGAGTTCCGACTCCTCATCCGCATGAAGGATGAGGCCGCTGTTGACGTAAAAGAATCCCCCTGGAAGCGCAAAGGCGTTGACCACGTCGGAATCAACCACTTTGATTGTAAACGGCACCCGCGCATCGGAGTTCCGCACCAAATTCTGGGCGACACGATTGACATATTCGTCGACCACGGGATCGTTGATAAACTTCGCGGTCTTATCGACTTCCTGCGCAAGCTGCTTACCCAGGGCGATTTCTCGCTCGAGCGAGTAAAAATCAAGACCCTTTCCCACATTTCGATTGCCGATGGCGCTGACGTCGGCCTCGCTCCCTGGTTTTACGCTGGGATTGGTTTTCTGCGGAACCGGCTTGGTCGACTGCGTTGGCGCCTGCTGAGCGGCCTGTTGGTCGGTCGGAGACGAGGGCTCGGAGGCCGGCTGCTGCTGTCCGGGCGCCTGCTGTTGAGCTTGGGGGGCGGCGGCTGCTGGCAGGGTAACAAGTGAAGCCGCCAATAAGGTCGCCATCCACTTGACCGGAAATGAATTCTTCATCGGTACCTCCGGGCGGAAACCTGCCCGCATTATACACCACCCAGGGAGGAGCGCCTAGGTAAGGGGTTGGATGGCGCGACGGCCGAAAGAGTTTCTCGCTGGCACCGGCTTTTTCTCGGGACAGGTGCCAAGCCTGGTCCGGCACGCAGGGCGCGGGACTCAGCCCTCGCGAAGCTGCTCTTTGAGCCGCTCGACTTCGTCTCGCAGCTGGGCGACTCGGCGGGCCACCGACACCTGATACACAAAAAAGACCGCCCAAACTGCCATCCACGCCGCGAACAGGAAGTGAAAGTTCCGCATGCTCAGCTCCTGGAGGCTCGCGAGACCGCCGAGCCTGCCTGCACGGCGCGAGCCTCGTACGCCACACGCAGTTCGTCAAGCTCGTGTCGCAAACGTTCGAGCCGATACCGTTCCGCGAGCACCATCCCCGTGACCACAACCATCGCCGCCATCGAAATCATCAAGACCTTGACCATCGTTGGATCCAGCCCGGAACTGGGTCCGCCAAACAGCACCGGCGAGGGGTGTTGCGTCCGCCATAGGCGGTTTGAGGCGTAGACAAGCGGCGCATCCAAAAACGCGAAAATGCCGAACACGGCCGAAAGAGTCGCGCGCCGTTCCGGTTCTTCAATCAACCCACGTAAAAGCAGGTAGGAGACATACAGCAGCCAGAGGATGAAGCAGGTCGTCAAGCGCGCGTCCCAAGTCCACCAGATGCCCCATGCGGGCTTACCCCAGAGCATCCCTGTCATCAATCCGGCTGTGCAGCAAACCACGCCGACTTCGACGGAAGAAACGCTTAGCCAATCCCAGTACCGCTTGCGTTCGACCAGCCACCCGATGTTTGCCACAAACGCGAGCAGCAGCGCGGTGAACATGGCCGTCCAACATCCCAGGTGGAAGTAGAAAATACGCTGAATCTCATGCATGGTTCGCTCATCGGGCGCGATAAATAGAGCTGCGTAGCCGGCAAAGAACACGAGCCCGACCGCGAGAATCGTGATCAGCATTCGAACCTTCATGAAGTCCTCTTACTCCTCCAACAGAAAGTCACTCAAAACCCACGAAGCCGTAAAGAATACGATATCAAACCCCGCAAGGAACGCGAGCCAGGCTCGATCGAGCGTGGGCTGAGGGGTGAAGAGCGAGGCCGTGGCTTCGACCGCGGCAATCAGAAGGGGTGCCACAATCGGCAGCAAGAGAAGCGGCAAGAGAAGTTCGCGCATCCGCGCATGCGCCGCGATTGCGGAAAAGGCCGTGCCGGTGACCGACAACCCGATTGTCCCCAGCGCGATGACAAGCGTTAGACGGCCAACCGAGGCTGCGAGCGAGACGTTATAGAGCACGGCGAACACCGGCACGAGTACCACTTCGGCGGCGGATAGGAACAGAAAATTCGCCAGCATCTTGCCCAGCAAAACAGCAAAAGACGAAATCGGCGCCATTCGCAGTGCATCGAGCGTTTGATTCACCTGCTCACGTGCAAAGGAAGGGTGCAGCATCAGCGAGCCGGAAAATAGAAAAGCGATCCAGAGCAGACCGGGGCCGAGCCTGCGCGATTCGGCCGACGTAGGATCGAACGAGAAACTGAACAGCACGACCACCACGAGTGCGAAGACGATGGTTGCGTTTAGCAGCTCGCGCGTGCGGAATTCCAGCCGCAGCTCTTTGGCTAGGAGGATGGCGGCGGCGCGCGCCGTCGTCACGCCGGTTGCTCCGACCGCAGCTGAACCAGCAATGGGCGTGGGTCGCCGCCCTGGCCGCTGTCGTGCTCAACACGCCCGCCCGCGAGCGAGACGGCGCGCGTTGCGAGATCGAGCGATTCGTTGCGGGCGTGGGTGCTCATGACCACGGTGGTGCCGGTATCGCGCAACTGCGCAAGCACACTGCTGAACCATCGAAGGCCCTGGTGATCGAGTCCCGCAGCGGGCTCGTCGAGTAGCAGCAAATGAGGATGGTGCAGCAGGGCGCGTGCGATGGCTAACCGCTGCCGCATGCCTCGCGAAAAGGTCCGGACCAAGCTGCCTGCCCTCAACCGGAGCCCACATGCTTCCAGCGACTGAGCCACGCGCGCATGGCTGTCCGTCAAACTATAGAGCCGCGCGAAAAAGGCCAGATTTTCCTCCGCCGTCAGATCGTCGTAAAGCAATGTGCTATGAGCCACCATGCCGATCCGTTGTTTCAATGCGCCGTCGCTGGGGTTCCCGGGGAAAGACACGGTGCCATTGGTCGGCTTCATGAGCAGTGCCGCGATTCGCAGCAGAGTTGTTTTTCCGGCGCCATTGGGACCGAGCAGCGCCACGAACTCTCCCGCCGCAATTTCGAGTGCAACCCCACGAAGCGCAAACATCGAGCCAAAGCGCTTTTCGACCTGTTCGAACGATATCCCCAGGCCCGTGTTGCCCGAGCGAGAAACCACCGAGGTCGAGGACGTCCGAACCGATAGCGTGCCGGACAATGCCTAACCTTTCACCAAGCCGCGCAAGACCTGCTGAATGCGATCCCGTTCGCTCGCGTATTCGGTTTCTGAGATGGTGCCGGCTTGACGGCGCAATTCGAGGCGAAACAAGACATCTTTCAATTCGTCGAGGCTGCCACGAACAGCGCGATCCATGCTTGCCGCTGCTCCGTTGCTTGACGAAGAAGGCGCCGTCTCGCTAGGTCCGACCAAAGAAGCAACGCGGCTCGGCTTCACCTCCTCAACCGGCGCAATCTGGACCCCGGCCTCGCCGGGCGAAGGAGCGAATCGAACCTGCGGCTGCCGCCAGACATAAATCAGGCCGAGGGCAAACAGGGCGGCAAGTCCACCCAGCACGTACCATCTGACGCTGTCGAGCCGCGCGGGAAGGGTGGTGACGCTCGCGACCGGCGCAGCCGATTCGACGCGCGAGTTAACCGACGGATTCTGCGTGCCATCACTTGTTGTGTCCGCTTGCGCCTGCGGCATGGGCCCCGTGCCCGAGACGGAGACCGCCTCGAGAGTGTTTGCCGCCACCGATTCCTTCATAAAGACATTGAAACCTTGCTGCTGCCCAGCCGGGGCGAATCCATTTCCGGAGACTTCGACCGCCGGTGGCGCAAAGATCGCAACACGGCTGACCGGATAGCGGGAAGAGAACTTCAGCGACGTGCGATTGCCAGGATAGGGTACTCGGTAGGAAAGGCGCACGCTGCTGTCACCAGGACGAAACGGGTAGTCGATCGCTTCCAAGCCGTTGCCCTTGCTGACGGGGGTTTGTTTGACGGGCATGCCGCTTGTGCCGACCACCGCCACGTCGCCTAGCTCCGCATCTGGCGGAAGGGAAAACTCAAACGATCCACCCGGCCTGTAGAACGCAACGGGAGGCTCCGTTTTGTTGGAAATCAAATACTCCTCGTCGACGACGAGACTCGCGTCGCCTGGCTCGAAAACAATCGCACGCGCCGCCACGGAAAATGCGTTGGACTTCTCGGTCGGCTCGAAGACTTCGATGTCAACCGTCGTCTTGCCCGGTGTGGCAGGCTCGTGGTAATTCACGCCGCGATACACGGCGCGGACGAGCATCGGACCACTGCCGAGTTCGGGGTGGTTCAGTTCGTAGTGTCCATTCGAATCGGTTTTCGTCTGCGCCACGGGCTGCATCGCGCCTTGGAGCTCGATGAGGATGACGTCGACACTGGCGGCAGGTTTCCCCGTGGTGCCATTGGTAACCGTGCCCGTCACGGTCCCGGCGAAGCAAGCCGAAGCCAAGAGCCACGAAACGAGGGCGGTCTTCCCCAGCGCGCGAAGCCATCGACCTCTTCTCATGCACGCCGCCCCTTTTCAGAAGCCGCTTGCCGCGTGGCAGGTGTGGGGGTACCGCCCGTCAGCGTGTCCATTTCCCCAAGCACCCGGGCCGCCTCGATTTCAAGCGACTGCTTGATCTCGTTGTAGTCTGCTTCGGAGAATTTTCCGGCGCGATACTCAAAGCGCAGATCGCGCAGGTTGTCGTAGATGGCGTCGCGCCGGTCGAGAAGCTGATCGAGTTTCGTGCGATGGGGAGCGAAATCGGAAGACTCCCGCCGAACACCGAAGACAAAGATCAAGGTGGCGATCAGCAGTAAGCCACACGCAATG
>Ga0187779_10001047_pt1 | contig 17527 bp, 16 predicted proteins | sample 1015_Q2_SP10_10__FD_132435 | JGI IMG/M metagenome (GOLD analysis project Ga0187779, IMG submission 132435) | Tropical peat soil microbial communities from peatlands in Department of Meta, Colombia - 1015_Q2_SP10_10_MG | ecosystem: Environmental > Terrestrial > Soil > Wetlands > Peat | place... | reverse complement strand
TTACATTGTGCGAACCGGTGCGGGTCGAGCCGGGAAGGACGAGGATTTTGGGGGTGGGCATCAACAGCTCCGCGTACGCGGGCGATGACACCACACCATCAGCGGCCGCGATAGACCCACACGCGTGCCGGCGGCAGGTTCATCCAGATCAATTCGGAGGCTTCCGCCCGTACACCGGATAATTCCTTCGGAATCGGCGGCAGCATTGCGTAAGTGAATTGTACGAAGGGCGCTCCCTCCGCGAGTAACGTCATAGCATCGGAAATCAAACGCAGGCGGGTGCGCAGCGGCTTAGTCACCAACGGAAGCCCTGAGACCACCGCCGCAGCCGGTTCATCCACATAGGTCTCCAGCACACGCTTCAACCGGTATGCATCGCCCTGCACGACAGTCGCCGACGGATAGCGGGCGCGCAGCAGCCGGCAGAAGTCTGGATTGAATTCAACGAGGATCAGGCGCGCCGGATCGACACCCTGGCGGACAAGCGCTTGAGTGACCGGGCCGGTGCCGGGACCAAGCTCAATGACCGGTCCGTTCGACCGAGGATCGACATACCGTGCCATCGCACGCGCGAGCACGCGGCTGGACGGCATGACCGCGCCGGTTGACAGCGGCTTCTCGATCCAGGAACGAATGAACTGCATCTCGTCATCGAGACGCAGACTCTTTTTTTCGACCCGGGCGAATGACTGTGAGGGCATTATGTGAGGTCACGCCTACACGCGGCGGGCCCCGCCGCAACGTTTACGGGTATAGGGACCAAGGCAGGGGGTCAAGATGGCCTACCCCGATTGGCTGCCCCGGCTAGCAAGACCGTCTAGAAACTCTTTGACTCGACTAAAGAAACTGACTGACTCCGGCTGGGTTGCGTCAGACGATAGCTTTTCGAACTCCGCCAGCAATTCGCGCTGGCGTTTTGTGAGGTTTTGCGGCGTTTCCACCGCTACTTGAACGTACATGTCCCCGGTTTGTTTCGCACGAAGCACCGGCATACCTTTTCCAGTGAGGCGGAAACGGCGGCCCGTTTGCGTGCCGCCCGGAACCTTGACCCTCACTTTGCTACCGTCGATGGCCGGCACCTCGAATTCCCCGCCGAGTGCGGCGCTGGCCATTGAAATCGGCACCCGGCAATGCAGGTCAGCGCCATCGCGCTGGAAAAATTCATGCGGCGCCACTTCTAGAAAGATATAGAGGTCTCCAGTAGGGCCGCCGCGCAGTCCGGCCTCACCTTCGCCGGCAAGCCTTATGCGGGTGCCGTCCTCGACGCCGGTCGGGATATTCACTGAAAGCGTGCGTTCGCGCATGACGCGACCGCCGCCGCTGCAAACCTTGCAAGGATCGTCAATCACCTGACCGCGGCCATGGCAGGTCGGGCACGTGCGCTCGAGCGTGAAAAAGCCCTGCGCATGGCGGATTTTCCCAGCCCCGCCGCAGGTCGCGCAGGCCTTCGGCTTGGTTCCGGCCTTTGCGCCGCTTCCCGAGCAGGCATCGCACGTCACCGAGGTTGGAATGCGGATTTGCGCGGTCTTGCCGGTGAAAGCTTCTTCGAGCGTGATTTCCATGTTGTAGCGCAGGTCGGACCCGCGCTCGCGCCCCGAACTCCGGCCACGGCCGGTGCCCATGCCGAAGATGCCTTCAAAAATATCGGCGAAGGTCGAACCGAAATCGGCGCCAAAGCCGTGCATGCCGCCCATCCCGCCATGCTCGAAGGCGGCATGGCCGAAGCGGTCATAGGCTGCGCGCTTGTCGCCGTCCTTGAGGACGTCGTAGGCCTCGTTGATTTCCTTGAATTTGTGCTCGCAGTCCTTGTCACCCGGATTGCGATCCGGATGGTGCTGCATGGCGAGCTTGCGAAACGCCGCCTTGAGCTCGACTTCGGTACAGCTGCGACCGACCCCCAGAACTTCATAGTAATCGCGCTTGGACATTCAGCCTTGCCTATATTCGCCGCGCTGCGACAGCCGTACTTGATTCGGCCAGCTGTGGTCCCTGCAAAGATACACCCCCGGGCGACTGCCCGGGGGTGACGTCGTTCACGGTTGGCCTGCGCACGGCTTTTCGCCCTGCGCTCAGGCGGATTTCTTCTTGTCGTCGTCGACCTCGGTGAACTCCGCGTCGACCACGTCTTCCTTTTTCTCGCCGGGAGCTGCGCCGTCACCGCCAGCACCGGGAGCGCCCTGCGCCTCCTGTTGCTGCTTGTACATGGCTTCGCCCAGCTTCATCGAAGCTTGCGCCAAGACATTTGTCTTCGCCTGAATCGCCGAAGCGTCATCGCCCTTAAGCGCTTCCTTCAGATCGGCAATGGCGTTCTCGATCGCGGTACGCTCGCCGTCGCCGACCTTTGATCCATGCTCCGACAGTGCCTTCTCGGTGGAGTGCACCAAAGCCTCGGCATGGTTCTTGGCTTCGACAGCGGCCTTGCGCTTCTTGTCCTCTTCGGCGTGCGATTCCGCATCCTTGACCATCTTTTCGATGTCAGCCTCGGAGAGGCCGCCCGAGGCCTGAATACGGATCTGCTGTTCCTTGCCGGTCGCCTTGTCCTTGGCCTGGACGTTGACGATGCCGTTGGCGTCAATGTCGAACGTAACCTCGATTTGCGGTACGCCGCGCGGTGCCGGTGGAATACCGACGAGATCGAACTGGCCGAGCATCTTGTTGTCGGCCGCCATCTCGCGCTCGCCCTGGAAGACGCGGATGGTGACCGCGTTCTGATTGTCCTCGGCAGTCGAGAACACCTGCGACTTCTTGGTCGGGATCGTGGTGTTGCGATCGATGATGCGGGTGAACACACCGCCCAGCGTTTCGATGCCGAGCGACAGTGGCGTGACGTCGAGCAACAGCACGTCCTTGACGTCGCCCTGCAGAACGCCCGCCTGAATGGCGGCGCCGACAGCAACCACTTCGTCAGGGTTGACGCCCTTGTGCGGCTCTTTGCCGAACAACTGCTTCACGACTTCCTGCACCTTTGGCATGCGCGTCATGCCGCCGACCAGCACGACCTCGTTGATCTGCGCGGCCGAGATGCCGGCGTCCTTGAGCGCCTGCTTGCAGGGTTGAATTGTCTTCTGGATGAGATCATCAACCAGCGCCTCAAACTTGGCGCGGGTAAGCTTCATCGTCAGGTGCTTGGGTCCGGAAGCGTCCGCCGTGATGAATGGCAGGTTTATTTCAGTTTGCGTCGTTGACGACAGTTCGATCTTAGCCTTCTCGGCCGATTCCTTGAGCCGCTGCAGCGCGAGTTTGTCGCGGCGCAGATCGATGCCCTGTTCCTTCTGGAATTCATCGGCCAGATAATTGACGAGCCGCATGTCGAAGTCTTCACCGCCCAGGAACGTGTCACCGTTCGTGGACTTCACTTCAAACACGCCGTCGCCGATTTCGAGAATTGAAATGTCGAACGTGCCGCCGCCAAGGTCGTAGACCGCGATGGTGCCGGTCTTCTGCTTGTCGAGACCGTAAGCCAGCGCGGCTGCAGTCGGCTCGTTGATGATGCGCAGCACTTCAAGGCCGGCGATCTTGCCGGCATCCTTGGTGGCCTGACGTTGCGCGTCGTTGAAATAGGCCGGAACGGTGATGACGGCCTGCTCGACCTTCTGACCGAGATAGGCCTCAGCCGTCTCCTTCATCTTCTGCAGGATGAAGGCGGAGATCTGCGATGGCGAATAGGTCTTGCTGTCGACCTCGACCCATGCGTCGCCGTTCGAGGCCTTGGTAATCTTGTAAGGGACAAGCTTCTTGTCCTTGTCGACCATCGGGTCGTCGTAGCGCCGGCCGATCAGGCGCTTGACCGCGAAAATGGTTTTTTCCGGATTGGTGACCGCCTGGCGCTTGGCCGGCTGGCCTACGAGACGCTCGCCGTCGTCGCTGAAGGCGACAATCGAAGGCGTTGTACGCATGCCTTCGGCGTTCTCGATGACTTTCGGCGTCTTGCCTTCCATGACGGCGACGCACGAATTGGTGGTGCCGAGGTCGATACCGATGACCTTGCCCATGGTTGTTCCTCTCAATTGCGGCAGGCCGGCCGGGCCTCTTGGCGCCCGAATGGGGACGTCAGCGGCTCATCCGCGGACCCCCCTATCCAGCCCCCTGGATAAGCGATTCGCCGCATTTCTGCGGCTTACTGGCTCATATAGGAGGGCCCCGGGGGCCTGCAAGACAGCCGGTCACGAAATCGCGAGGCCCCAACCGTCAGTTTCCATAAATGGTTATCGGCCCATTGCCGCAGCGGGGCAGGCCGGTTAGGTGACCCCCAGGAAACCCTTCAGGAAAGCCGGCTATCCATGCGCAATCGTTTGTATGCTTACTTTCTTGCGGCCTGGACGGGCCTGCTTGGCTTCACCCCGGCAGTTGCCGGGGAGCTGGTCTTTCCTCCGGGATTACGGATCGGTCTCGAGCCGGCCGGCGACCTCAAGCTCAGCCGCCAGTATCCCGGTTTCGAGGATAGCGATCGCCATGTCATCGTCGCCATCCTTGATCTGCCATCGAGCGCTTATCACGAACTCGAAAACGCAGCCTTCAACAACAGCCAGCGTGACCTCGGGAACGTGAAGCGAGAAAGTTTCCCGTTCGGCAGCGGCATCGGCTTCCTGATCAGCGGGAGCGGCCAGCAAAATGGCGTCCCGGTGCATCGCTGGTCGTTGCTGGCGCAGGCGGTCGGCAGCGCCGTTCAAAACCTCACCATGCTGATCAATGTCGAGGTGCCAGACAGCGCGCAGTCGGTTTATTCGGACGAAGTGATTCGCAAGATGCTGGCAAGTGTTACGTTCCGGCAGGCTCCGATCCAGGAACAGCTCAGCTTGCTGCCATTCAAACTTGGTGAACTGGCCGGCTTTCGCGTGATGCAGGTATTGCCGACGGGTAGCGTCATTCTCGCCGAAGATACGGCCGACAACAGCAGCGGCCAGCCATTCATGATCATTTCTCTCGAACGCGGCGGACCGGCTGAAGCCGGCGACCGCGCAACCTTCGCTCGCGATTTGCTCGCGACTGCGCCCGTGCGCGATCTCACTTTGCAATCGGCTGAACCCATGCGGATCAATGGCCTGCCCGGTTACGAAATCAGGGCGCAGGGCAAAGACCCGACCGGCGCTTCGGTATCGGTGGTGCAATGGTTGCGGTTTGGTGGCGGCGGCTTTTTGCGTGTGATCGGTGTTAGTCCGACAGAAAAATGGAACGAGGCGTTCGCGCGCTTTCGCTCGCTCCGCGACGGCATCGCCACACGCTGAGGCGTTCAACCGTTCGGGGTTGGATTGTCGTTGGCCGAAACTGCTGTTTTGGGCAAAGCCTTGCTGACCGCCACCAGTGCCGGCCGCAAGACCCGATCACCGATCATGTAGCCTGCCTGGATGACCTGTGCGACGTGCCCAGGCGGCTGATCGGACGTCGGCACTTCGTACATGGCCTGATGCACGTTTGGATCAAACTTTTCACCCTGGGGCGAGAATTTTTTGACCCCGTTCTTTTCCAGCATCTTCAGGAGTTCGCGCTCGGTAAGTTCGACACCCTCGATAAAAGCCTTCACTTTGGCATCGGCGGCGTCACGCAATTCAGGCCCGATCGTTTCCAGCGCGCGATGCATATTGTCCGCCACCGCCAACACGTCACGGGCAAAACCCGCAGTGCCATAGACACGTGTGTCGACAATCTCGCGTTCGGTACGCTTGCGCAGATTTTCCATCTCGGCGAGCGTGCGCAACAGCTTGTCCTTGAATTCAGCGGCCTCGCGCCTGGCTTCGGCTACAGGGTCAGCCGCCTCGGGAGCCGAGGCATTATCGGTCTCATCGACTGCTGTTTCGGCCCGGTCGGCGGTGGGGTCCGTCATCGTGCTCAATCCATCCTCGGCAATATCCGGATCCCCGGCATATCAGGGCTGCGGCGGCAAAAATCAAGCTTTTACGGCGTCAGCAGGCGGCTGATCACGCGCGCTGTGTAATCTACCATTGGAATAACCCGGGCATAGTTAAGCCGGGTGGGCCCAATAACGCCAATCACCCCGACGATGCGGCCTTTGCTGTCACGATAGGGCGCAACAATGGTAGAGGAACCGGAAAGCGAGAACAGCTTGTTCTCGGAACCGATGAAAATTCGCACGCCGTCGGCGCGCTCTGCGCGGCCAAGCAGATCGATCACTCCGCGCTTGGTTTCAAGGGCGTCAAAGAGCGACCGCACGCGTTCGAGATCCTCAACCGCGCGAAGGTCTTCCAGGAGGTTGGCGTGACCGCGGACGATCAGCTGGCGATCATCGCTCTCGCCTCCCGACCAGCTGGCGAGACCGGCGGCAATCACTTTCTGGGTCAACTGGTCGAGTTCGGCCTGGCCAGCCGCTACGGCTTTTTCTATCTCGCCACGCAAATCGGCCAGCGTTTTGCCGCGAATGCGGGCATTGAGGAAATTTGCCGCTTCCGTGAGTGAAGAGGTCGGCAACCCAGGCGGGACGTTGAGCACCCGGTTCTCGACCTGCCCGTCCTCCGCAACCATGACCGCGAGCGCGCGTTCTGGCTCCAACCGGACGAACTCAACGTGCTTGAGCCGCACATTATTCTTGGCAGTAAGCACGACGCCCGCCGAACGTGTCAGCCCTGACAGTGTTTGCGAGGCTTCAGTCAGCAAGGTCTCCATCGATTTTGCCGTGTGGCCACCCGCAACTTGCGCCTCGATCGAGCGGCGATCCTGTTCGGTCAGGTCACCGACCTGCATCAACGCATCGACAAAAAAACGCAGGCCGATTTCGGTCGGCAGGCGGCCGGCCGAAGTATGCGGTGCATAAATCAAGCCGAGCTGTTCCAGGTCCGACATCACATTGCGAACCGAGGCCGGCGACAATGTAATCGGCAACAATTTCGACAAGTTGCGCGAACCGACCGGTTCGCCGGTGGCAAGATAACTCTCCACGATTTGTCGAAAGATCTCGCGCGAACGCTCATTGAGCGCCGCCAGACTGACCTGTGTCGCACCAATCGGGATATCGTGTGAGGCCAAGACGTAACTCCTCGAAACCCGGCCAACAATTGACCATTCGGGCGGTCTTGTTCAAGCCGGGCGTATGGTTATGGTGTGCGCCCAATATCCAGGGAGCAAGCCTTATGCGGCCTAGCCGCCGACAGCCTGATGAACTGCGCGCCATATCGCTCGAACGCGGTGTGGTTAAATATGCCGAGGGCTCCTGTTTTGTGAAATTCGGCGATACCCACGTGCTGGTAACCGCCAGCCTTGAAGAGCGGCTGCCACCCTGGCTCAAGGGCCAGGGGCGCGGCTGGGTTACCGCCGAGTATGGCATGCTGCCGCGGGCAACGTCGGAGCGCACACGCCGCGAAGCAAGCGCGGGCAAGCAAGGCGGACGCACCGTAGAGATCCAGCGGCTGATCGGGCGCAGCTTGCGTTCGGTTGTTGACCTGCCGGCGCTTGGCGAACGGCAGATCACCATCGACTGCGACGTCATCCAGGCGGACGGCGGCACGCGCACGGCGTCCATCACCGGCGCATGGGTCGCGCTCGCCGATTGCCTCAACTGGATGAAAGGCCGCGACATGATCAAGGCCAATGTCCTGCGCGACCACATCGCCGCCGTCTCCTGCGGCGTGTGCAAGGGCACGGCGGTGCTCGACCTCGACTACGCGGAGGATTCCGAAGCCGACACCGATGCGAATTTCGTCATGACCGGCTCCGGCAACATAGTGGAAATCCAGGCCACCGCCGAAAAAATCCCGTTTAGCGAAGATCAATTCGTCGTTCTGCTCGCGCTCGCGCGCAAGGGAATCGAGAAGCTGGTGGGTCTGCAAAAGATGGCGGTGATGTGAGCAGAAAACTCACCGGGCCGGTGGTCATCGCCACCCATAACGCGGGCAAGCTCAGGGAAATGCGCGAACTGCTCGCGCCGTATGAAATTGCCACGTCGTCGGCTGGTGAGCTCGGTCTGCCGGAGCCGCCCGAGACCGGAAAGACGTTTGCCGGGAACGCCCGCATCAAAGCGCTCGCTGCGGCGCGCGCAAGCGGCAAGACGGCATTTGCCGACGATTCCGGCCTTGTCGTCGAGGCGCTCGGCGGTGAGCCGGGCGTTAACTCCGCGCGCTGGGCGGGGCCGGACAAGGACTTTCGCGCGGCGATGAATCGCATTCAGTCCCTGCTGGTCGAGCGCGAGGCAAGGACGCCGGACCAAAGGCGTGCACATTTCATTGCGGCGTTGTGCCTCGGCTGGCCCGACGGCCACTTCGAAGAATTCGAAGGCCGCGTGGATGGCGTTGCCGTCTGGCCGCCGCGCGGTGACAAAGGTTTCGGGTATGACCCGCTTTTCCAGCCTGACGGATTTGACCGCACGTTCGGAGAAATGAGCGCCGAGGAAAAACACGGTCTGCCCCCGCAAGGCCGGGGACTTTCGCATCGCGCCCGCGCGTTCGTGAAACTGGCGGAAGCGTGTCTGTCCAAACGCTGAGTTTGTTCCCGATCGTTACAATTTTAATCAACTGTCGCGCCGATCGCGTTTATGCGCTGGCTGCCGCATACTGCGCGCTCTAAGATGCTTAACATGCGCTTAACGACGCCCTTCGCCGTTTATGTGCACTGGCCGTTCTGCCTGTCGAAGTGCCCCTACTGCGATTTCAACAGCCACGTGCGCCAGGGCGGCATCGACGAGGCGCGCTTCGTGCGCGCATATCAAACGGAAATCGCCGCCACCGCCGCGCGGGTGCTTGGTCGTACCGTGTCGAGCATTTTCTTCGGTGGCGGCACGCCATCCTTGATGCAGCCCTCGTCGGTGCAGGCCATCCTCGACAGCATCGGAAAGCACTGGACTATCGCACCGGACGTCGAAGTAACCCTGGAGGCGAATCCCACCAGCGTGGAGGCGACGCGTTTTCGCGGATATCGCTCTGCCGGCGTCAACCGCGTATCGCTTGGCGTGCAATCACTCCATGACCCCGCGTTGAAAGAGCTTGGCCGACTACACACCGCGCAAGAAGCGCTCGCTGCTGTCGCCGTTGCGCGCTCCATTTTCGACCGTTATTCGTTCGATCTGATCTATGCACGGCCGCGTCAAACGACAGACGCCTGGGCAACTGAGCTCAGGCGCGCCATTGCAGAGGCTGCTGAGCATCTGTCGCTCTATCAATTGACCATAGAACCGGACACGCCGTTCTTCGGTCTGCACAAAGCCGGCAAGCTGAAGATTCCGGATGATGATCTTGCGCGCGATCTCTATGACATCACGCAAGCGATTTGCAACGATGCCGGGTTGCCCGCTTATGAGATTTCAAATCACGCCCGGCCCGGCGCGGAGTGCCGGCACAATCTGGTCTACTGGCGCGGCCACGATTACGCCGGCATAGGTCCCGGCGCGCACGGACGCCTCACCATCGATGACCGCCGCCTCGCCACGGAAACCGATAAACGCCCCGAAGCCTGGTTGATGCGCGTGGAAGAAAACGGCACCGGACTGACCGTTACAGAAAAGCTCACGCCAGGCGAAACCGCCGACGAATATCTGCTGATGGGCCTGCGGCTTGCGGAAGGCATCGACCTTGAGCGCTATAGCGCGATCTCCGGCCGCACCCTTGATGCCGGACGCATTGCGATCTTGCGTGAGGAAGGCGCGGTGGAAACCACCGCCGATGGCCGGTTGCGTGTGACGCAAAGCGGTTTCCCGCTGCTCGACGCAGTGGTTGCGGATCTTGCCGCCTGACGTCAGGTGCCCGACTGGAACGAACGCGGAGCAGGACTGATCACTTGTCCGCCGGCAGGCGCGACGCGCAACACGGCGAGCCCGCGTTCGTTCGTGCCCTCGGGACGGAAGCGGAAAACGCCGTCGATTCCGGCAAACCCGGATGGATTGGTCAGTACCGTTTCGCTGAAGCGCTGTAGCCCTTGTGTTTTCACAAGCGCAGCGACCAGCGCCACCGCATCATAGGCGAGCGTCGCCGTGCGCACTGGGTCCTGCCCGTAACGGCTACGATAGCGCGCGGAAAAATTGCGGAAGCCGGCTGACTCGGGCGCCGCGTACCAGCCTCCATCGAGTGCTGGCGTCGAGAAGATGCGCGGGTCATCCCAGAGGCCGGTGCCGAGCAACTGCACCCGCTTGAGGTTCACGCCACTGGCGGAGAGCGCCTGCACCACTTGCGGCACCGCGTCGGCGCCGTCTGGAATGAAGATACTGTCGGCCTGATTTGCCGCCTGCGCCACACGGCGCACCGCCTCGTTCATCTGGTTTGCATCGATCGGGTATTTTTCCAGCGCTACCACACGGCCGCCGCGGCGGGCGACTTCCTGCTGAAAGGCGGCTTCCACGACCGCGCCGTAGGCGTTGTCCGGCAGCAATGCAGCATACGAGCGCTTGCCGCGGGACGCGGCGAATTCGACGATTCGTCTTACGTCGGTTTCCGGCAGGAAGCTGAGCAGATAGACCCCGCGCGCCGCTACGCTGGCGTCCGTGGAAAACGCAATCACCGGAATGTTGCGAGCGCGGGCCACCTGCCCGACTGCACTAACCGACTGCGCGAATAGTGGACCGACAATGATTTCCGCGCCTTCGGACATTGCCTGCTGGGCGGCCGCTTGCGCGCCTTGCGGCGTGCCGCCGTCATCCTTTACCAGCAGCTGCACGTTGGGATTCTTGAATTCCGCGAGCGCCATTTCGGCGGCGTTGCGCATTGATTGCGCCGCAACTCCCGCGTTACCTTGTGCGGATATTGGCAAGACCAGAGCGACGCGAACCTGGCCCTCGCCGACGGGCTCGACGGCCGCCTGAGTTGTTGACTGCAGAGGGATATCATTTCCAGCAAACTGACCGCCGGCACAGGCCGCAAGCGCCATCGCTGTTGCGCCAACGGACAGGAGGATGCGCGCATGATTCCAAGCGCGCACCGATGCCCCCTCCTCACGCAACCGATCCGACATGGTCGCTCCCCATGCGACAGCTTTGTGTCAGTCGTAACCGGTATCGGCAGATTTGTCGCGCAAAAGTTAAGGTAATGAAAAAACGCCGGAATCTATGACCAATGACGTTCCGCGAGTCGCCGTCTAGAGTGTGAATTATGGCAGACGATAACAAAGATCGGCCGCGCCGTTACTCGCCGTTCGGCAATACGATCGAGGCCGCCAACGCCGCGCCCGGACTCTATCTCGTCGCGACTCCAATCGGGAACCTGGGTGACGTCACCTTGCGCGCACTGGAACTTTTGGCGGGCGTTGACGTGATCGCCTGCGAAGATACCCGCATTACTCGCAAGCTGACCGAGCGTTACGGCATTGCGACGCCGATGACGCCTTATCACGAGCACAACGCCGCCGAGGCACGGCCTAAGCTGCTTGCCCGCCTCGCCGATGGCCAAGCCGTGGCGCTTGTTTCAGACGCGGGTACGCCGCTGATTTCCGACCCCGGGTACAAATTGGTGCGCGCCGCTTGCGCGGCTGGTCACGCAGTAACCGCGATACCAGGCGCGTCAGCCGTGTTGGCCGGACTGTCGGTTGCGGCGCTGCCGACTGATCGTTTCTTTTTCGAGGGCTTCCTGCCGCCGAAACAGGTCGCTCGGCAAAAGCGCATTGCTGCTCTCGCAGGAATTCCGGCGACGCTGGTATTTTTCGAGAGCGGACCGCGCGTCGCGGCAACGCTGTCCGATCTTGCTGCTGCCTTGGGACCGCGCATGGCGGCAGTCTGCCGCGAACTCACCAAACTGCACGAAGAGACAAAGCGCAGCGATCTCGCCTCGCTGGCACAGGAATATGCCGGCGGCGCGGAAAGACGCGGGGAGTTTGTGATCGTGGTCGGCCCACCCAACAACGACAATGAAAAAGGATCGGACGATCTTGACGAGTTGCTCCGCCACGCATTCACGCGGGCTTCGGTCAAGGATGCCGTCGCGGAAGTCGCTCACGCCACGGGCCGCCCGCGCCGCGAGATCTACCAGCGAGCTCTTGGACTCGCGAAAGCAGCCAATGATGATGACGATAAATGATCGCCGTCCGCGCCCGCTGAAACCTGCGCCGAAGCCCGAGCGGCAAGCGGCGTTTCGTGCCGGTCTATCGGCCGAGAGCCGTGCCGCCATTCTTTTGGTCGCCAAAGAATTCCGCATTCTTGCGCGGCGCTGGCGAAGTCCACTCGGCGAGATCGATATCGTCGCGCGGCGTCGTCAGCTTCTGGTGTTCGCAGAAGTTAAGGCGCGCGCCAGCCTCGATGAAGCTGCGGAATCCGTCAATGAACGGTAGCGCCGGCGAATTGCGGCCGCTGCGGATGTCTGGCTGGCGGCAAATCCGGACGCAACGATCCGCGACATCCGCTTCGATGCAATCCTGGTGGCTCCGGGAAAATGCCGCGGCACATTCCGGCTGCATTCGAAATTTGAAAATCAGGCGCTCAGCCGCTGGAAGAAGTGGTCGACCTGGGAGCGGATGCGATTTGCGACACTGCCGAGATCGTCGGCGACCACTTTTACCGTGGCTGCGCTCGCGCGTGTGTCCTGGGTGGCCGCGCCCATCAGATTGACTTCATTTGCAGTTTCAACGGTGCGTTTGGCGGCGATTTCCACACCACGGGCGATTTCCTGAGTGGCAGCCCCCTGCTCGGTAACCGCGGCAGCGATGGCGCCGCTGATGTTTCCGATCTCGCGGATCGTGTGCTCAATGCCGGTAATCGCCTCGATCGACCGCTGGGTTGCGCGTTGCATGCCGGCAATCTGCGCGCCGATTTCCTCCGTGGCGCGGCTGGTCTGCCCGGCGAGCGCCTTCACTTCGCCGGCGACCACGGCAAATCCACGGCCGGCCTCGCCGGCGCGCGCGGCTTCGATGGTGGCGTTGAGCGCCAGCAGATTGGTTTGCTCGGCAATGTCGGTGATGAGTTTGACGACATCGCCGATTCGGGCGGCGGCCTCGTCAAGTTCCTTGACCGCGATATTCGTCGACTCGACCTCGTTCACCGCCTTGGTCGCAATCGCATTGGACTGCGCGACCTGTCGATCAATCTCGTTGACGGAGGCCGACAGTTCGTCCGCCGCCGAGGCAATATCGCGCACGTTGGAAGATGCTTCCGCCGAGGCCTCTTCCGCACGCGACGTTTTGCTCGAGGCGTTGTCGGCCGCGGCAGCGAGTTGCGTTGATGCAGACAGCATCTCATCGGAAATGCGTCCGAGCTCGGCGAGCGTCGCTTCTACTTTGGCGGAGAAGTCCGAGATCTCATTCGACATCTGCTCCTGGCGCCGCGCTCGCAGGTTGGCGTCGTTGAGCACTGTACGATTGAGATCTTCATTGGTCCGCATCGCGTTCTGGAATACGGTGATCGAACGCGCCAATGCGCCGATTTCATCGCTGCGATCGCTGAACGGAATGGCAATCGACGCATTGCCGCCGGCAACCGCCTGGGTGACGTTTGTGATGGCGGTGATCGGTTTGGCAACGCTGCGCGCGATGATGGCCGCGCCAGCAACGGCAAGGGCCAACGCAAGGCAAGCGAGCACACTCAACATCAGGGCGGTGCTGTCGATGCCTTCGTCTATCCGGGTGTAAATCTGGCTGGCTGTATCGCTGTAGTGCTGGCTCAGGGTCGCCAGATCCTTGCTCAGCTCGGTCCGCACCTGTTCAGGTTTGTTCTTGTCCGCCCACTCGCGCGCGGCCTGCGCGCCTGACTTCTTTGCAATGGGTGCGAGCGCGTACAGGGAATCCTGGTAGCCGTTGATGCGAACCGCGAAATTGCTGAATGCAAGTGCATCGCTGTTGCGCACGCTGCGCTGCCAATCACCGATCACCCCGCTGATCTGATCCGTGACCTTGGTAAGCGAGTCGGCATACTTGGCGGCTTGGGCATTGTCCTCCGACATAAAGATGCCGCGCAAATCCATGACCGAGGCGTAGATCAGCCCATTTATGCGTTCGACATTCCAGCTGCCGGCATTTGCGGATTCAAAATCGTCGGTGAGCGCCGCATGGTAGCGCGCGTTCGACACCGCAGCCATTGACAGGGCTATGGTGGCGGCGGCCATCAATGCGAAAATCGCGTAGAGCCTGGCGGCTATCGAAAGCTTTGGCAAATTCACCAGTAGGGGCCCCCGCCCGTGCAACAAAGGTCTGGAAGCGGGTATAGTGCTGATAATTTGTTAACGCTTTATTCGCCTATAGGTAGTCATGAGCCTCAAAATCGCGGTGCAAATGGATCCGATCCAGCGGATCAATATCAAGGGTGACTCAACTTTCGCACTACTTCTGGAGGCCCAAAAACGCGGCCATCACCTCTCATATTACACCCCTGACCGGCTGGCTCTGCTCAACGGCCGGGTGTTTGCACACGTTGAAAACCTGAGTGTCCGTGACAAGGCCGGCGATCACTTTACTTTGGGTGCGCCGAAGCGGGTGGAGGTATCTGAATTTGATGTGGTGCTCCTGCGGCAGGACCCGCCTTTCGATCTTGCCTATGTCACCACGACGCATCTGCTCGAACGCATACACCCCGGGACCCTGGTCGTTAACGATCCAGCGCAGGTGCGTAATGCGCCGGAGAAAGTTTTCGTCACGGAGTTTCCCGATCTGATGCCGCCCACGCTGGTCTCGCGCGATCTCGCCGAGATCAAGGCATTCCGCAGCGAACACGGCGATATCGTGATGAAGCCGCTCTACGGCAAAGGCGGCGAAGCCGTATTTCGCCTCGCCCGCGAGGACCTCAATTTTGGCTCTTTGTACGATCTGTTCGCGACCACGTTCCGTGAGCAATGGGTGGTGCAGAAATTCCTGCCAAACATAAAGCAAGGCGACAAGCGGATCATTCTGGTTGACGGCGAATATGCCGGCGCGATCAACCGGATTCCTGCAGCGGATGATTTGCGGTCCAATATGGTGCGTGGCGGAGTGCCGGCGGCAACGGAGCTGACAAACCGCGAAGCTGAAATCTGCAAGCGCATCGGTCCGGCGCTGCGCGGGCGTGGTCTGTTATTTGTCGGCATCGACGTGATCGACGGCTATCTCACCGAGATCAACGTCACGTCGCCTACCGGAATTCGCGCGATCAAGGACCTTGGCGGTCCCGATATTGCGGCGATGATCTGGGACAAGATCGAGGCGAAGCGGAAGACACGGTAATAATATGACCGTTTCTCTTACGATCGCCACTACCGACTATGATCACTTTCGCGATTTCCGGCTCGGGCTGGTGCGCGCGGAAGGCATCGAGGCAAATTGGCTCACCCTCGGGCATCACGAGATTTTCTCGCGCTTCACCTTTAATCGAGAGTGGGATGTTTCCGAGCTGTCCTTCGCTAAATTTGCCGCACAGGTCACGCGCAAGGATTCCGACATCATCGGCCTGCCGGTTTATGCTTCGCGCCTGTTTCGCTTTGCGTCTTTCTATGTGAACCGCAAGGCGGGCATCAAAACCGCCAAGGATCTGCACGGCAAACGTATCGGCGTACCGGAATGGGCGCACACCGCTGCTGTCTATATGCGCGGCTGGCTGATGCATGAGGGCGGTGTGCCGCTTTCCGAGATCGATTGGGTGCAGGCTGGCACCAACGAGGCGGGCCGTATCGAAAAGGTCGAGCTGTCGCTGCCAAAAGGCGTGCGGCTTACCAGCATGCCGGAAAAAACGCTGAGCGGCATGATTGCGGCGGGCGAGCTTGATTGCGTCATCATCGCCCGTGCACCGAACTCATTTCGCGAGGAGCATCCGGATGTGGTGCGCCTTTTCCCCGACTACGAGGCCATAGAACAACGTTACTACGAGCAGACGCGCGTCTACCCGATTATGCACGTGATGGCGCTGCGCAAGTCACTCCTCGAAGGCCAGTCCTGGATCGCGCGCAATCTGTTAAACGCCTTCGAGGAATCGAAACGCCGCAGCCTTGAGCGCATTCTTGATCCTGCGGTATCGCGTTATCCGATCCCGTGGCTGACCAACTACGCCGTGCGCATGCAGCAGATTTTCGGTGCTGATCCATTTCCCTATGGCATCGAGGCAAATCGGCCGACACTCGAACTGTTTTTGCGCTACGCGCACGAACAAGGCATTGCGCACCGCCTCGCAAAGCCCGAGGAGATTTTTCCGACTGGCATCATGGCATCGGTGAAAGTTTGACTATTTTGCCAGCTTGAGCGCTTCGGCACGAATTTCCGGTGCGGTGATTTTGCCAAGATCGACCGGTGTCTTCAGATTGCCGGCCTTCACCAGCTCATTTTGCAGCCAGTCCAGCTTGACGAGCGGCAAAGTGATTTCCGGATCGATTGCGCGTTGCTTGAGGGTATCGTCAAAAGCATAAGCCGGCCGCGGATCGTCCGGTTTGGCGTGGATGCTGTCCTGCGTCAGTCTGATTGTGTCGTCACGATGAGTAACGGCGAATCTCAATGCATCAACCTCAGCAGCGACAAAATTGATCGCGTCGGCGCGCCGCTCTGAAATTGTCTTGCCTGTGATCGTCAGGCATAGCCGCACATAGTTCGGCAACGCTTCGTGGCCCGTGACCAGCATTTTCAGGTCTTTCGGCGCTACCGCCATGAATTCGCTGGCGACAATGCCGGCATCGGCCACACCCGCCGTCAACGCTTTGAAACGATCAAGATCGCCGCCAAGATTCGCAAATCGCACTTCGGACGCCGCAATCTTGTGCTGCTCGAGGATCGCGTTGATCAGCAGATTGGGCAGCGAACCGGGCGCGGCGACCGCAATGGTCTTGCCCTTGAGGTCTTCCACTTTGCTGATGGTCGATTTCACCATCAGCCCGTGCGGCACACCGGGCCAATCGCATCCGATGATCCTGACGTCGGCGCCGCGCGCCCCGGCAAGAATGGTCGCGCCCGGACTTGATTCAATGCTGTCGAGTTCGCCCGCCAGCAATGCCTTGTGCGCGGTCGCGCCATTCTTCAATGGCACAATCTCCAGCTTCAGGCCGCGTTTGGAGGCGAAGTCGCTCTGACCGACCATCAGCATGAAACCGGCATCGCCCTTCGGCTCGATCACTCCATGCTTCCACGGCTTGAGTTCCTGCGCCGAGGCGGCCACCGCCAGCATGGTCAGCACAAGTGTGGAGGCGAGAAAACGCTTGGGGGGCATTGTGAAAATCATTCAGGCCCTTTGTATCTGTTGCTGTCGGCGCAATCCCCTATTTAGAGGACGCAGCCCGGCAATCTAGCAATCTAGGTTCAAGGTGATGAATAGACCAACCGCATGGTCCAGCGCGTAGCCACGGTGGCCTTCGAGGGTATTGAGGCCCGCGCAGTCGACGTGCAGGTGCAGGTCGCGCCGGGCTTGCCCGCTTTCAACCACGTTGACTGTCAATAAATGCCTCGATGCGCCTGTCGGCACGCGGCTACCATCGCGTATTGCGTGTCGCGCGCACGCTCGCCGACCTCGACGCTGCGGAGCGCATCGGCCGCGTGCATCTTGCGGAAGCTTTGTCTTATCGCGCTCTTGCTGACGACGTGCGCGGCGTGAGCGCTGAATCCCGCTCGTTAACTTCGCATTTACCATGTTCGCGCGAACGGCCGCCGAACAGCCAAGCCGGAATAAAGTTGCAAGATTCGGGGCGCCAAATGGCCATTATCGAGGGCACCGGCGCGTGCGGCCACG
>Ga0187779_10001046_pt1 | contig 17550 bp, 15 predicted proteins | sample 1015_Q2_SP10_10__FD_132435 | JGI IMG/M metagenome (GOLD analysis project Ga0187779, IMG submission 132435) | Tropical peat soil microbial communities from peatlands in Department of Meta, Colombia - 1015_Q2_SP10_10_MG | ecosystem: Environmental > Terrestrial > Soil > Wetlands > Peat | place... | reverse complement strand
GAACTCGGCTTCGACAGCTTCCAGATCCGCATGCGCGCGCGAACTTGAGCCAGATTTCTGCAGAAAACCCCGGAGCATTTTGCTCCGGGGGTTTTTTATCGCCCACGGCTCCTGTGGGGCTAGTGGCCGCCACCATCGATGAAGCGCAATAATTCAGCGCGAACGCGCGTCACAACGCTGTCCCATACGCGCGTCTGGTCTTGCCGAAACAAGCGTGCAGTCGGATACCAGGGACTGGTGTCGCGATCGAGCAACCATCGCCAATCGGGCAAATACGGCAAAAGAATCCAGACCGGACGTCCCAGCGCGCCCGCAAGATGCGCAGTGCTCGTGTCCACCGAGACAACGAGATCGAGCTGCACCATCAACGCCGCGGTTTCGGAAAAATCCTGGAGGCCATCGGAAACCTGGAGAATATCACTGCGTTGCTCGAGCACCACCGCGTCGGCAGAACGGACATCCTTTTGCAAACTGACAAAAGTCGCGCCTGTGTCCAGGATCGGCAGAAGGACGCTTAGACCAACAGAGCGATTTTGATCCCGCTTGTGTGCCGAATTGCCCGACCAGATCAGTCCGACCCGGCACCGGCTCTTCACACCAAGCCGAGTGCCCCACTCCGCTAGCTTTCGGGCAGATGCATTGAGGTAGGGCGTCGATGACGGGATTGTTTCGAGCTGGGTCCCAAAGGCAAGCGGTAGGCTCAGCAAAGGGCAATGCCAATCGAAATCTGGCAACGCCTCACCCCTGGGCACAACCGCCGTTACGCCTGGCACACTGGTCATCAGGTCGCGCAGCTGCCGATGAACCTCAAGGATGACCCTGCCGCCCCGCGCGGCCACTAAAGGCGCATATCGGCAAAATTGAATGGCGTCGCCGAGTCCCTGCTCGGCATGCAGCAATATGGTCTGGCCATTAAGTGCTTCACCGCGCCAGAGCGGTTGCGCAAAGTCGCGCTTGGCGATCGCCATTACCTCGTATTTCCAGCGCCATTCGTACTCTGCAAAGCCGCGCACGAAATCGCCGGTGAGAAGGCGCAGCGACGCCGCATTCCAGTGTGCCTCCGGAAAGTCAGGCTGCGATGTGATTGCGCGATCGTAGCTTACCAGCGCCTCACTGTGACGCCTGAGCTCATACAGGGTCGCACCGCGATTGGATAGCGCCTGCGGGTAGTCCGGCTGCAATGCGAGCGCGCGATCGTAGCTAGTCAGCGCCTCTTCGTAGCGCCCGATTTCATGCAGCGTGGTGCCGCGATTGTAGTGTACACCCGCGTGACTAGGCTGTAGCGCGAGCGCGCGATCGTAAGCGGCCAACGCCTCTTCGTAGCGATTCAGGCTGTTAAGTGAATTGCCGCGATTGAAAATCGCTTCAAGGAGATTTGGTCTTAAAGCAAGTGCCCGATCGAAACCGGCAAGCGCTTCATCAAAGCGTTTCAATTCATTGAGGGCGTTGGCGCGGTTCGCATGCGCTTCAGCAAGATCAGGTCGCAGCGTGAGCGCGCGATCATAGCTCACGATGGCATCATCGTAGCGTTTCAACTCATGCAGGACGCCACCCCGATTGTAGAGCGCTTCAACCGTATCCGGTCGCAGAGCGAGCGCGCGATCATAACTTGCCAGCGCCTCGTCATAGCACTTTAGATCATACAAGGCCGCACCGCGATTTATCAGGGCGGCCGTATGATTGGGTTGCAGCGCTAGCGCGCGCTCATAGCTTTTCAACGCTTCGTCGTAACGGTTTAACGCTTTCAGCGTATTGCCGCGGTTGGACAGGCCTTCGGCATGTTCGGGCTGCAAGGCGAGCGCCCGGTCATAGTGCGCCAGAGCAAGTTCGTGTTTGCCCAGCATGGCCTGAACGACGGCCAGGACATAAATCGCATCGAAGAAGTTTTGCTGTCTGGCGACGATTTGCTGGCAAATTTTCTCGGCTTCATCGAATTGGCCCGCACGGTAGGCCGCAAGCGCCTGGTTGAGCGTCTGCGGCAATTTAAGTGCGGGGCTCGCCATTGCACCAGGTGATGTTCTCGCGCAATTCGGGAATGAGAATCACCCGATTGCCTCGTCTCGACGCTATAGTCGGGGACCGCAGTGTCAAGAAGGCGAGGTTCGCTTCCGACCGTAGATTGCATTGGCGCGCTGTTCGAAGGCGCTGGCAAACCGCCGAAAGGCTGCATCAAACATCGCGCCCATCAGCAGGGCAAATGTACGGCTCCTGAATTCGTAATTGATAAAAAACTCGACATCACACACCCTCTCCCCGACCGGATGAAACGTCCAGCGATTCTCCATATGTTTGAACGGGCCGTCGAGATATTCCACCAGGATTTTCAGGCTTGACTTGTCGAGCGTAACGCGACTGGTGAAAGTCTGATGGATCATCTTGTAGGCAACCGTCATCGCCGCGACCACGACACTGACGTTGTCTGGCTTTTGTGTGCGGCTCTGCACCTCCATCGCGCTGCAGAGTGGAACAAAATCGGGATATTTATCGACGTCCGCGACAAGGTCGAACATGTCAGCGGCAGCGTGTTGGACGCGGCGTTTCGTCGAAAAATACGGCATTGAATGCTAGCTTGAGACAGCGTGCGCCGCTTTGAGGCGAGCGAAATCCTCACCTGCGTGGTGCGAGGAGCGCGTGAGCGGCGAAGCTGCCACCATCAGGAAGCCTTTTGAATACGCGATCGCTTCCAGTGCCTTGAATTCGTCCGGCGGCACAAAGCGTTTGACTTCGTGGTGCTTACGCGTCGGCTGCAGGTACTGCCCAACAGTGAGAAAATCCACCTGCGCCGAAAGCAGGTCGTCCATCACTTGCAGGACTTCGTTTCGCTCTTCCCCAAGTCCGACCATGATGCCCGATTTGGTGAATGTCGTAGGATCGAGCTCCTTCACTCTCTGCAGCGTGCGCAAGGAATGAAAATATCGCGCTCCCGGCCGCACGGTCAGATAAAGAGAAGGCACGGTTTCCAGATTGTGGTTGAACACATCAGGCTTGGCTTCAACAACTTTTTCCAGCGCGCCGTCCTTCCGCAAAAAATCAGGCGTAAGCACCTCGATCGTCGTCTGAGGACATCGGGTGCGAATGGCACGAATGGTATCGGCGAAATGCTGAGCGCCGCCGTCTGCAAGATCGTCACGATCGACTGATGTGACGACAATGTGCGCAAGATCGAGTTTGGCGGTTGCATCCGCCACCTTCGCGGGCTCATCGAGGTCGAGCGCGCCGGGCAATCCGGTCTTCACGTTGCAAAATGCGCATGCGCGGGTGCAGGTGTCGCCCATGATCATGAAGGTGGCGTGCTTCTTCTCCCAGCATTCGCCGATGTTCGGACAGCCCGCCTCCTCGCAGACGGTGTGCAGGCCGTTATCCCGCATGATTTTTTGAGTTGCGAAGTAACCCGGCGATACCGGAGCCTTGACGCGAATCCAGTCCGGTTTTTTCAGCTGAGGTGAATCCGGCCGATGCGCCTTTTCTGGGTGGCGCGGGCCCGGGCTTTTTGTGAGATCAAGAACAACCGCCATGAGCCCTACTTACGGCTGCCGCTCCCTCCTCGCAAGATCACGCTCGCCGGATCGCCCGCCAAATCAGCAGAAATACGACGGCGCCGACGGTTGCACTGATGAGTCCGCCAAGAAATCCGGGTTTTACCGTCAATCCTATTTGATCAAAAAGGATGCCGCCGACAATGGCGCCGACCAGACCGACCGCGAGATTGTGCAGGAGCCCGCCACGGCCGCCCAGGATTTGTGTCGCGAGCCAGCCGGCGATCAGGCCGACGACAATCCACATAAGAATTCCCATGGCCCTCTCCCGATTTAGAATGCGGCACCCCGGTCGAATCTATACAACTGTCTGCGGAATGCGAATGGGGCTATAGCCTCCCCGCCAAAACGCTTTGCATGGCCAAACCGCAACGATCTCCCAGGGTGCGCACGCATGTCCTAATCCTCAGCGTGTACATCGCAGCCGTCTTTTTCAGCGCGCTGCTTCTGTTTGCGGTGCAGCCGATGTTTACCCGAATGGTGCTGCCGCGCTTTGGTGGCTCACCGTCCGTTTGGTCGGTAGCAATGGTTTTCTTTCAATCAATGCTGTTGGCCGGCTATGCCTATGCGCATCTGCTGACGACGTTGCGGCAGCGCTATGCGTCGGTTGCGATCCATCTTCTGGTCATGGTCGCCGCCGCATTCACCTTGCCGTTGGCAATTGCGCAGGCTTGGGCCACACCCTCAGGAACTGTCGCGGCTGCCTTCTGGCTGCTCGGTCTCTTTGCCGTCTCGATCGGGTTGCCATTCTTCGCTCTTGCCGCCAACAATCCGCTGCTGCAGTCCTGGTTCGTGGCCACCCGGCATAATGACGCGCGTGATCCGTATTTTCTCTACGCCGCTTCAAACGTCGGCAGTTTTATTGCGCTGCTGTCTTATCCGGCGCTGTTCGAGCCAGTTTTCAGTTTGCAGACCCAGACCCGGCTATGGAGCGCCGGTTTTCTGTTGTTGATCATATTGATTGCAGGCTGCGGTGCGTTAATGCTTCGCGTGCCGCAGGCGCACTCGCGCGCGAAAGTCAGGACCATGCTAGGTCCTGACTGGATGACAATCGGCCGCTGGATTTTCATCTCTGCGGTGCCCTCCGGACTGTTAATCGCGCTTACCGCTTACATTTCGACGGACGTGGCAGCTGCACCCCTTCTTTGGGTCATTCCACTCTCCCTGTATCTGCTGACCTGGGTTCTGGTGTTCCAGCGCCGGCCTTTGGTTTCGCACAGCGTTGTCCTGCTGTTTCAGCCTGTCGCGATCGCCGGAATCGTCATCCTTGTGTTTTACACAGGATGGATCGCGTTATTTCTCAACCTGACTCTGCATCTGTTGGCATTCTTCGTCATCGCCATGGCCTGTCACGGCGAACTCGCCCGCACTCGCCCGGCCGTACAACATCTGACTACGTTCTATGTCTCGCTCTCCTTTGGCGGCATGGTTGGGGGAATTTTCTCGGGTTTGGTCGCGCCCTACGTGTTTTCGTCGGTCGCCGAGTATCCGATCCTGGTGGTTCTTGCGATCTTATGCCGGCCGTTCACGCAAGCGGTCTGGCAGCCATTGAACCGCTGGCTTTGGCCCATGGCCCCGGCGTATTGGCCGCGGCTTGATCGCTGGTTTTGGCCGGTAGCCGCGACAATCGCGCTCGCATTAGCTGTCGCGCGCTATGCCACATTCGATCTCATCGACGACACTGAAAATCTTCTGACTATCATCATCCTGGCATTGGCAATCGCTTCGTTGGTGTTGTTGCGCGATCCACCCAAATCGGCATTCGCCATTGCTCTCGCATTTGCCATGATCCGCGCTTATCCCTCCATTGGAATCCACAGCGAGACAGTGCGCAGTTTTTTTGGCGTTCACAAAATATACGAAAGCGACGACGGCCAGTACCGCGTCCTCATGCATGGCTCGACGATTCACGGCGCTCAGATGATCGCGGATGAAAACGGCGATCCGGTCACAGACCCACCACGCCCAATCACCTACTACCACGAAAAGTCGGCGATGGCCCAGGTGATCCGTGCCATACGCGAGCGCAAGCAGACACCATTGCGCGTCGCCGTAATTGGGCTCGGTGCGGGATCCCTCGCCTGCCATATCGCGCAGGGAGAGACATGGCGCTTTTTCGAGATCGATCCGACGATCGTCGAGATTGCTCGTGATCCTAAGCGGTTCTCGTTCCTGTCAACATGTGCGCCGAATGTCCCGATCGTTCTGGGTGACGCACGACTGACTTTTGCGCGAGAGCCACCCCATAACTACGACCTCATAATCGTCGATGCCTATTCGTCCGACGCAATCCCTGTGCATCTGGCCACCGCCGAGGCGATGGCGATCTATAAATCGAAACTCGCTCCGCAAGGCGTGGTGATGATGCACATCTCCAACCGGCACCTGGAGTTACAAAGTGTAGTCGAGGGGATTGCCGCCGCCAACGGGCTCAAAAGCTGGGTCTGGAGCAACGACGCCGAGCAGTACGACGATGACCGCTATGTCTTTACATCGGACGTCGTTGTTTCTGCGGAATCCGCTAGCGATCTCGGCGCCCTGGCGAGTGACAGGTTCTGGGTTTTGACGCCGCCCAACCCAGCCCTGCGAACTTGGACAGATGACTATTCCAACATCGCCGGCGCGGTCTGGCGCAAGTACCACAAATGAGCGGTTGATTCGGCCTCAGGCCGCTTTCGCCGGCATACGATGGTTCGGTGTGGAATTGGAAATCTTCAGCTCGTCCTCGTTCATGTCCACGCCAACGTCGGCGAACAGCGGCGTCGAAAGATAGCGTTCGCCGGTATCAGGCAGCATGCAAAGCACCGTCGAGCCAGGTGCCGCACTTTTGCAGACTTCGAGTGCCCCGGCAAAGGTTGCGCCGGCGGTAATTCCGACAAAGATCCCCTCTTTCTGAGCCAGCTCGCGGCTCCATTTCATCGAGTCCGGCGCCGCAATGGTGATAATGCGGCTGATCACGCCCATATCGACCGCGTCGCCAGTAATCTTCGGAATGAAGTCGGGGCTCCATCCCTGCATCGGATGCGGTTTGAATGCAGGATTGGGCTTGGCCGGCGACCCGTCGGGATTGCGTTCCTGCTTCGACCCGCTGGACAACATCGGCGCATCTGCCGGCTCGCACACCACGATCTTTGTTTCCGGCCGCTCTTTCGCCAGCACGCGGGCGACACCCTTGAGCGTCCCGCCGGTGCCAAATCCAGTAACCCAGTAATCGAGCTTTTCGCCTTTGAAGTCGTCGACGATTTCGCGTGCGGTCGTTCGTGAGTGCATGTCGGGATTGGCCTCATTCTCGAATTGGCGCGTGAGGAACCAGCCGTGCGTCTTGGCAAGCTCGATTGCTTTGTTGACCATACCCATGCCGCGTTCCGCAGCAGGGGTAAGAATGACTTTCGCACCCAGAAACCGCATAAGTTTGCGGCGTTCGACACTGAACGTTTCCGCCATCGTGACCACCAGCGGATAGCCTTTCGCCGCACAAACCATCGCAAGACCGATGCCGGTGTTTCCGGAAGTTGCCTCGATCACGGTTTGGCCGGGCTTGAGCTCACCGGATTTTTCTGCCGCTTCGATCACACCGAGAGCCAGCCGGTCCTTAACCGAGCCGAGCGGATTGAAGGCCTCGATCTTCACAAACAGGTTGATGCCCTTGGGGGCCAGTTTGTTGATCCGCACCACGGGTGTGTGCCCGACGGTTTCAAGAATGCTTGCGAACTTCGACATACCCTCTCCCTTCCAACGCCCCCGAGAAATCACACATTCAGCACGCGACCATAAGCATCGAGCACTGCTTCCTTCATCATCTCCGACAGAGTCGGATGCGGGAAAACGGTGTGCATGAGTTCTTCCTCGGTCGTCTCGAGATTCATCGCGACGACATAACCCTGGATCAGCTCGGTCACTTCGGCGCCAATCATGTGAGCACCTAGTAGCTGCCCGGTTTTCTTGTCAAAGATAACCTTGACCAGACCCTGGTCCTCTCCCAGTGCAATGGCCTTGCCGTTGCCGACGAAGGGAAAGCGCCCGACTCGGATATCGACCTTTTTTTCCTTCGCGGCCTGCTCGGTGAGCCCCACAGAAGCAACCTGCGGCGAACAATAGGTGCACCCAGGAATCATCGACTTGTTCATCGGGTGAGGATTGAGTCCCTTGATCGCCTCGATGCAGACAACCCCCTCGTGCTCCGCTTTGTGGGCCAGCATCGGCGGTCCGGAGACATCGCCGATTGCGTAGATCCCGGGAACATTCGTTTTGTTGAATTGATCGACCACGATGATGCCACGGTCGGTTTTCACGCCAAGCTTTTCCAGCCCGAGGTTTTCAATATTGCCGACCACGCCGACCGCCGAAATCACGCGTTCGACGTTGAGAGCCTGCGATTTGCCTGCCTCCTCGACCGTCGCAGTGACGCTGTCGCCTTTCTTGTCGAGCTTTGTCACTTTGGCATTCGTATGAATCTTGATGCCCTGCTTCTCAAAGCTTTTTCGCGCAAAGGTTTGGATTTCCTGGTCTTCGACGGGCAGAATTTGCGGCAGAACCTCCACTACAGTGACGTCTGAGCCGAGCGTGCGATAGAACGACGCAAATTCAATGCCGATGGCTCCTGAGCCAACGACCAGCAGTGACTTCGGCACCCGATCCGGAATCATCGCCTCGAAATAGGTCCAGATGAGTTTCTTGTCAGGTTCAAGGCCCGGCAATACGCGCGGACGCGCGCCAGTGGCAATAATGATATGTTTCGCCTGGTAACCGCCGGCACCCAGCGCGCCCTTCGGAGCTTCGGCTTTCGACGCCTTTACGGTGACCTTGCCAGGCGCGTCGATCGTCGCCTCGCCCCAGATGATCGAGACCTTGTTTTTCTTCATCAGGAAGCCGACGCCATTGTTCAACCGTTTCGACACCAGACGCGAACGCTTGACCACGGCCCCCGGGTCATAGCCGACATTGTCAGCCTTAAGCCCGTAGTCTTTCGCGTGCTGCATGTAGTGAAAGATTTCGGCGGAGCGAAGCAGTGCCTTGGTCGGAATGCAGCCCCAGTTGAGGCAAATACCGCCCAGATAGTCACGCTCGACAATGGCTGTCTTGAAGCCGAGCTGCGCCGCGCGAATTGCCGTCACATAACCGCCGGGGCCGGAGCCGATGATCAGGACATCAAATGACGTATCGGCCACACGCGTCTCCGCTACCGCCGGGTTCGAGCTGTTCGTGTCCCACAAGGCACCGCATCAATCAAGCGGCCTATTGAACAGCAGCCTTATCGGGAATTTAATTGGGCGCACACAGGATCGAACCGGGAAAACGTCATGACCAGAATGATAGGCCGCTTCGCTGCCATCGCCACCCTGTTTCTGCTGCAAACGGCCCTCGCCGGCGCGGCAGAGATCAAGGTCTTCAGCACATCCGGGGTGAAAAGTGTGCTGGAAGAGCTGATCCCACAATTCGAAAAGCAAACCGGCAACAAGCTCGACGTAACCTGGAGCACCGCCGCCTTGTTGACCAAGCGGGTGCAAGCGGGTGAGCAGGCGGACGCGTTGATCCTGATCGAGAACAACGTCAGCACTTTGCTCAAGGAAGGAAAAATTGCGCCGGGCACGGAAACCTTGTTCGCCAAATCGATTTTTGCCGTTGGCGTAAAGGCAGGCACGCCAAAACCTGATATTTCCACGCCGGACGCGCTGAAAAAAACTCTGCTGGATGCAAGAGCAATCAGCTACTCCGATCCCGCCTCAGGAGGAGCGAGTGGCGTTTACATTGCCAAGCAGATCGAGCGTATGGGCATTACCGACCAACTCAAAGACAAGACAAAATTCGCGCCGGCCGGCAGCTTTTCTGGCGCGCTGCTGCCAAGCGGCGAAGCCGATATTGCCATTCAATCAAAGCCGGAGCTTCTCTCGGTTCCAGGCGTTGAAGTCGTTGGCCCGCTGCCGGGGGACATGGCGTTCACCGTCGTCTATCAGGCTGGCGTACAATCCGGCGCAGCGAATGCCGAGGCAGCAAAAGCCTTGGTAAAATTCCTGGCCTCGCCGGAAGCGCAGGCTGTCTTCAAGGCGAAAGGATTTGATCCGGCGTAGCCAGCTAAGAACAGCTCAGACGACCATCATTACCGGATTTTCGATCAGTAGCTTGAATGCCGCGAGCATCTCTGCGCCGAGCGCCCCGTCAACGGCACGATGATCCGTCGATAGCGTCACGGTCATGACATTGGCCACTGCAAGCTGACCGTTGCGCACGACCGCTCGCTCTTCGCCCGCTCCAACTGCGAGGATCGTTGCATGCGGCGGATTGATCACCGCGGCGAAATCCTTGATGCCATACATGCCCAAATTGGAGATCGCGGCCGACCCCCCTTGATACTCATACGGATTAAGGTGCCGCCTGCGCGCTCGCGCGGCGTAATCCTTCATTTCGTTCGAAATGATCGAGAGTGATTTTGTCTCAGCGTTGCGGACTACCGGCGTGATCAGGCCACCCGGTATGGCGACCGCGACGCCAATGTCCGAATGCTTGTGATGCAGCATGCCACTTTCGGTCCATGTCACGTTGGCGTCCGGCACGCGTTGCAGGGCAAGTGCGAGCGCCTTGATGACGAAATCATTGACGGAGATTTTGTAGGCCGGCTTGCCCTCTTTATCTTTCGGTGCCGCCTCATTGATCTCCGCTCGAGCGGCAAGCAGTTTGGCGATGTCACAATCCAGCGTCAGATAGAAATGCGGAATCGTCTGTTTCGATAGCGTCAGGCGCTGCGCGATGATTTTTCGCATCGAGTCATGTGGCACGAACTCATAGGAGCCATCTTCATAGAGCGCTCGGATTTGCGCGTCGGATGGCGTTGCCACTAACGGTAAGGCCGCTGCGGGCGCGCCCGCCGCGCGTAGGCCCTTGCCGGATTTTGCCGCTTCAATATCGCGGGCGATGACGCGGCCGTGCGGACCCGAACCTTGAACCCGGCTCAGATCGATGTTGCCCTCTTTCGCCAGCCGCCTCGCGAGCGGTGACGAGAAAATACGGTTTGACCCGTGTGCAACTGCTGGCGCAACTTTTTGTGCCGCAGGAGCGGCCATCGGAGCCGGTTTTTCCACCTGAGGTTTTGCTACAGGAGCCGCAGCCGATTTTGCTGCCGCGGTTAGCGGAGCGGATTTTACGGCGCTTGCCGCAGCCTTGACATCCTCTCCCTCGCCGGCAAGGACCGCGATCACCGAATTGACCGCAACGTCCTGAGTCCCCTCGGGCACCACAATCTTGGCCAAGGTGCCGTCGTCGACGGCTTCATATTCCATCGTGGCCTTGTCGGTTTCGATTTCGGCGATGACATCGCCCGACTTGATCTTGTCGCCTTCCTTTTTCAGCCAGCGCGCAAGATTGCCCTTCTCCATCGTAGGCGAAAGCGCCGGCATGAGAATATTGGTCGGCATCGTTGACTACCGGTAGCAAACGGCCTTCGCCGCCTCGACCACCTCGGCCGCGGATGGCAGCGCAAGTTTTTCGAGATTGGCAGCATAGGGCATGGGCACATTTTTTCCGGACACGCGCGCAACGGGCGCATCGAGATAATCGAACGCGCGCTCCATGATGCGCGCGGCAATCTCGGCGCCGACTCCCGACTGCTGCCAGCCCTCTTCAACCGTCACCGCGCGTCCAGTTTTCTGCACGGAAGCAACAATCGTATCGGTGTCCATAGGTTTGAGCGTGCGCAGATCGATCACTTCCGCGTCGATACCGTCGTTAGCCAAAGCGTCGGCGGCTTTCAACGCATAGTTCATGCCCATAGACCAGGCGATAATCGTCACGTCGTTGCCGGCGCGCGCGATTTTTGCCCTGCCGATTGGCAGTACGAAATCGTCGAGCTTCGGCACCGGCGACGAATGGCCATAGAGAATTTCGTTTTCCAGGAAAATCACCGGATTGGGATCGCGGATCGCGGCCTTTAGCAGGCCCTTCGCGTCGGCGGCTGTCGAGGGCGCAATGACCTTCAAACCCGGAATGTGCGAGTACCAGGCCGAGTAATCCTGGCTGTGCTGGGCGGCGACGCGCGCAGCGGCTCCATTGGGGCCGCGAAATACGATCTGGCAGCCCATCTGCCCGCCGGACATGTAGAGAGTCTTGGCCGCCGAATTGATCAGTTGATCCATGGCCTGCATGGCGAAATTAAAGGTCATGAATTCGACAATGGGTTTTAGACCGGCAAGCGCCGCACCGACGCCGAGACCGGCAAACCCGTGCTCGGTAATCGGCGTGTCAATCACACGTTTTGCGCCGAATTCTTGCAAGAGGCCCTGCGTCACTTTATAGGCGCCCTGATATTCGGCGACCTCCTCGCCTATCACGAACACATCCTTGTCGCGCCGCATCTCCTCGGCCATGGCATCGCGCAGCGCTTCACGGACGGTCATGATGACCATCTCAGTGCCTTCGGGAATATCTGGATCGTTCGCTGCTTGCGGAGTTGGCGCTTCAGGCGCCTTTGCAGGTTTCGGAGCAGGCGCATCCTGCGTTTTGGCTTGTTGCTTCTGGGCCGTTGGCGGCGGTGCGGACTCGGCGGCTTTCTGTTGCGCCGCTGGTTTCGTAGCCTTGATTGCCGACTTATCCTCACCCTCACCGAGGATTACGGCGATCGGTGTATTCACCGCGACATCCGCCGTGCCTTCGGGAACGAGAATTTTGCCAAGCGTACCTTCGTCCGAGGCCTCGACTTCCATCGTTGCCTTGTCGGTTTCGATTTCGGCAATGACGTCGCCCGACTTGATCTTGTCGCCCTCTTTCTTGAGCCATTTGGCGAGGTTGCCCTTCTCCATCGTCGGCGAGAGCGCGGGCATGAGTACTTCGGTCGGCATGGGCTAATGTTTTCCGGGCAGTCGGTCAGCGATAAACATCGGTATAGAGTTCGGACACGTCGGGTTCCGGATCGTGGGTGGCAAATTCCGCAGCCTGATTGATCAGGTCGCGCACTTCGGCGTCGATTTTCTTGAGCGCATCCTCGCTGGCGATTTTCTTTTTGAGAATCCGATCGCGCGCCATGTCGATCGGGTCGTGTTGTGTTCGCACCTCATCGACTTCCTCGCGCGTGCGATACTTCGCCGGATCCGACATCGAATGACCACGATAACGATAGGTGAGCATTTCGAGAATGTAGGGGCCTTTGCCGGCGCGGCACCATTGCGCCGCCTTTTCGCCCGCTTCCTTCACCGCCCGAACATCCATGCCGTCGACCTGATCGCCCGGAATGTTGAATGACAGGCCGCGTCGCGACAGATTGACCTCAGCCGAAGCGCGCGTGATTGCCGTCCCCATGGCGTAGCGGTTGTTCTCGACCACATAGATGACCGGCAATTTCCAAAGCTCGGCCATATTGAAGCTCTCATAGACCTGGCCCTGGTTGGCCGCGCCGTCGCCGAAATATGTGACGGAAATCGAATTGTTCCCGCGATAGTGGTTTGCGAACGCAAGGCCGGTGCCGAGTGGCACCTGCGCGGCCACGATACCGTGACCGCCGTAGAATCCTTTTTCGACGCTGAACATGTGCATGGATCCGCCCTTGCCTTTTGAATAGCCATGCGCGCGCCCGGTGAGCTCGGCCATCACGCCCTTCGGATCCATACCAGTTGCAATCATATGACCGTGGTCGCGATAGCCTGTAATAACCTGATCACCGTCTTTGAGGGCCATCTGCATCCCGACCACGACGGCCTCTTGCCCGATGTAAAGATGGCAGAAACCACCGATTAGCCCCATGCCGTACATCTGACCCGCTTTTTCCTCGAAGCGGCGAATGATCAACATGGTGCGGTAGGCGGAAAGCTCTTGTTCCTTGCTGAATTCGGCGACTGGCTTGGCGTCGGTGCTGGAATTTTTTTGGGCAACCGCCATTGACACTCCCTGCGAAAGCGTCCGGCAATTGTGACGGGGTGCCGGTAGGCTTCCTCAATCCCCATAGCGTAAATCGCTTTGCCGTGAAAGCGAATGGCCCTGCGGCAACCGGCGCATCAGGGAAATTTGCCAGCCGCCGTCAGTGGATAACGCCGATCGCCAGGATGCGATCCTTTAGCGGGGATTCAATAGCAGGGTCAGATCACGGCGATCGACATAGCCGACCAGAGAGCGTGCCCGCTCATCCAGCATGTCCGGGTCGATCCGGTCCGCACGCAAAAGCGAGACCCGCCGTTCCCAAAGCGCCCGTTCAGCCTTGAGCTGCGCCAATTCAGCTTTCATCGTCGTGAGCTGCTGCTCAAGATCCTGCTGCGCGCGCAATCCGTGGTTGCCGGTAAACGCGTTCGCGGCAAAGTAGCCGATGAACAGCGCGGCAAATGTGTAGAGACCGAGAACGGTCAGGACAGCGCGGCGGCGGCGGTGGGAGACCATGCGCGCAGAGAATGGAGCACGCTCGTTAAGGTGTCTTTAACGCGCTACATGCGGAAGCGCAGCTCGTTGAGTACGAAATTGCCCAGCCGTTTGCCGCGGTTGCGCAACACCTTTAAGAGGCCGTGATCGACGAAATATGTGAGCAAGATCGAATCGCGCGTTTTCACGCGGTTATGCACCGGGTCCGCTGAATGCCACGTGTCGTTACCGACCGCAAAGGCATAGCCGCAGTTCGGCGCAAACCGCATCTGCGCTTTTTTAGGCATGGAGCCGTCGGGCAACTTTTCGTGGAAGATCGTGCCGATATCGGTATTGGCATCGTCCTTTGGCAGATAGAGCTGGACAGTAATGCCTTTCCAGTGAGTATCGGTGTGCGGCGTGATCAGGTAGCCGGGGATGTCGCGTGTGAGAATTGGGATCGGATACATGCCGACCTTGGCGAAATCTTCGCCGAAACGTTTCGAGAGACAGGGGGCGAGACGCTGGATGAAAGCCTGCTTAACCTGCTCGGAGCAAAGCGCTCGGCCAACGACATCCCAAAGAGCGCGCTTGTCAGCCGGCAGGTTGCGAACGTATTCCGGGAACAAATCGATTTTCACGCGCGTGTGGGTGCCGTCTGCCAGATCGTGACCTTTGCTGCGCCCATGCATGGGCCGGTAGTCGGCGGACTCAGGCATCAGGCTGAGCATCTGCGCGTAGGTATCGTCCGGAAATACGCGATCGAACTCGAGATGGAAAAACGGTTTCTCGACCGCACGTGCGGCCTCGATTGACCCGACCACAAAATTCGCAAGACGCTCGGCCGCACGACGTCGATCGAAAGCGGAAAGAGTTGTGGCCTGATCCATCGCAGCTACCCTGAGCTCGTTAGCCAGATATGAATTGTTTTGCCTCAGAAATGCAAGACATTGAGTGCTTGCGCTAGCCGCGCGGTCTCAGAGCACCGCTGCCCGCATATTTTGCCTGTGCACCCAGCTCCTCTTCGATGCGCAGCAGTTGATTGTATTTGGCTGTTCTGTCGGATCGAGCGAGTGATCCGGTTTTGATCTGCCCGCAGTTGGTAGCAACAGCGAGGTCGGCAATGGTCGCGTCTTCTGTTTCACCGGACCGGTGTGACATCACTGCCGTGTAGCCGGCTTTGTGTGCCATCTCGATCGCGGCAAGGGTTTCGGTCAAGGTGCCGATCTGGTTGACTTTGACGAGGATCGAGTTGGCGACGCCGTCTTTGATGCCCCTGGCAAGACGCGTTACGTTGGTGACGAAAAGATCGTCACCAACCAGCTGACATTTTCCTCCAACCAGATCAGTAAGAATTTTCCAACCTTCCCAGTCGTCTTCCGACATTCCGTCTTCGATCGAAACAATGGGATAACGACCGACCAAGTCGGCAAGATATTTTGCCTGTTCCTGCTTTGAACGTTTCTTGCCCTCGCCCTCATAAACGTACGTACCGTCCTTGAAAAATTCTGTGGCCGCACAGTCGAGCGCCAGAGCGACATCGCCGCCCGGCTTGTAGCCCGCCTTGCTGATCGCCTGCATGACGAAATCGAGGGCGGCTTCTGCCGACTTCAGGTTGGGCGCGAAACCGCCCTCATCACCGACATTAGTGTTCAGATTTGCCGATTTAAGTTGTGACTTGAGGGTTTGGAAAATTTCCGAACCGGCGCGCAGCGCCTCGGCAAAGGTCGGCGCACCCATTGGAACAATCATGAATTCCTGGAAATCAATCGGATTGTCAGCATGCACGCCGCCATTGACGATATTCATCATCGGTACAGGAAGTAACCGCGCAGCCGTGCCTCCAACGTAGCGGTAGAGCGGCGCTTTCTTCGTTGCAGCCGCAGCTTTGGCGACGGCCAGTGAAACTCCGAGAATGGCATTGGCGCCGAGCCGCGCCTTGTTCGGAGTTCCGTCGAGTTTCATCAGCGTCTCGTCGATTTTGGCCTGTGCCTCGGCATCCATTCCGCCGATCGCATCGAATATTTCGCCGTTGACCGCATCGACGGCCTTACGAACGCCTTTGCCGCCGTAACGACGTTTGTCGCCGTCGCGTGACTCGACCGCCTCGTGGGCACCAGTAGAAGCGCCCGAAGGAACGGCTGCCCTGCCTTTGGATCCATCCTCGAGAACTACATCGACCTCAACGGTCGGATTGCCGCGGCTGTCGAGGATTTCGCGGCCGATGATATCGGTGATGGCAGTCATGGCGCTCCCCGCGTTGGATATGGCGGCGCTTCTACACTATGGTGTGCGACATGGCTAGAAAACTGCTGCAGCTTGGCCGCCGAAGGTCGATCCCAGCCTCGCCCGCCAAAGCCGTGCTCGAACGCGTGTTAAATCCGCACGTTGGTACGAACTATATTGCGCGCTTTACCGTCCCGGAATTTACCACGCTCTGTCCTATTACAGCCCAACCTGACTTCGCACATCTCGTCATCGACTACGTGCCGAACCGACACCTGGTCGAGTCGAAATCCCTCAAGCTTTATCTCAACAGCTTCCGCAATCATGGCGCCTTCCACGAAGATTGCACGGTGGCCATCGGCAAGCGGCTCGTTGCGCTCCTCAAACCAAAATGGTTACGCATCGGCGGCTATTGGTATCCGCGCGGCGGCATGCCGATCGATGTCTTTTGGCAGAGCGGCAGGCTTCCCAAAGATGTGTGGGTGCCGGATCAAGGCGTTGCGCCGTATCGCGGACGTGGCTAGGCCTTCGAGGGCTGCCGTTGCAGTTGCACGGCGCAGATCGAGCCTGTCGCTGCCAGCGCCACGGCGCCGACCAGCAAAACAGTCGTAATACCGACAGTTGCCAGCCCAATTCCGTAGACAACCGGCCCGGCCGCCTGGCCAAGAAAAAAGAAAAAAGAATGTGCTGCAGTCGCCGAACCACGCGCTGCTGGCGCCAATTCAGTCACGTACACCTGAATGCATCCATGCAGAAGATAGAAGCCGAAGCCGAGGAGCATGAAATTTGCAAACTCGATCGGCCACGGAACCCGCAGCGTGATTGTCAGCAAACAGAATCCCATAACCGCGCCGCCGAGCGCCATGAGGCGGTTCTCGCCAACACGCGCGAGAAGCCATCCGACCATGAAAGTATAGACGACGCCGCCAACCCCGAAGCCGGATATCACTACGCCCGCAATTGAGGCGTGCATCACGCCTTCCGTCTGCAGCAGGCCGGCCATATAGGGAAATACGCCGAACAGAAATACGGCTTCAACGAAGACCGCACCGAAACAATACTTCGCCATCGGATTACTGAAGATTGCACGATAGTTCGGCATAAGCGTCGATAGATCAAAACGGCCCGGCTTTTCTTCCATGCTGCGGAAGCCAGGCATCGCGACTGCAAGGGCGATCAAATCGATTGTGCCCGTCGCGAAGAACACCCCGCGCCACCCAATGAAGTCACCGATCACGCCGGCGCTCGAGGCACCCAGCAAATTGCCGGTCATGGCGGCAAACAGCAGCCGGCCTATTGCGACCTGGCGCTGCTGCACAGGCACACGATCCCCTGCAACGGCCAAAGCAATCGGAAACACACCGCCGGCGGTAATGCCAGCCAGCATGCGAAGCACCATCAGGGTTTCAAAATTCGTCACAAGACCGCACGCGATCGTTGTGATGCCGACGATCAGCATGCAAAGCGCGATCAATCG
>Ga0187779_10001045_pt1 | contig 17552 bp, 14 predicted proteins | sample 1015_Q2_SP10_10__FD_132435 | JGI IMG/M metagenome (GOLD analysis project Ga0187779, IMG submission 132435) | Tropical peat soil microbial communities from peatlands in Department of Meta, Colombia - 1015_Q2_SP10_10_MG | ecosystem: Environmental > Terrestrial > Soil > Wetlands > Peat | place... | reverse complement strand
TTCTGCCGGAACGCGTCAATCGCTTCTTCTCCGCCGCCGGCTGTCAGAACCCTGTACCCGTACCGGTTGAGAACGTCTCTGGCGAGTTGTCTCACCGTGGGCTCGTCGTCCACCACCAAGATCGTCTCCGCCCCCCTTCGGAGGCCCAAAATGTCCTTCTTTTTGATGCATTTTTCATCGTTCATGCACGCAAGCAAGTTTACTTCGAACGTAGATCCCTTGTCCGGTTCGCTGAAGACCCGGATGAAGCCTCCGTGCTTTTTTATGGTGCCATATGCCAGTGCCAGCCCCAGGCCGGTTCCCTTCTCCTTGGTCGTGAAGAACGGCTCGAAGAGGCGTTCCCGCGTATCCCGGTCCATGCCCATGCCCGTGTCCGAAATTGAGATGCGTACATAATCGCCAGGCGGGACGTCCACGAGGAACTGAACGTCCTTCATCTCAAGGCGAACGGTCTCCGTCCTGACGGTGAGCGTTCCTCCCCTGGGCATGGCATCGCGCCCGTTCAGGCAGATGTTCAGGATGGCCTGCTGGATCTGGCCGGCATCGCAGACGGCATGACGGAGGTTCGAGTCCGCGGCAAGGACGATGGTGATGTTCTTCTCGAGCAGGCGTGAGAGGAGCGCCACGACCTCGCGAACGATGGCGTTCACGTCCGTCGGCTTCGCGTCATATTTCCCTCCCTTCGCGAAGGCAAGGAGCTGCTGCGTGAGATCCGAAGCCCGAAGTGACGCAGTCTCGATGATGTCCACATGCTGGTACACCGGGTTGTCCGGGTTGAGGTCGGTCTTTGCCAGGGACGCGTAGCCCAGAATGGATGCCAGGAGGTTGTTGAAATCGTGGGCAATGCCGCCCGCCAGCGTACCGAGCGCCTCCAGCTTCTGCGACTGGAAGAGCTGCTCCTGGAGTTTCCGCTTTTCCTCCTCGATCCCTTTCCTCTCCGTAATGTCCCTGACCACGGACCGGCTCATGACGAAGTCCCCCTCCCCGTCAAACACTGCCGTTGCATGCATGGTGACCGGGAGCAGGGTGCCGTCCTTCTTCACCATGGTGAGCTCGAGGTTCCTCATAGAGCCGGCCTTCTTCAATTCTGAGAACTTCGCATGGCAGGTCTGCGCGCTCTCGTCCGAGAGGAGGTCCTTAATGTTGAGCTTCCCGACCGCCTCGTCGCGGCGGTATCCGAGCATCTGCAGAAATGTCCGGTTCGCTTCCACGATCAGTCCATCCCCCGCGAGGGAGTAATATCCATCGGGGGAGTTGTCATAAAGGTCGCGGTATTTTTCCTCGGACTCCTTCAGCTTCTGTTCCAGACGTACCCGCTCTGTCACGTCGTTCAGCGTCTCGATGGCCCGGATCACATTGCCTGCCGAATCTTTTATCGGATACGCATGGCACTCCACGTAGATCTCCCGATTGTTGTTGTCATAATGGGTATGCATGACCTGGGCGGAATTACCGGTCTCGAAGACGGCCTTGACCGGACAGCCATGGCCGTTGTCCATGCAGTGCGAATCGAAGTGGTGGGACACCTCATAGCAATGCTTTCCCAGAATGTCCTCCCTGGTCTTGCCGACCTGGCTCAGGTAGCCCTTGTTCGCGGTAAGGATGCGATACTCCTTGTCCATCACGACTACACCTTCACCGATTCCTTCCAGCACGCTCGCGAGGAAATCGAGGGACTGCCTGTTCTCTTCCTCGAGCCTGCGCTCTGCCGTGACGTCGCGCATGACCTCGATCATGCGCACGACATTGCCGTCCTTGTCCCTGATGGGCGAGGCGGTGAGTTCGATGATCATCTCTTTGCTCTGGAGCGTGAAATGGCGATGGGTGACCTTGACCGGTTTGCCTGATTCGAACACTTCCTGGTAGGGGCACTCACCGCTTTGCAATTGACAGTGCCTATCCTGATGGTGCAGCATCTTGAAGCAGGATTGGCCGATGACCTTCTCGCGGGTAGCGCCATACATCGCAAGGAACGAGTCGTTCACCATGCTGACCTGGCATTCGCGGTCAATGATCATGATAGCATCGGTCATGCTGTTGATCAGGTCCTGACAATAACTGTCACTGTGCATGCAAGGCGGTCCTTACGTGATCCGGGTGGATACCGAGAATTGATTCTTTTTTAAGAACGATATGACCTCAGAATTGAACCGGAGAGCAATTTATCACAAAAAATCAGGCTATTCAAGCATATTCGTAAAGGAGCGTGATTCCGAACGGTGAAAGAAATTCAAGGGATGAAATCACGGGCAGGGTTGTGATATTGACGACGCTAAAATCGAGACTCTCCATTTGACTGTGCCAGTCAAAGCCTGTAGGACAAAAGGGGAACCCGGGAGGCCTCAGGCCTCCCGGGTTCTCTGTATGAATGCCTCTCGCGAAATCACTAAAAATAAAAATTCGCGCTGACCCCGACGGTACGGGAGCCAAAATAGGTATAATCCTTGTGTAAAGCATTGTCGTCAACCTTGCCGAGGCCAACCGCAACGCTTCCCTCGATGCTGAACTGCCTGTGCAGGAAGTATTCTGCTCCGAAACCGGCGGAAATATCAAAGGTGTCCTTGTCGATGTTCTGGCTGCTTATCCTCTCGGTTACGTACGAGAACTTGCCGTCGACGAACGGAGCGAACTCATCGATCCTGAGGTACTTCCTGACTCCCCCGGAGATGCCGAAGAAATCAGCGTTCAGGTCGCCGCTGCTCGTCTGCAGGCCGACGCCTGCGATAAGAGCCAGATCGCTTTGGAGAAAATATTTGCCCGATATCATGACGACGCCGGTGCTCCCCAGCGAGCTGTCACCGAACCCCACATTGAATCCGAACGTGCCGGCCTTCAGGCTTGTGCCGGTGCCAGCGGCATAAGCGCTGCCGATGCCGGCCACCGCGACCATTCCCAGAACAATTGTCATGATGAAAACCTTCTTCATTGCATACTCCTCCTTGGATATTCTTGTTTAGCACGCATCATTGGACCAGAAAACGCACGATCCGCCAAGACGCGGAGGGCGCGAAGCGTTCTTGATCGACTTGAAGCGGTGATGCCAGCTTCCCGTTGCGCCCTTTGCGACTTCGCGGTGAGGTTTTATTATTGCTATCACGCCAAATCCACTCTTCTTTCCCAAAAAAATCCCCCGGACGAGGTTTCCTTCCGGGGGATTCTCTTATGCTTCACAGCCCTGCCGGCGATGACCGGCACGGCATCTTGCTGAATTTAGAACTTGAAGCTCAGCATGCCCAGCACCGCTGTCGAGTCGTCAGCATCACTGCCGTTGGCTCTCTTGTAGGCGTCGCCATGCTTGAACCAGCCCACCTGCCAGTTCCAGGACAGGTTGTCATACAGTTTCCAGTTCAGCTTGAAATCGACTTCGTTTCCGAGCTTGTCGGACGGGGTCGTTCCGCCAAAAATGGCCACTTTTTCGACAGCCTGCAGATACCAGTATTCAAAGCCGATGCCCACGAACTTGGACAGGTTAAACATAGCGCCTATGTTCGCCGCCATGGTATTGGCGAAGCCAGTATGGAGCGATCCATTGGCCGTTGCCACATTAACCGTGTTCAGAGCGCCGGTCGGCTCCAGGTATTCATAGATGAGGGTATAGTGCTGGTCATTGTCCATGACCGTGATGATCTGATTCACGTCTTTCGTTGTGTCCCCGTTAAGCTGCTTCAGACCGGAGCCATATGCCAACGTGAAATCGATGTTGAGCGCATCCATGGGAAGATTGCCCTGCAGCACACCCTGGTAGCCCTTGAATTTCGAGTCACCGGGTCCGCCTGCGCCTAAATTCGATTGCTCAGCCTTGCCCGCCTGTACGTCGACCTCAGCCTTCAGATGGATCGGCCCTGTCTTCGCGGCATAGGATATGCCCAGGTTGTACATATTCACCTTCTGGCCGGGGTTCCCGAAGATTGTGGTGAACGGCCCGCCGCTCGACGGAGCAGCAGCCCAGGTCAGGTCAACGCTTATAACGCCGTCGGCCAGCTTGTAGGCATCCAGAATGCCGTAGAAGTCGATGTCCTGGTCAGGCTGATTGGCAACGTTCTCGGCCACCCTCACATCATAGAGTGCCAGCGTGTTGTTGCCCGTGCCATTGTAGACAACCCAGGCATCGGAGCCATACTTCATGTCGCGGAAGAACCAGCCGTTGCCCAGTTGCAGGAGCTGATGACCGCCCTTGATCCCAACCGGGATACCGGGGATCATGAAGTTCATCCATGCCTCGCGGATATCCAGACGGCCGTTCGCTGCCGAAGAGCTCCAGGAAGGAGCTGTGGCACCGTTGCCCTGAGGAGCTTCAACTCTTCCAAACGTGTCCCAGTCGTTCTCAATGCTGATTCTGCCGTTCAGGTAATCGCCGACCTTGGCATCCACGTTCAGCCGGATCCTCTCCTGGGTATTGGTTGTACGCGCTGGCGGGTTGTCGGCGGTGCTCGAGAAAGGTCCTCCAGCCACACCCAGGTTGTAGAAACGCTCCCGGATATCAATGCTGCCGCTGAGCGACATGGCCACCCCGGATGTAACTCCCGGTTCTGACTTGACGATGCCCGGCTGGTCCGCTTCTTCCTGATGCGCTGCGAACGCCGAGGTACCGAAGCAGGTCAGTGCCGCAACTACGAGTAATACAACAAACTTCTTCATCGTTTATCCTCCCTTATTGTTTGGTATTGTCCCAGGTAATCACCCGGAACGTTGCCGACTTCTTAAGATGTTAAAGCCATAAGATGATTCTGAAACGATGGTGCGTTGTTGCGTGTTGCCGCTGGATCAAGAGATCAAGAGAATGAATTCATCCCTCCTTTCATACTGTAATCGCATTCGAATTTCGCAGGTAGATCTAAGCCATTGCCCGCAGTTGTAGCGCGGCTGACATCAGAAGGGGAAAGACGTGGGCGATATGGAGCGCTCATAGTGGATATCATCATAGACTTTTTAAATCATTTGAATCTGCCACTATTACATGCTTCAGAATCGATATCGTTCTTGCGTACTAAAAAGGAGTTACTGCAGGAAGTTGTTGAAAAATACAGCTCGAATATATCAAAGTTGCACATTCAAGTCAAGAATTTTCTCTTTCATGTATAAAACTACAATTATAAATCTGTTATTTTACGAAACTTTATTCATAGTACTGGTGATGCTGAGATAATGAGGCCTTTCGTCTCCTCATGTTGGAGGTCCAAATCGTTATAATACGACGATAAATGCGTTTAATTTAATACTAAAATATTCTATCCTTGCTTTTTCGGGCTCAGGTTGCTACTTCTTTGTGCACATTTCTGAGCCGGACCGCCACAGCACGTGACCACTTCTCGTCGAGCCGCCGTGCGCAGAACTGCCGCCCTGCGCCACGAACGCATTCTGCGCGACGGCCAGAAAGCAGAACGCAAGCCTCAAGAAAAGCCAGGGGTCATAGCCGCAATTTCATGCAAAGTGCGCTAGAGCCGCCTGAGAACAACTTCAGTGTAATGATGCAGGGTACATGATGCCTGCATATCACTTGCTCTGGCTTGCCTTGATCATATCAAGATATTTGACGAACCATTCCGCATCCACGCTGCTGACAAAACAGAGGCTTTTCCCGCTCGGATCCTTGATAATATTTGCCTTGTCGTCAAGGAAGAGGAGGAGGCAGTCATTCTTATAGTCATACTTGTTGCCGAGTTTTTTCTCCTCGTCAGTCAGCGGCTTGGTGAGGTCAACTCTGATGGGGATGAAATCATCCATGATCTTTTTTGCGATTGTCGGATTGTCATAAACGCCCTTTTGAAGTGCCTCGCACCTTGGACATCCCTTGCCGAAATAGAAATCGACAATCATCGGTTTCTTCTCAGCCTTTGCCTTTTCCATGCCAGCATTTAATGAGAACCACTTTATCTCATCAGATGCGGCGGCAACGGAAATCACGGTCAGGGTCAATAGTATCACAAATACATTTGCTTTCCTCATGAATATTCACCGCCTTTCTATTTGCTCTCATCTTAATGAGCTCATCCTTTTTCATTTGCGTCCGCGCCTGCTGCATACTGGGAATACGTTTGCATGCCGAGCTTCAGGAGGCCTTTCTCAATAAGGTGCCTGGCAGATCCCGCGATCGTCGGGTCAAACTGCGACCCCGATTGCCGGTCGAGCTCCTGGATCACCTCCCGGCTCGAGATCGTGCCTCGGTACGGTCTCTCCGACACCATGGCGTCTATGGTATCAGCCACATTAAGCACCCGTGCTGCGAGCGTGATCTCGTCGCCGGCAAGACCTTGCGGATAGCCTTTCCCGTCGTACCGCTCATGGTGCTGATAGATCGCGTTGATGATATTGGGAGCAAATCCGATCGGCTCGAGGATCCTGATACCGTGAGCAGGGTGGTCCTTCATGATATCGAATTCCTCCCGGTCCAGCCGGTCGGGCTTGCTGATGATCCGTTCGCTGATGCCGATCTTACCGACATCATGCAGGATGGCGGCGATGTGCATTTCCTCGAGCTGTGAGGGGGTCATGCCGATGTCCCGCGCGATTGCCACTGCGTACTTGGCCACATTCGTAGAGTGCCACCGGGTATAGGGGTCTTTGGCCTCCACTGCTGCCACGAGCGCCTGCACCGTGCGGAAATAGTTTTCACGCAGGTCTTCGAAGAGCGATGCGTTCTCCATGGCAGTCACGACCTGGCTCGACAGAATGAGGGCAATCTGGAGATCGCTCGTCGTGAACGGTGCCCCGGAGAATTTGCTAACATTGAGCACTCCGAACATCTTGTTCTTGCCGATGAGCGGTACTGACATGGAGGATGCGGGCATATCCTCGAGATTGATGACGGTCATGACCTCCGGGTCAGGATGTTTTCCCGCGGAGATTATGAGCGGCTTGCGATACTTGAGCACCATGCCGGCAACGCCCTCGCCTGGCCTGCGCCTTGCCTTCAGGGCAATATCCGTCGGCAATCCGTGAGAGGCCCGGATGACCAGGTCCCCGCTCGACTCATCGACGAGCATCAGGGAGACGCGGTCTACGGAGAACTCCTGCACGAGGACCTCGGTAATGATCTTGAACAGATGCGCAAGGTCGATCTCGGTGACGAGCAGCTTGCTGATCTCGAACAGAGGAATCAGCGCTTTAAGGCGTATGTTTTCTTTCTGGAGCCTGCTGCGCGTCACGGCACGGTCCACGGCCCCGAGCAGTTCCTCCTGGGTGAAAGGCTTGAGGACAAAACCGTCCACGCCGCGCATCAGGGACTCGATAGCCGTATCGAGCGTGCCGTGCCCCGTTATGAAGACCGTCACGATGTCCTGGTTCAGCTGTTTCACCCGCTCAAAAAGTTCAAGCCCGTCCATGCCAGGCATCCTGATGTCCGTGATCAGCAGGTCCATATCACTGCGGCCGACCTCTTCGAGCGCCACCGTCCCGTTCGAGGCCGCTGTTACCTGATACCCTTCGGAAGACAAAATGTGGGAACACAGGTCTCTGATCATGTCCTCATCATCGACAACGAGTATCTTTTCACCCGCCATTGCATCTCCTTACGTTTGACCTACGGACTCTGTCCACGCCGGTAAGAGCACTCGGAAGAGAGAACCTTCGCCGACCTTGCTCTCGACCTCGATTCGTCCGCCATGGTTCTGAATGATCAGGTAGCTGATCGACAAACCAAGCCCTGTCCCGTCACCCTCCAGCCGTGTCGTAAAAAAAGGATCAAATATCTTGTCACGCTGCGCCTGGGGGATGCCGGTTCCGGTATCGGAAAATTCCAATGCCACGAACTCTTTGCCTGACGCAAGCTCCTGGCGCCGGCAGCGGATCGTAAGGCTGCCGCCGCCCGGCATGGCGAAGAAGGCATTGTTGATGATGCTCACGAACACCTGCCTAATTTCGTCGGCATCCGCCGCTACGGCGGGAATCCCTTCAAGGCAGTCAATGATGACCTTCACGTTGTCCAGTCTGGCTTGGTCTTTTACAAGTTCCACCGAGTCCCGTATAATAGCGCCAATATCCGTCCTCAAAAGGCTCGGAGGCCTCCTTCGGCCGAAATCGAGCAGTTTCTTGAGAATTTCCCGCGTGCGCAACGCCTCCCGCTCTACCATCTTCAAGTGCTCTTTCCTCTCCGCCATGATCTCATCGGACTTGATCAAGAGCCCCGTGAGCCCCAGGACCCCCGTGAGGAGGGTGTTCATCTCATAAGCGATGTTGGCAGCAAGTTCGCCGATGGCCTCGAACTTGGCACTTTGCACCAGCTGGCGCTGGAACTGGTGGAGGTTCTGGGTCATGGCATTGAACGCCTCGCCGAGCTCTCTGAACTCGCTTCCCTGCGCATCGCTGATGTCCACCCGGTGCTCCAGTTCTCCACGGGAAATGTGTTTCGTCGCCTCGAGAAGCTTCAAGAGCCTCCGATCGAGTCCTTTCGCGAAGATATACGCAGCGATGAGGGACAGGGAGAACCCGACGAGAAGCGTGATATACAGAATACCTCGCACCTCCCGTATCGTGGATAGGGTCTCCTGGGTCTTCTGCTGCAATCGGACATTGGCGGTAAAGGCCATCCCCTGCGTCATGGTGATGAGCTCCTGGCCAAGGTCCTGCGCTCTATGTTCAAGCTCGTCGATTCTCCCCGGATTCGCCGAGGCCGTGACCAGGCGGCTAATGGCGGTCTTGTAGTCATTCTCAAGATCGCGCATCCCTAGCAGGCTCTGCGTAAGCTCTGGCGAATGATGGCACCCGACACAGGAATCCATGACCTTTTCCATTTCCTGCACATGGCCTACAAGCGCATCCACATCCCCTCCGCTCTGTATCTTGCTGTGCGAAAGGCCGGACTGAACTTGCTGCACGCGTATGATGAGGTCCTCGCGAAGGATCTCAACCTGATGAAGAAGGATCAGCGTGTCCATCCGGTGAGTGGTCCTCGTGATGTACAGCGCGGCGATCATGCTTCCGATCAGGAAAATGAAAAGGATCAAGCCGAAACCCAAGAGAATTCGTTTTTTCATGCAAGACTCTCGTTCACCGGTTTTGCTTCCAGGATATTCTTGAATCAGCTCCAACCTCGGAAAGCGGGTGGGAGGGATGGCGATGATCCTTGTCTTTCATCCTTGTCTTTCATCGCCGATAACCGCACGCACCAAGCCGGAGCAGCACGTCGCCCACTTTTTCTCCCTATCATCGAGAATCAGCTTGGGAGCGATCTTGAGCCACGTCGGGAACGCTACGCATGCCTACGTTCCGAGCTTTCCGGATTTACAAGCGCCTCTTTATCGGTACGGGTTTTTGGAAGAGGGGCAGAACAATGCGGAAGACAGTCCCTTTCCCCGGCTCGCTTTCTACGTCGATCCTGCCGCCATGGTGCTGCACGATCCGGTAGCTGATGGGAAGCCCAAGTCCCGTCCCGTCCCGATCTTCTTTTGTGGAGAAAAACGGCTCAAATATCTTTTGCAAATTCTCCGGAGATATGCCGACACCCGTGTCAGCAAATTCTATCGTTGCCTCATGCCCTCCGACCGGGTGCACGCGTATGCGGAGATCGCCACCCCGCGGCATGGCCTGGAGCGCGTTATTGATAATATTGATAAAGACCTGCTTCATCTCGTTCGGATCCATATTTACAATGACCGGAGAACCGTTGTATTCTTCATTAATTTTCACCATCGATGACTGCGCCGCACCCTGCACAAACGCCACGGTCTCCCGGAGAGGCCCCAGGATGTCAGTAGGCTGCATCCAGGAGTTCTTCTGGCGCGAGAAATCAAGGAGGTTCCTGATGATCTTCCTCACCCTGAGCGTTTCCTGTTCCATCATGCCGAGTATCTTCTTCGGCGACTCCGGCAGATCGAGCGTCTTCATGAGATGCGTTGTATAGCCCAGGACGCTGGTCAGGGGATTGTTCACCTCGTGCGCAATATTTGCCGCGAGCTCGCCAATGGCGGCCATCTTCGTAGAATGCACGAGCTGTTCCTGGGCCGACCGCAACTCGTTCATTTTGCCCGCGAGGTCGGTGTAGAGCGATGCGTTCTGAAGGGCCGCTCCCGCAAGGCTGGAAAAAACCGTAAAAAGACGGAGATCGTGCCTGTCGAAGTTCGTGCCGTCCTTTTTATTCACCGCGGTCAGGAGACCCGTCATTGCGTTCGATGACCAGAGGGGAACCGTCATGATGCATTTGATGCCGAGCGATCTCATGAGAGCGCTGTCGAGCCTGAAGTCGGATTGTGCATCCTGGATCAGGAGCGGTGTTCCGTAGCTGGCGATCCAGTTATAAATTCCGCCGGACTCCAGAGGCATATCCATGTCCTTAAGCGCGTTCACCCTGCTTCCGAACATGCCGATGTGCCTTATCGATTTCTCTGCTCGGTCAAGAACCCCCATCAATATGGTATCAGCCTTCACGAGGTCTTCTGCGCGGCCAGCGATCTTTAAGAGAAGCGTTTCAAGATCAAGGCTTTCCATGAGATCGAGCCCGGCTGTATGAAGGATGAACAGGTCCTTGTTCCCGCGCGAGAGGCTTACTTCTCGCTGCTTCAGGGTGAGCGCCATCTGGTTGAACGCATGGCTGAGCTTGCTGATTTCGTCTCTCCCCTTCACGGAGATTGGAGATTCCCAATTCTGCCTGCTAAGTTTATCGGCAGCGTCACTGAGCCGCAGTATCGGCCTGGTAATGCCTACAGCGATGATCTGGCTGACCGCTATTCCGACGAGCAGGATGCCGAGCATAGCAACGGCGGCTTTCTTTACGATCTCCGAAAATCGCTCAGCGTACCGCTGACCCGAGATGCCGACCCGGATGAATCCAACCAGCTCATTCCCCGCCATGATGGGATTGATGAGGTCGTACACACCCGTCTTCTTGAGAACGAAGACAGAGGCATTCATCTCCTCGGCTTTACAGCCAATCGATTCTTCTTCCATGGCATTTATTCGAGCGGAGGGGAGAGGACCGGGATATGAACCGCGGCCGAAGAAAACTTCCGTTGCCGTGCTCGCGATGAGCAGATCACACTTATGATCATAGATCATCAGATAGAGCAGGTCGCTCCCGGGATGTGCTTCATCATTGGACGTGAAGGCGGGTTCTATTTTTTTATGAATTTCATTTCGGTTCCTGGTGATGACGTCATCAACGGTCAATGCCGACAGTACCTTGGCCACATATAACGCTCTGCTCCGTATTTCCGCATTGAGTGCATTTTTGCCCTGCCAGAAAAAGAAGACTCCTGCAAGCACGGCGACCAGAATGAGGGCTGCGGACATCAGGAGGGAGATCCGGCACCCGATCCCTCCCCACCACCGGCCAATGGTTTGGCGCATGGGTCCCGCAGCCATAGAGATTCTATTCTTTATATCTGCCATAAGGCACTGGGAACTGCTCAAGGCGTCTCATAAGTCCAATAAATACTAACATAAAAGCAACTCCCTGTAAACGCAATAAAAAAGGCAAGGGGACAACCCTCGCCTATGAATTCAAGCCGTTCATTGTATGAAATCGAACAGTCAGCTATAATCCGACTGCTGCATCAGGTCCGCCGTATGCTGCATCGCGTGCGCACGGATCTATGAGGTCTTGGACTTTGCCGATTTTTTTGTCGCAGCAGCCTCTTTTTGCTTACTCTCAATGAGTTCAATTACGGCCATGGGAGCAGCATCTCCTGCCCTGTTGCGCGTTGGGACGATCCTGGTGTAACCTCCGTTCCGGGAGGCAAAACGCGGCGCGATCTGAGTGAATAGTCCGGCTACCACTGCTTCATCATGGATGAAGCTGAGCGCCTGGCGTCTTGCATGCAGGTCTCCGCGCTTTGCAAGTGTTATCATCTTTTCAGCCAGCGGCCGAATCTCCTTGGCCTTGGCCGCAGTTGTCTCTATCTTTTCGTTCTTGAGCAGCGAGGTAACAAGCATCCTGAGCAGCGCTTTCCGGTGCCCGGAGTCTCTCCCAAACTGCCTGCCTGCACATCCGTGTCTCATCTCACTATCCTTACCCTACTCGAATGGATTTTTACGCCTCACTTGGTTTTTCCGCCAAAAGCCTTCTGGCCTCGGTAACGATTTTATCGTCCACTTTCATCCCCAACCCGAGCCCCATCTCCGCAAGGATCTCTTTGATCTCGTTGAGCGATTTCCTGCCGAAATTCTTGGTCTTGAGCATCTCACTCTCTGTCTTTTGCACCATTTCCGCAATCGTCTCTATCCCCGCGTTCTTCAGGCAGTTTGCCGCCCGTACCGAAAGCTCCAACTCGTTCACACTGCGGAGAAGGTTCTCGTTGAACGATGGCACCTTCTTGATTTCCTCTTCCGTCGCCGGCACCTCTTCCTCTTCTTCGGGAAGGTGGATGAAAATGGACAGATGGTCCTTCAGCAGTTTGGCCGCGTGAGCCACCGCGTCATCAGGTTTGATGCTCCCGTCGGTCCATACTTCGAGAACGAGTTTATCGTAATCCGTTTCCTGTCCAACCCTGGCGTTCTCCACTTTGAAATTCACTTTGCGGATAGGAGAAAAGACCGAGTCGATCGGGATTACTCCTATAGGCTGCCCGGACTCCTTGTTTCTGTCCGAGGGAACATAACCCCTCCCGCGGCGGGCTCGCATTTCAACTTCAAGCTTGCCGTTCTTATCTATCGTTGCAATATGAAGATCAGGGTTCAGGATCTCCACCTCTGCGTCAGCCTCGATATCTTTGGCCATAACCTCACCCGGGCCCTTTGCCTTGAGCGCAAGCGTTTTGGGCTTGTCCGTATGGAGCTTCAGCCGGACTTCCTTAAGGTTTAAGATGAGGTCCGTCGTGTCCTCGATGACGCCCGGGATGCTTGAGAACTCGTGTTGGACACCAAAAATCCTGAGCGAGGTAATTGCTGATCCTTCAAGCGATGACAGAAGAACGCGCCGTAAGGAATTGCCCAAGGTCGTCCCGAAGCCCCGCTCGAGCGGCTCAGCCGTAAATTTCCCATACGTATCGGTGATCTTCTTCGGGTCGTATTGAAGCTTTTTGGGCATCTGGAAGTCTTTCGCTTTTTTAAGCATGTATCCTCCGTAACGGAGTGAATAACTGTTTGTCTGACTCTATGCACCACGAAGCCGGTGCGGCCATTCTGAACTGCTGACCTGCTGCGCAGTGTGCGGACGCTGCCAAGCGCGGCATTCTCAGGCTACTTTGAATACAGTTCGACGACAAGCTGCTCTTTCACGGTCGGCAGTGTGCACTCATCCCTTGCCGGCAATCCGAGAACTTTTCCTCTGAACTGGGCCTTGTCGATCTCCAGCCACGTGGGGAACCCGCGTTTCTCCACTGCCGCAAGGGTCTGCTGAATCTGGGCTATGCTCCTGCTCTTTTCCCTCAGTTCCACCACATCTCCCGCTTTCAGCAGATATGACGGGATGTTCACTTTCTTGCCGTTCACGAGCATGTGGCCATGGCGCACAAGCTGCCGAGCTTCCTTCTTGGAGCCGGCAAAGCCCATCCGCTGAATAACATTGTCAAGTCTTCTCTCCAGGAGCTGAAGAAGGTTGTCGCCGGTAATGCCCTTCATCCTTTCAGCCTTCTCAAAGCAGCCGCGGAACTGCCGCTCGAGCACGCCATAGACGCGCCGGATCTTCTGTTTTTCCCGGAGCTGTAAGCTGTACTCCGACTGTTTTATTCTCGCCTGACCGTGCTGTCCCGGCGGATAGCTCCTCCTGGTAACGCCGCATTTATCCGTATAGCAGCGCTCGGCTTTCAGAAAGAGTTTGGTCCCCTCTCTCCTGCAGAGCTTGCAGACTGATCCTATATACCTTGCCAAGTGATTCCTCCTGTGACGGCCGTGTTCCTAAACCCTTCTCCGCTTCGGCGGCCTGCACCCGTTGTGCGGGATGGGCGTTACGTCTTTGATAGCAACGATTTCAAGGCCGGCGGCCTGAATCGACCTGATAGCCGACTCCCGGCCCGTGCCTGGTCCCTTTACATATACTTCGACCTGTTTCATGCCGTGCTCCATGGCCTTCTTCGCGGCCGACTCTGCTGCCAGCTGCGATGCGAACGGCGTGCTCTTTCTCGATCCCTTGAATCCCTTGTTGCCGGCGCTCGACCAGGTTATCACGTTTCCTGCCGTGTCAGTGATGGTCACGATCGTATTATTGAATGACGCATGGATATGCGCAATCCCGTTGGCCACATTCTTTTTCTCTTTTCCCTTCTTGGCCATCTTTCCTCCTCATCGTATGCATACAACAGCTGCGGCAGTATCCGCAACCCTCTCCGCGTAGGCGCTTCCCGCCTTACTTCTTTGCCAAGCCTTTTTTCTTGCCCCTGCCTGACATCGCGGACTTCTTCGGCCCTTTTCTCGTTCTTGCATTCGTCTTCGTTCGCTGCCCGCGCGCCGGCAATCCCCTGCGATGCCGGAGGCCGCGGTAGCTGCCGATGTCCATCAGCCTTTTGATGTGCATCGTCACGTCTCTGCGGAGATCACCCTCGACCGTATGGTCGCGATCAAGGATCGTACGGATCTTGACGATATCGGATTCCGTCAGATTACCGCTCTTGGTATTGGGATCTATGCCCGCTTCCGTCAGAATCTTCTTCGCAGATGCCGGTCCTATCCCGTAAATATAGGTCAGACCGATCTCGATTTTTTTGTCCTTCGGCAGATCAACACCGGCAATTCGTGCCACGTTTCCTCCTCATGAAGCTCCCGAGCCCATGGTTCCTGCTGTGCGGCATGCGAAGCCATCAGGCCATGACGATGGGTCAGTACCCGCTTTATCCCTGCCGCTGCTTATGACGCGCATTTTCGCAGATCACGCGCACGATCCCTTTGCGGCGGATGATAGAACACTTGGGACATATTTTCCTTACAGATGAACGAACTTTCATAGGTCTTTCTTCCGTTCCTGGCTTTCTTATGAACAAAGCCGTTATTTGAACCGATAGGTGATCCTGCCTCTCGTGAGATCATAGGGGCTCAGCTCCACGGTCACCTTGTCCCCCGGGAGTATCTTGATGAAATGCATCCGCATCTTCCCGGATATGTGAGCTAGTATCTTGTGCCCGTTCTCAATCTCAACGCGAAACATGGCGTTGGGAAGCGTTTCCAGAACCGTCCCCTGCACTTCTATGGAATCTTCCTTCGCCATATCCTCACTTTCCTCGAATGCCCTGCGGCAGCCAATCGTGCGATGAACGCCTACCTCTTCGATAGGACCCAGGGGCCTTCGGGCAGCACCGCTATGGTATGCTCGAAGTGCGCCGAAAGGCTCCCATCCACGGTAACCGCCGTCCAGCTGTCCTCCTTGACCACCGTTGCGCTGCCGCCGACGTTCACCATCGGCTCTATAGCGAACACCATCCCGGGCTTTATCCTCATACCCTGACCGCGCTCGCCGAAGTTCGGAATCTGTGGCTCCTCGTGCAGGTTTCTTCCGATACCATGTCCGACGAACTCGCGGACCACGGAGTAGCCATGCGATTCCACATAGCTCTGCACGGCATACGAAATATCGTAGAGCCTGTTCCCCACCGTTGCCTGTGCGATCCCTCTCCAGAGGGATTCTTCTGTTACTTTGATCAGCCGCTCTGCCTCAGGGGATACTTCGCCGACAGGAAGCGTAATCGCCGCATCCCCGTAAAACCCGTCGACGATTGCGCCGACGTCTATGCTGATGATATCACCGGGCCGGAGAACGACCTCTTTAGACGGTATCCCGTGTACGACCTGATTGTTCACCGACGTGCAGAGCGTCTTTGGATATCCCCGGTAGCCCTTGAATGCGGGTCTGGCTTTCGCTTTCACGATGGAGCGTTCGGCGTACTCGTCCAGCGTTTGGGTATTTACGCCCGGTCGGACAAGCTCGCGCACGCCATCGAGAACATCCGCGACAAGAAGACAGGCGGCCCGTATCTTTTCAATCTCCTGAAGGGACTTGAGAATAACCATGCCGCACCCTGGCCCTATCGTCTCCCTTTGATCGAAACGCCCTTCAGGAAACCTCCGTAGTGTCTCTGGATTAAGTGCGACTCTATCTGCGATACGGTATCGAGTGCGACCCCGATCACGATCAGGAGCGATGTCCCGCCAAAATAGAACGGCACATTGAACGCCCGGTAAAAAATGTCCGGCAGAACGCAGACCGCGGACAGATACAGCGCGCCGCCGAGCGTAATGCGTGTGAGCACACGGTACAGGTAGTCCGATGTTTTTTTCCCAGGCCTGATCCCCGGGATAAAGCCGCCGTACTTTTTCAGATTATCTGCGATATCCACCGGATTGAAAACGATGGCTGTATAAAAGTACGCAAAGAATATGATCATTGAAACATAGACCGTCGTATAGAGCGGCTTCCCCGGAGAAAGCTGCTGAGCAATCGATTGGATCCATCCTACCTGTGCGAAGCCGGCGATCGTGGCCGGGAACAGCAGGATCGAGGAAGCAAAAATCGGCGGTATCACCCCCGAAGAATTGATCTTGAGCGGCAGGTGCGTGCTTTGCCCCTTATAGATTTTCCTTCCAACCATCCGCTGAGCGTACTGGATGGCGATCTTTCTCTGGCCGCGCTCCATAACAATAATAGCGGCCACCACCGCAACGATCAATGAGATGATAATGAAGACCATGAAGTACGGAATTTCGCCGGATCTTACGAGCCCGATCGTGTTGCCGACGGCGCGCGGGAATCCGGCCACGATGCCCGCAAATATGATCAGGGAGATCCCGTTGCCGATACCGCGCTCGGTGATCTGCTCGCCAAGCCACATGATGAAGGTCGTTCCCGCGGTAAGCGTGATCATCGTGAGAATGCGGAACGACCACCCCGTTGATTCCACGAACGCGCCATCGCCCATTTTCTCGATTCCGACCGCCATCCAGAACGACTGAAATGCCGAAATCAGCACCGTGCCGTATCGGGTATATTCGGTGATCTTTTTGCGACCCGCCTCGCCCTCTTTCGCCAGTGCCTGAAGCCGCGGGATCACGACGGTGAGAAGCTGGAGAACGATCGAGGCCGTGATGTACGGCATGATCCCGAGCGCAAATATCGTCACCCGTGAAAGGGCGCCGCCCGAAAACATGTCAAAAAACCCCATAAGGCCGGAAGCTGCCTGATGCAGGTACTGGCTCAGCGCCTCTCCCTTTACCCCCGGCGTCGGGATATGTGCGCCGACGCGATAGACCGCAAGCATCATGAGGGAAAAGAAAATGCGTTTCCTGAGCTCAGGGATATTAAATATGTTCTGCAAGCCGGCGAACAAGTCTAGATCACCTCGGCCTTCCCGCCTGCTGCCTGAATCTTATCGAGAGCGCTTTTGCTGAACTTATGTGCACGCACGGTAAGCCTGGTCGTGAGCTCACCCATTCCAAGCACTTTTACCCCCGCCTTCATGTCCTTGATCAGCCCTTTCTGCTTGAGAACCTCGGGGGTGATGGTATCAGGACCGGTCATTGCCGCAAGATCGCTCAGATTGACAACGGCATACTCCTTGCGGAATATGTTCGTAAATCCTCTCTTCGGGATCCTGCGCTGGAGAGGCATCTGGCCGCCCTCGAAACCCGCCGGCTTGACGCCGCCGGAGCGTGCTTTCTGGCCCTTATGCCCCTTGGTAGAGGTCTTGCCGTGGCCT
>Ga0187779_10001042_pt1 | contig 17593 bp, 11 predicted proteins | sample 1015_Q2_SP10_10__FD_132435 | JGI IMG/M metagenome (GOLD analysis project Ga0187779, IMG submission 132435) | Tropical peat soil microbial communities from peatlands in Department of Meta, Colombia - 1015_Q2_SP10_10_MG | ecosystem: Environmental > Terrestrial > Soil > Wetlands > Peat | place... | reverse complement strand
TAGATGGCGAGGCATGAACCAAGCGTTGGCGAACATCGTCGGAACGACAGCACTTCCTATGACGGTCGCGACCAAATAGGAATACTGAGCCTGGTCAATCACTCCGTGACTTAGGCCGAACAATGCTGAAATGGTCCCAAACGTCAATCCGGTAGACATCATAAGCGTGTAGTAAAGACCTTCCTCACGCTGATATTTAAAGGCTTTCACGGTTGGGTACAGACCGACCATTTTCGACGCCATCTTTGCTCCAAATAAGACCAAGAATACAAGCGGCGCGGCGACAAGCGAGGGAACGGAAACAAAGGAGCCCGCTCGGAGGAAATAGAACGGTGTAAGCAGACCGAAGGTCAGCGTCCGCAACCGACGAACTAGAACGTGGTCCTTTCCGACTGTTCCGGCCAATACCATGCCGATAATGTAGGCCGGAAGGACGGGCTCGCTTCCCGACCATGCAGCTAATCCGCCCATTCCGAACAACAAAAAGAGAAGATACTTGGCCTCAAGTTCGGATACCCGACCGCCATAGTGCTTGAAGAAACGCGGCGTCAGGAAAGGCAGGACGAAGAACACGAGAACGCTCGCTATGACGAAGATCAGAGTCCGAATCGTAAACGGGGAGAAGATCAGCCCCAAGGCAATCACCGTGCCAAGATCGTTTATAAAACAGGCTGCGAGAATTGCCTTTCCGAATTCGGTCTTGTTGAAGCCGAGTTCCAGCATAACCGCATAGACCACCGCGACGGAAGTTGTGGACAGGGCTACGCCGGCCAACCAGCTCGGTCTCACAGACCAATGCAGGATGTAGTGCGCGACGGCTGTGCAACCCAGAAAAGGGCCGAAGAAACCCACGAGTCCAACGACCGTTGCCTCCTTCCACTTCACTCGAAAAATTTTCGGATCAAGCTCAGCGCCAGCCAAAAAAGTAAGGACAATCGCACCGGTCCCTGCTAGGAAGGTGATCCACTCTGTTTTTGCGGCCAGACCCGTAGGACCGACGATTGCCCCGATGGCCAATTGTGCGACAGTTCCGACTAAGATTTCCGTCAGGGCCGTGGAAATCTTGAACCAAATCGCTAACAGCGTCGCAATCAGTGCCAATCCGACCCACAAGGAGGCCAGTACCCAGACATTGCCCATGTCAGCTCTCGCTTCAATCTCAGTTGTGGGGCCGTTGCCGGGGACATGACTCCGCGACAAGGTCCTTGTCAGGAGTCATCATCTGTCCCGGCTCAGAAGGGACAGCGGTTAGAGGGCGAACTCCTTCGCCACTGAGATCATGATACTTTCGTGCGGCTAGAAGTCAACGACGGTTTTTGCCTCCCTGTTCTCATCGCGACATCAAAGCTCGCGCTCGTGCCAATCCGATTCGGTGCCGCGTAGGGCTGGCAGCCTGGTAGACTCTTTCCTTGAAGATTCGATAGACGTCAAAGGAAGTCTTGGACGCAAACGCTCCTTCCGCACTTAAAGCTCCTTTAAGGCCACCGCCCGGCCCAAAGGGGAACTTCCTTTTGGGCAATCTTTCCGGCGCCTCGCGCGACTGGCTCGGATTCTATTCGCGTTGTGCACGGGAGTATGGCGATGTCGTGGGGCTTCGCTACCTTCACGTTCCCATCTGCTTGGTCTTCCATCCTCGCGACATCGAGTACGTGCTGGTAGCCGATGCCGGCAACTTTACCAAGTCCGCAGACTACCGCGCGCTCGCACGGGTCCTGGGAAGGGGCCTGCTGACCAACGAAGGAAAGTCCTGGCAGCACCAGCGCAGCTTGATCCAGCCGGCCTTTCGCCGTGAAAACATTCTGTCCTACGCGCCGGTGATGACTTGCGCCGCCAGTCAACTACTCGCCTCCTGGACGGACGGTGAAGCCCGCAACGTGCACGAGGACATGATGGCCCTGACGCTGCAAATCGTCGCAGAATGCCTCTTTGGAGCGGAGGTTACCGGCGTCGCCCAACGGGTCGGCAAGGCTATGAAGGTTGTAACTGACCGGTTTCTGATCGATGCAAGCCAGGCGCTTCTTCTCCCCTTCGACCTTCCGGATTTTTTGGCCCCTGCGCGACGCCGCGCCATCGGTGACTTGAACAGAATCATGGAAGACATCATTCGGGAACGCCGCGCTTCGAAGCTGTCACGCGGAGACCTACTCGATACGCTTTTCCAGGTCCGAGATTTCGCGGGTCAGCCGATGAGCGATGCCCAGTTGCGCGACGAGGCGATGACGCTGTTTCTCGCTGGCCACGAAACTACCGCGATCGCCCTGTCCTGGACCTGCTTTCTGCTTGCCGAGCACCCTCGGATTGAGGCCAGGCTCGTCGAAGAACTTAGGACGGTACTTGGTGACCGCGAACCAACGGTGGACGATCTTCCGCGTCTGCGGTACACCGAAATGACTCTCAAAGAATCGATGCGACTCTATCCCCCCGTCTGGGGAATTGGACGACGGGCCATAGCGGAGTGCGAAATTGGCGGCTATCGAGTGACTGCCGGCACCAACGTTTTTATTCTCCAGTATCTAACGCAGCGCGACCCGCGTTTCTTTTCCAACCCGGACACGTTTGATCCCGAACGTTGGCGGGACGATCCCGTCCGATCGGGCAAAATACCCCGCTTTGCCTATTTCCCTTTTGGCGGCGGTCCGAGGGTCTGCGTCGGAGCTTCCTTCGCCATGCTGGAAGCCACTCTGCTGCTTGCCATGATTGAGCAGAAGTTTCATCTCCGACTCGTTCCGGGTCATAGCGTCGAACCGGTCACCTCCGTTACGTTGCGTCCCAAGGACGGAATCAGGGTAACGGTGCACCGCCGCGAGTCCCGCTAAAATATTTTCCGTTGAGCTTCGCGCGTCTACTGCAATTTTGCATATTCGGCTTTGGCTTGCTTGAGGAGGGGGATGTCCGGGTCGGCATCCTGCCAGACTGCGAAGAACTCCCGATATGCTAGGAGGGCTCTTGCGGTGTCACCCTGCATTGCATACGCGCGGCCGAGGCCAAGGTGAGCGAGGGGTCCGAAGGGCTGGGTCACGACGAGACCGGGATGATCAAGAACTTTCTGGAATTCCGCAGCGGCTTCCACACCTTGATGGGCGGCTAAATATGCTTGGCCACGAAGATAAGGTGCAATGATTCCGTCGGGTGTGAGTTCGTAGGGAGATGCCACTTGAAGAGCTTCGATCGCCTCCCGCGGGCTCTCCCGGTGGAGCGCAACAGCAGCTCGAATTGTCGGCAAATAGACGAACTGCATGAATGTGCCTTCCGGTAGGTGCCGATTCAAATCGGCGACGAGCCTCTCGGCTTCCGCAGTATCGCCCGCAACTGCTAAGGAAAATGCGGCCTCGCCCTCTGTGTCCCAATCGGTGGACTCTCGCTTCAGTTTCAGTGCTTCCAGGGCTGCGCTCCTGGCCTCTGCGAGATTTCCGAACAGCGCCTCCTGAGCGGACGAGTTCGCTGCGAGATCTGCCACCGCCCATTCGACATTCGCTCTTGTTGCTGCCGAGATAGCGCTTCGAATCACACTTCGGGAACGGGAAAGCTGCCCCTGAAAGGCCGCCACGCTCGCGTCGAAGTAGGATCTGCTCCCTGGGTCCAGATGGTTTGCTTGCTCGGCCATCCCCGCCGAATTTTTCTGCAGAAAGTCAATCTCGAGTAGGAGGACAGCGAAAGCTGGAGAATCGAGGGAGCGAGCCCGGGCGCTCGCAATGATCGACCTGGCTTCCTCCAAACGGTCCTGCGCGATGTAACTCAGCGCAGCATATTCGTAGGCAATCGCGGCCGCCGGATCGAGCCTGATAACCTCTCGGTGTGCTGCCAAAGCTTCGTCATAGCGGCCGAGTAGGCGGTAGCCGGTTCCGAGTCCGATGAAAGCCCGTTGGTCCTGGGGATAGGTTTGAACATATTGCTGAGAAACCTGCACAGTCTTCTCCAAGTTCTTAGTGTTGAATAAGTGGTAGGTAGCCAAAATGAGAAGCTTCTCTCGTTCGCTTGTCTGGCCACTCAGCTCATAGGCTTTCTTGATGGCTTCCGCTTGCAGGTCGTTCTGGTTCAGGTTGGCATAGAGTATTCCCAAAAGCCCATAGGCGTTGGCGAACTTGGGATCGGCGTCAACTGCCTGCTGGCAGAAGGAAACTGCAACTCGGTAACCGGCTTTCCAGAATCCTTCTTCACATCGGTTAAAGGCTTGTAGGGCATCGAGCGAGGGCGTAGTGGCCTGTACGAGCGGCACATCATAGGCCTTGAGAGAAGCACGCGATTCTCCGAGCTTGGAACGCAGCCGCGAGGTGGCTTTCCCGAGTGCTTCGAGCACTTTCGTCTTGCCGTCCGCCGTTACCTGCTCTTGTGCAAACGTCTCTCCCGTGTGGCAATTCACGGCTTTGAGGCCGAGCACATACTGGTTGGCAAGGGCAGCGATGGATCCTTCGATCTCGGCTCTTGCGTTCAGTCGCTGACATATCTCCCGAGCCACCCCAGGCGTCAGCGGCGTATCCGCTGACTTCTCCATAAGGCGCAGCTGTTCAGCGATTTTGTCGCCAGACAGGATGTTGAAGAACGGCGATTGTTCGAGATGAACGGACAGACCTTGTCGGAGCGTGCCATCAAAGACCGGATCGCCCGTTGTGTTTACGAACTCTGCAATGAGGATCGAGTCTTTTTCCGTCAGTGTCGGAACCCGATGCAAATAGAAATAGCTGCCAGCGGCAAGCACCGCCACGGCGCCGCCGGCAACAACCAGCCAACGCGCGCGTCCGAGCCCACGAGGCGGGCCGATGGCGTTCGCCTCTTTCCCTGGCAGGGATATTGTTGCTTTTATCGGCTGCGTCGCGCTCGTCTCTACACGCTCGATGGGGGCGATGAAGCGATAGCCACGACGGGGCAAGGTTTCTATGAAGCGCGGATTGTCAGCATCATCGCTGAGCGCCTCGCGCAGCTTGTTGATTGCCTTATTCAGGCCGTGCTCGAAATCAACGAACGTATCGTGGGCCCACAGTTTTCCCTGGAGCTCCTCACGTGTGACAACCTCGCCCCGCCGCTCCAATAGGGCAACCAGAACGTCAAAGGGTTGTCCATGGAGCTTGATCTTTACCCCGCTCTTTCGCAATTCGCCGGCGCGAGGGTCCACATCGAATGTCCCAAACCGCACCTTTCCCATGCCTGGGTGGTCACGGTCGTTAAGGAGCGCTGGCTTGCCCATTTGGACGGTTCCCGAGACGCAGAGACTATACCACTCGTATTCGACGGACACCCAATCCACACAGGATAATGAGCTCCAGAAGCTTTCCCTTCAATCACATGGGCGGGGACGAGCGTTTCGCCCTCCGGGGAGCCATTCTCCATTGAGACATCTACGGGCCTGCGCGAGATTCGGCCATCGCACGACCCGTGGGGCACCGTTCGGATCGGGCGAAAACTCTAACAGGGGAGATTTCCAATGAGATCGATTCGAAATTTGGCTCCGGAAAAACTGCTCTTGCTCGTCGTGTTGTCCATCTGCCAGATTCCCGGCGTGGCGAATGCCCAAAGCACCAATCTTCAAGGAAGGTTTCACTTACCGAGCGAGGCCCATTGGGGTCAAGCCGTGCTTCCGGCAGGGGACTATACCTTCACGGTCGACTTGACGAAGGATGCGACGCCCCTCGTAGTTGTCCGATCCGCGGACGGAAAGAGCGCTGCGTTTGCTCTGGCAACATCTACGAGCAAATCCGAACCGGGTGGCAGCTACGTCTATATCACCAACGATGGGACTCGGCGGGTTCGTTTGTTGAATCTGTCCGCAGTGAACATTTCCTTGAGTTTTGGGCCTTTGACCAAACGTGATCGCGAACAAATGTACGCCACCAGAACCGAAATTGTGCCGGTAGCCGTGGCTCAGAATTGAGGGGCGCGGCCCCTAAGGATGCAATGGGAGCGCGAGAATGTGACCGGGATTTGCTTCGCGGCGAAAGGGCGGAGGGTTCTCTTTCCGCGACAGTCCGAATAACCGGAAGTCTCACGCTCCCGAACTCCGCTAGAATCACTGTGTGCAGAGGCGCCATTGCATACACCGAGCGGAGTGGCGGCTGTTGCGTGGGCAACCTGCGCAGCGTCTTTCTGTGCATTACCAGCTTGGCTGCGATTACGGGACCGCGCTCATCACCATTTACAAGGAGGGCGATCCCGTCTTCTTGTGCGCCTCGCACGTTACAGCAATAAGACGGCCGGACGATACTTGCGTCGCGGGTGTCCGGTTGATCGAGGCTCCCTCGACTGACGGCAACAATCCGCCCAAAGACGCCGAACAAAAACCTCCAGAGTCTGCCGTCCCAAAGAAAAATGCCGACGTACTACCGGCCACTGGGAGCATCCCTGCTCCTACAAAGGTCGAACGAGAACCAGATCCATCCCCCAGGCGTCCGGTCCGCGATCTAGCCTACGGAAATCCCGCAAAGGCCTTGGTAGATGAAACGATTTGGAATATGCCGACTGGCGATTACGAGTTGTACAGAACTGCGCTCGAGCAGGGGAAACCGGCTATCGAGGCGGCACAATCGGCAGGCGGACAGTTTGCTATTGTGCATCGCAGAATCATCGACTACACACGCAAGATCGAGGCGGTTCTGTCGGAATCGAAGGCAACCATCAACGTACGCGACGTCATCGATAAGCCATTTGAACACGCTGTGCTCGAAATCATTGGCAACGTCGCAGTGGGTGATGCGGAAAAGGATGCGGCCATCGATCATCTCGGCGCATTTCAAGAACAGATCAACCGCGGACTCGATCGAGAAATGAGCCCCCTCCAGGCGCATCGAATCGCACGAGCCATCGGCGACCGCGCAAACTGGGGAACGGCAGCGTGTCTTTCGGAGGAATTGAAGCCGGCATTTCGCGCGGTTTATACCAGCGTAAGAAATGCCATTCGTCTGGCGGTTCCTGAAGCCTGCGAACTGGACGAACGCTTGGCCAACTTGTGCGCGGCCAAATCTGACCTCGAAAAGGTGACCGCAAAAGCCTCGCTCACCCCCGTATGCGTCGGTAGTACCGCCCGCTAACCAAGGGTTGACTGGCCGGAACCAGGCCAGTGAAGGTCTAATCCAGCCGCCTGCGGTTCGTGCGCCGCCAATCGATTCGCCAACGTCCACGACCTATAGGAATCCAGACCAGCGTTTTTACAGGGGTGCCCTTCGCATGATGGTAGAGTAAGGCGGTGCGCTGATAGAAGCCGCGGGTGTGCCAAGAATTTCGGAACGGGAGTCGATGAAAGTCCAGATGATGACAGAACTCGTGGCACAGGGTGCTCAACAACGTACCGAATGACGTGATGTCCTTCCGAACCGCGGTTCTCATCCACACGCGGATCAGTTTTGTTTCGGGGTGGTAGTCTCCAAAAAGCTCGGTGGTAGAGCGTTCCCGAATTCGCAGAGGTCTCGACGCAAGCACGCGCACGGCGCACTGAGGTACTCGGTAAAAATCCGCAGCCGTTCTTAGAAACTCGTCACATGCCGCAGCAACTTCCTGGCTGGCACCGGCCTTCATGGCAGTTTCGATCGTGGTAGCTAGTGCGGCCAGTCTTTGGTCCGACGGCAACGGCAACGTTTCTAGCCGTTCGCTATCGAGAAAGGCTTCATGGTTCACTTTCTTGCGAGGAGGAGTGTCCGTTAACATGGTTCGCGGCGGCTTTTATGAATCAAGCTCGCGAGAAGCCTTTGCAACGACCGCAAAAGGAATCACACGGATTTTCCGGGTGGGCCAGAGGCATCCTACGAAGCTGCGGCATTCGAACGCGGAAATCCCGCGCCCGCCATCACTTCTTCGCTCTGCGCTCGGTGCCGATCGCAATGCGCGCCGATTAACAGCAACCATTGATACAAGTCCAGCTCTCCCAAAACCGGGTGAGCGTAGAAGTGCTTCCTCAGATCGGCATCGGTAGTGCTGGCGAACTCCCGCGTGCGCTGACGAGCCGCCTCGAATTCTTTCAATAGCTGCTCGTCGGGCCACTGGCCGCGAGGCACGAGATACTCGGGCGCTTGAAAGCGTGTGACGCGACCCGCCACGTCTTCGCTTAGAGCGCTGTCTCTGCCTTCCATCGCGCTGCGCTTCCCAGGAGCTGGACCATCGCTTAGGGTCTTTTGAATCAGCCCAAGCACGCGTCCCTCCACCATCGCAATGTGCTCGACGCACTCGGCCACGGTCCACCGCCCGGGTGCGGGACGGTAGTGGAGCTGTTCCCGCGAAAGCCCCTGCACGGCCCCCAGCAGTCGCTCCCGCGAGTCTGCGAGATTCTTGAGAAGCGCGTTACGTTCGGCCGCCGTTATCATTTTCCGCCTCCTGGCCCATCAAAGGTGGCTCTCCTGATTCTGCTTCGACAAGAGCTGAGATGTTGTCTCTACTTCGCCTCTCCGGCCTGTTTTGAAGCAGCACTCGCATACTGTTTGCATCGGTCCTGCATGCTGCCACGGATTTGCGCGCAGCGATTGAATGCGTCGGCTGCGTCCTTGAACTGCTTCAAATTCTCGAAGTCGGCGCCTAGGATGAAGATATCGGTCGCGTCCGGATTCGCTTCGCCCTGTATGGCGCTCTGGAGTTCCTTGGCGGATTCGCTGTATTGCTCCCGGCGAAAATAGACGAGTCCCAAGCCGCTATGGGCTACAGCTGTTTCGCCCGTCTTGAATTCGGAGAATTGCTCATCGGTTAACGTCGGTGGCTTCTCCATCCTCCCGAGAACATCAAGGGCATGCTTTTCGTCCGCTTCCGCCTTGTCGAGATTCTTTTCCGCATCCGGTTCATCGGAGGTAAACGCCCGAGGAATCACCCATCCGCGCAGCGCGAGCAGATGGACGTCGTCAGGGAAAAGCGAGAGCCCCTTGTCCGAGTAGGCGTAGAAGTTCGCCAAGTCTTTGTGGTCGTAATAGGTCTGGGTAAGCTCTTCGTACACCGCTTGGCTATAGCGGTCTGACGGGTATTTGGCGAGAAAAGCGTTGCCCAGTTTGACCTTCTTTTCCGAGTCTTCCGTCGCCTTGTGAAACGCCAGATACGCCGCGTCTTCCTTCGGATCGCCCTGATTCTGCCGGAGGTAGGCCTCTGTGATCTCGTTGTTCGCTTGGCGTCCGTCCATCTGTGTAAGCCCGTTGTTTTGTGGGCTGCTGGTCGAGCCTTGTCCACTCGTGGCCACGGAAAAAGACAACCACGCTAGAAGCAGCCCAGCCGCAACCCACAAACTTGAGTGATTGGATCCCATCTTCACCTACCTTACGTGTTTCATCGACCTTCCGAGCCGTACGTCACGAGGACCTGCCGAATGGAATGATATACCCGTCCGGCTAACCTTGTCTTCCCGGTTTGTGCGCTCCTTTAGAGTTGTTTTGAGTACTTGCTTGATGTAGTACTGGTGCGTCGCAACCAGGCGGAAAGGTCTTTAGTCAGTCAGCCCGCGCGACCCGCTGCATTGAACGACAGCGGTACGTCAGGCAGTTAGCTCATGGTCGAATGGACCGGGTGGGATCTCTGCGACCGATGACGCGCCCTAACGACAAAGACAAAATCCGCGATCACTACGAGCGCGTTAGTCCGTACTACTACTCGCTTTGGGGCGAGCATCTGCACCACGGTTACTGGATTCAGGGCAACGAAACAAAAGAGCAGGCTCAGATTCAGCTTATCGAACACCTCGCCCAAGCCGCCAACATCGCTCCCCAAAGCAGAATCCTCGATGTGGGCTGCGGTTTTGGCGGCAGCAGCATCTACCTCGTCAAACGCTACAACGCCATTGCGACGGGCATCACCATCTCACCCATTCAAGTTGAAATGGCCAACCAAGCCGCCGCGCGGCAAAAAGTTTGCGCCGACTTCTTCTTGATGGATGCGGAGGAAATGAGATTTGAGGAGCGGTTCGACGTCGTCTGGTCCATTGAGTCGGTCTCGCATTACGAGGACGTCGGACGTTTTTTTGCTTTGGCGGCAAACCTGTTGAAGCCCGGCGGCACGATTGCGATCCTCGACTGGTTCAAGGAAGACGATCTTTCCCCGAAGAAATACAAAAGTTCGCTCCTTCCTGTCGAAGTAGGGATGCTCGTCCAACTGCATACGATCGCCGAATACGAATCGCTGTTGCGTTTGAACGGTCTGAACGTTGTGAAGCGGGAAGTTCTGAATGAACACTGCGCCAAAACGTGGGACTTCTGTCTAGATATCATTCAGGACAAAGCTCTTTGGGCGATCGCGGCCACGAATGGCCCCGAGTTTGTGCGCTTCCTCCGCACGTTCAAGGCCATGCGCAGCGCTTACGCCTCAGGCCATTTTCTCTACGGCCTTCTGGTCGCCAAGGCTTCGAACCTCGCGATTATTGAAGGCGCCGATACTCAGTAGACGCGAGAAAGAGGTTGATGGGGCCGGTCGAGATCGAAAGCACCTAATGGAGGCTTATGCCTAGCCTTGCCTCGGGATAGGCATTTCGCGCCGGCCCCCTGCGAGGTTTAGGGAGTGGCGGGACTATAGTTTTCTTCGCGCACTTGGGTAAACTGTCAAAATTACCAGTACGGAAAACCTAAGTCAGTTTGCCAGGCCCTGGTGTGTTTTGGTCCTAGGACGGGGACGCTCAGACAACGGCATTGGCGGGCTGGGCGCTCTGGCCGCCCCGCTGCCAGAGCTCAGCGGTGGCGATCCGCGCACCTTCGACCAGTGCGCCGAACTTTGCCCACATCACCGACGGAGCGGCGCGCTGGATGAATTGAGCCTGTGCGAAACCGCAGTCGGTGCCTGCGATCACGTTTTCGCGTCCGACCAAGCGCGCGAAACGCAGGATGCGGTCGGCTACGAGCCGAGGATGTTCGACCGTCATGGTGTGGTGGGTCACGACGCCCGGTATTAAGACCTTTCCGGGAGGAAGCTTCGTCGTTTCCCAAACGCGCCACTCATGTTCATGGCGTGGATTGGCTGCCTCAATCGAGTAGGCGCCGGCGCGTACGGCTAAAATGAATCCGAGAATTTCCTCCAACGGTGCATCCGAGAGATGCGGGACGTGCCAACTACCGAAGCAGACGTGGTAGCGAACCCGGTCTTCGGGAATGCCCCTAAGAGCGTGATTGAGGGCTTCAATCCGCAAACCGGCCCACTGCCGGTAGTGCTCCGGACTCTTCTCAACAAGGTGATCGTACATGTTGGCAAGAACCGCGTCGTCCACTTGAACGAGCAATCCAGAGTCGTAGACCGCTCGGTATTCCTCGCTCAAGGCCTCGGCAATCGCGTACACGTATTCCTTTTCCGTTGGGTAGTATTCGTTGACGCCGTCATAGGCAGTGCTAGCAGGTGCGACGACCGGAAGAAACGCCTCTTCTACATTCACCGAGCGCAGCGCCGCCTTAAGATTGCGAATATCACGATCGATGGGGTTGCGGTCGCGATACTTGACAGGACCCACGCAGGCTTCGGTGGGCACTCCGGAAGTCATCCAAGGAAATTCCGCCGCCATCACTTCCGGAAAACGGTCGCGGTCACGCCCAAGCCAGTAGACCGGGTGCAATTGATGCGGTCGATGCTCGAAGCCCGTGATTCGTTCCAGAATATAGTTCGCCCAACTCGATTTTCCGAATTCACCGTCGTTGACGATGTCAATTCCGACCTTCACCTGCATCCGGACAACCTCGGCAACCGAGTCACGCAGGTAGTCTTCGTAGCGCTGCTGGTTTTCAGCGGACTTGTTCGCGTTTTCTGCAAGCTCTCGGAGTAGCGCTGGGCGGGGGATGCTGCCGACATGAGTCGTAAGGATGCGACTTTCGCTTCGCTTCATCGATGGCAATTCCGATCTTCGCCAGGACGTCAGGCGCGAGAGGTGGCCGTCTCAGGAGCCGCGATGGGCTCGAGGGTTGCGAGAATCTCTTCGCGGCGATCCTCAAACCAGGGGGGGAGATGGAGCTTGGTCCCCAATTGATCGGCGGCTTCATCCTTTTCAAACCCTCCGGGAACGTTGCAGCAGCACTCGACTAGAATTCCGCCCGGTGAACGAACGTACATCGAATGGAAATAAAACCGATCCTTGATCTCCGATGCGTCGGTATAGCCGAGCTCTTCATAAATGGCCTTCTGAGCTGCGAGGGCTTCGTCATCGGCGACCCAAAGGGCTAGATGATGGACGGTGCCGGCGCCGAACGTCCAACTCCCTGGAGCACGATCCGGCTCATGCAGCAGGATTAGAGTCCTATTCGCGCCGCCGCTGCCAATCTCGAAACGATAATACGCGCCGTCGACGCCGGTCTTGCGGAATCCCAGCGCTTCGATCAGGAATTTCTCCTGTTCGCCGATGTCGCGAACTGACAGCACCGTTCCGTAGAAACCACGCACAGACTCGCCCTGACCGATTTCCGGGGTGCTCCAGCCAATCCTTCTGTCGTCGGAATCCTCCAAGACTTCGAAAGAAAGGTCTGCGGGATGCTTGAACCGGATGAAGCGCTGTCCAAATCGCTCCTCAATGGGGCCGTGCTCGACCCTGCGACGCTGGAAGTGCTCACGCCAGAAGGGCAAGACGCCTTTGGCGACGGTGTAGGTGATCGACTGCACCTGGCCCGAACCGCGCCGACCCATGAGGCGGCTGTACGGAAACGTGGTCATGATCGAGCCAGGCTCGATGTTCGCGTTCGAGTAGTACAAGTGGTAATGCGGAAAGCGGCCGTCCATTAGGACTGTTTGCTTGGCCAGACGCTGCCCCACAATTCCCGTAAAGAAATCGACGTCCTGCTGCGCGCCCCCGGCGCAGGCTGTGATGTGGTGATATCCTGTGGCGGGATAGTTCATCGCTCTCTCCTAGCTAGGCGACCAGGCGTGCCAGCACCGCGGAATTCCCTGTGGTCCCACTCGGTGTAGAACTTTTCGCGGCGAAACTCGTCGTCTGTAAATGGACTGGAGCCGAACAACCCCCGCCGGGCGACGACCCCTGAGATGGTCTGCCCTGGCTGAGTTACTTCAGCTCCAGAAACCGAAAAAGGGCTGCGCACGGTCGGCACGAAATGGCGGATTGCTTTCTCGAGATTCGCCTTCCTTAGACTCTAGACTCTCATCGCATCGTCAGAACGAGAACCTGGCTACGAACTGAAACTGCCGCGGATTGAACATCGTCCTCGCTAAACCAAAATTTGAATTGGGGTTCGTCGGGATAAACAACTGGTTAAACGTCGTGGGAATAACGCCGATCAGACCCGGGGGGGTCGTGACGATCGGCGTGTTGGCAAAGGACCCGATACCAGGTATTACCGCCTGACCAACCGGGCACGCCGTCGATGCCGATCGCGCCTGAATTGCGCGGCTTACAGAATCGTTGTAGCGGTGCGGAATCACCGCGGGCGCGCCGCAAAAGACCGGCGAGCCGTAGACGGAGGTCACTTCATCAATGTTGGACCGATTTAGCAGATTGAACGCATCGACGCTCAGATCCATCCTCCACCTTTCCGAGAGCTGGAAATATCGCCCCAGATGAAAATCCCAACTGTAGAGAGGATCTCCGACGTAGGTATTTCTCCCGATCATTGTTGCGCACGTGGCGGTCGTAGCGCAGTGCCCCACAACCGGTGCACCGCCGACGCGATCGGTTGCGCCGCCGGCCACGTCGTTCAAGGTATTGCTACCATAGAAAATCGTGAACGGCCTTCCGGATTGCAGCGTAATGATGCTGCTGAGCGTGAACTGTCGGACCAAAGTGTCTTGAGGCCCGTTGGCGGTAAAGTTTGCTACGAAAAGGTGGCGAACGTCCTGGTTTGAGTTGGCGCGCTCGGCCCGGTAATCAAACTGATTTACCGGGAGGTTGATGAACGTCGTGAAGTTTCCGTTGTCGATCCCGTGTGAGTAGGTATAGTTGGCCGTGAGGTTGAAGTTCTTGGTTCGCTCGAGGGCCGTTACCGTTAAGCCGTTGTAGTTCGCCTGGGATACGTTATTGTTGTAATCCTCAAGCCCGGCGCTCATCGTTTGTAGACCGCTGGCGGGACCCGCTCCCTGAAACCAAGGACCTAGACCAGCGAGTGCGCCGGTTCCCAGCACAGGTGTGCCGCTTGCGCAGCTGGAAAACGTGCCGTTTGCGTTGACCTTCCCGGGAACCCAATCTCTAAACTGCAGAACGGGAGTTGCGGGACCAACCGGGAAGAAGTTTGGGTCAGTGGGATTCGCCGCCTGGGCAGGGTCTGTTGTCCCAACCGGGCACGGCACATTGATGTTGTTCCCACGAACCAGCTTGAGTGCGCCGACGAAGAGATAGCCCAAGCTGAGCGAGAATCCACTGCCAAACTGGCGCTCGACCTGAAGGCTGGCCTGCGTAGCGTAGGGTGGTGCGGAGTTGTGTTCCATTCCGCCCTCACCGATACCGCAGGCCCCAGTTGTGGCGCACGTGCCGGCCATCGCAATCGAGGGAAACGCCGTGTTGTAAGCGCCCGTTTGTATAATGCTCGCCGAGGCGGCTGCTGCCCCCGGGAAGGCCGGGAACGCGGGTATCACCGCGCCGGCCGGATACCCAAATATCTGGTAACCCTGGACGGCTTGTCCCAAACCGCTCATGATATTAGAGAATTCCTGAGGCCGTGTATTTCCTGCTGTGCATGCGGCGACGACGGGCGTCGGCTGGTTGCCGCACTGATAGCCAGCGACTATCTTCTGCGTGTTGGGTACAAAGAAGAATGTCAGGTTTTGGCGGTCAAAGAATATCCCGTACCCGGCGCGAATGACAGTCTTGCTGTCCGGCGAATACGCCAAACCAATTCGCGGCTGGAATTCGTTGTAATAGTTGTTTACGAATGACGACAAGCCCGTTTCCAGGTCCCACCGCAAACCATAATTCAGCGTCAGCTTGGGCGTGACGCGCCACTGATCCTGAGCAAACAGTCCCCAGTATCCGTGGTTAATTTGCCGGGTGTAACGGGAAAAGAACGACTGCGGGTAGGCATTCGCCCAAGTCGAGTTGGGAAAGCCAGCTCCGTTCAGCGGGTTGGCTGTGGTGACGGTTGACGAGCAAGGAGTACCAGAACAGGCATTGGGATCCGGTGGGAGGGGCACGCCGGCGTAGGTGAACACCACACCGAAATCCTGAGGAACTGCGCACTCCGCGGCCGCCGCGTCTAGGCCCGTTCCTGCTGTTGGATAGCCGGCACCAAAATTTGTGTTGAAAAATTTGGCGAAGTTCGCCATGCATGTTACGCCTGGCACAAGCATCCTTGTAGGCGTGAAGCCGGGAAAGTTCTCCAAGCTCCAGAGCAAGTTGCCATCGAAGCCGAATTTCGCTACGTGATTACCCTTGACCCACGACAAGGAGTCGGCAAACTCAGCGCGCGACTCATAGAGCCTGTCATTGGTCCCAAAGTTGTGGCCGAGCTCCAGATCGTTCAGGATGCTGAAGTCCGGCTGCCCGGTCATGGCCGGGAAGTTGTAATGCCGACGCGCATACTGGCCCAAAAGGGTGTTGATGAGGTTAGAGGACAGTGATGTATCTAGCGTAGCCACCACGGCTTGGTCGGCGATGTTCATAAATCGCCCACCGCTAGGCGTGCCGATGCCGCCGCCATCCAGCGTTTGGCCGATCAACTTGCCCTGATCACTCGTGCTCTCAATGTTGTAGAAGACACTCAGGTGGTTTTTTGCGTTGATCTGGTCATCAAACCTGGCAAAGCCATAGTTGTCGTTATCCGTTGTTAGGACAGAATGCAGGAATGACAGGGCCTGGGCCTGTGTGATGTTAGCTGGGTTGCCCGCGAAGCCAGGGAGGCACGCCGAAAGACCCTTCGTGCATCCTTCGGGAGCCAGTCCCATGAGTGCTTTCGCCTGGTCGATCAGTTGAATGTTGTTGATCAAGTCGGGTGGAAACAGAGGTGAGACCGCGCGACGCTTGCCTTCGTAGTTAATGAAGAAAAACATTTTGTCTTTCTGAATCGGGCCGCCCACTTCGCCACCGAAAATGTTCTGTTGCAGCCGATCCGGCAAGGATACCGACTGCAAGCCCGGCTCTGGCTTCTGGAGGAGATTGCGTGAGTCTGTCGCCTGGTTTTGGAAGTACTCGTAGAGCGAACCGTGCAGGTCGTTCGTGCCTCCGCGAGTCACAATGTTCACAATGCCACCGACTGCCCTGCCATACTCAGCTGAGAAGCTGTTGTTCACCACACGAAATTCCTGCACGGAGTCCTGCGGAGGCGTCGATCGCTGAATGCCACTGGCTGTGTTGACAAAATCCGCACCATTCACGGTGATTTCGTTGCTGAAAGAACGCATGCCGCCGAAGGAGATTTGCGTGGATTCATATTCGGTGAATGTCGTGCCCAGACTAGTTCGGCTGGTTGCCACACCAGGAGTCAGCAGCGCAAAGTCCGTGAACAGTCGGTTGCTGATGGGCAAGGAAGTAATCTGTTGTGGACCGACCACTTGGCTGATCTCTGTCTTGGTAGGTTCGATCACGGGAGCCTCAGCGGTCACCACAACCTTTTCACCCGCCGATGCCACCTGCATGTTCACATTGACGGTGGCTGTTTGACCCACCGTCAACACGACTCCTTGCCGAACATAGTCGGCGAACCCAGTGAACGACACTTTCAGCTCGTAGGTTCCCGGTGGCAAAACGGGGACAACGTAATAGCCCCTGGCGTCCGAGGTCGCGGTGTATGTCGTGCTAGTAGCCACATTCCGCACGTTCACGGCAGCGCCGGCAATGGCGGCTCCGCTTGGATCGGTTACCGTGCCGTTCAATTGAGCGTAGCCAACACCGCCTTGTGCGAATGTCTTGCTGACGCAAGCAAGAAACAACACGCCCGCTACCGCGAGCAGCCACAACGTCTGCTTTCTCATTCAGCCACCTCTCTGAGAGCGAATGCTCGGACTTAGACTTCGCTAGGGGCCTGCCCGATAGCCAAGAGAACGCACGGACAACCCCACCCAGGCCCGTGATCAGGGGTACTTACTACGGTCCGTGGCTTCTGTCAATATGGATCTATAGCGATGTACCGTATAGGTTTGTTTCGATACACATGAGCCCCTCATTGGCTCGCCTCCTCAGCAAACACGACCAACCTCTCTCGGGCACACATGCGCTTTGACAATGCAGCCCGAACTCGGATATTGTCCGCCTCGGTGTGCGCCGTTGACGTTTTGCGGGGCCACGGCGGCATTTGTGTTCGAAGGCTTCCAAGCAGCCCATGACACCCATTCATCGAGCCCGTGTCGCCGTCGCCCTATGCCTGTTGTCTGTTTGGGTGGGACCGTCGACCCAATCTCTCTTTGGTCAAGAGGACCCGTCTGGGGAGTGGTCGCCCCGATTTGACGAGGACCAGCGGGAGCGATTGGCTGGAGCCGAGATTGGGGACTACCTCGGGCTGCCTATCAACGATGCGGCCCGGCTGCGCGCCGACAGTTGGGAAGCGGCGCTCGTAGAGCTGCCGGAGAATCAGTGCAGGGTGCACGGATCGGACTACGGCTGGCGCGGCCCGTCGGCTCTTCACATCTGGCAGGAGGTGGACCCGGCGACGCAAAAGGTCATCGCGTATCACACCCATCTGTCGGCGTATGGGGCGGAACAGACGATCTGGATGGATGGTCGACCGCACCCGCCCGACTACGCGGCGCACACCTGGGCAGGGTTTTCTACCGGCGAATGGGAAGGCAACACACTCGT
>Ga0187779_10001040_pt1 | contig 17607 bp, 16 predicted proteins | sample 1015_Q2_SP10_10__FD_132435 | JGI IMG/M metagenome (GOLD analysis project Ga0187779, IMG submission 132435) | Tropical peat soil microbial communities from peatlands in Department of Meta, Colombia - 1015_Q2_SP10_10_MG | ecosystem: Environmental > Terrestrial > Soil > Wetlands > Peat | place... | reverse complement strand
CTGGAGGTCGCCCCGGGCGCGTTCTTCCAGGCCAACGCGGCGCTCTGGGAGCGCTGGGTCGAGCTCGTGCTCGAGCTGTGCGGCGAGGGCGAGCGCGCGGTCGAGCTCTACTGCGGGATCGGCTTCTACACCGCGGGACTGGCGCGCCGCTTCGCCCGCGTGGTGGCGCTGGAGGGCGGGCGCGAGGCAGCGGCCTGCGCCGCGCGCAACAGCGCGGCCGAGGTGGTGTGCGCGCCGGCGGAAGCCTGGGTGCCGCGCGAGCTCGCGCTGCTCGCGCCGCAGCTGGTCCTGCTCAACCCGCCTCGCGTCGGCTGTCACATTAAAGTGTCGGACGCGCTGGCGCGCAGCGGCGCGCGGCGGCTGGTCTACGTCTCCTGCGAGCCGGCCACGCTCGCGCGCGACCTGGTGCGGATCGGCCCGCGCTTTCGCATCTCACGGCTCGTGCTGATCGACGCGCTGCCGCAGACGCACCACGTGGAGCTCGTCGCCGCGCTCGAGGCCGATTGACACCGCTCCGATGCGAAAAATAGAATCCGCCCGTCGGTAGAGAGAGCGTGCGGGGAACCGAAGCTTCTGCCGAGCACCTGTTTGCGTTGCGCTGTGCGGGTCGCGCGTTCGAGGAGCGCGCATCTCGGATCGGAGTCGGAGCCGCGACGAGTCGCTTCCCCGCGGGTCGGAGAGAAACATCCGGTGAGTCCTGGGACGGGTCCTGCGACGATGGGTCGCAGGACCCGTCGCAATTTCAGGCGCGCACCCACACCGATCGTTCGAAAGCGCTGACCGACCGTTCGGCCGGCTAGTGGAAGGTGCGGTTCTCGTCGGAGTCGCGGCGCCGGTCGAACTCGTCGCGGCGCACGGCGCGCAGCCGGTTGCGCATGCGCATGCGGTGCCAGCGGTAGGACAGCGAGCGCCAGCCGACCGCGCGCCGCAGCTCGCTGCGCAGGATGAACGCGGCGACCAGCACGCCGCCGAGGTGGCCGATGTAGCTCACGTTGGTGTTCCCGCCCATCACGAACTGCAGCAGGAAGAGCACGGGCACGAACCAGATCGCCTTGATCGGGATCGGCGGGAACAGCAGCAGGATGGTGCGGTCCGGCCAGAGCAGCGTGAAGGCGGTCACGGTGCCGTAGATGGCGCCGGAGGCGCCCAGCGTGGGCACGAAGGCCATCATCGGATTCCACTGCGCGAGCAGCCAGTTCCAGCCGACGATCGCGAAGCCGGCGCCGACGCCGCAGCGCAGGTAGAAGCGCAGGAAGCGCTGCGAGCCCCAGACCATCTCGAGCGGCGGCGCGGTCATCCAGAAGAACAGCATGTTGAAGAGCAGGTGCAGCGGCGAGGTCGGGTCGTGCAGCCACATGTAGGTGAGGGGCTGCCAGATCTCGAGGTGGTGCAGGAAGCCGTCGACGGTGATCGAGCCCAGCTCCGTGAGCGGCACGCCGATCCGGGCGAACAGGAGCTGCAGCAGCCAGATCACCCCGTTGGCGATGATGATGCGCTGCACCATCGGTGTAGCGCCGGGGATCCCGCCGCCCCCGCCGAAGCCTCGATTGCGGCCGTACACGCGGTCAGGCTACGAAATTCGCGCGCCCCACGCTGGCAGGGGCGAGCGCCGCGAGCGCGCGGCTCGCCTGGGCCTCGTCGAGGCCCGCGAGGTCTGCGATCGGCAGCGCGACCAGCTCGCTGCGCATCCGCGCCAACGTCTCGCGGCAGCGCTCGGGATCGCCCCAGAGCACGGCGCGCTCGGCCTCGTCCGCCGAGAGGTCGGCGAACCAGGGTGCGCTGGCGCGGTAGGCGGCGGCGGCCTCGCCGCGGGTCGCGCCGGGCCGGGCGAACACCCAGATCCAGGTCGGCAGCGCGCGGCTCAGCCGGGCGCGCAGCGGCGCCACGCGCTCGGGCAGCGGCGGCACGTTCGCGTCCCAGAGGTCCGCGTGCCGCGCCACCACCGCAAGTGCGCGCGGGCGCGCCGCGGAGATCGCGACCGGCACCGGCCGGGTCGGCGGCGTGATGCGGGCGCGCTCGAGCGAGACGAAGCGTCCGGACGTCGTCACCGTCTGGCCGGCGAGCAGCGCCCGCACCGCGGCGACGGTCTCCTCGAGGCGGGCGACGCGCTCACCCGGCCCGGGCTGGGCGAGGCCGAGGCGCCTCGTCTCGCGCCCTGCGCCCACGCCGAACACCGCCACGAGCCGTCCCGACGCGAGCTCCTGCTGCGTCGCCAGGCTGCGCGCGAGCAGTGCCGCGTTCCAGAAGTGGGCGACGTGGATCGCGCCGATCTGAGCGCGCTGCGTCGCGCCCGCGACCGCGGCGACCAGCGACGTCGGGTCGTAGACCGGCCGGCCGGGCTCGGGTGACGCAACGCCGGCGTCGCCGTCGACCAGCACGAGCGCGAAGCCTAGCTCGTCCGCGCGCCGCGCGAGGCGCAGCACCGCGTCGAGCGCCAGCCAGTGACCCGTGAAGGACACGCCGAGCGGCGCCGGCGCGCCCGTGCTCACTTCGGTCGCCCGCGCTGCGCAGCGAGGAAGAGCGCCGCGATCGTCTTCCCGTCGCAGATCTCGCCACTCTCGATCATCGCGAGCGCGCGCTCGAGCGCGACGACCTCGGTGTGCAGCACCTCGTGTGCCTCGGGCTTGGCCTCGCCGGCCACCAGGTCGTACGCGCAGAACAGGTGGATGCGCTCGTCGGTGAAGCCCGGCGTGGTGAGGATCGCGCCGGTGCGCTCGATGCGACCCGCGCGATAGCCGGTCTCTTCTTCGAGCTCGCGCGCCGCACACGTGCGCGGGTCCTCGCCGCGGTCGAGCTTCCCGGCCGGCACCTCCCAGATCACCCCGCCCGCGGCGTGCCGGAACTGGCGCAGCATCACCACGCGGTCGCGGTCGAGGAAGGGCACTACCGCCGCTGCGCCGGGATGGCGGAACAGCGCGAGGGTGGCGCGCTCGCCCGAGGGCAGGTCGACCGTGTCGAGCCCGAACGAGCCGACGTTGCCCTCCCAGAGCACCCGCCGCTCGACGAGCTGTCCGCGCGCGTCGTGCTCGGCCATGGGCGCGCAGGGTAGCCTAGAATCCGCTCGCGATGGCGGATCTGCGCGCGCGCTTCGAGTCGTTCCGCGAGGAGCGCGAGCGCGCGCGGCTCGAGCACGCGGCGGGGCTGGCCGCCGACTTCGGCGTCGCGCGCATCGACGCCGAGTACGGGGACGTGACCAGCGGCGACGCGCTGCCCGCGCTGCGCGCCGACGCCGCTGCGGCGAGCTTCGAGCGTGAGCGCGAGCTGCGCACACGCTTCGCGCTCGGCGTCGCCCAGGCTGCGCTTGCGAGCCAGCTCGCCGAGACCGACGCGCACATCGACTCGCGCAGGCGCGCGGGTGCCGAGCCGGAGGAGCTCGACGAGCTGCGCTCGGAGCGGATCGCACTGCGCAGCCGCTGCCTGGCGCGGCTCGGCTTTCCGAGCTCACGCGCCTGGGCCGAGGCGCTGCGTCCGGGCGTCGACCTCGCGCGCTGGGCGTCCGAGGCCTCGAGGATCTCGGCGCAGCTCGAGCCCGCGCTGCGCGATGCGCAGGCTGCGCCCGGCGCCGGCTCGAGCTTCGAGCTCGAGCTCCCGGCGGCGCGCATGCGCGCTGCGCTCGACTTCGCCCTCGAAGGTCTCGGCGTCGAGCTCGAGCGCGCACCGGGGCTCTGGATCGATCCGGAGCCGCGCGCGGAGAAGCTGCCGCTCGCCTTCGCCGGCGCGCCGCGCCTGCCCGGCGACGTCTGGCTCGCGTTCGTCCCGCAGCCGGGCGCGGCGGCGCACGGCGCGCTCTTCGCGGCCGCCGGCGCCGCGCTCCACGGCGCCTACACCTCCCCTGCACTTCCCCTCGAGCAGCGCTGCCTGGGCGACCCGGCGCTCGCGAGCGGGTTCGGCGAGGTCGCGCGCGCGCTGCTGCGCGAGCCCGCCCTGGGCGCGGAGCTCGCGCGCGTCGACGCGGAGCACTTCGCCGCGGCGTCGCGCCGCGCGAAGCTCAGCGAGCTGGCGCGCACCGCCGGCCGGGTGCGCGACGAGCTCGCGCTCGCAGATCTCGCCCCAGGAGAGGGCGCAGGGGCGCTCGGCCCGCCAGGTCTGTTGGCGCAGGTCGGGCCTGCGCTCACTTCGGTCGACGAGCTGCGGGCGGCCGCATTCGGCACCGCCTTCGCTCGCGGGCTGCGCGCCCGCCACGGCCGCGAGTACTGGAAGGTGCGGCGCGCGGGCGAGCTGCTGAAGGAGCTGTGGAGCACGGGGACGACCTACACGCTCGAGGCGCTCGCGCGCGAGCTCGAGCTTCCGCCGCTCGGGGCCGAGGCGCTCCTCGAGGCGGAGCTCGCGCCGTAGAGCCGCCGCGCCGTCGTGTACCCTCTCGCGGATGTCTTGGAAGGAGCAGATGGTCCCGATCTCGGTGCCGGCCGACGGCCTCGTGCTCGAGGGCATCTGGCAGAAGGGCTCCGGCCGCGGCGCGGTGATCGCGCCCCCGCATCCGCAGTACGGCGGCAGCCTCGAGCACCCCGTCGTCAGCGAGCTCGCCTACGGGCTCTACAAGGCGGGCATCGCCTCGCTGCGCTTCAACTGGCGCGGCGTCGGCGCGAGCCAGGGCCGGATCACCGGCGACTGGGCCGCGGCCGAGGAGGACTACCTCGCTGCGCTCGAGCAGGTGGCGTCCACCATGCCTCCGCCAGTGATCGCGGCGGGCTACTCGTTCGGGGCAGCGACCGCGCTCCGCGTCGGCCTGCGCGACGGGCGTATCTCGGAGCTGTTGCTGGTCGCGCCGCCGGTGGGGATGATCGAGGGCCTGCCGCTCGACACGTTCCGCGGACCGATCCACGTGATCGCGGGCGGGCGCGACGAGTTTGCGCCGCTCGATCAGCTCTCCAATCTGCTCGAGGGCCTGCCCAACGCGAACCTGGACGTGATTCCGAAAGCCGACCACTTCTTCGGCGCGCAGGGTCTGGCGGAGCTCGCGGAGCTGGCGCGCGGAGCCGTCTCCTAGCGCCGCCTTCTCTGGCCGCCAGTCGCAGAGCGGGCGCGCGCGCCGCCGCAGCACACGCCCGGGCCGCCGCTTCCTCTGCGGGCACATCGCTTGCTCTCCCGACATCGCCCCGAGGAGGTGAGTGTTGGACGAGTCGATCCTGTTTCTCTCCGATTCTCCCGTGCGTGCGAGTGACACGCCGGTGGTCGCGGACCGCGACGAGGTGGCCGGTGTGCTGGGCGCGCGCGAGTGGCGCGCGATCTGTCTCGACCGGGCGCGCGTCGATGAGGCGCTCGCCGACGCGCGCTGGCTCAGGCGCCGGCGCAACCGCCTGCCGGTGATCGCGCTGGTCGAACCGGCGGACGTCGCGCGCGCTAGCGAGCTGTTCGCCTGTGGCGTCCACGAGGTCGTGGTGCGCGACGCGTCGAGCGACGCGAGCCTGCGCTCGCGCATCGCGGGCCTGGTGGCGCCGCCGCCGCCGCTGCGGCCTGCGGGTGCGTCCGCGGGCATCGTCGCGCGGAGCCCGGCGATGCGCGCGTGCCTCGAGCTCGTGCGCAAGGCGCAGCGCAGCGACGCCACCGTGCTCCTGCTCGGCGAGACCGGCACCGGCAAGGAGGTACTGGCGCGAACGGCGCACGACGGCGGGCGCCGCGCGGGCGGTCCCTTCGTCGCGATCAACTGCGCTGCCTTTCCCGAGACGCTGCTCGAGAGCGAGCTCTTCGGCCACGACCGCGGCGCCTTCACCGGCGCGAGCCGCGCGCGCGCGGGTCACTTCGTGCAGGCGAACGGCGGCACGCTCTTCCTCGACGAGATCGGCGAGACCACGCTCGGCTTCCAGGTGAAGCTCCTGCGCGCGCTCCAGGAGGGCAAGGTGCGGCCGCTGGGCGCCGGCCGCGAGCAGCCCGTCGACGCGCGCATCATCGCCGCCACCAACCGCGATCTCGAAGGCGAGGTCGAGTCCGGGCGCTTCCGCCGCGACCTGTTCTTTCGGCTGAACGTCTTCCCGATCTCGCTGCCGCCGCTGCGCGCCCGCAGTGAAGACGTGGTGCCGCTGGTGTTGCATTTCCTCGAGCGCAGCCGCGAGCTGACCTCGCTCCGGGGCGTCGCGGCCGACGCGCGCCACCTGCTCGAAACCTATTCCTGGCCCGGGAACGTGCGCGAGCTCGAGAACGAGGTCGCCCGCATCGTGACTCACGCCGAGTCCGGCGACGAGGTCACCGCGCGCATGCTCTCCCCGCGCCTGCGCGGCGGCGCGCCCGACCTGCCGGGCCTGGCCGCGAGCGAGACGCTGCGCCAGGCGGTCGCCCGCTTCGAGTCCTGGTACTTGAAGCAGGCGCTCGAGCGCAACCAGGAGCGCCGCATCGCCACCGCCCGCGAGCTCGGCATCACCCGCGAGTGCCTCTACAAGAAGCTGCGGCGCTACGGCATGCAGTGAGGAGCGCTGGGGCTTCTCCGTGGGACCAGGTATCCTGCGGGCGATGCATCCACGCTGGCTCGGCCGCGGCGCGGCCCTGTTCGCCGTCGTCTTGGCCGTGTCCGCGCTTGGGCGCCGGGCGTCGGCGGACGAGGCTCCCGCGAAGCCGCCCGCCGCGTCGCCCGTGATCGACCGTTTCCACGCCGTGCTGATCGACGTGATGAAGAACGCGACCGCGCTCGGGCTCGAGGGCCGCAAGGCCAAGCTCGGTCCCGCTCTCGACGAGACCTACGACTTTCCGGCGATGGCGCAGCGCTCGCTCTCGACCCACTGGGCCGAGCTCACGCCGGAGCAGCGCCAGCGCTTCATCGAGGTCTTCCGCGGCATGACGCTGCGCACCTACGCCACGCGCTTCGACGGCTACGACAACGAGCGCTTCGAGACGCTGGCCGAGGAGACGTCGATCGCCAACACCGTGATCGTGCGCAGCGTGCTGCACACCAAAGACGAGGACGTCCACCTCGATTACCGGATGCGCGACACGCCGGAGGGCTTCCGCGTGATCGACGTCTACTTGAGCGGGACGGTCTCCGAGCTCGCGCTGCGCAGGTCGGAGTACACCTCGCTGTTCGAGCGCGACGGGTTCGACGCGCTGGTCTCGGCGCTCGAGCGGAAGATCGGCGACTCCCCGGTGGCACCGGCCGAGCGCAACTCAGACTCGCGGTTGAAGTAGTACGCCGAGCGGAGCGCCGCGTAGAAGTCGACCGCGCCGTCGCGAAGTGCGGTGAGCCCGTCGTTCGCCTCGTGTCGGGCGGTGATGCCGTTGCCTGCCGACAGCACCAGCTGCATCACCGTCGACAGCACGAAGTTCTGCGGGGTGACGCTGGAGTCGACGATGTCGCCCAGCGTGTCGCGCGCGGTGGTCGGGCCCATCAGCGGCAGCACCAGGTAGGGTCCGGCAGGCGCGCCGTAGCGGTAGAGCGTGCCGCCGAAGTCGGTCGGCGCCGGCGGCACTCCCAGCTTGTTCGCCACGTCGAACATCCCGGCGACGCCGACGCTGGAGTTGACGATGAAGCGCACGAACGAGCGGCCGGCGCCGTCCGGATGGAACTGCAGCATGTGGTTCGCGAACGAGATGGGCTCCGTCAAGTTGCGGAACATGCGTCGCACTGCGCGCGCGCCCGGGTCGGGCATGACGAAGCCGTAGGCATCCGAGACCGGGCCGAGCGCCCAGCGATCGACGAACTCGTTGAAGCCCAGCACCACGCGGTTGCCGCGCTCGAGCGGATCCCAGTACTGGGAGGTCTCGGCGGCGTCGAGCGCGTCGATCATCGCGTCGTCGCTCGTGACCGCCGGCGCCGCGCGCGTCGTGGGCGCAGTGATCGACGCGACGTCCACGGTTGCGGGCGCGGGCCCGCCGGCGAGCGCGGTGCCTGACCAGACGAGCACCGCCAGCGCAGACAGGAGCGCCGCGGCGCGCGAGAGCTTCGCCTTCACGTGCTTCAAAGAGCGCACGCCACCCCTCGACGTCGATTTCCCAGAGCCTTGATTAGTGACCGCGAAGGCCAATCCACGCAAGTCGCATTCGATTTCGAAGGCATTAGCGCAGCCTCACCTCAGCGGATTGATGTGTATAGCCCACAGTCCTTCGGATCGGCATGCCTTGGACGTCTCTCGCGCCATTCGTTCGTTGCCGGCGCGAGGCCCGTATACTGCGCCCGCAAGTGATCCCCACAAGCGTCCGCAGCGGAAGGCGAGGGGCTCTGCGCGCCGTCGCCGGGGTGCTGGGGGCCGCTGCGCTCGCGCTCGCCTGCACGACCGTGGTTCCGCGCGTCTACGAGCCCCGCTCGCCGGACGTTCGCCTCTCGCTCCTGGTGGTGGGCGACTGGGGCCGGCGCCTGTCCAACGGTCGGCCCGTCGATGCGCAAGTCCGCGTCGCGGAAGCGCTTGCGGACGAAGACCGCCATGCTCCCGCCGACGCGCTCGTCTTCGTGGGCGACAACTTCTACCCGAAGGGGCTCGCCGCGGACGACCTCGAGCTCCGCGTGCGCGGGAACGTGGTCGAGCCGTACTGCCACTTCCTCCAGCTCACCGCGGCAGCAGCCGGGAGTCTTGCCGACGCCTGCCGCGAGCCGGTTGCAGAGAGGCATCCCATTCCCCTGTGGGTGGTGCTCGGAAACCACGACCACCACGGCCGCGAGTCGATCGAGCTCGAGCGGCACGGCGTTCCGAAGTACGTCGCGAACTGGCGCCTGCTCGGCCTGCCCGTCGAGACGCTCGAGCTGCCCCAGGGGGTGAGTCTCATCTTCTACGACTCGACCCATTTCCGGCTGCCCGCCGGCGAGCCGGACCTGGCCAAGCTCACCGCTGCGGTGCGCGCCTCGAAGGGGCCGTGGCGCGTGCTGGTGGCGCACCATCCGCTCGACTCGGACGTTCAGTCGAACGGAGTCGTGCGCGCGCTCGCGAACTCCGACGAGCGCGCGGACCTGCTGCTCGCCGGGCACATCCACGACCTGCGCGCGAGCGCGCTCGAACCGCCCTATCCGGTCGTTCAGTTGATCTCGGGCGGCGGTGGCGGGAGCGAGTCGCGCGAGCGGCCGCTCCCGGGCGAGATCTGGAAGCTCCAGTCGACCGGCTTCGCGCGGGTCGACCTGGTCGGCGAAGGCGAGAAGGCGCACCTGCGGCTCCGCCAGTTCGCGGTCTCTGCCAACGGCAACGTCGCCCGCGTGGTGGCGGCCTGGTCGCTCTTCCACGACGGCGTGCTCGAGAACGACACGCCGAGTTTGCACTAGACTCGCGCGCGTGAAGCACGTTCTCGCGGTCTTCCTGATCCTGGCTGGCGCGGCGGCCGCGCGCGCCGCCGCGCCGATCTCCGACGCGGACCGCGCGCTCGCGCGCGAGATCTACAAGGAGCTGATCGAGACCGACACGACTCATTCCTCGGGCAGCACGACGCAGGCCGCCCAAGCGGTCGCCTCGCGGCTGCGCGCCGCGGGCGTTCCCGACGCGGACATCGCGCAGCTCGGCCCGTCGCCGAAGAAGGGCAACCTGGTGGCGCGGCTGCACGGCACGGGGCCCGAGAAGCCGCTCGTTCTGCTCGCGCACCTCGACGTGGTGGAGGCGAAGCGCGAGGACTGGTCCGTCGATCCCTTCGTCCTGCTCGAGCAGGACGGCTACTTCTACGGCCGCGGCTCGCTCGACGACAAGGCCATGGCCGCGATCTTCACGGCCAGCGTGATCCGGTTCGCGCGCGAGCACACGCCGCTGCGCCGCGACGTGATCCTCGCGCTCACCGCCGACGAGGAATCGGGCGGGGAGAACGGCGTGGACTGGCTCCTGCGCGAGCACCGCGAGCTGGTCGACGGCTCGCTCGTCTTGAACGAAGGCGGCGGCGGCTGGCTGCGGCAGGGGCAGTACCTGGTGCTGCCCGTGCAGTCGAGCGAGAAGACCTACATGGACTACTCGCTGCGCGTCACCGACAAGGGCGGGCACAGCTCGCTGCCGACGCCGGAGAACGCGATCTACCGCCTGGCCGCGGGGCTGCTGCGCGTGCAGAAGCTGGTCTTTCCCGTCGAGCTGAACCCGGTGACGCGCGAGTTCCTGCTGCGCGCGGCGGCGACGGAGTCGAAGGAGATCGGCGCCGCGATGCGCGCGCTCGCCGCGAACGAGAAGGACGCGGCGGCGGCGCGGACGCTGACGAAGGAGCCCCGCTACAACGCGCTCCTGCGCACCACCTGCGTCGCCACTCAGGTCGACGCCGGCCACGCGCCGAACGCGCTGCCGCAGAACGCGCACGCCAACGTCAACTGCCGCATCCTGCCTGGGCACGGCGCCGCCGAGGTGGAGACCGCGCTGGTGCGCGCGCTCGCCGACCCGAAGATCGAGGTGAAGGCCGAGGAGAAGGAGGTCGCGGGCCCGCGCGCGGCAGTCGACCCCGACTTCCTGCGCACCGTCGAGGCGGTCGCCGCCGAGGTCTTCCCGCGCGTGCCGGTCGTGCCGACGATGAGCTCCGGCGCAACCGACTCGAAGTACTTCCGCCTCGCGGGCATCGAAGCCTACGGCGTCTCGGGCATCTTCACCGACATCGACGACGTGCGCGCGCACGGCCGCGACGAGCGCGTGGGCGTGAAGCAGTTCTACGAGGGCCAGGAGTTCCTCTGGCAGCTGGTCGGAGCCCTCGCGGTCGCAGTGCCGCCGCGCTAGGCGACCGGCTTGCGGGCGGCGACGAAGCCCGCGGCGATGCCGACGTGGAACGCGCCGGCCAGCTCGATCCGGCGCGCGACGGCCGCGCGCAGGCGCGCGAGCGCGGCCTCCGGCGACGCAACCCGCTCGACCGAGCGCACGTAGGCCACCAGCGCGTCGACGTCGGTGATCTCGAGCGCGCTGTCGCGCCGCTCGACGCGCTCGACGCCGAGCACGGCCGCGACCTCCTCTGCGGCCGCCTCGAGATCGAACTCGCTGGCCTCGCGGCGCGGCGCCAGCAGCGCCGCCTCGATGCCCACCTGGTGCACGAGCTCGCGCAGCTCGATCAGGTGCGTCCAGGCGTTCGTCGCCACGACCAGCCGGCCCCCCGGAGCGAGCACGCGCGCGAGCTCCCCCAGGGCGCGCCCGCGGTCGGCCACGTGGTAGAGCATGTGGTTGGCGAGGGCGAAGTCGAAGCTCGCGTCCGCGAACGGCAGCGACTGTGCATCGGCGAGCCCGAAGCGCGGCGGCGGCGCGAGCTGGGCGAGGCTGGCGCGCGCAGCGCCGAGCATTCCGCGCGACAGGTCGGTGAGCGTGAGCGACGTCCGTGCGGGGATCCGCGCGGCGTTCTCACGCCAGAGCGCGCCGGTCCCGCAGCCGACCTCGAGCACGCGCGCAGCGACGTCCAGGCCCAGTCGCGAGAACAGCCAGGCGGGCCAGCGCTCCGCGCCCGCGTCGAAGAGCTCGTAGATGCGGGCGCGGGCGTCGAAGTGGACGGAGCTCCGATACTGATCGGCGACGTAGCGCGGGTCCGACAGGCTCACGGCGCGAGCGCCTTCACCACCGGCTTCGGGCGCCTCTCGGCGTCGAACATCCCCCAGTGCGCCTCGCGCTCGCGCTTCGCAGCCGACGGATCGGGCGAGCGCGCGGGCTTCCACGGGCCGTCGAAGGCCTCGAAGAAGGCGAAGGCGTGGGCGCGGGTCGGCGGCAGCCGCCGTGCGAGCGCGGACCAGAACGCCGCCTGTGCCGCCGGGTCGAAGCCGGCCTCGCGCGGCCCGCTGGGAAGCCCGGTCTCCTTCACGAGCACTGGCAGCGCGAAGCGCGCCTCGAGCTTCGCGACCACCTCCGCGACGAACTCGACCGAGGCCTGCGGCGGAGCACTCCCGAACCAGGGCTGATCGACGGGGTGCACGTTCGGCAGCAGCAAGTCCTGGCCCGGCAGCGATCGGGCCTGCCCGCTGTCGAGGTAGAGCGAGAACGGCTCGCTGGTGGCGAGCGCGACGCCGGGCAGCTCGCGGCGCGCGCGGGCGAAGGCCGAAGCCAGCGTCTCGCTGCCGTAGCGGTGGAAGAAGAGCCCTTCGTTCCCCAGCGCGAGCGCGACGACCACGCCTGGCTCGGCGCGCGCGGCGTCGATCGCGCGGCCCAGCTCCTCCGCGTCGCCGGGCGACCACACGCCCAGCACGACGGCGCGGAAGCCCGCCTCGCGCGCGAGCCGCGGCAGCCGGTCGAGGCCGTTCGCGCTCGAGTAGGTGATGAGCCCGTCGAAGTGGGAGCGCAGCAGCGCGAGGTCGGCGCGGAGCGCCTCTGGTCCGGGCGGCGGCCCGCCGGCGCCGGGGTCGAAACCGCACGGTGTATAGGCGACGAAGCGCACCGAGGCGAGCGCATCCTCCAGGCGCAGCGCGCCCGCGGCCGCCTGCGCGCCGGTCAGCGCCAGCACCGCCGCGAGCCAGCGAGCGACGGGCGGAATCGCGCGCAGCACCGCGCGAGCATAGCCCGCTCGTCGGCGCGCGCCGCGAGCGTTAAGCTCGCCCCATGTCGGCCGTCCCGATCGCGCTGCCGCACCACCGCTACGACGTGGTAATCGAGGCCGGTGCGCTCGAGCGCCTGGGCGAGCAGCTGCGGCCGCTCGCGTCGGCGCCGTCGGCACTGCTGGTGTTCGACCAGGCGATCGCCGACACCCACGCGCCGGTCGCGCGCGCCTCGCTCGCCCGCGCGGGCTACGAGACGGTCGCCGTGCCGTTCGCGGGCGGCGAGGAGCGCAAGACCCTCGACACCGTGCGCGGGCTCTACGACGTCCTGCTCGCGCAGCGCTTCGAGCGGCGCTCGCCGCTGGTGGCGCTGGGCGGCGGCGTGCTCGGCGACACCGTGGGCTTCGTCGCCGCGACCTTCCTGCGCGGCGTTCCCTTCGCGCAGTGTCCCACCACGTTGCTCGCGATGGTCGACTCGTCGGTGGGCGGCAAGGTCGGCGTGAACGTGCCACAGGGAAAGAACCTGATCGGGGCGTTCCACCAGCCGGTGTCGGTGGTCGCCGACCCGCGCGTGCTGCGCACGCTGCCCGCGCGCGAGCTGCGCTGCGGCCTGGCCGAGTGCATCAAGCACGCGGTGATCCGCGACCCCGCGCTGTTCGGCTGGACCCGCGCGCGCATGCCCGACCTGCTCGCGCTCGACCCCGACGCCCTGGTCGAGCTCGTCGCGCGCAACGTCGCGATCAAGGCGGCGGTGGTGATCGAAGACGAGAAGGAGACCGGGGTCCGCGCGCATCTGAACCTCGGCCACACCTTTGGCCACGCCATCGAAGCCGCCGTCGGCTACGGCCGCATCCTGCACGGCGAGGCGGTCGCGCTGGGGCTGCTGGCGGCGGCGTCGCTGGCGGAGTCGCAGGGTGTGGCCGCGCGCGGGCTGCGCCACGAGATCGAGGACGTGGTCGCGCGCGCGGGCCTGCCGTGCGCGGCGGAGCTGCCCGACGACGCGCGACTGGAGGAGGCGATGGCGCTCGACAAGAAGGTCGCGGCCGGGAAGATCCGCTTCGTGCTGCCCCAACGCGTGGGCTCGGTCGTGATCCGCGACGGAGTCCCCGTGGCCGCGGTGCGCGCGGCCTGGACCTCCATTCGCCGCTGACCCCGGCTGGGTGAGTCGAAGATGAGTTCGGGCTCGCCGTTCTGCCGTTGCGGCCGGGGCTGAGGCAGCTTTCCGAGCGTGAAGCTGCGCTCATTTCGCGGCATCGCTGCGGTCGTGACGGGCGCGTCGAGCGGGATCGGCCGGGCGCTGGCCCTCGAGCTGGCCGCCCGCGGCGCACGGGTCGCGCTCGTGGCGCGCCGGGCGGACCGGCTCGAAGCGGTCGCCGACGAGATCGCGCGGGCGGGCGGGCGAGCCCTCCCGCTCTGCGCCGACGTCTCCTCGCGCGCCCAGGTCGAGAACGCCGCGAAACGCGCGCGCAGCGAGCTCGGTCCCGTCGACCTCCTGGTCAACAACGCCGGTCGCGCGCGCCACGCTCCGTTCCTGGAGTGGGACCTCGACGACGCCGAGGCCATGCTGGCGGTGAACCTGCTCGGCGGCGTGTACTGGACCCGCGCGGTCCTGCCCGAGATGCTGGAGCGCGGCCGCGGCTGGCTGGTGTTCATGGCGTCTGCGGCCGGCAAGACCGGCACGCCCTGCGAGAGCGCCTACGCCGCGTCGAAGTTCGCGCTGGTCGGCCTGGCCGAGTCGGTCTCCCACGAGGTGGAGCCGCGCGGGCTGCACGTGCTCACCGTGATTCCCGGCACCTTCCGCACCGAGCTCTTCGATGCCGAGGGCTGGGCGCAGATGCCGGCGGTTGCGCGGAACATGGTGCGCGAGCCCGAGGAGCTCGCCCGGCGCGTGATCCGCGCGCTGCAGCGCGGCGAGCACGAGCTCTATGCGCCGCGCCGGTTGCGCTGGGCGCAGCTGGTGCGCGGGATCTCGCCGGGGCTCTACCGGCGCATCGTGCGGCGGGTCACCGCGCGCGACTGACTCACTACAGGCCCCACTTCTTCCGGAACCAGGCGATCGTCTCGATCAGGCCTTCGTCGAAGTCCACCTCGGGCTGCCAGCCGAGCTCGCGGCTGGCTTTGGCGTTCGACAGCTGACGCCCGGAGAAGTCGCCCGCCCGTCCGGGAGTCATCACGATCTGAACCGAGTCACCGAGCAGCGTGCGGATCCGCTCGGCCACTTCGATCACGCTCACCGGGCGGGGGCCTTCGAGGTTGTAGACCTGGTTCTCGGCGCCCGCACGCAGCGCGTGGACGTGCGCAGCCGCGAGGTCGGTCACGTACAAGAAGCTGCGGTACTGCGAGCCGTCGCCGCTCACGCTGAGCGGGTCTCCGCACAGCGCGCGGCGGATGAAGACCGGAATCAGCAGCTCCTCGCGCATCCGCGGTCCGTACGGGATCCCGTAGCGCAGGATGGTGAAGGGCACGCCGTACAGCTCGCGGTAGTTGTGGCAGACCATCTCGGCGGCCATCTTCGACGACGTGTAGACGTGGCCGGCTCCGTCGAGCGGCAACGAGGTCGTCTCGTCGGCGATCCGCCCGGCCGGAGCCCGGTTGTAGACCCACACGGTCGAGGCGAGGAACACGCGGCGCACGCCGTTCACCCGCGCGGCTTCGAGCACGTGGCCGGTCCCCATTACGTTGAGCGACAGCGTGCGGAGCGGATAGCGGTGCGCGCGGTTGACGTTGGACTCCGCCGCGAGGTGGAAGACGTAGTCGGCGCCGCGGGTCGCCGCGAGCACCGACGACAGATCCAGGAGATCCACGTCCTCGAAGCCGACGTCGCTCCGCTCGGGCTTCGCGCGGTGGTCGAGCACGGTCAGCTCGTGTCCGACCGCGGCCAGCGCGTCGACGACGTGGGAGCCGATGAAGCCGCTCCCACCGGTCACCACGATCTTGCTCATCTCACCCTCACCCCGATTCGCTCACTCGAATGCGGCGCGCAGCGCGCGGACCGCGTGACGCGCCTCGGCGTCGCTCATCCCGGAGTAGATGGGCAGGCACAGCTGACGCGCGCACAGGTCGTCGGCAACCGGGTAGCTGCCGCGCGCCAGCTGGGCGAAGACCGGCTGCCGGTGCAGCGGCGCCTCGTAGACCTCGCCCGCGAGCGACACATCGAAGCGCTCGCGCAGCCAGCGCTTCAGACCGGGACGGTCCGCGAGCTCCGACGCCACGAGCGGATACTTGTAGTAGTTCGACGTGGAGCCCGGAGCGGGCTCGAGCGCGTGCAGCCGCGGGTGGCCGCGCAGCTCGGCCCCGTAGACCGCGGCGATGCGCTGCCGGTCCGCGATCATCTCCGGCAGGCGCTCGAGGTGGCGCAGGCCGATCACGGCGTGCGGCTCCGAGAGCCGCCAGTTGTAGCCGAGCCGCACGTGGACGTTCTGGGTGAAGCTGGCCTTGCCCTGGTCGCGGAGGATGCGGGCCTCCGCCACGAGCTCGGGGTCGTCGGTGGCGATCATCCCGCCCTCGGCCGAGGTCATCACCTTGGTCGGGTAGAAGCTGAAGGCAGCGGCGCGCCCGAACGCCCCCGCGCAGACGCCCGAGAGCGTCGACCCGTGGGCGTGCGCGGCGTCCTCCAGCAGCCACAGGCCCTTGCGGCGGCACAGCTCGCGCAGCTCGGGCAGCTCGCGCGCGATCATCCCGCCGATGTGCACGACCACCACGCCCGCGGTCTGGGGAGTGAGTCGCCGCTCGGCGTCGGCCGCGGAGATGCCGAGTGACTCGGGCTCGATGTCCACGAGCACCGGCCGGCCGCCCGCATGGATCACCGCCGCCGCCGTGGCGAAGAAGGTGTTCGTCGGAACCAGGACGTCGCGTCCTTCCGCTTTCAGCGCGCGCAGCGCGATCTCCAGGGCGCTGGTGCCACTGCTCGTCGCGACCGCGTGCTTCACGCCGCAGAGCTCGGCGAAGCGGCGCTCGAACTCCTCGCCGAACTTGCCGAGGGTGAGCTGGCCAGACGCGAGGATCTCGTCGATCCGCTGCACCACCCAGTCGCGGTCTTCCTTCTTGAAGTCGATTCTGGCTGCCGGGACCTTCATGACTCGATCACACTCCTCTCACAGAGAGCCCAGCGGTCGGAGTTCCGCTCCGCTCGTACGAACGGCGTCGCGGAAAACCGGGCTGATCAGCGTCTCGAGCTCCCGCTCGTGCTCGTAGTCGGGCATGGTTCGCTCGAGCTCCGGGCAGCGGCGCGTCGCCGGGTGGAAGTAGATCTCGGTGGTGCCCGGCGGCAGGTCGCGAAGGAGCCGGGCGAGGAGCGGAGTGCGCATGTGGCCCGTGTCGTGCAGGCCGAAGATCCAGTCGTTCGAGCGCACGCCCGCGCGGCGCAGCCGGCGGCGCAAGAGCGCGACCCAGGGCGAGAGCAGTGCCTGCGCCACCTGTCGAGTGACCCAGCCGTGGCGCGCGGCGCGCGCCGAGCGCCCGCCCGGCTCGCGCGGCACGCGCATGGCGGGCATGCCGAACTCGCGGCCCACGCGCAGAGCGATCTTCGACACGATCGGGTGCAGGTGGAGGTGGCCGTGGCCGTCGACGTGGTCGAGCGCGAGACCGCTGGCCGCGAAGGCCTCGAACTGTGCGCGCAGCTCGCGCTCGAGCTGGCGGCGGGCGCCGGTCGAGAGGAATACGCGGAAGGAGGTGCGCAGCACCCGCGAGCTGAGCCGCCCGGACGCGTCCACGAGCGCGGGGATCTCGGCGGGCGGCAGCGCCGGCTGGCCGTCGCAGACGACCAGGTGCAAGCCGACGCGAAGCCCGGGGTTGCGCCTGGCGCAGGCGATCGCGTCGGCGGCCGCCGGCTCCGCGACCATCAGGCTGGCGCTGCACAGCACGCCGCGGCGGTGGGCGATCTCGATCGCCTCGTTCACGGGGACGGCGAGGCCGAAGTCGTCCCCGGTGATGACGAGCGCGCGCTCCGGAGCCGAAATCGAGACCAGCCGGCCGCCGCGCTCGAGCCTGAACTCGCGCCCGCGCCAGTGCGTGGTATGGGAGGTGAGCGCGACCGCCCACGACAGCAGCCCGGCCACGTCGCGGACCGGCAGCAGCCACAGTGAGCGGAGCGTCTCCGTCTCGCCGGCGACCCAGAACGCGAACAGGGCGGCGCACGACATGCGCACGGCCAGCACGACGGCGGCGACCGCGAGACCGAGCGGGTCGAGCCCGCGCGCGAGCGCGAACAGCAGCGCGAACGGGATGCCCCGCACCAGCACGAACGCCGTTGCGCCCCAGGGATTGGCGGCGCGCGTGTTCTGCTCCCAGTAGACGTG
>Ga0187779_10001038_pt1 | contig 17617 bp, 11 predicted proteins | sample 1015_Q2_SP10_10__FD_132435 | JGI IMG/M metagenome (GOLD analysis project Ga0187779, IMG submission 132435) | Tropical peat soil microbial communities from peatlands in Department of Meta, Colombia - 1015_Q2_SP10_10_MG | ecosystem: Environmental > Terrestrial > Soil > Wetlands > Peat | place... | reverse complement strand
TGGAGCCGCCGCCGGGCCCGCAGATCCTGTACGGGGCGAACGCGGCGGGCAAGACCAACCTGGTCGAGGCGCTCGTCGTGCTGGCCAGCGGCGGTTCGCACCGGGCCGCCGACCCCGAGTTGGTCGCCTGGTCGGCGGAACTGGCGCGCCTGGAGGCCGGGGTCAGTCACGGCCCGGGGCACGGCCCGGACGTGGTGGAGGTCGTGATACCCCGGCCCGCCGTCGGGGCGGCCGCCCGCAAGCGCATCCGCATCAACGGTGTCCCGCGCCGCGCCCCGGCGCTGGGCCAGGCGCTCCAGGTCGTCCTCTTCGCACCGGAGGAGATGCTCCTCGTGGTGGGTTCGCCGGGCCTCCGGCGAGCCGCCCTCGACGCCCTGGCCGCCGCGCGCTCGCCGGCCCACGGCCGGGCGCTGGCCACGTATGGGCGGGCCCTCGCCCAGCGCAACAGCCTGTTGCGGTCCATCCGGGAGGGCACCGCGGGCCGCGAACAACTGCCCTACTGGGATGCCCTGCTCGTCGAGGAGGGCGGGGCCATCGTGGCCGGCCGCCTGGCCGCCCTGGCCGCCCTGGCCGAGCCGCTGGCCGCGGCCCATGCCGAGATCGCGCCGGGCGAGGGCCGCCTGACGATGGGGTACCTGACCAATGCCCCGGTCGGGCCCGACGAATCGCCCGCCCAGGCCATCAGGCGGCGGCTCGCGGAGACGGCCGACAAGGAGCTGTGGAACGGCGCCACGCTCGTCGGACCCCACCGCGACGACATCGCCTTCCGGCTGGACGACCGGCCGCTGGCGGCGTTCGCCTCGCGCGGCCAGCAGCGCACGGCGATCCTGGCCCTCAAGCTGGCCGAGGTCGATCTGCTGACGTCGCCGGAGGGCGAGCCGCCCCTGCTGCTGCTCGACGACGTGTTCAGCGAACTCGACCCGCTGCGGCGAGCCCACCTGGTGCGCCGCATCCAGGCGCTGCCGCAGGCGTTCATCACCACGACCGCCCTGGCCGACCTGGACCCCGAGCTCGTGGCCGCCTCGACCGCCTGGCGGGTGACCCCGGGTCGCGTCCAACGGAGCGCCGCATGACGAGCCGGCGCCGGCCGATGCGACGCCTGGGCGACCTGCTGCCCCCGGCCGCCGAGGCGCTGGGCCTGGAGGAGCCGCTGCTGCGCGGCCGGGCGATGGCGGCCTGGAGCCGCCTGGTGGCCGAACGCGTGCCCGCCGCGGCCGGCACCAGCACGCTCCTGGACCTGCGCGAGGACGGGACGATCGTCGCGGCCGCGCCGACGCAGATCGTGGCCCAGGAGCTGGTGCTGCGGGCCGACGAGCTGCTGGCGGCGTTCGCCCAGGCCCCCGGCGGCCGCCACATGCGCGAGTTGCGGGTCGTCGTCCGGCCTTCCGGACCTGCCGGCCGGCCACCGGGAGTGGGCGGCGGAGCGCCGGGCGGGCGCGTGTAGACTAGGCCCCCCATGGCCGTCCGACTGCACCTCAAGCCGGGGCTCGTGGCCGCCGCGGACCGCCTGCCGACCTCGCCCGACACCGTGGTGGTGGTCGAGCCCACGATCGGCTCCATCAGTCGCTCCAAGGGCAACCTCTACGCCATCGTGACCGGCCGGCCGGGCAGCGGCAGCCGCGCCGCGGAGGCCACGCGCCTGGTCGCCGAGACGATCGAGCGGCAGTTCTACTACGACGAGTCGGCCGGTATCCCGGTATGCCTCGAGAAGGCCGTGCGCAGCGCCAACCAGCGGCTGCGGCACGGCCGCGAGAGCCACGGGCTGGCGCCCGGTGCCGTCGGCGCGGCGGTGGCCGTGGTCCGGGGCCACGAGCTGTATGTGGCCACCATCGGTGACGCGGACGCCTTCCTGGTGCGCCAGGCGCGCCTCCTGACGCTGCTCGAGGACGAGCGCGGCGCCGGGCTGCCGGCCGCCGGCGAGGTGGAGGTGGACGTGTGGCGCGGCGACATGGTCGTCGGCGACACGCTCATCCTCAGCGCCCACAACGTGACCACCACGGTCGGCCTCGAGGAGATCAAGAACGCCGCTGTGACCCTCCACCCGCAGTCGGCGGCGGAGCATCTGCACCACCTGTTCGTGGCCGGTGGCGGCGAGCAGTCGGACGCGCTCATGGTCATGGAGGCGGCCGAGATGCCGGCCACCCGCACCGACCGCAAGCTGACCCCGGTCCGCGCCGCAGAGCCGCTGGCGGGCGCGCCGGACCGTTCGCCGATCCCGCTCGCCGACCCGCTCGTGGGGGCCGCCGGCGCGGTGCAGGGCGGCGCACGCGTTGCTCGTGAGGCCGTCTCCGGGGCGGCCGCCGGGGCGATGGAGCACCTGACCGACCTGCTGCCGCGCCGGCGCACGTCCTACCGCCGCGTCGTGCCGCTGGCCGACCGGACGGCCTCGCAGCGCCGCGTGGCCATCGCGTTCCTGGGCTTCCTCGTGCTGCTGGTGGCCCTTGCCGGCGTCGTCTGGTTCATCGGCGGCCTGGGCCATCCCAACGTGGCGGCGGTGAGCAACGCCCAGCAGGCGATCCAGGCGGCCACCGACGACATGAGCCAGGTGACGAACGGCAACCTCCTGGTCAACGAGCCGACGCGAGCCCGCACCATCCTCCAGGACGCGTGGCACCAGCTGGTCCAGGCCGCCGCGTTCGGCGCCCCGGCCTCGTCGCTGGCCGACCTCAAGGGCCGGGTGTCGGCCGCGCTCGACCAGCTCTACGACGTGAGCTACACGACCTCGCAGGTGCTCCTGACGCTCGACAAGATCGACGCGACCCCGGACCTGCAGGGCCTCATCGTGGGTCCCGACGGCGCCGCCTACCTCATCGACACGGCCAACGGCTCGGTGGTCCGCGTCGACCTGGCGGCGCGCACGGCCAGGGTCGTGGTCCAGAAGGGCCAGAAGGGCATCGCCGCGCCACGTCTGCTCACGACGGCCGGGCCGGACGTGCTGATCGTCGACGCGGCGCAGGGCCTCTGGCGCTGGGCACCGTCGGACGCGAAGGGTGACGGCACGCTGGCCCGCCTTTCGATCACCGCGCCCGCCCCCCTGGCCCCTGACGTGACGGCCATCGCCGCGTACCTGCGCAACTTCAACACCGGCCTGTACAACTTCTACACGGTCGATCCGGCGGCGCAGCAGATCGTGCGGTACCAGCCCACGGCCGCCGGCGGGGGCTACGTGACCAGCTCCAATTACCTGACCGCCCCGACCGACCTGACGGGCGTCCACGACATGGACATCGTGGACGGCTACGTCTTCACGCTCTCCAGCGACGGCATCACCCGCTACTTCAGCGGCCAGGCAAGCTCCTTCTCCCTGGACGTCCCACCGGACCAGGGCGACATGCGGCCGGGCCACGACTACCGGCTGCTGAACGCCACCGGGGCCGCCCCGACCGATCGCCTGTGGGTGTGGGACGCGACCTACGCGCGCATCCTGGAGTTCTCGCGCACCGATGGCAGCTACATCGGCCAGTTCCTGGTGGCGGACGGCGGGAGTGGCTTCGTGGGCCTGCGCGGCATGGCCGTCGTGCTGGGCAAGGCCGGCCAGCCGCCCGCGGTCGTGTGGATCACCGCTGCGCAGGTCATGGTCAGTCCGCTGGCCGCGGTCAGCGGACCGGGCGCCTCGCCGTCCCCGTCGGCCAGCCCGTCGCCCAGCCCGCACGCCACGCCCCGGCCGACGGTCAAGCCCAAGGCCACCCCCAAACGCTGAGCCGCGCTGCACCGGGCGTAGAATCGCCGTCATGCCGCCAGGGCTGAACGCGATGGTCGTCGAGAGCGTGCGCATCCACATGCTGACGTCCCAGCACGTCGTGATCCTCAAGGAAGCGGATCGCGACCGCTACCTGCCCATCTGGGTCGGAGCCAACGAGGCCGATGCGATCGCCCGGCGGCTCCAGGGCGTCGTGCCCGAGCGACCGCTCACCCACGACCTCTTCGCCACGGCCCTCGACGAGCTGGGCGTCCAGCTCAAGCAGGTCATCATCTCCGAGCTGGCCGACGAGACATACCGGGCGCGGCTGATCATGGAGCTTGGCGACCGCACGGTGGACGTCGACGCCCGCTCGAGCGATGCGATCGCCCTGGCCCTCCGCGCCGGCGTCGTCATCTACGCCACCGACGACGTCCTGGAGCGGGCCGGCGTGACGCCGGCGGAGGCGGACACGATCGACGAGGAGCGCCTCTCGGTGTTCCGCGACTTCGTCAACTCGCTGGACGTGCCCGAGCCGCCGGAGGGCGAGAGCTAGGCTTCGCTGCCCAGCACGGGCAGCCCGCGCGCGAGGGCGCGGTCGCGGGCGAACCAGAGGCGGAGACGCAGCCGCCAGAAGTCGCGCACGGCCCGCAACACGACCCGCGGGTTGGCGCCCGAGGCCTGGCCCGCCATGCGCGGATGGTGCGGCACGCCGACCTGGGCCAGCCGGGCGCCGCGGGCCCGCAGCTTGATGAGCAGCTCGGCGGAGAGGAACGCGCCGCCGGACTCCAGGCGCACGCCGGCCAGTGCCTCGCGGCGGAAGAGCTTGCAGGCGCAGTCGACGTCGCGCACGTCGAGGCCGAAGAACAGGCGCAGGCACCAGCGGTACACGCGGGCGTACACCAGGCGCACCGTGGCGTCCGCCCGGCGGAGCCGGTAGCCCACCACCACGTCGGGCGCATCGGGCCCGGCCAGCCGGTCCAGCAGCAGGCGCAGGTCCGCCACACGGAACTGGCGATCGCCGTCGGTGAAGCCCACCAGCGAGTAGCGCGCCGCGCGGAAACCGCTGCGCAGGGCCGCCCCATAGCCCTGGTTCACCTCATGGTGCACGACCCGTACGACGTCGGGATGCTCCGCGGCGAGGCGGTCGGCCAGCGCGCCCGTGCCGTCGCGGCTGCCGTCGTCCACGGCGATGATCTCGAAGCGCTCGGCGAGGGCGGGGAGGGCGGTCAGCGCCTCAGCCACCAACGCCTCGATGTTCTCCGCCTCGTCGTGGGCCGGGAAGAAGTAGGAGAGCGCGGGCACGGCGGCGGCTCCGGCCCCCGATGTGGCCGCCGCCACCCCGTCATGGGTCGGCATCGCGGCGAGTATAGAGGCGCCTCACCAGCCCAGGGCCACGCCCCAGAAGACGCCCCACGCGTTGACGAGGACCGATACGGCGACCAGGCCAAGGACGGACCGCCGCAGCCCGAGGCGCGCGATGCCCAGCGTCACGAGGATGAGGGCGAACGGCGCGAAGTCGTTGCTGAAGCGGTAGCCGAACTGGACCCAGCCCTGGCTGAAATGGACCAGGTCGGCCGCCGCGATCAGTCCCACGGCTGCCACGGCGCCGATGACCAGGCGATCGCGCCAGCCGGCCAGCAGGGCCGGGATCGCCAGCAGGTAGGCCGGGCTGGTGAGCAGCAGGCTCATGCCCAGGGGGTCGGGCCGGATCAGGGCGCACGTCGTGGAGAAGAGCCCGTCCAGACCGCACTGCGGCTGGACCACCGGCAGCCAGGCCAGCATGATCACCAGGTTCTGGGGCAGGTAGCGCAGGTCCTCAGCGCTCCAGGTGCCCGGGTGGTAGCCGATGGCCTGCAGCGACGGGAAGACCTGGGCCAACAGGCCACCCGGGATGGGCACGGTCTCCGTCTGGTAGAGGTAGTCGTAGCCAGGCTCGAAGAGCTGGCCGGAGGACGCCAGGTTGTAGGCCAGCAGCACGGCCACCGGGATGGCGGCGCCCAGGGCGGCCGACAGGCCCCGCCGCCACACGCTGCCCCCGCTGCCCACGGCGACGAAGAACGGCAGGCCCAGGATCGTCGTCAGCCGGGCCAGGGCCGCCACGCCGAAGATCAGGCCGGCGGCGAACTGGCGCCCGTCCAGGGGCCACCGGCGCGCCGTGGCTCGCACGCGCTCGCGTGCCTCGCCGTCGATCGCCAGGGTGATCGCCACGAAGAGGAAGAAGCTGGCCACGACGTGCGCCGCGAACCAGGTGCTGCCCAGCATGGCGGCGTACCACGCGACGGTCCCGAACCCGTAGAAGGCGGTCGCCACGAGCGCCGCGAGGCGATCCGGCGTGACGCGGGAGGTGAGGCGCCAGGCGAGGGCCACGTTGACGGCCCCCAGGCCGGCCACCAGGAGGGCCGCGTCCGTGCCCAGGCCCCCGAGGGCCACGAACGGGATGAGCAGCACGGCAGGCAGCGGGGGGAATGGCAGGAGCGCATAGCCGGGCGCCGCGGCGAGCGGGTACACGTCCTGGAAGTACTCGTTGCTGAACCCGTCGATCACGACCGGCCAGGTGATGGCGAAGCGGCCGTGCAGGTAGGCGTCCGCCTGCCACACGAAGTGGTCGTAGAAGTTCTGGCGCGCCGGGTTCGAGGCGATGTAGATGACGAGCGCCGCGACGAACACGGCGAGCCCGATCCAGGTCGGGTCGACGCCGTCCAGCCGCGCCCGGACGCGGTCGCCGACCGACCCAGGGCGAGGCGGGGGAACGGGGCGGGCCGTTGCTATACTGCGGGCCACTCGTCGCTCGTGCAGGAGGCCGGTTGGACTCGACAGCGCCTCGGCCGGGTGAGGCCGCACCGGGGCGCGAAGCGCCGAGACGCTCGGACGGGTCGCCCTCGGCCATCCCCGCCATCGCCATCCTGCTCCTGGTCGGGCTGGCGCTGCGACTCATCATCGCATACGTCCTCTTCCCGGGCTCCGGCTTCCAGAGCGACATCGGCAGCTTCACGTCCTGGGCCCTGACGCTGGCCCATGGCGGCCCCGGTGGCTTCTACGCCAACGCCGGCTTCGCCGACTACCCGCCCGGCTACCTCTACGTGCTGTGGATCCTGGGCTCGATCGGCAGCGGCGCGGCCGACCTGCTGGGCGGTGGCACGATCAACCTCAACGGGGTCGTGCTGCCGCTGCCCGACACGATCGTCGGCGGGCTGATCAAGCTGCCGGCCATCGCCGCCGACCTGGGCATCGCCTACCTCCTGTACCGCCTCGTCCGCCGCTGGCTGGGGGCGCGCTCCGATGCGCACGGCGCCGCGCTCGGGGCCGCTGCGCTCTACCTGTTCAACCCCGTCACCTGGTACGACTCGGCCCTGTGGGGCCAGATCGACGCCGTCGGCGCGCTGGTCATGCTCGTCGCCATCGCCTTCCTCATCGACGGCTTCTCCGAGGCCGCGGTGGGCTTCGCCGTCGTCGCGGCGCTCGTCAAGCCCCAGTTCGGGATCGTGCTCGCCCCGCTCATCGGGGTGACCCTGCTGCGCCGCCACCTCTTCCTCATCGGCTCGGGGCCCCGGGCGACGGCCGTGCCCGGCGTGCTCCGTTCGTGGGTCGTCGAGGAGCAGGGCGTCTGGCGCCTCGTCAGCTGCGCGGCCGTGGGGGCGGTCGTCCTGTTCGCCCTCATCACCCCGTTCGGCCTTGACGTGCCGACGCTCATCTCGCGCATGGGCGACACGGCGGCCGGGTACCCCTACCTGAGCGTCAACGCGTATGACCCGTGGGCCCTCATCGGCTCAGGAGGCCAGGCGTCGCTGGCCGCCGGAGGCGGCTGGTCGTCCGACCAGGTGCCGCTGCTGGCAGGCCTCAACGGGTTCACCATCGGGGCCATCCTGCTGGGTCTGGGGTTCGCTGTCGGGGCGATCCAGCTCGCGTGGCGCGACTCCCGCCGTTCCATCCTGCTGACGGCCGTCTTCCTGTCACTGGCGTTCTTCATCCTGCCCACGCGTGTGCACGAGCGGTACCTGTTCCCGGTCTTCGTCTTCCTGCCCCTGCTGGCGGTCAACTCACGCCGCTTCCGCGTGCTGACCCTGGTGCTCGCGGCCGGCTCGTTCATCAACCTCCACGGCATCCTGACGGTCGGCAACTACGGCACGGCCAACGTCACCGGCCTGCCCTTCGGCGCGGACATGCGCAGCTTCGGCGGCGTGCTCCTGAGCGTCGTCCTGCAGACGGGCGCGTTCCTCGTCGTGGCCTGGTCGCTGCGGCCGGTCAGCGACCTCGTGGCGGGGCCACTGCGGCGCCTGGCCGGCTTCGCCGCGCGCGCGCCGGAGGTCGACCCGTACGACCTGCCGCCGCCCGCACCCCCGCCGCCCCGCGCCTACCCGGGTTCGCCGGACGTCCAGCCCGCCGGCGGGTCGGGCTGGGGCCTGCCGCGTGCCCTGCTGGCGCGCTCGCTGCGGCGGGACCGCAGTGGCGAGTTGCGGCGGGAGCGGTTCGGCCTGCCCGACCGTTTGGACGGCCTCGTCGTCCTCATCCTCATCGTGGCCGCCATGGTCCTGCGGACGTGGGACCTGGGCCAGCCCTTCGGCATGATCTTCGACGAGGTCTACCACGCCCGCACGGCGACCGAGTTCCTGCAGGACTGGCGCTACGGCGAGCCGCACGACATCTACGAGTTCACCCACCCCCACCTGGCCAAGTACCTCATCGCCGTCGGCCTCGTAGCTTTTGGCGACGACAACGTCACGGGCACGGCCGACCTGGGGGTGGGGACGGTCACCGACGCCGCGACCGAGGCGCGCTGGAGCCCACCCGACCAGCCCGGCCAGCGCGACGGGGATCGCCTCTACCTGGCCACGCCCGGCGGCGTCGTGGCCTACGACCTGGCGACACGGCAGGTCGTGACGACCGTGCCCCTCGGCAACGGCCGGGTGCCGGTCCACCTGACGGTCGACCCGGGCGCCCACGTGGTCTACGTGGCCGACGACGCCGGGGGCCTGTGGAGCATCCAGACGGCCGACCTCGACGCGCTGCGGGTCTCCGCGTCCGCCGCGCAGCCGGCGGCGACGAGGCTGGGCACCTTCGGCGGGCCGGTCACGGCACTGGTCACCTCGTCCGACGGCGCCCACGTCGAGGCCATCACGGCGGCTCACCAGCTGGTCAGCCTGGCCACCGCGGATGGCAGCCAGTCCGCCTCGGTCGCCGATCCGAGCGCCGCCGCCCTGGTGGCCGTGCCGACCGATTCGGGCGCGGGAGCCGTGGCGGTCGCCGAGGGCGACACGCTGGACCTGCGTGACGCGGCGACCCTGGCGTCGACCAGCCAGCTGACGCTGCCCGAGGCCCCCACCGGGATGGTGCTGATGAACGGGCTCGACCAGCCGACGATCTTCGCGGCCGGCGGGTCGTCGCTCAGCTGGGTGGCCGTGCCATCGTCCGGCGGCGAGACGCTCGGCGGCACGCTCCAGATGCCCGGCGCGGTGCGGGACGTGGCGTGGGATGAGTCCTCCAACATCATCCACGTCCTGGGCCGCACGCCCGACGGCAGCAGCGACACCGTGTACGTCGTGGAGCCGAACGGCAAGGCCGTCTTCGCCGACGCGCGCCTGCCGTTCTTGGCGGTGACGATGGCCCTCGACACGCAGCCCCAGTACCCGTCGCAGGATCGCCAGCAGCTCCTGGCGGTGGACTCGGCCGGCCAGCTGGCGGTCGTGGACATCGGCAACCACGCGTACGCCTGGCGGATCATGGGCGTCATCGCCGGCGCCCTCCTGTTGGGCTGCCTCTACCTGCTGGTGCGGATGCTGTTCCGCCGCCGGACGGTGGCCCTCCTGACGGCCGGGCTGGTGCTGGTCGACGGCATGTTCTTCGCCCAGTCGCGGATCGCCATGAACGACACGTACGTGGCCCTCTTCATCGTGGCCGCCTACATGCTGTTCGTGCCTATCTACCTGGGACTGTGGCGCCGGCGCTGGGTCGTGGCTCTGGCCATCCCGGCCATCGGGGTGCTGCTCGGCCTGGCCCTCGCCTCGAAGTGGGTCGGCGCCTACGCCATCGGCGGCATCGTCCTGCTGGTGCTCCTCCGGTCGGCGCTGGGCCGCCTCCTGGCCCTGGCGGCCATGATCGGCATGACGGGCGTGCTGGGCTGGCTCGCCATCGGCGCGACCTCCGCCGGTGCCCCCATCGGCGACGCCAGCTTCCTGGTGCTGATGGTCGTCCTGACCGCCGTGCTCGCGGCAGCGATCATCGTCCGCCCCATCCGCTGGACGCTCGACGAGGTGCGCTTCGCGGTCGGCGCACCGGCGGTCGCCGGCGGGCTCGCCCTCCTGGGTGGCATCGTGCTGGGCGGCCGACCATCGGCGAGCGGCGGCTCGGCCACGCCGGGCGACCCCGTCCTTGTGGGGGCGGCGCTTCTCGTCCTCGCCGTCGTCGCGTACGCGGCCTTCTCGCTGGCCGGTCGACGCGGCCTGGGCCCGCTGGCCCGCGCCCGGGCCGCACCGGCCGACGATCCCGACGCCCCGGCCGATGCCCCTGACCAGGGCTGGCTCATCCCCGGATCGTCCCTGGGTGCCCCGTGGCTGCTCGCCCTGGCCTGCTTCACCTTCGTGCCGCTGGTGGTCTACGTGATCAGCTACGCCCCGTGGATCGCCCTGGGCAACCAGTGGTTCACCGGCTACCCGCCGGGCCATACCGGCCAGACCCTGCTGGACCTGCAGATCCAGATGTACAACTACCACAACGATCTGCGCGCCTCGCACCCCGCGTCATCGCCGTGGTGGGCTTGGCCCTTCGACTTCAAGCCCGTGTGGTTCTTCCAGCAGGGCTACGCCAACGACACCACCGGCATCACCTATGACGCCGGCAACCTCGTGATCTTCTGGCTCGGCGTGCCGGTCATCGCCTGGGCGTCGTGGCAGGCCTGGGCCCGCCGAAGTCTGGCCCTGACCATCCTGGTCGTCGGCTTCGCCTGCCAGTGGCTCTCCTGGTCACGCATCGACCGGGCCAGCTTCCAGTACCACTACTACACGGCGCTGCCCTTCCTCTTCGCCGCCGTGGCCTACTTCCTGGCGGAGTTGTGGCATGGTCCGTCGCCGCGCACGTGGCTCCTGGCCCGCCTCGCCGCCGCCGGAGCGCTCGTGGCGGCGCCGCTCCTGTGGCTGGTGCGGGTGCCGCTCTGCTCGCTGGCTGGCACGTCACGGGTGGCCCCCAACTCGCAGGTCTGTGGCTTCGTCAGCATGCCGTTCGTGCTCACGGAGCGGGTGGCCGCGTCCGGCATCGTCCTGCTCGTCGGCGGTGCGATCCTGGTGTGGCAGGTGCGCCTGGTCCTTGCCGATCGGGCCTTCGCGGCGGACGACCAACGGCCCGGCGGGGGCGGGTTCCTGCGCTCCGGGGCGCCGTGGCTGGTGATCACCGCGGCGGCGCTGCTGGCCGCCCTCGCCCTGGCCCAGACGCGGTTCGGCGACCAGGCCCTCATCTCGGCCCCCCTGGGCGCCCTGGGACCCTACGCGTTCGCCGTCATCGGGACCGTGCCGCTGGCGGTGGCGGCCTGGTTCGTGCTCACGATGCGCGACCCGCGCCGTTTCGTGATCGGCATCCTGGGCGCGGCGACGCTCTGGTTCGTCATCTTCTACGCCGATATCAGCGGCCTGCCGATCCCGACCGGGCTCAAGAACATCTTCCAGGTCCTGCCCCTGCCCACCTACGTCTATGACTTCCAGTTCGCCGTGAACACCGATCCACCGCAGACGCTGACGGTCCTGGGCCTCCAGTCGGGTTCGCTGGCGCTCGTCACCGGCGCGCTCGCCCTGGCCGTGATGTACGCCGCCTGGACGAGGCGGGCGCAGCGCCTCGCCCTGGCCGGCCGCGGGGGCCCGGGTCCCGATGAGCCCGGTAACGTGTTGACAGGGGGCACCGCCTGAGCCTGGCGGAGCACGGCGCCCGTACCATCCGCTCGCCCGGGAGCGGGACCCGTGCGCTATGGTCGTGGCGGTGAGGGCGCCCAGACTGGCGGGGTAGCACGGCGCTCCCCGTCGCCGGCCATCACGCGTGCGCACCGGACACGATCGGACCTTGACCATCGTTCGACGCCCCACCCTCAGCAGCGCCGTCGCCGTCGTCGCCGCGCTGGCCTGCCTGGTCGCGCCGGCGCCTGGCGCCCGGCAGGTCACCGCCACCAGCGCGTCGCTGACACCGATCGGGGCGGAGGCCCACGAGCTCGACCTCCTCAACGCGCAGCGCAGCGCGGTGGGCCTGGCCCCGGTGATCATGGATCCCCGCCTCCAGGCGCTCGCCGAGCAGCGATCCATGAACATGGCCACCCTGCACTACTTCTCGCACACGCAGCCGGATGGGCAGACGGCTTTCTCGATGATCGAGGCGGCGGGGATCCAGTGGTCCGCCCTCGGCGAGATCATCGAATGGAACGCCGGCTATGGCAGCTGGGGCCCGTCGGCCGACGAGGCAGCCGCCGACTGGCGAGACTCGCCGCCCCACTACGCCATCATCACCACGGCGGCCTACACCGCGGCCGGCATCGGCGTGGCGTACGACGCGACGAGCGGGCGCACCTACTGGACGGGCATCTTCATCGCGGGGCCGCCGCCCCCCCCGCCGCCGCCCCCGCCGGTCGACCCGAACCGCATCTCCGGGGTCGACCGCTACGCGACCGCCGCGGAGACGAGCGCCGCCAACTTCGCCCCGGGCGTGAGCGTGGTCTACGTCGGCAGCGGCCAGGCCTTTCCTGACGCCCTGTCGGGGGCCTCGGCGGCCGGCAAGAGCGACGCACCCGTGCTGATCGTGCAGGATGGGCTGCTGCCCATGAGCACGGCCCAGGAGCTGGCCCGCCTGCAACCCGGACGGATCGTGCTGCTGGGAGGCACGAGCGCCGTCGACACGCCGGTCGAGAGCCTGCTGCAGGGCTACACCAGTGGCACCGTGACCCGGCTCGCCGGCACCGACCGCTACGCCACCGCGGCGGCCGTCTCCCAGGCCACGTTCGCCCCCCACCCAGCCGCCGTCTACATCGCCAGTGGGCTCAATTTCCCGGATGCCCTGGCTGGAGCCGCGGCCGCGGCCCACGTGGGCGCGCCCGTGCTCCTGGTGAACGGCGGCATCCCGGCCAGCACGGCGACCGAGCTCAGGCGGCTCGTCCCGACCCACATCTTCGTGCTGGGCAGCACCGCCGCCGTCTCCGCGGCCATCCAGGCGGCCCTCGTGCCGTACACCTCGACCGGCACGGCCTCCAGCGTGACCCGGCTCGGCGGGTCGGATCGGTATGCCACGGCGGTCGCCATCGCCGAGGCGACCTACAGCAGCGGCGACACGTTGTACGTGGCCGACGGCGAGAACTTCCCCGACGCGCTGGCCGGCGCCCCGCTGGGCGGCCCGCTGCTGCTCGTGCCGAACGGGGACACCGTGCCCCAGGAGGTCCTTGACGAGGTGACGCGACTGGCGCCGCCCTCGATCGTGGTCCTCGGCGGCCCCAGTGGCGTCTCCGATGCCGCCGACGCCGCCCTCCACGCCGCCGCCGGCCTGCCCTGGCCCTAGGCGGGCCGCTCCGCGCGGTCGGTCGGTTCGGGGATCGCAGCGCGAAAGCCTGACGGCAGCCGTCCCTGCGCGGCAAGGCGTCGGATGACGAAGCCGTAGTAGTCGTCCACCTTGGCCGTGATGCGCGGCCAGCCGAACTGCTCGGCGCGCCGCCGCCCGGCGGCGGCCATCTGCCGGCGGCGGGCGGGGTCGTCCAGGAGCGTCGCCAGCGCCACGGCCAGATCGTGCGGGTCGCGCGGCTCGACCAAAAGGGCCTCCACGTCCCGGCGCACGACGCCCTTGTAGCCGTGGATGTCGCTGGCCACGATCGGCGTGCCAGCCGCCATCGCCTCCAGCAGCACGATGCCGAACGACTCCTGACCCGTGGCCGGCGCGACGAAGACGTCGGCCGTGACGAAGTAGCGCGCCTTCTCCTCGTCGCTGACGCGGCCCAGCAGCTCGACGCCCTGGAGGCGCCGCGTCTGGACGTACCGCCGGACCTCCCGCTCGAGCGGCCCGGAGCCCACCACGAGGAGCCGGCACGCCCGGCCCGAGCGGCGCAGCGTGCGGTACGCCTTGAGCAGCACCGGCAGGCCCTTGCGCGCCTCGAAGCGCCCGACGAAGAGGATGTTCGGCGTCCCGTCACGCCACCGGGCGATGGGACGGGCCGATTCGTAGCGCCACAGGTCGACGCCGTTGGGGATGACCTTGTAGTCGCCCGGGAAGTAGTGGTCGATGAAGTGGCGCGCCGCGGCGCTGACGGCGATCCGGCCGTGCAGCCGGGCGACCGATCCGCGCACCGCCCGCCCGATGACCTGGTAGGCCGGGCTCCAGCCGGCGTAGGCGTGGAAGGTGGCCACGTTCACGCAGTCGGACTCGCGCAGCAGGATGGGCGACAGGAATGGCACCAGCGGCTCGTGGAAGTGCAACAGGTCGAAGCGCTCAGTGGCGATCAGGTCGCGTGCCTGGGCCAGATAGCGGGGCGACAGGGTCAGGGTGCCGACCGAGCCGTTGGTGGGCACGCTGAAGCCGCGGCCCAGGCGGATCACGTCGCCCTCGCTGGCCTTCTGCAGGCCGTGCGTGCTGGAGATGATGCGCACGTCGTGGCCGCGTGCCAGGAGGTTCTCGTAGAGGTGCCGCACGTGCTCGTTGACGCCACCCGGGAGGGGGTAGACGTACGGCGTGACCAGGCCGATCTTCACGGCCGCGCCTCCTCGCCGTCCGCCCGGTAGCTCGCCGGCCGCTGGCGGCCGCCGGGGTAGCCCAGGTCCCGCCCCGTGCCACGCCGCAGCAGGCGGCCGCCGAGATCGGCCGACAGGTCGCGTGCCTTCTTGCGGTACTGGCGGCCGACCATGCCCACCTGGGCGAACCGCGGGTAGAAGTCGCCGTGCCAGGTCGTGGTGCCGGCCGCGATGGCCCGGCGGAGGTCGTCGGCGCTGCGGCCGGGGAATCCGGTCCAGCCCTGGCCGATCTGGTCCAGTTCGTGGGCATCGCTGTCGCCGATGCCCGGCAGCCCGTGTTCCGCGGCGAAGGCCACGACCGCGGGGTGCCAGCGGCGCCCGATGGTCGTGGGGTTGAAGACCTCAAGCGCATCGGGGCGGGTGGCCGGGTCGGGGTCGGCCAGCAGCCGCAGCAGGGTGCGGCGGCTGACGCAGAGCGGGTAGGGGATGAACGGATGCGCCGGCACCGCCACCCCGCCCTGGGCGTGGACCTCGGCGATCGTGGCCCGCATCGAACGCCACGGCTTGAGGGGACCGGTCAGGAACAGCCCCAGGAGGTGCCCCCCGCGGGTGCTGACCTCCTCGCCGACGACCACCTCGAAGGGATACGCCCGGTCGTGGGCCATCGCCCGCGCCGCCAGCGCCGCATCGATGCGGTCGTGATCGGCGATGGCGATGACATCCAGGTCGCCGCGCGCCGCCACCCGCTCCAGGATGGCCGTCACCGGCGCCGTGCCGTCCGAGGCGGCCGTGTGGATGTGCAGGTCCGCCCGCCCGTGGCGACTCGCAGTGTCGTCGGCAGCACTCATGCGCGGGTCGCCGGGGGCACCAGGTCAGGCCAGATCGGGAAGAGCAGCGCCCACCACTGCTCCGGCGCCGCGGCCACCAGCCGTTCGAAGGCGCGGGCTTCGCCCTCCATGAACGCCTCCACGCGCTGCCGCAGCGAGCCGCCCGTCGGGACGTCGAGCGGCTCCATGCGCCCCGCATAGCGGCTCCAGCCGATGCGCCGGATGGCCACCGCGTACGTGGGCACGCCGCTCTCGAGGGCCAGCAGGGCCGGACCGCCCGACAGGCGGGCCGGCGAGCCGAACAGCTGCGTCGGCCGACCGCTGCCGGCGATGTCGCGATCGGCCACGATGCCCACCAGGCCGCCCTCGCGGAGCACCCGGCGCAGCTCCGGCCCGGCCGTTTCCGGCGGCATGATGGCCTGCACCCCCAGCCGTTCCCGCTGGGCCGTGAACCACGCCTGGAGCGGGGGGTTGTCGACGATCTCCATTGGTCCGGCGACGCGTCGGCCGCTGCGGACCGCGCTGTAGATGGCCGGCATCTCGACCGGCCCGAAGTGCAGGCCAAGGGCCAGCAGCGCACCGCCGTCGGCGACCCTGGCGTAGGCGGCGTCGATCGTCTCCGGCGTCTCCAGGACCAGGTGCGCCGCCAGCCAGGCAGGCGTCATCGTCGGTCCGCGCATCAACTCCACGAGGTACCGGGCGTGGTGGCGATACACGCCGCGCACCAGGTCCTCCAGCCGGCGTGGATCACGCACCGCCACGCTGACGCGTGGCGTGGCCAGCCCGGCCGCCTCGAGGCCCTCGCAGACCCGCCGCATGTTGGCCCGCACGAGGTCCCGCTGTGCCCTGCGGGCGACGAGGTAGTGGGCCCCGCCGAGGAGGTCGGCCAGGCGTTCCAGGGCGCCACCGGGCAGGGCGCAGGCCAGGGCGGAGGCGGCCGCCACGAGGCGGGCGGCGAGTCGCTGGCGAGGCGTCCCCGAGATCGCGCCGCTCATGCTGGAGCCACCTCCCGTGGGGCGGGCTCGGCCGGGGCCTCGGCGACCAGCATCGCGGCGGCCCGCGCCGCGAGCGCCTCGGCCTCTGCGTCGGACGCCGGCCACATGCGCTTGAACGTGTACCACTGGGCGGGCGCCTCGCGCACCATGGCCTCGACAGCATCGGCGATGGCCTGGGTCGCCCGGGCGATGCCGACCGGCGAGCCGTCCGGCACCTCGATCGGCTCAAGGTGCTCCGCCTCGTAGTGCCCGTCGGGCAGCCGCCGGCAGGCGACCGGCACGAGCAGGGCTCGTGTTCGTGCGGCCAGCACGGCCGGGCCCGCCGGCAGGGTCGTCCAGGCCCCGAAGAGGCGCACCGGCACGTCCTCCGGGCGGTAGCCCCAGTCCACGAGCAGGCCGAGCACGACGGGCTGGCGCAGGATGCGGAACAGTGAGCGCAGGTTGCGCCACGGGACGACCTCCACACCCCAGCGGCGGCGCTGCGCCTGGAGCAGCTCGTACAGCTCGGGGTAGGCGCTGTCATCGGCCAGGCCGTAGACCGGCAGGCCCCGGGTGGCGAAGGCCGCCACGAGCGTCTCGATGCTGCCGATGTGACAGCTCACGGCGATGAGCGAGCGGCCCTCCCGCGCCGTCCGCTCGTAGAGCGCCCGGAACGAGTCGTAGCCGGTCGGCCCGTCCGTGGCGAACAGGCGGGCCGGCTCGTCCAGCGGACGCGACGGCAGCCGCATCAGCTCGACGACGTAGCGCGCATAGGTCTGGTATACGCGGCGGGCCAGCCGGCGGGCGGCGGGATCGTCGGGTGGCACGCCCAGGATGTGGCCGGCGTTGGCCTGGATGATGCGCCGCTTGGCGGGCCACGCCGCGTAGCCGGCCAGGAAGCCGGCCCGGGCGATCGGCCAGGCGACGCTCACCGGCACGTGGCCCATGAGGGCCGACGTGGCGCGGTAGGCGGCCACGGTCGCCTTCTCGTGGGCGCGTGTCAGGGTGCGGCGGAGCCGCCCGCCGCGGGCCGGCGGGCGGTGCGGGGCCGGGACGGTCATGGAACGGACCCCCGCCGCGGGCGGCGCGGACGTGGCTCCCCGACGGCCGGGCGGCGGCTCAGCGGGCCGCCACGCTCGCCTTGGCCCGCGCGGGCGCCATCCGGCGGACACGGCGGGCACGCGGGGCCTCGGTGCCCACGAGCGTCTCGTCGTCCTCGCCCCGGATGAAGGCCTCGACGCGCTGGAAGGCGATGTCGTCGTGGATCTGGATCGGCGGGCTCTTCATGAAGTAGGACGACGGCGCCACCAGCGTGCCCTTGAGGCCGCGGTCCAGGCCCAGCTTCAGGCAGCGGACGGCGTCGGTGATGACGCCGGCGCTGTTGGGGCTGTCCCACACCTCCAGCTTCAGCTCCGCGTTGAGCGGCACGTCGCCGTAGGTGGTGCCCTCCATGCGGAT
>Ga0187779_10001037_pt1 | contig 17650 bp, 16 predicted proteins | sample 1015_Q2_SP10_10__FD_132435 | JGI IMG/M metagenome (GOLD analysis project Ga0187779, IMG submission 132435) | Tropical peat soil microbial communities from peatlands in Department of Meta, Colombia - 1015_Q2_SP10_10_MG | ecosystem: Environmental > Terrestrial > Soil > Wetlands > Peat | place... | reverse complement strand
GGCCGGCGCCGGCGCAGCCTCCGTTGGTCCGCCCAGTGCATCGAGCTTCGCCTGCAGGTACGGGCGATAGGCCGACTTCTGATCGAGTTTGGTGAGCGCCACCTGGTAGGCGTTCCGCGCGTCTGTATTCTTGCCTGCTGCGGCCAGGATGTCGCCCTTCAGGTCGGAGAACACCGCCGCGTAGGCGTCGTCCGTCTTTACATCGAGCGCGCGCAGAGCGTCGTCGTACGCCTTCTCGTCGAGCAGCACCTGCGCCAGGCGATAACGCGCCACCGACTTCAGACTGTCCTCGGTGGAATGATCGATCACCCACTGCAGCTGCGCCTTGGCGCCGGCCTTGTCGCCAGCATCGTACAAAAGCTTCGCGTAGAGTAGCGCGCCGCGCGGCGCGTAGCCCGTTCCCCCGAACTGGCTCACGAGCTGTGTCGCAGGATCCTTCGCCGCGGCCGCGTCGTTCGTCCGCGAAGCGCGGCTTAGCGCCAGGTAGAGCACGCTCGCCTTTTCGGCCTGGCTCGTCTGATACCACCGCCAACCCTGCACCGCAACGACGATGAGAGCAGCTAGCGTGACGGCTGCCGTGACGTACTTGCCGTACTGGGCCCACCACGCCTTGAGGTCCTCGATCTGCTCCTGTTCTTCGAGATCGTAGACAGCCATTGCAGTTCTCCTAACGGCCCGCAGTCAGTCGCGACGCGAGCTGCTCGGGCGGCAGCGCCGTCTGCTCGCCGGGTATGCGCAGCGGCTTAACTGCAACGCGATTGGCAGCCGCCTCCTCGTCACCGACGATCAGCGCGTAGCGCGCCCCGCTCGCGTCGGCGCGTTTCATCTGGGCCTTGAAGCTGCCGCCGCCCGCGTTCAGCACGATCGGGATTCCGGCGTCGCGCAGCGTCTCGGCTACGCGGCGCGCCAGCGCGCCCGCCGCTTCGCCCGCGTGCACGACGTACGCGAGCGGGTTGGCGCCCGGCTGCTTCTTCGCGGCGAGGAGCAGGAGCACGAGGCGCTCGATGCCGATGGCGAAGCCGCACGCGTTGGTGTCTTCTCCGCCCAGCGCCGAGAACAGGCCGTCGTAGCGACCACCGCCCGCGACCGTGCCCTGCGCGCCCAGCGCGCCCGAGACCCATTCAAAAACGGTGCGATTGTAATAATCGAGGCCGCGCACGAGCCGGGTGTTGATCTCGAACGCGATCCCGGCCTCGCGCAGCAGTCGCTGCAAGCCCTCGAAATGCTCGCGCGACGCCGAACCGGGCGCGAGCTGATCGAGGAGCTTCGGCGCAGCCTCGATGAGCGCCTGCAGGCGGGGATTCTTGCTGTCGAGGATACGCAGGGGATTGCTGCCGAGCCTTCGCCGCGAGTCATCGTCCAGATCGTCCCAATGGGCGCGGAAATGATCAACCAGCGCGTTGCGGTGGGCGAGCCGCTCGGGCGCATCGCCTATCGAATTGATCTGCAGCGAGATGCCGCTCAGCCCGAGTCGCTGCCACAGCCGCGAAAGCATGACGATCTGCTCGGTGTCGACGTCGGGGCCGGCGTAGCCGAGCGCTTCGACGTCGAGCTGGTGAAACTGGCGATAGCGCCCTTTCTGCGGGCGCTCGTGCCGGAACATCGGCCCTACCGTCCACACGCGCTGCGGCCGCTCGTAGGTGAGGTTGTGCTCGATCGCTGCACGCACGATCCCGGCGGTTGCCTCGGGACGCAGCGTCAGGCTCTCACCGTGGTCGTCGAAGCTGTACATCTCCCTTTCGACGATGTCCGTCGCATCGCCGATGCTTCGGACGAACAGCGGCGTCGTCTCGACGATCGGCACGCGCAGGTTCCGATAGCCGTAAAGCGTGAAGATTTCGCGCGCCGCGTCCTCCGCGAGCTCCCACAGCGGCGCTTCGTCGGGCAGCACGTCGTTCATGCCGCGCACGGCCTGGAGCTTCGGCTTGCCGGCCATCGAGCTACACCGCCGCCTTGAGGGGAACCGATTTCTTCTTCGGCTTCAGATGCGCCGCGGGCGCCTCGCCGCCGTAGGTCGCGCGCACGTAGTCGGCGACGATCTGCTGGAACTCCTCCGCGATGCGCTCGCCCTTGAGCGTCACCGTCTTCTGGCCGTCCACGTAGACAGGCGCGACCGGCACCTCGCCCGTTCCCGGCAGGCTGATGCCGACGTTGGCCATCTTCGATTCGCCAGGCCCGTTGACTACGCAGCCCATGACAGCAACGCTCATGCCCTCGACGCCGGGGTAGCGCTCGCGCCAGGCTGGCATCTGCGCGCGGAGGTAAGCCTGCACCTTGTCGGCGAGCTCCTGGAAGAAGCTGCTCGTCGTCCGCCCGCAGCCCGGGCAGGCCGTGACCAGCGGCGAGAACGAGCGCAGACCCATCGTCTGCAGGATCTCCTGCGCGACGACCACCTCGCGCGTGCGATCGCCGTTGGGCTCGGGCGTGAGCGAGACGCGGATCGTGTCGCCGATCCCCCGCTGCAACAGCACGGCGATCGCCGCCGTCGATGCAACGATGCCCTTCGACCCCATGCCTGCCTCGGTGAGCCCGAGGTGCAGCGGATAATCGCAGCGACTTGCAAGCTCGGAATAGACCGCAACCAGATCCTGCACGTCGGAAACCTTGCACGAGAGCACGATACGGTCGCCCGCGAGGCCGAGCTCCTCCGCGCGGCGGGCGCTCTCCAGCGCGGATGCGACCAGCGCCTCGCGCGTGACGTGCGCTGCATCCCGCGGCTCGGCGGCCTTGGCGTTCTCGTCCATCAAGCGGGCGAGCAGCTCCGGATCGAGGCTCCCCCAGTTGACGCCTATGCGCACCGGCTTGCCCCAGCGCAGTGCCTGCTCGACGAGCATCGCGAATTGTGCGTCCCGCTTCGATCCGCTGCCGACGTTGCCCGGGTTGATGCGATATTTCGCCAGCGCTTGCGCACAGGCCGGGTGCTCGGCGAGCAGCTTGTGGCCGTTGTAGTGGAAGTCGCCGATCAGCGGCACCGCGCAGCCCAGCGCGTCGAGCCTCTCGCGGATGAACGGGACCGCAGCGGCGGCGCCGCTCGTGTTGACCGTCAGGCGCACCAGCTCCGATCCCGCGTCGGTGAGGGCCTTCACCTGCGCTACGGTTGCCGCGACGTCCGCCGTGTCCGTGTTCGTCATCGACTGCACGACGATCGGCGCGCCGCCGCCGATCGCGATCGGTCCGACATGCACGAGGCGAGTACGGTGCCGGGAGATCGCGAAGCGCTCGTCGCTCTTCATCGCCACGTCAGTTCAGTCGAAGACGCGCGATGTTCTGCCGCGTGTAGCGCGTGAGGTCGACCGGCTTGCCGCGATAGACAAGCGTCACGGCGCCCGCGTTGCCGATCACGATGTCAAAGGGCGCCGCTCCCCGGATCTCCTCCTGCGAACCGCCCGGCACGACGCGCGAGACGAGCAGCTGACCGTCGCGATCTCGGACTTGCGTCCACGAAGGACCCCGATAGGTCAACTGCAGGGGCGCCGGCGAGACGCTCGGAGGTGTTGCTGCCGGCGTCGCCGCGGCTTGCGCGGCCGCTGTCGCTGGTTCCGTTGGCGCTGCTTGCGCCGGTGCCGTCGCTGACGGCATGGGCGCCGTCGCTGCTTGCAGAGCTGGCGCCGCTGACTCCGCCGGTGTCGCCACGCTGTCTTGAGCCGCGGCGGCGGGCGCCCCGGCGACGCCTGGCTGCGTCGGCACACCAGTCTCGGCGACAGGGTTCGGCAGCGCGGTGCTCGACACGACGAGCGCGTTGCTTTCGACGGGCGCCGCCGGCTTGGGCGCGAGTGCTCGCGTGTCTGCGCCCCCCGTTGCTCCGCCGCGATACCACTCGTAGCTCGCCGCCCCGACGACGCAGGCCACGAGCAGCCCGGGGATCAGCCAGCGTGTAAGCCCCGGTCCACGCACTTCCGCCACTGGAAGCTCGGCGATCGTCGCCCCGGTCGAATGCAGCGCCGGAGCTCCCAGCGCCGGAGCGTCGCTCGCGCCTGGCATCAGCGCGAGCAAGTCGTGGGCATCGAGGTTGACGAGGCGCGCGTAGTTGCGCACGAAGCCGCGCGTGAAGGTTCTCCCCGGGAGATGCTCGAAATCCTCCTCCTCGAGCGCCTTCACCTGGCGCGGCGCGAGCTTGAGCTGCTGCGCCGCCTGATCGAGCGTGAGGCCTGCAGCCTCGCGCGCAGCCCTGAGCCGAGCGCCCGGCCCGAAGCCGAGGGCTTGCGGCTCGCTTCGCGCTTCACTCACCATCACTCGCACTTCTCCGTTGCGAGGCCTTTCGTCTCCGCCGCATTCGGATAGCGGTTCTTGAGCTGGGAGACGTAGGAAAGCTCGGCCTGGCGATCGCCAAGCTTGCGCTCCACGCACATGCCGAGGAGCAGCCCTTCAGGTGGCGGGTTGGCGGCCAGCATGACGCCCTTCATCCAGGCGCGGGCCTCGTCGTAACGGCCTTCCTTGTATGCGATCTGTGCAAGCCCGTAGCTCGCGAGCGGGTTGCCGGGCTGGGCGACCAGCGCCCGCTTGAAATAAGCGTCGGCGGCGCGGGGATCGCCGGCCGCCATGGCGCAGCGCCCCGCGTTGACCAGGGCGATCTCCGGCGTGCGATACAGCGGGTTGCGCACGGCCGCCTCGAATTCGGCGAGCGACTGGCGCTCGCGGTTATGCGTGCAGAGAAACCATCCCCAGTTCTGGTGGATCTCGGAATCACCGGGTGCGAGTTGCAGCGCGCGCTGGAAGCTCTGCTCGGCCTTGGCGTCCTCGCCGAGAGTGGCGTAGACGAGCCCGTAGACGTTGTACGCCGGCGCGTATCCCGGCTCGAGCGCGACGGCACGGCCGAGCTCGTCGAGCGCAATCTCCATCTGCCCGCGCTCGTAGTAGCCGCTCGCGAGTTCGGTGTGCAGTTGCGCGCGGATCTGCGGGCTCGCCGGCTGCTGTGGCGGGGCCACGACCCGTGGTGGAGGCTCCGGCTCGGTCGGCTTGCTCGAGCAGGCGCCGAGCAGGGCGAGGACCGAAAATGCAGCGACGCGCGCCGCGAAGCTGGAGCGAACGACGATCGACATGAGGGCTCTGGCGTTGATGTCGACCGCTAGGTCGTCGCGGCGACGTGGATGCGCTGCAGGCGCCGCTTCGTTCGGTCCTGCACCTGTCCGGCGAGCTGACCGCAGGCAGCGTCTATGTCATGCCCCCGCGTCTTGCGGATCGTGGCCACCAGCCCCGCGTCCTGCAGCACGCGCTGAAATGAGAGGATGCGGCCGCGCGGGCTCGTCCTGAACTCGGTGTTCGGGAACGGGTTGAACGGGATCAGGTTGAACTTGCACGGCACGTCACGGACGAGCGCGGCGAGCTCGCGCGCCTGCGCGGGCGAATCGTTGACGCCGTCGAGCATCACGTACTCGAAGGTGACGAAGTCGCGCGGCGCCTTTTCGATGTAGCGCAGACACGCGTCGAGCAGCTCCGCGAGCGGATGCTTGCGGTTGATCGGCACCAGCGCGTCGCGCAACGCGTCGTTCGGCGCGTGCAGCGATACGGCCAGAGCCACCGGGCATTCGTCGCGCAGGCGCTCGATCCAGGGGACCAGGCCCGAGGTGGAGAGAGTGACGCGGCGGCGCGACAAGCCGTAGCCGTCATCGTCGAGCATCAGGCGCATCGCCCCGACGACGTTGTCGAAATTCGCGAGCGGCTCGCCCATGCCCATCATCACCACGTTGGTGATCGGATGCCGGCCCTGTTCCACCCAGGGTGCGCGGATGCCGTCGGCAAGCAGCGTGCGGTTCGCGTGCCAGAGCTGTCCGATGATCTCGCCCGTCGTAAGGTTGCGGTTGAAGCCCTGCTTGCCCGTGGAGCAGAAAGCGCAATCGAGCGCGCAGCCTGCCTGCGAGGAGATGCACAACGTGCCCCGATCGTCTTCGGGGATGTAGACCGCCTCGATCGCGTTAGCGCCGCCGACGTCGAGCAGCCATTTGCGCGTGCCGTCGGCGGCCGTGCTGTCGCGCACGATGCGCGGCACGCGAATCTCGGTATCGCGGGCGAGCGCGGCGCGTGTCGTCTTGGCGAGATCGGTCATCGCCTCGATGCGGTCGACGAGGCCGTGATGCAGCCAGCGCAGCGTCTGCCGGGCGCGGAACGGCTTCTCTCCGCGTTCGGCGAAGAACTGGCGCATCGCCGCCGGATCGAAGTCGAGAAGATTGAACATGACGGACCGCTCGCTCGGAATCAACGGCTGTGGATCTCGTGCGTGGCGAAGAAGAACTCGATTTCCGTCTTGGCCGTCTCGGGTCCATCGGAGCCGTGCACGGCGTTGGCATCGATGCTCTGCGCAAAGTCCGCGCGGATCGTCCCCGATGCCGCCTTTTTGGGATCGGTCGCGCCCATCAGCTCCCGGTTGCGCGCTATGGCGTCCGGGCCTTCGAGAACCTGGATCATCACCGGGCCCGAGGTCATGAATTCGACCAGATCGTTGAAGAACGGCCGCCCGCGGTGGATGGCGTAAAAGCCTTCCGCATCCGGACGCGCGAGCCACGTCATCTTGGCGGCGACGATCTTGAGCCCGGCGCGCTCGAAGCGCGAGTAGATTTCGCCGATGACGTTCTTGGCGACGGCGTCGGGCTTGATGATCGATAGGGTGCGTTCAACGGCCATGCAAAGGTTCCCGGGCAGAGCTCCGGAATAACCCGAATAAACAGGAAATTGTAACACGTGCCGATGGACGCGGAAGTGCACCATGGAAGTGCACAACCATTGACGGGCGAAGCCTTGAGCGGCCCCCGCGCATCGAGCGCAGGCAGGCGCCTAAATCATCCCGAGCGCTCTAGGCAGGACGAGCGACAGCCACGGCCAGTAGGTGACGATCACCAGGAAGATGAGCATGGTGACGAGCCACGGAATTACCGCCTTGGTGAGCTGCGTGATTCCCAGCTTGGAGATCCCCGACGCGACGTACAGGTTCAAGCCGACCGGCGGATGGCAGAGCCCGACCTCCATATTGACGTCGATGAGGATTCCCAGATGCACAGGATGGATGCCGAGCGCAATCGCCGCCGGGTAGAGAATCGGCGACATGATCAGAATGATCGACGAGGGGTCCATGAAGTTGCCCGCCAAGAGAAGCAGCACATTGGCGAACAGGAGAAAACCGACCCATCCCAGGTCCTTGGAGAGGATCCAGTCGGCGAGGGCGTGCGGGATGTTCTCGTCGGTCAGGATGAACGAGAACAGCGCTGCGTTCGTCACGATGTAGAGAAGCATCGCGCTCATGTTCGCCGAGTCGAGTAGCACCTTGGGCACGTCGCGAATGCGCAGTGCCTTGTAGACGAAGACCGAGACAAAGAACGAGTAGACGGCAGCCATCGCGGCTGCTTCGGTGGCGGTGAAGATTCCCGAGTAGATGCCGCCGATGATGATGACGACCAGCATCAGCCCCCATATGCTGTCGCGGAAATACCTCAGCCGTGCTCCCCAGGTTTCTCTCGGCAGCCGCGCGTAGTTGCGCTTCTTGGCGAGATACCACGTGACTGCACAGAGCATCACGGTCAGCATGATCCCGGGCAGCAGCCCGGCTACGAAGAGCGCGCCAATCGAGGTGTTCGTGGCGACGGCATAGATCACTTTCGGAATCGAGGGGAGCATCAGAATCCCGAGCGAACCTGCGACCGTGATCACCCCAGCCCCGAAATCCATGGGTATGCCGCGTCTTACCATCTCGGGCAGCACGATCGATCCGATCGCCACCACGGTTGCAACGCTCGATCCGCAAACGAGAGCGAACATGGCGCAAGCAACGATGCCGGCGAGCGCCAGACCGCCGTGCCAGTGTCCGACCATCGAGGCGGCAAAATTGATCATCCGCCGCGCAACCCCGCCGTAAGTGAGAAATCTGCCGGCGAGGATGAAGAAGGGGATTGCCATGATCTCGAAGCGCTCGATTCCCGTAAACAGCTTCAGCGCGACCGACTCGATCGGCACGTGCGTCATGGTGAACACGAACGTCAGCACGGTGAGGCCGAGGGCAATCGATATCGGGGTGCCGAAAAGCATCAGGCCCACGAGCACGCAGAAGAGCACGAGCCAGCTCGGCGGCGCATGGCCGACCGCGACGGCCGCGAAGGGGATGACGATCAGCGCGATCGGGAGAATCGCGAGAAAGCGCAGCGTGGGACTCACCGCCGCACCTCTGCCGGATGCAGCGCCGGACTCGCTCCGTCGTCAACGCCTTCGACCTTTCCCTCGTCGTGCTTCGGAAGCTGACCCGTGCGGGCGAAGGTCACCGCAACCTGCAGGAACCGGAAGCACATGAGCCCCGAGCCGAGCGGAATGCACAGATAGACGATCCACTTCGGAATCTCGAGGTCGGGTGAGGTCTGGTCGGTATGTGCCATCCCCCAGGTGAAATATGCTCCGAACGAGGCAATGATCGCGGTGAAGAGGGCACCGCACAGCAGGCCGATCAGCACGTATGTCTTGCGCCATCTCGGCGGCAGATGATTGATCAGCACGTCCACGCCGACGTGAATGCCGGTGCGCACGCCGTAGGCGGCGCCGAACTTCGCCATCCATACGAACATGTAGATACAGAGCTCCTGCGCCCAGGAGAGATCGATCTTGAGGAACCAGTCCTGCAGCACCGGAATCGGGGTTCCGGCGGCGTAGCGGTGAATGACTGCCACAAAGATGAGCAGAGTGGCTCCGCCCATGAGCGACGCGATCAGCCACTCCTCGAGATGGTCGAGGATCTTCATGGTTGTCCACCCTCCTGCCGGCAGTTGGCGCCGGCCCATGGAACTGGAACGCCACTGCGGAGTACGGCCCGCAGCGGCGCAGAGGCTGCGCTCAGGCGTTCGCTAAACGCCCGTTCGCAGATGTTACTGCTTGAATCCGGTCGCCTTGTACACCTCGGAGATGACGTCCTTGCCGATGCGCGATTCGTTTTCCTTGTGCACCGGGATCAGCGCCTTCTTCATCTGTGCTTTCTCGTCGGCCGTGAGCGTGATGATTTGCGTCTTTCCGGCCTTGCGGACGGCTTCGAGCGCGTCGTCGTTCTCCTTCTTGGCGATGTCGTTGGCGTACTTGGTCGCATCCTTCATCGCGCCTTCCAGCGTCGTGCGGATGTCGGCTGGCAGCTTGTCCCAGAACTCCTTGTTCACGATGACTGCGTATTCGATCACGCCGTGGTCGGTCAACGCGAGGTACTTCTGGACCTCGTTCATCTTCTGCGTGTAGAAGTTTGACGGCGGATTCTCGGTCCCGTCGACTACGCCCGTCTGCAACGCCTGGTAGACCTCCGAGAAAGCCATCACCTGCGGGATGCCGCCCAGTGCCTTGATTTCGTCACCCAGCACCTTGGACGACTGGATACGCATCTTCATGCCTTTGTAGTCCGCCGGTACCTTGATGGACTTGTTTGCGCTGAAGTCCTTGAACCCGTTGTCCCAGTACGCGAGCCCGGTGATCTTCTTGCTCTCGAGTTTCTGGAAGAGCAGCTTGCCGACGGCGCCGTCCGTGACCTTGTGCAGTTCGTCGAAGTTGTCGAAGATGTACGGCAGGTCGAACACCTCGAACTCGCGCACGCCCAGCGGGCCAAACTTGGCGACCGACGGCGCTAGCATCTGCACCGAGCCGAGCTGCAGCGCTTCCATCTCCTCGCCGTCCTTATAGAGCGTGCTGTTTGGATAGACCTCTACTTTGACCCGCCCCTTGGTGCGCTCCTCCGCGAGCTTCTTGAAGTACTCAGCGGCCTTGCCCTTTGGCGTATCCAGAGCAACAACATGGCTGAACTTGATGACGATCGGCTGCTGCGCCGCGGCCGGATCCGCGAGCGCCACGGCTGCGCCAGCGAGCAGCGCGACCAGCAAGCGTGACTTCATTTGATTCCTCCGAATGGTGATAACCGCCTGAAAGACGGATGCCGCGAATTATGGGGGGCATTTAGCGCCCGGTCCTTGAGGCTTGTCAATCTGCGCGCCTCCTCGCAGCGCCTCGGCTGTGGCAGGACGCCAGTCGAGCATCCAGCCGGGCTCGCCCGGAGAGGCCCGGAACTTGAGGGCAACGCCGATCCCGGCGACCGCCGCCAGCTCGTCGCCGCACCAGACGAGCGGCAGCGACTGTCGCATCCATGGCGGCACGTGCGCCTCTTGCAACAGTTGCTTCAGGGTTCGCGTCGGACGATTTTCAGCGAGGCGCATTCGTTCACCGCCTGCACGCGAGCGCAGTACAACACGACCCCGTGCCAGTTTCGAGGTGCCGAGCCCCGCGCCCCGGGCGGGCGTGAAAGCGAGCACGCCTGCGGGCAACCGGACCTCTGCTTCGCCTTGCCACGGAAGCTCGAACGGGCGCGGATCGGGTGCATGCACGACGACGCGGCCGCGATGCCGGCCGAGCTCCATGCCGTCGAGGCCGATGCGCACCCGCCCGTCGGCTCCTGCGTCGAGAAGCTGGCGCAGCATCTCCGCCACGCGCGCTTCGCTCGGCGGGCGCAGGCCCTGCTCGCAGAGGAACCAGCGCAGCAGGTTGCGCGCTCGCGGCTGAGACAGAACGGCGAGACGCGCTTGCTCGAGGCCGCTCGCATCGATCGCGCCCGAGGCGTCGATCCTCGCCAGCTCATCGAGGAGTGCGGAGGCCTGCGCCTGGAGCCGTGCCGCGCGTACGAGCGTCTGCGGATAGCCGGGAAACCGGGCGGCGAGCAACGGCGCGACTTCGTGCCGCAAGGCGTTGCGTGCGAGCGTACGGTCGGCGTTGCTTTCGTCCTCGATCCAGGAGATACCGCGCGCCGCCGCATAGGCAGCGAGCATCGCGCGCGGCTGTTCGAGGAACGGCCGCAGCAGCGCGGGGCGTCCCGGTTTGAATGCCGGCATCGCCGCCAACCCGCGGGGGCCGGCGCCGCGCACGAGCTGCAGCAGCACCGTCTCTGCCTGGTCGTCGGCGTGATGAGCGAGCAGGACGACATCGACGTCGGCAGAGAGTAGACAGGCATAGCGCGCTGCGCGCGCTTCCGCCTCGAGGCTTCTGCCGCGCCGGCGCTCGATCCGCAGCTCATGCACCGCGAGTTCCACGCCGCGCGCCGCACACTGCGCAGCGCAGAATTCGGCCCAGCGCCAGGCGTTCGGCGAGAGGCCGTGGTTCACGTGTAGCGCGGACACGGCTACCTCCTCGCTGGCGGCGAGCCTCGCCGCGACGTCGAGCAGAACCATGGAATCGATGCCTCCGGAAAGCGCGACCGCAACGCGTGACCCTGGCGCAGCACGCGCAGCAAGCGCGTCGCGCAGCGCGCTCTCGAGGATCGCGAGCGGATCCGCGCCCGTTCCGGCGCTAGCCGGCGGTGATTTCCTTGAACTTGCCATAGCCGAGCAGCTTGTCCTCGCGCGCGTCGAGGATCGCATCGAGCTGCTGTTCCTGCACATGGCGCAGCGCTTCGGTCAGTGCTTTTCTCAAGGTGGCGATCATCGCCGCATGGTCGCGGTGCGCGCCCCCAAGCGGCTCGGGGACGACCTTGTCGATCAGGCCGAGCGCCTTCAGCCGCGGCGCCGTGATGCCGAGCGTCTCGGCGGCTTCCTCGGCGTGCTGAGCCGACTTCCAGAGGATCGAAGCGCAACCCTCGGGCGAGATGACGGAATAGGTCGCGTATTGAAGCATCAGCGTGATGTCGCCGATCGCGATCGCCAGCGCTCCGCCGGAGCCGCCCTCGCCGATGATGGTGACGATGATCGGCGTGCGCAGCCCCGTCATCTCGTAGAGATTGCGTCCGATCGCCTCGGATTGCCCGCGCTCCTCTGCGCCGATGCCTGGAAACGCGCCCGGTGTATCGATGAACGTGAACAGCGGCAGTTCGAACTTCTCGGCCAGCTTCATGAGCCGCAGCGCCTTGCGGTAGCCCTCGGGGCGCGGCATGCCGAAGTTGCGGAAGATCTTCTCTTTCGTGTCGCGCCCCTTCTGGTGCCCGATGACCATGCAGGGCCCGCCGTTGAACCGCGCAAGCCCGCCCACGATCGCGGGATCGTCGGCGAAGCTGCGGTCGCCGTGCAGCTCGTGGAAATCCGAGAATACCCCCGCGATGACGTCGAGCGTGTACGGTCGCTGCGGGTGCCGCGCCACCTGCGCGATCTGCCACGCCGTCAGCTTGCCGTAGATGTCCTTAGTGAGCTGTTGGCTCTTCTTCTGCAGGCGGTTGATCTCGTCGGAGATGTCGACCGCGGAATCCTCGTGCACGTAGCGCAGCTCATCGATCTTGGCCTGGAGATCGGCGATCGGCTGCTCGAAGTCGAGGAAGGTCTGCTTCATCGTCGGGCGATTGCTGACCGGGACGCCGGATCATAGCGCAAACGCCTCGGGGGCGTGCGCCGTTCGCCGCCGGGGCGTCAGCTGGAATCCGACCGTCGCAGCATTTCGACGTGCGTGATGCCGTCCTCCTCGTACGGTGCCGAGACGGTGCGAAATCCGATCTCCTCGTAGAATTTTTCCAGCCGCTGCTGCGCGCCTATGCGCACCGCATGACCCGGGTAGAGTGCGGCCGAACGCGTCAGACCCTCGCGCATCGCCGCTCGTCCGAGACCGGTGCGTCGAAACGCGGCGGTGGTGAGAACCCGGCCGATCGAGGGCTCCCCGTACTTGCGTCCCGGCTCGATCAGGCGCAGATACGCCGCGAGCGAGCGCACCGCGTCGCGCTCCACCCAGCCGAGCAGATGCCAGGCGAAGCGGTCGAGCCCGTCCAGGTCAACGAATGCGCAGGCCTGCTCGACGACGAACACCTCGGCGCGCGCGGCGAGCAGCGTGTAGAGCTCGTCCGGCTGGAGCTCGGCAAAGCGCTTCCATTGCCAACGAATCGCCGGAGAGCTCATGGGGAAGGAAAGGTTGGAGCGGGTCGCAGCTTACATTACCATGGAGCCCGGACGGTCTTCCCCACCATGGACAAGCCTCATCGCATCGCGGTCATCCCCGGCGACGGAATCGGCAAGGAAGTGATGCCCGAGGGGCTGCGCGTGCTAGAGGCTGCCGGTCGCGCGCATGGCGTCGCATTCCAATGGGACGAGCTGCCCTGGAGCTGCGACTACTATGCCAAACACGGCCGCATGATGCCCGAGGACTGGTTCGAGCAGATCCGGCATCACGATGCGATCTACTTCGGCGCCGTCGGGTGGCCGGCGACCGTGCCCGATCATGTCTCACTCTGGGGATCGCTCATCCAGTGGCGCCGCGGCTTCGACCAGTACGTGAATCTGCGCCCGTGTCGGCTTATGCCGGGCGTCGCGAGCCCGCTCGCGAACCGCAAGCCGGGAGACGTCGACTTCGTGGTCGTGCGCGAGAACACCGAAGGCGAGTACTCGTCGGTCGGTGGTCGCATGTTCGAGGGCACGGCGCGCGAGATCGTCTTCCAGCAGACCATCTTTTCGCGCAAGGGGGTGGACCGGATCCTGAAGTTCGCGTTCGAGCTGGCGGCCAAGCGTGCCGCGCGGCACGTCACTTCCGCCACCAAGTCGAACGGCATCTCGATCACCATGCCCTACTGGGACGAGCGCTTTCGCGCGATGGCGGCGCAGTATCCAGACATCCGCACGGATCAATACCATATCGACATCCTGTCGGCGCACTTCGTGCAGCGCCCACAGATCTTCGATGTAGTCGTCGGCTCGAACCTCTTCGGCGACATCCTTTCCGACCTCGGGCCCGCGGTCTGCGGCACGATCGGCATCGCGCCGTCGGCGAACATCAATCCGGAGCGGGAATATCCCTCGCTGTTCGAGCCAGTGCACGGCTCGGCGCCGGACATCGCGGGCAAGGGCATCGCCAACCCGATCGGGCAGATCTGGTCGGGCGCGATGATGCTCGAGCATCTCGGACATCCCGGAGCAGCGGCGGCTGTGATGCGCGCGATCGAGCGCGTGCTCGCCGAGGGACCGCGCACCGCCGATCTCGGCGGCCGCGCGAAGACTACCGAGGTCGGAGCCGCGATCGCACGGGCTGTCGGATAGCGCGCGGCTTCGCGACGCGTCCGGGCGCGCTCGTTTTTGTGGCAAGATAACGCCGATAACGATAACGCTCGCCTGCCCGGGGACGCTCACCATGATCATCGGCATTCCACGTGAAACCCGAGCCGGGGAGACACGCGTCGCCGCGACGCCGGAGACGGTGAAGAAGATGGCGGCGAGCGGAAAGCACCAGCTCGTGGTCGAAGCCGGCGCAGGCGCGATGGCGAGCATTCCGGATGGAGAGTTCCAGGCGGCGGGAGCGAGGACCGGCAGCACCGACGAGGCGCTGGGCGCCGATGTCGTACTCAAGGTGCGAGGGCCCACGACGGAGGAGCTGCCCAGGCTCAAGCGCGGAGCGATGCTCGTGGGGCTGCTCAATCCATTCGACGCCGCCGCGCTGCAGTCGTATGCGGCGACCGGCGCATCGGGCTATGCGCTCGAATGGCTGCCGCGCATCACGCGCGCGCAGTCGATGGACGTGCTTTCGTCGCAGGCGAACATCGCGGGCTACAAGGCCGTGATGATTGCCGCGAACACGTACGGTCGGTTCATGCCGATGCTCATGACAGCGGCGGGAACCGTCAAGGCCGCGCGCGTGCTGATCCTCGGCGTGGGCGTCGCGGGATTGCAGGCGATCGCCACCGCCAAGCGCCTCGGCGCGGTGATCGAGGCTTCCGACGTGCGCCCTTCGGTCAAGGACCAGGTCGAATCGCTCGGAGGCAAGTGGGTCGATGTTCCCTATGCGAACGACGAGGAGCGCAAGATTGCGGAAGGCGTGGGCGGCTATGCCCGCCCGATGCCGCCCGAGTGGATGGCGCGCCAGGCCGGCATCATTCACGAGCGCTGCAAGATCGTCGACATCGTGATCACGACCGCGCTCATCCCCGGCAGGCCCGCGCCGAAGCTCATCAAGGCCGACACCGTGTCGGCGATGAAGCCGGGCGCCGTCGTCGTCGACCTCGCGGTGGAGCAGGGCGGCAACGTCGAGGGCTCGGAACTCGACAAGATCGTGATGAAGAACGGCGTCAAGATCGTCGGCTTTGCCAATCTGCCGGCGCGCGTGGCCGCCGACGCCTCCGCGCTGTATGCGCGCAACGTGCTCAATTTCCTCTCGCTGTCGCTCAACGCCAAGACCGGCGAATTCGCCGTGCCGCGCGATGACGAGATCATCAAGGCAACGCTGGTGTGCGAAAACGGCGCCGTGGTGCCGAGACAGTGATGTGAATGTCGGACAAAGGAGTCGCGCGATGACCGCAGGCGTCGAACCGATCGTCTTCTACCTGACCATCTTCGTGCTGGCGGTGTTCGTCGGCTATCACGTGATCTGGAACGTGACGCCGGCGCTGCACACGCCGCTGATGAGCCTCACCAACGCCATCTCTAGCATCATCCTGGTCGGCGCCATGCTGGCGGCGGGGTCGGAGCACCTCGACTGGGGCGGCTGGCTGGGTGTGCTCGCCGTGGCTATCGTATCGATCAATACCTTCGGCGGTTTTCTCGTGACGCAGCGCATGCTGGAGATGTTCAAGAAGAAAGAGCCGAAGCAGGAGAGCAAGCAGTAACGGCCGCGCCTCAAGGAGACAAGCGCCATGAGCGCCAACCAACTCGCCCTCTGGTACCTCGTCGCGGCGGTCAGCTTCATTCTCGCGCTCAAGGGACTGTCGTCGCCGAAGACGGCGCGGTGGGGCAATCTCTACGGCATCATCGGGATGGCGATCGCCGTGGCGGTCACGCTGGCGGTCATCTACTCGCACACCAAGAACGTGCTGCCGATCCTGGGCGGAATGGTCGTCGGCGGAGTGATAGGGGCCATCGTCGCGAGACGCGTGCAGATGACGCAGATGCCGGAGCTGGTCGCGGCGATGCACTCTCTGGTCGGCCTGGCCGCCGTCTTCATCGCAATCGCGGCGATCAACAATCCGGAGGCGATGGGGTTGCATTCGCCGATCACCGGGCTGCACAAGCTCGAGCTCTTCATCGGCACGTTCATCGGCGCGATCACGTTCTCCGGCTCGATCATCGCTTTCGGCAAGCTCGCCGGGCTGGGCAAGCACTTCCGCCTCTTTTCGTCGGCGCCGGTGGTGTTTCCAGGCCAGCACTGGGTCAACCTCGCGATCGGCCTCGTCATGATCGGCTTCGGCATCGGCTTCTTCATGGCCCCGTCGGGGCTCGAATGGCCGCCGTTCATCGTGATGACGGCGCTCGCGTTCCTGCTCGGCTTCCTGCTCATCATCCCGATCGGTGGCGCCGACATGCCGGTGGTGATCTCCATGCTCAACAGCTACTCGGGCTGGGCGGCGGCGGGCATCGGCTTCTCGCTCGACAACCCGATGCTCATCGTCGCCGGCTCGCTGGTCGGCTCCTCCGGCGCGATCCTCTCCTACATCATGTGCAAGGCGATGAACCGCTCGTTCATCAGCGTGATCCTCGGCGGTTTCGGCGGCGAGACCTCGGCCGTGGCGGACACGCAGCAGAAGACGGTGAAGAGCGGCAGCCCCGACGACGCCGCGTTCCTGCTTTCCAATGCCGACACGGTGATCATCGTCCCCGGCTACGGACTTGCGGTGGCGCGCGCGCAGCACGCGGTGAAGGAGCTCGCGACCAAGCTCACCGAGAAGGGCGTGACCGTGAAGTACGCGATCCACCCGGTGGCGGGCAGAATGCCCGGGCACATGAACGTGCTCCTCGCCGAAGCGGAAGTACCGTACGACCAAGTCTTCGAGATGGAGGATATCAACAGCGAATTTCCGCAGGCCGATGTGGCGCTCATCCTCGGTGCCAACGACGTGGTAAACCCGCTCGCCGAACAGAAGGGGAGCCCGATCTACGGCATGCCGATCATCGAGGCGTACAAGGCACGCAGCGTGCTCGTGAACAAGCGCTCGATGGCCTCGGGCTATGCTGGGCTCGACAATCCGCTGTTCTACATGGACAAGACGATGATGGTGTTCGGCGACGCCAAGAAGGTCGTCGAGGATCTGGTCAAGGCGGTCGATTGAGATCGCGGCGCCGGCGCGCGATAGCCAACGCGTCCGGATAGTCCGCTCGCGTATACTCAGCGCCGCCGCTGTGCGTCGGGCGGCATCTCACGCGCAACAGAACGACAGCTCGCCGATGAGTGGCATCACCCGCAGGCCCGCCTTCTGGATCGCGTTCGCGCTCGTCTCCGCGCTTTCGGGAGCGCTTGCGTGGCGCTACTTTCCGCAAGCGATCCCGATCATCAATCTCGAGGTTAGGATGTCGCGCGAGGATGCTCTTGCGCAGGCGACTGCCATCGCGGACCGGCTGCATCTTGTCGCGCCGGGTGCGCGCGCAGCCGCGCTCTTCACTCACGACGGCAGCACCCAGAACTTCGTGGAGCTCGATGCGGGAGGCAGGCCCGCCTTCGCGCGCTTGCTCGCGGGCAATCTCTACGCGCCGTATCGCTGGGAGGTGCGGCTCTTTCATCCCGGCGAGACCACGGAGGCGCGCATCGGCTTCAGGCCCAACGGCACGCCGTACGGTTTCGTGCGCAAGCTCCCGGAGACGGCACCGGGTCCCGCGCTGGATGCGGATGCCGCCCGTGTCATCGCGGAAAAATCGGCGCGCGAAGATTGGGGAATCGATTTCGCGCCGTTCAAGCTCATCGAGCAGTCGCATACCGAACAGCCGAGCCATCGGGTCGATCACCTGTTTACTTACGAGCGTCAGGACCAGACGCTCGGCGATGGTCGGGT
>Ga0187779_10001036_pt1 | contig 17662 bp, 11 predicted proteins | sample 1015_Q2_SP10_10__FD_132435 | JGI IMG/M metagenome (GOLD analysis project Ga0187779, IMG submission 132435) | Tropical peat soil microbial communities from peatlands in Department of Meta, Colombia - 1015_Q2_SP10_10_MG | ecosystem: Environmental > Terrestrial > Soil > Wetlands > Peat | place... | reverse complement strand
TCGGGCGGCGAGCAGCAGATGTGCGCGCTTGGCCGCGCACTCATGTCGCGCCCGAAAATGATCCTGCTTGACGAGCCATCAATGGGCCTTGCGCCGCAAATCGTTGAGGAAATTTTCGAGATCGTGAAGGACCTCAATGAAAAGGAAGGCGTTTCCTTCCTCCTGGCAGAGCAGAACACCCATATGGCACTGCGGTTTGCGCGATATGGCTACATTCTCGAAAACGGACGTGTCGTTATGGACGGCGAGGCCAAGGCCCTGGCCGAAAACGAAGACGTAAAAGAGTTTTATCTCGGCATTTCCCAGGGCCGGCGCAAATCTTTCCGCGAAGGCAAGCACTATCGCCGGCGCAAGAGGTGGCTGGCGTAAGTCATGCCGGGATACTACGACGCCCTGGAAATCCGCGACCCCGTCGTGCGTGAGCGGGAACAGTCGGCGCGTCTTAGTGAAGTTGTTGCGCGTGCGACGACCGCGCCGGGCTGGGCCAAACACCTGTCGGGCGTTGAGGCAAAATCGGTGACGTCACGCGCGGCGCTGGCGAAGCTGCCGGTCCTGCGTAAATCGGATATCGCGGCGCTCCAGAAGGAAAACCCGCCCTTTGGCGGCCTCAATGTCGTCGCGCCGAATAAGGCGCGCCGCCTGCTGATGTCGCCTGGGCCGATTTTCGAGCCGGAGGGTGAGGGCACCGATTGGTGGGGTGCGGCGCGCGCGCTGTATGCGGCGGGCTTGCGCAGAGGTGACATCGCGCATAATTCCTTTTCCTACCATCTCACTCCCGGCGCAATGATCATGGAGTCGGGCGCGCATGCTCTTGGTTGCACGGTTATTCCCGGTGGAGTTGGCAATACCGAGCAGCAGCTCGAAGCGATCGCCCACTACAAGCCTTCGGGCTATGTCGGCACGCCGGATTTCCTGAAAATTCTGCTCGATACGGCGAACAAGACCGGCAAGGACGCATCCTCGCTCAAGCGCGGCCTTGTCTCGGGAGCCGCTCTTCCGGCTTCATTGCGTGAAGAACTCGGTAATCGCGGTGTCGCCGCGCTGCAATGTTATGCGACCGCCGAGCTGGGCGTGATCGCTTATGAAAGCGAGGCGCGCGAAGGAATGATCGTGAATGAAAACATGATTGTCGAAATCGTGCGGCCAGGGACGGGCGATCTCGTGACGGAAGGCGAAGTCGGGGAGGTCGTCGTCACGTCGTTCAACCCCGACTACCCGATGATCAGGCTCGGCACCGGCGATCTTTCGGCACTGATGACGGGTGTCTCGTCGTGCGGGCGCACGAACGTGCGCATCAAGGGTTGGATGGGCCGCGCCGATCAGACCGCGAAAGTAAAAGGCATGTTTGTGCATCCCAAGCAGATCGCCGACATCGCCGCCCGCCACCCGCAGCTCAAACGGCTTCGCCTCGTGGTCGATCGCCAGGCCGAGCAGGATACTATGACCCTGCTGGCCGAATGCGCTCCATCCGACCCGGCGCTTGAAACCGCAATAGCCGAGACGCTGCATTCGGTTACCAAGCTCAAAGGCTCGGTGAAACTGATGGCGCCGGGTACATTGCCGAATGACGGCAAGCTGATCGCAGACGAGCGCAAATCATGAGTCCGGAAACGGTTCCGGTTGCGGGTAGCCGCATCGGCGTCCTGCTCGTCAATCTCGGCACGCCGGAATCGACTGGCTACTGGGCCATGCGGCGCTACCTGAAGGAATTTCTTTCCGACCGGCGCGTGATCGAGGAGAACCGGTTCAAATGGTGGCTGATCCTCAACTTGATCGTCTTGACGGTCCGGCCGGGCCGCAAGGGCCGTGACTACGACAAGATCTGGAACAAGGAGCGTAACGAATCACCGCTCAAAACCATCACGCGCTCGCAATCGGATAAGCTCGACGAGATGCTGGACAAGTTCGACAAGCGAATCCGCGTCGACTGGGCGATGCGCTACGGCAAGCCGTCGATCCGCTCGCGGCTTGAAGCGCTTGCCGCACAGAACTGCGAGCGCATCCTGATCGTCCCGCTGTATCCGCAGTACGCGGCGGCGACAACCGCGACCGTCTGCGATGAAGCTTTTCGTGCGCTCAAGCGCATGCGGTTCCAGCCGACTCTACGTGTGGCCGCACCTTATTATGCGGAGCAAGTCTATATCGACGCGCTTGCCGCCTCGCTCAATGCAGCGCTCGCGAATCTCAAGTTCAAGCCGGAAGTAATCGTGGTCTCGTATCACGGCATGCCGGAAGACTACGTCGCCAGAGGCGACCCCTATCTCAAACAGTGCACTGAGACGACGGCGCTGCTGCGAAAGAAGCTGAAAATGACGGACGAACGTCTGATCATGACCTTTCAGTCACGCTTCGGCACAGCTGAGTGGATCAAGCCCTATACCGATGCGACCGTGAAATCATTGGCTGAGCGCGGCGTAAAAAATCTTGCGGTCATCGCCCCCGGTTTCTCCGCCGATTGCCTGGAGACGCTGGAGGAGATCGCCATGGAAAACGCCAAGATTTTCCGCGACGCGGGCGGCGAGAATTTTGCCGCCATCCCATGCCTCAACGACACGCCCGGCGGCATGGCAGTGATCCGGGACGTAGTTGCGCGCGAGCTCAAGGGCTGGATTTGAGCCAAAAAAGCCCGGCGCAGCGCCGGTCAACGCCCCGTTAACCATAAGATTTTAGCTTCCGTTAACCAAATCCCGCGTTTCAGCGGGCGCGCTCTGAAGGGGTGCGCGCCGCGCTTTGGCGCGCGGGTTTTGGCGAGATGCGGACGAGGAGAAATTTTTCGGTGGGGTCTCTTCGCAACGGTCGTGGGGTTGTGCCGCGCGCAATCGGTATGCTGGCTGTCGCCGGCACGATGCTTTACCATGCGGATGTGCGTGCGCAAACGGTCGCCGCGTTATTTCCCGACGCGTTGACCGCGACCGTAAGCGACCCGCGCAATCCGCCACGTTTTCAGAAGTTCGATCGCGCTGCACTTGCGCAACTCTCGGCGCCACCCACCTTTACGCCGCCGGCTTCGGGCGCGGGTGCTACTGGGTTTGATTCAACGAACGCTCGCAAGACCAAACCTAAGGCGAAGAGCAAGACATTGGCCAACGCGCAGGCGATCGCGCCTGGCGTGCCAATGCCGCCCACGACGTCCAACAAACCTGCCGATGTCACCGGGAGCATCTCATCCGGCGCGCCTGGAGCGCCGCCGGTGCAACTGGGCCCCATCCGGACATTTCCAAAAAAGCGCAAGCCGTACGAGCCCGAGGATCCTTACGCTCCGCTCGGCATTTATGGCGAGTCCTTCATTTTCTATCCGGCGATAGAATTGATCGGCGGCTATGACACCAATCCTGGACGCACGCCGAACGGTACCCCCGCTGGTTTTTACACCGTTGCGCCGGAGCTGAGAGCACAGTCGGATTGGTCGCGTCACGATCTCAAAATTGATCTACGTGGCAGCTACGTCGGGTACAGCCCCGATGAGACACCGAGCCTGAGCCGCCCCTATCTGAATGGCAAGATCGATGGCCGCGTCGACGTGAGCCACGAGACACGGATTGATCTTGGCGGGCGCGTGATCGTGTCCACCGACAATCCGGGCAGTCCCAATTTGCAGGCGGGCCTTGCCAAGCTTCCGATCTTTGTTGTCGGCGGCGGCAGCATCGGTGTTGGGCAGCGCTTTAACCGTTTCGATTTTTCGATCAAAGGCGATGTAGAACGCACAATCTATCAGCAATCGTTGCTGACTGACGGGACGACCGCCAGCAACGATGACCGAAACTACGACCAATATGCCGGCGTGTTGCGAGGCAGCTACGAACTGTCGCCCGGGCTCATGCCTTTCGCTGAAGCTGCAGTGGATACTCGCATCCATGATCTTAATACCGATTCCTCGGGCTATCAGCGCAATTCAAACGGGTTCACGGCCAAGGCTGGGTCCAAGTTCAATTTTACACCCGTACTCACCGGCGAAGCCGCGCTCGGTTATACGCAGCGTGTCTACGAAGACCCGCGCCTCGCTGATATAACCGGCCCTATCGGCAGCGTGTCACTGCTCTGGACTCCGGATGCACTCACCAGCGTCAAGTTGCTGGGTGCGTCGACGATAGGAGAATCGACGGTCCCTGGGGTGTCCGGAGTCTTCTACCGAACAATCGGGACGCAGGTTGATCACGCATTCCGGCAGTGGTTGATCGGTAGCCTCAAGCTTGGCTTTGAAATTGACAACTATGTCGGTCTCGACCGCGTTGACAAGATTTATACCGTCGGCGCCGGCTTGACCTACAAGCTCGACCGTTCGGTTCAGGTCAAAGGCGAATTCCGGCAGAACTGGCTGCACTCGAATGTCGCCGGTGTCGACTACGCCGAGAGCGTCTTCATGCTCGGACTGCGATTGCAGCGTTAGTTTACTTCTCGCCAAGAAGGCGGCGTATTTCAGAACGAAGATCCGGCGCAATGTCCTTGCGTTCTAGTCCGTAGGCGACATTGGCGGCAAGAAAGCCGATCTTGGACCCGCAGTCGAAAGTACGGCCGGCAAATTTTAATCCGTAGAACGGTTGCGTGCGTGACAGCGCCAACATGGCGTCCGTCAGCTGTATTTCACCACCTGTCCCCGCAGCCTGTTTTTCCAGCAGATCAAAGATCTGCGGCTGCAGGATGTAGCGGCCCGTAATTGTGAGGTTCGAAGGTGCTTCGCTCGCTTTTGGCTTCTCGACCATTTTCGTGATGGCAAAAGCCTTGCCCTTGGAAGCGCCGACGCCGACGACACCGTACATATGCACGCGTTCTTTCGGCACTTCCTCGACGGCGATGATGTTGGCGTTGCCGTCGAGATCCTTGGCGGCGTCGATCATCTGCGCCAGGCACCCGCGGGGGTGTTGCACAAGCACGTCGGGCAACAGCAACGCAAACGGCTCCTGTCCGACCAGCTCGCGCGCGCACCAGACGGCGTGCCCGAGACCCAGTGGAGATTGCTGGCGGGTGAAACTTACGGTCCCGGCCTCAGGCAGATCCCCAGAGAGCAAGGCGAGTTCGGCCTTCTTCCCGCGTTCGGTCAAGGTTAACTCGAGCTCGAACTGGCGATCGAAATGATCCTCGATGACACTCTTGTTTCGGCCGGTCACAAAGATGAAGTGCTCGATGCCGGCCTGCCGCGCTTCGTCGACGACGTGCTGGATGAGCGGCCGGTCTACCACCGGCAACATTTCCTTCGGCATGGCTTTGGTCGCCGGCAGGAACCGGGTTCCTAGGCCAGCCACGGGAAATATGGCTTTGCGGATGCGGGTCATGCGAAAATTTTCGAGGTCACCGGTGAGTCGCGAATTCGTCAAACCGCAGAAAGCATGGGTTTAAGGCGGGGTCCAGATGTCGCAGGCCAAAGAAAGATACACTATTAACGCCCCTGAAATGATATCGGATCACCCATAGAATCCGGGGTACAGGGTGGAGACGCAGATCGGCATGCGGAAAGCATGGCCCATTCTTCTTGCGGCGGCTTTCTTTGCTGCCGGCGGTGGCGTGGCCGCGGCGCAAGACGGCCGTGATAGCCGCAATTCAGGGGTTACCGGCGCGATTCCGCCGAATACCGGTCAGCCGCCGGAGTGGAGCGGGGCGTCCGGCCCGTCGGGCGATCCATTGATGACGGCCGAAGCGATTCGTGAAGCAGCGGCGAATTTTCCTCAGTGCATCGAGCGGCTGTGGCAGGCAGCGGCACGTCGCGGCATTTCGCGAAGCGTGTACCAGACCTACACAGCATCGCTGACGCCCGATCTGCGGATCATGGATCTTCTGGACAATCAGCCAGAATTTACAAAATCATTTTGGGACTATCTCGATATCCTTGTCACGAATGAGCGCATCGAGCGGGGACGTGTTTTGCTCGAAAAATATCGCGCCACATTCGACGCGGTCGAACGAAGCTACGGTGTGGATCGCTACACAATCGCTGCGATTTGGGGCGTTGAGACCAACTACGGCACTTTGACCGGCGACCGCCCCGTGATGCGTTCCACCGCGACGCTTGCCTGCATCGGCCGCCGGCAAAACTATTTTCGTGAGGAATTCCTGTCGACGCTGGAGATTCTTCAGCGCGGCGATGTACGGCCTGACCGCCTAGTCGGTTCATGGGCCGGTGCTTTCGGTCCGACTCAATTCATGCCGACGGCGTTCAAGAAATATGCGGTCGATTTCGACCGCGATGGTCGCCGTGACGTTGTCGATTCCGTGCCCGACATCGTCGCTTCGACGGCGAATAATCTCAAAAAGGATGGTTGGGTCACCGGCGAGACCTGGGGTTATGAGGTCGTTGTGCCCGCGACGTTCAATTTTCTCCTCGCCGACCACTTGCGCCCAATGAGCATCCGGGAATGGGAAAAACAGGGAATACGCCGCCCGGGTGGCCAGCCATTCCCGCGGCCGAACGACACTGCATTCCTGCTCGTGCCGGCGGGAATCCAGGGGCCGGGATTCCTGATGCTGACGAATTTCCGCGTCATCATGAAATACAATCCGGCCGAAGCCTACGCCCTCGCGATCGGGCATCTGGCTGACCGGCTGCGTGGCGGTGCGCCGTTCTCGCAAGACTGGCCGCGGTACGAGCGCGTGCTGTCACGCTTGGAACGGTTGGAACTTCAGCATCTGTTGGCGCGTCATGGTTATGATGTAGGCGAACCAGACGGCCAGCTTGGACTCAGAACACGCGCGGCAATTCGCGATTTCCAGGCCAAAAACGGCCGAATTCCCGACGGTTTTGCCTCGGCAGGTATTCTGGACCAGCTACGCGCGCGTTAAGGATAGGATTGCGGCCACCTTTGAGTTGACATTTTTGAGGCGCTATTGGCCCATGGTGGCGATGGGTCAACGTTGCGAGCGGCCTTGGGCCCGTCGGCAGAAAATTGGCGTTCGGCATGATTGGCAAATTCCGGATTTCCCGCTGGCTTGTCGGTGCAGCGCTTGTTGCCGCGATCGATTGCGCCGGCATAGTTGCGGTCGAAGTCGCCCTTACATTTCCCGCGCAGGCACAATTCCGCGATGACCGGTTTCCGTTCTTAAGGCCTGGGCGCGGTGGATTTTTCGGCGGATTTTTCGGCGGCGGTGGTGGCGGCGGTGGCAGCCAGCAGCAGTACGACAATTATGAACAGGCGCCGGTCGACAATTCGCGCGCGCCGCCGCCAAAAAAGCTGGATCCGAAAGCCGAACAGGTGACGCCGACGACGTCCGTTGTTGTACTCGGCGACGCCATGGCCGACTGGCTTGCCTATGGACTGGAAGATACTTTTTCCGATTCACCGGAAATCGCCGTCGTGCGAAAGAACAAGATCCAGTCGGGCCTGCTGCGCTATGACACGAAAGGCGACCTCGATTGGTGGCACGTTGCCCGCGATACGCTGGCGGCGGAGAAGCCAAATTATGTCGTCATGATGCTTGGAGTCACCGACCGCCAGAACATCCGCGAGCGCGACCTGGCGAAAGAGGCCGACAAGAAAAAAGAGGCGGACAAGAAAAAGGACAAGTCCCAGGCGGACAAAGGCAGCGCTGACAAAGACGCGCAGACCAAGGATCAAACCGACGAGCAGGAGCAGGCGATCGTCGCCCCCGAGCCGCAGCCTGGAAAGAAAGCGAATGGCGTTATTGAATTCCGCTCCGATCAATGGGCGGAAATCTATTCGAAGCGCATCGACGAGACGATTGCGGCACTCAAGAGCAAGGGCGTGCCGGTGTTCTGGGTCGGTCTACCGTCAATCCGCGGCACGAAGTCGACGGCGGACGCGGCTTATCTCAACGACCTCTTTAGAGCGCGCGCAGACCGCGCCGGCGTAATCTACATCGACATCTGGGACGGCTTTGTCGACGAAGCCGGCAAATATTCGAATTTCGGTCCGGACTATGAAGGCCAGACGCGCCGCTTGCGCTCGGCCGACGGCGTCTTCTTCACGAAATCGGGTGCGCTCAAGCTTGCGCACTACGTCGAGCGGGAAATCCGGCGCTATATGAACAGCCGCGTAACGCCGGTCGCCTTGCCGACCAGTCCGCTCGCGCCGGCGACGCCGGACGGCAAACCGGCAGCGCGGCCAGTGGCCGGGCCGGTTGTGCCGTTGACGACAACACCGGGCAATTCGGACGAGTTACTCGGCGGCGCCAATCCGAGTTCACCGCATGGCGATGCCATTGCGGCACGCGTCCTTGTTAAGGGCGAGCCAGTGCCTGCGCCGCCCGGCCGCGCTGATGATTTCGTTTTACAGCGCGGAAATGAGCCCAGCGCTCCACAGGCCGTTACGGCGCCGGCTGGCGCGCTGGCGTCTGCGCCGGCCGATACACCGGCTCCGCCGCCGGCCGCGGCAGCCACCCCCGAGAAGAAAGCGGCCACGCTGAAAACCGCCCCGACCGCCAAGACGACGCAGAACAACGCGACCAGCACCACGAAACCCAAGCCGCCGCAGCAGCGGCAGGACGATGTACCGCGACCGCCGCGTGGAATTTTCCCGTCCGGCGGTGGGGGTTTCAGTCTCTTCCGTTGATCTGAAAATCAACGCGGCAGAAGCGTCGATCCCATCAGGAATTTATCGACTGCGTGCGCCGCTTGCCGGCCTTCGCGGATTGCCCAGACCACCAACGACTGGCCGCGCCGCATGTCGCCGGCGGCGAAAACCTTGGGTACAGAGGTCTGGTAAGCGGCCGTGTCCGCGGACACGTTGCCGCGCTGATCGAGAGCGACGTTCAAGGTTTTCAGCATTCCTTCATGCACGGGATGCACAAAGCCCATGGCGAGCAGCACGAGATCGGCTTCGACTTCAAACTCGGTGCCGGAAACGGGCTTGAACTTCTCATCGACGTGCGTGCAGTGCAGTCTTTTTACCTGGCCGTTTTCGCCGGTAAATTTCTGCGTCAACACGGCAAATTCGCGTGCAACCCCTTCCTCGTGACTTGAGGAAATGCGCAGTTTAAGGGGCCAGTCCGGCCATGTGAGCATTTTGTTCTCGTGCTCCGGCGGCTCCGGCATGATTTCGAAATTGGTGACCGACGTCGCGCCCTGGCGGATCGACGTGCCGATGCAGTCGGAACCGGTGTCGCCGCCGCCGATGATCACGACCTTCTTGTCTGTGGCAAGAATTGGATCGACCTTGCCCTGCGGCTCTTTGCTCACGCGCCGGTTCTGCTGCGGCAGAAAATCCATGGCGAAATGGATGCCCTTGAGCTCGCGGCCCGGAATCGGCAGGTCGCGCGGCTTCTCGCTGCCACCGGTGAGGACGACCGCATCGTGCTCCTTGAGCAACTTGTCGGCCGGGACACTGACGCCGACGTGGGCGTTGTAGTGGAACACTACACCTTCGCCCTGCATCTGCTCGACGCGGCGGTCGACGTGGATTTTCTCCATCTTGAAGTCCGGAATGCCGTAGCGCAGCAGGCCGCCGGCCTTCGCCCAGCGCTCGTAGACATGCACTTCGTGGCCGGCGCGCGCGAGCTGTTGCGCGCAGGCAAGGCCCGCGGGACCTGAACCGACGACGGCCACTTTCTTCCCGGTCTTTCGTTGCGGCTTGTCGGGTTTGAGGCCTTGCGCAATGGCCCGATCGGCAATCTCGCACTCAATCGTTTTGATGGTGACGGGGTTTTCGTCGATGTTCAGCGTACAGGAAGCCTCGCACGGCGCCGGGCAGACGCGGCCGGTGAACTCCGGGAAATTGTTGGTCGAATGCAGATTGCGCGCCGCTTCTTCCCAGTTGCCGCGATAAACCAGGTCGTTCCAGTCGGGAATCTGATTATTTACCGGGCAACCGGTGGGTGCACCGGTGATGCGGCTGGTGCCGTGGCAATAGGGCACGCCGCAATCCATGCAGCGCGCAGCCTGGTCACGCAGTTCTTTTTCGGGCAGCGGCAGCACGAACTCGCGCCAATGCTTCACGCGGTCCGCGACCGGCTGATAGTCGCGATCCTCCCGCTCAATTTCAAGAAAGCCGGTGACCTTACCCATACCTATTCCGCGGCCTGCATCGTGGCAGACTTCTCCTTCGCCATCTCAGCGAGTGCGCGGCGATATTCGACCGGCATCACTTTGCGGAACAGTGGACGATAGCGATCCCAATCGGCAAGGATTTCCGCAGCGCGCTTGGAGTCCGTGTAGCGGGCATGGTGGGAGATCAGGAGATGCAGGCGCTCGGCGTCCTTGGCGGTCAGGTCAGACATGACATCGACAAGGCCATGGCTTTCAAGATCGTTGTGCTGGCCGAACTCTTTTTCGGCAATCTCTTCTTCCTGCGGCACCGGTTCGAGTTCGACCATCGCCATGTTGCAGCGAGACTTGAACGTGCCATCCTCATCGAGCACGTAAGCAATGCCGCCCGACATGCCGGCGGCGAAATTGCGCCCGGTGCGGCCCAGCACCACCACGACGCCGCCGGTCATATATTCGCAGCAATGGTCGCCGGCGCCCTCGATCACCGCCATGGCGCCGGAATTGCGCACGGCGAAACGCTCGCCGGCGACGCCGCGGAAGTAGCATTCGCCCTCGATCGCGCCGTAAAGCACCGTGTTGCCGACTATGATCGATTCCTCGGGCACGACGCCCGAATCCGCCGGCGGCCGAATGATCAGGCGTCCACCCGAAAGACCCTTCCCGACATAGTCGTTGGCGTCGCCGTCGAGCTCGAAGGTGACGCCGCGCGCGAGCCAGGCGCCGAAGCTTTGTCCCGCGGTGCCGGTGAAACGCACATGGATCGTGCTGTCCGGCAGACCTTCGTGGCCATAACGTTTGGCTACCTCGCCGGAGAGCATGCCGCCGCACGCGCGGTCGGTGTTGTGAATGACGGATTGCAGACGCACCGGCGCGCCGCGGTCGAGCGCGGCCTGCGCTTCCGCGATCAGCTTACGGTCAAGGATATCCTTGATTTTGTGATCCTGCGGCTCGCACTTGTAGATGTTCGTGCCCTTGTCCGCCGGCGGCTTCGTGAACAGCTTGGAGAAATCGAGGCCCTTTGCCTTCCAGTGCTCCACCAGCTTGCGGCGGTCGAGCATCTGCATCTGGCCGATCATCTCGTCGAAGGTACGGAAACCGAGCGTCGCCATGAGCTCGCGCACTTCCTCGGCGACGAAAAAGAAATAGTTGATCACGTGCTCGGGCTGGCCCTTGAAGCGCTTGCGCAGCACCGGGTCTTGCGTGGCGACGCCCACCGGACAGGTGTTGAGATGACACTTGCGCATCATGACGCAGCCGGCGGCGATCAACGGCGCGGTGGCAAAGCCGAATTCATCGGCGCCGAGCAGGGCGCCGACGACGACGTCACGGCCGGTGCGGATGCCGCCGTCGACCTGCACCGAAATGCGGCCGCGCAGCCGGTTGATCACCAGCGTCTGATGCGTCTCGGCAAGGCCGATTTCCCAGGGGCTGCCTGCGTGCTTGATCGAGGTGAGGGGGCTTGCACCGGTGCCGCCTTCAAATCCGGCGATGGTCACATGATCGGCGCGCGCCTTTGAGACGCCGGCGGCAACGGTGCCCACGCCAACCTCGGAAACAAGCTTCACCGATACGTCGCCCGCCGGGTTGACGTTCTTCAGGTCGAAGATGAGCTGCGCCAGGTCCTCAATCGAATAGATGTCATGATGCGGCGGCGGCGAGATCAGGCCGACGCCCGGCGTCGAATGCCGCACCTTGGCGATGATCTTGTCGACCTTGTGCCCGGGCAGCTGACCGCCTTCGCCGGGCTTGGCGCCCTGCGCCATCTTGATCTGCATCATGTCCGAGTTGACGAGATATTCGGCGGTGACGCCGAAACGTCCGGATGCGACCTGCTTGATGGCCGAGCGCATCGAGTCGCCATTCGGCAGCGGCTTGAAGCGATCCGATTCCTCGCCGCCTTCTCCGGTATTTGACTTGCCGCCGATACGGTTCATGGCAATGGCGAGCGTCGTGTGCGCCTCGCGCGAGATCGAGCCGAACGACATGGCGCCCGTCGAAAAACGTCGCACGATGTTCTTGGCCGGTTCGACCTCCTCGATCGTCACCGGCTTGCGGCTGTCTTCTTGGGCTGTTTTCAGGCTGAACATGCCGCGGATTGTGAGCAGCTTTTCGTTCTGCTCGTTCACGATCTTGGCAAATGCGCGATAGTGCTCCTGCGAATTGCCGCGCACCGCGTGCTGGAGCCGCGAGACTGTTTCGGCGGTCCACACGTGATCCTCGCCGCGCACGCGCACGGCATAGTCGCCGCCGACGTCGAGCATCGAGCGGTAGATCGGTGAATCGCTGAAGGCATCGCGATGACGGCGCACCGATTCTTCCGCGATCTCGGCAAGGCCGACGCCCTCGATGCGCGTGTGCGTGCCGGTGAAATATTTGTCGACGAAATCCTGCCGCAGGCCGACCGCATCGAAGATCTGCGCGCCGCAATAGGACTGGTAGGTCGAGATGCCCATCTTGGACATCACCTTGAGCAGCCCCTTGTCGATCGACTTGATGTATCGCTTGACGATCTCTTTTTCCTCGAGCTTCTGCGGCAGATCGTCCTTCATGGCGACCAGCGTCTCGAAGGCGAGATACGGATTGATGGCTTCCGCGCCATAACCGGCCAGACAGGCAAAATGATGCACCTCGCGCGGCTCGCCGGTCTCCACCACCATGCCGACCGACGTGCGCAGGCCGTTGCGGATGAGATGATGATGCACGGCGGCGCAGGCGAGCAGCACCGGAATCGGTATGCGGTCAGCGCCCGCCTTGCGGTCGGACAGGATGATGATGTTGCAGCCTTTGCGCACTTCCTCTTCAGCGCGCTCACACAATTCAGCGAGCGCCCAGCCCATACCGTCCGGGCCATGTTCGGCCGGGAAGGTGATGTCGAACGTGCGGGACTGGAAATGATCGCCGCTCATCTCTGAGATCGAGCGGATTTTCTCCAGATCGTCGTTGGTGAGAATCGGCTGACGCACCTCAAGCCGCTTGGTCTTTGATGCGCCTTCGAGATCGAACAGGTTCGGGCGCGGGCCGATGATCGAAACGAGGCTCATCACCAGCTCCTCGCGGATCGGGTCGATCGGCGGGTTGGTGACCTGCGCAAAGTTCTGCTTGAAATACGTGAACAGCGATTTCGGCTTGTCCGACAGCGCCGAAATTGGCGTGTCGTTGCCCATGGAGCCGACCGCTTCCTCGCCGGTGGTTGCCATCGGCGTCATCAGGAATTTCAGGTCTTCCTGGGTGTAACCGAACATCTGCTGGCGATCGAGCAGCGAGAGGTTTGAAATCGGGGCCTCGTTGGCAGTCCCAGGCAATTCCTCAAGCACGATCTGCGTACGCCCGAGCCATTCCTTGTAGGGATGGCTCTTTGCCAGAGTCGCCTTAAGCTCTTCATCGGGAATGAGCCGTTGCTCGTCGAGATCGACGAGCAACATTTTGCCTGGCTGCAATCGCCATTTCTTGATGATGTCCTTTTCCGGAATCGGCAGGACGCCCATTTCGGAGGCCATGATTATGCGGTTGTCGCTCGTCAGCAGATAGCGCGCGGGGCGCAGGCCATTGCGGTCAAGCGTGGCGCCGATCTGCCGGCCGTTGGTGAAGGCAATCGCCGCCGGGCCGTCCCACGGCTCCATGAGCGCTGCGTTGTATTCGTAGAAAGCACGGCGTTCCTCGTCCATGAGCGGATTACCGGCCCAAGCTTCGGGAATCATCATCATCATCGCGTGGGCCAACGAGTAGCCGCCCTGCGTCAGGAACTCGAGCGCATTGTCGAAGCACGCGGTGTCGGACTGGCCTTCATATGAAATGGGCCACAGCTTGTTGATGTCCTTGCCGAACAGCGGCGACGACACCGATGCCTGCCGCGCTGCCATCCAGTTGACGTTGCCGCGCAGCGTGTTGATCTCGCCGTTGTGCGCGATGTAGCGGTACGGATGCGCGAGCGACCACGTCGGGAACGTATTGGTTGAGAAGCGCTGGTGCACGAGCGCGAGCGCACTTTCAAAATCCGGATCGTGCAGGTCGGGATAGTAAGTGCCGAGCTGATCGGCGAGGAACATACCCTTGTAGATCACCGTGCGGCACGAGATCGACACCGGATAGTAGCCCGACGTCCGCCGCTCGCGGCGGCGGTAAATCGCGTTCGAGATTGACTTGCGCAGGATGTAAAGACGGCGCTCGAACTCATCCTCGGAGTATTTCTTTTTGCCGCGCCCAATGAACACCTGCATGTGTTTGGGCTCAGTCGGCTTGACCGATTCACCGAGCGTCGAATTGTCTGTCGGAACATCGCGCCAGCCGAGCAGCGTAAGGCCCTCACGCGCGATCACTTCCGAATAAATGTCGCGAATGATCTGCCGCCAGTTTGCATCAATCGGCATGAACAGATAGCCGACCGCGTATTCGCCGGCCTTCGGCAGCTTGAAGCCGAGCTCCGCGGTCTTCTTGGCGAAAAACTTGTGCGGGATCTGCACAAGGATGCCGGCGCCGTCACCCATGCGCGGATCGGCACCGACAGCACCGCGATGTTCGAGGTTACAAAGAATGCGCAAGCCGTCTTCGATGAGCTGGTGCGACTTGCGTCCCTTGATGTCGGCGATGAATCCAACGCCGCAGGAATCCTTGTCGAGCGCCGGATCGTAAAGACCCTGCGCAAGCGGCACGCCGGGATCGGCGGTTGAACCGCGTCCGGCAAATCCTGCGCTGCACTTCTCCTCGCTCATCTCGTTCTGCCTCGCCGGCAAGTTGTCCCGGCGTACCCGCCTCGTCCGCAAGCTCGTTACGCTTGCGGTCGACGCGTCACTGATCTTGAGAAGGGCAACCTTGTCGGGTTTGTCGCCGCCCGTGGCTGCTCCTGCCGGCCGCCACCGATGTCTGCCCCGCCGAATTAAGGCCGCCACCGAGGCTACCACTATTAGGACAGCACTACTGTCCTAATTGACCATGCCAAATTTTGCCTCGTCAGACAAGGCCGGTCCACGCCGGAATGGCGAAAATCTTATGTTTTATTGCGGCCTCGCCATGCTCCGCGCAAGAACAACGCAGCACCCGCGTTTTCGGCGCAATGCCATTGCGTGACGGCTCCTTTGCGGGGCCTTGAAACGGGCCTCATGCAGGCAAAACGAAAGCGCCCCGGAATACCGGGGCGCTACGTTCTTAGTCAGTTGTCCCGCGGTTAGGCTGCGGCCTTGGCGTTGACCACCTGGGCCTTCCCGTTGTTGCCAATCGGGATCTGACGCGGCTTTTTCGCCTCGGGGATTTCGCGCACGAGATCAACGTGCAGCAATCCGTTCTCGAGGCTCGCGTTCTTGACCTGGACATGGTCGGCAAGCTGGAAGACGCGCTCAAAAGCGCGGGCGGCAATGCCCTGGTAGAGCACCTCGCCGTTCTGCTCTTCCTTGACCTGCTTGGAGCCTTTGATGGTCAGGGTGTTCTCTTTTGCCTCGATCGAAAGGTCTTTTTCGCCGAAGCCGGCTACCGCAACAGTAACGCGGTAATCGTTCTCACCGGTCCGTTCGATATTGTAGGGCGGGTAGCCCGGCGCGGTTTCAAAGCCATCAAGCATTGAAAACAGCCGGTCAAAGCCAACGGTGGAACGGTAAAGGGGAGCAAGATCGAAAGTTCGCATGGCATATCCTCCTTGTTGAGCGACATGCGGCGGTCCGCCGAATGGCCGGACCAAACCGTGCGCAGCCGTCAATGGCCTGCGCAAACCTGATATGGGAGCGGGTTCTGGGCCTCGCAAGTACTCGGGGAACCAAAATAAACGTCTGAAATTGCTGGATTTTTGTGCTTTGGCGGCGGCCAATTGAGCGCGCTTGCCACCCTGCTATAAGGCGCAGGCGCCGCGTCCGTCTCACCTTCCGGCCTCATGAAACTCATCGCCATCCCAGCCAACCCGGTGCCCGACGATGTGGTGGCCGGCGCAATCAAGACCCCTGACGGAGTGAGCCTGCGCTTTGCCCGCTGGGCACCGCCGCCAGGCCGCAAGGGGACGGTCGTCGTTTTGCAAGGCCGTGCCGAGTTCATCGAGAAATATTTCGAGACCGTGCGCGATCTGCGCGAGCGGGGATTTGCGGTGGTGACATTCGATTGGCGTGGGCAGGGGCTTTCGGATCGCGCGCTATCTGATCGCCACAAGGGCTATGTGCGCAGCTTCTCCAACTACATCACCGACCTCGAGGCGATGATGGAGCAGGTCGTTCTGCCCGATTGCCCGCCGCCGCTTTTCGCGCTCGCGCATTCGATGGGCGCAGCGATAGTCATTCGCGCATGCCACGACGGCAGCCGCTGGTTCGAACGCACGGTATGTTCTGCACCGATGATCGCGTTGCCTTCGGGACGCTTCACGCGCGTCGCCGGTCCGCTCGCGCGCTTCATGCGACTCGTTGGCCGCGGAGGCGCCTATGTGCCGAGCGGGGATTCGGCTGCCCCGGGCACAGAAAGTTTCACCGGCAATGTTCTCACCTCCGATCCGGTGCGCTTTGCACGCAATACCGCGGTGCTTGAGCAGGAGCCGGCGCTCGGTCTTGGTGCGCCGACAGTTGCGTGGGCGGACGTGGCGCTGCGGCAGATGAAGCAGTTCGCCGAGCCTGCCTATTCGGCGAGTATCCGCCAGCCGATTCTGTTAGTGGCAGCCGGTCGGGACGAGGTCGTCTCAACGCCGGCGATCGAGTCCTTTGGACAAAACCTGCTGGCGGGGCGCCATCTCATCATTGCCGGATCCAAGCATGAGATTCTGCAAGAGCAGGATCAGTATCGCGATCAGTTCTGGGCAGCATTCGATGCGTTTGTGCCCGGCACGCCGCGATTCTAGCGCGCAAGAATTTCCAGCGCGGCAGTGTGCACGCGTTTGTCGCCGGCGACGATGACGCGTCCGCCGGCTTGCGCCGGTCCATTCTCCCAGGTCGTGACGATGCCGCCGGCGCCGGTAACGATGGGGATGATGGCAACGATGTCGTAGGGTTTAATTTCCGTTTCGACGATCACATCGATCAATCCAGCCGCCAGCATGCAATAGTGATAGCAATCGCCGCCATAGCGCGACAGCTTCACCTTGTCTTCCAGTTTGCTGAACGCCGCGCGGTCGCTGCGGTTCATCAGCAGCGGGCTCGTCGTGAACATCACCGCGTCGGAGAGCGAAGCACATTCGCGCACGCGAAGTTCGCGATTGCCTCCCGGCCCGCGATAGCGGGCGGCGCCGCCATCACCGGAAAAGCGCTCGCGTGTGAACGGCTGGTTCATCATGCCGAACACCGGTTCGCCAAAACGCATCAAACCGATCAGCGTGCCCCAGACCGGCATGCCGGCGATGAATGATTTGGTGCCATCGATTGGATCGAGCACCCACACATACTCCGCGTCGGTGTGCTCGGAGCCGTATTCCTCACCAAGGATGCCGTGACCGGGAAATTGCTTGCGGATGAGCGCGCGCATGGTCTGCTCCGCGGCTCTGTCTGCAGCCGTAACTGGATCGAAGCCGCCGGTTTTCTTGTTCTCGACCGCAAGCGCGGTGCGAAAGAAAGGCAGGATCGTATCCCCCGATGCGCTGGAGAGCTGATCGACAAAACTGCTGAAATCGATCGCCGTCATGCCGCTTGCCTACCGGACAGCCCAGGCATCGCGCCAATCCGCGGCGTAAATGACCGGGCCAAAGGCGAGGGGAGGTCAAAATGCTGCTGCACTGCGGGGGTCCGGACCGAACGAAAGCGCATAAGGCTATGCATCAAGGGCTAAGAGAAGTAT
>Ga0187779_10001035_pt1 | contig 17676 bp, 22 predicted proteins | sample 1015_Q2_SP10_10__FD_132435 | JGI IMG/M metagenome (GOLD analysis project Ga0187779, IMG submission 132435) | Tropical peat soil microbial communities from peatlands in Department of Meta, Colombia - 1015_Q2_SP10_10_MG | ecosystem: Environmental > Terrestrial > Soil > Wetlands > Peat | place... | reverse complement strand
CTCAACGGCTGCGAGGAGGATCGGGAATGCTCTTGATGCGCCTGCCGAAGATGACGGCTCAGGGAAAAGCCGGGCTCTCTTCGGCATGACCGGGGCGGAGAGGGTTCCGCCCGTGCCGGCATGAATTCGGACGCGTTACGCGGCTACCTTATACCCTGCACTTACAACGGCCTTTTCGATATCCCCTCTCGAAAGGTTCTTTTCATCGAATGTTACCTTTACGAGTCCTATCTGGACATCCGATGCCTGAATGCCCTTCAGGCCTTCCAGGGCCTTCTTTATTCTCCCGACGCAATGCATACAACTCATTCCTTCAACCTTAATGATCGCCTCGGTCATACAACCTCCTCCAGTTTCTCACTTCTCCCGCTTTCCCGCAATAAACTCCTCTACCATGTCCCGCGCATCCTCATCGGAGAACTGCTGAATCGGATGCTTCATAAAATACGAAGAAGGAGAAATGAGAACACCGCCGACCTTTCTGTCAAGGCCGATCTTGCAGCATCTCAGCGCATCAACGACGACGCCCGCGCTGTTCGGCGAATCCTCCACGGAAAGTCTCAGTTCTATGTTCATGGGGATATTGCCGAACCCCCTCCCCTCCATCCGCAAAAAACAGACCTTGTTGTCATAAAGCCACGGCACGTAATCGGATGGACCGATGTGGATGTTTTCGTTCAGCAGGGGCTTATGGAGCTGAGACTGGACCGCCTCCGTCTTCGAAATCTTCTTCGATTTCAGTCTCGACTGGTTCAGCATGTTGAGGAAGTCCGTATTGCCTCCGACATTGAGCTGGTAGGTGCTGTCGAGCTTCACGCCCCTGTCTTCAAAGAGACGGGTGAGCATCCGGTGAATGATGGTTGCACCGAGCTGGCTCTTGATGTCGTCCCCGATAACGGGTATCCGCCTTTCCTCGAACCGTCTTGCCCAGTTCTTATCGGAGGCGATAAAGACCGGCACGCAGTTGATAAAACCGATTCCGGCCTTCAAGCAGGCATCGGCATAATAGGCCGTGGCCCTTTCAGCCCCAACCGGCATATAGCATATCAGCATATCGGCTCCTGACCGTTTGAGGACGAGGGCAACGTGAACGGCCTTTTTATCGGAGACGACAAACCTCCTGTCCTCAGGATAATCCTTCATATGGGAAGCGACGCCGTCGAGGACCTCACCCATCTGGACCTTCACGGAATAGTCGGGGATGCGGGGGTTGAATACCTTGGTGCAGTTGGGTTTCGCAAACGCAGCTTCCCTGAGGGGCCTGCCGACCTTCCTTTTATCGATGTCGAAGGCAGCAACGAACTCGATATCGGAAGGCCTGTATCCCCCGAGTTCATAATGCATGAGGCCGAGCGATCTGTCGGGATGCCGATCACCGAGTCTTTTGTAGTGGGCGACTCCCTGGAGGAGAGAACTCGCACAGTTTCCGATACCGGCAATAGCTACACGTATCTTTCCCATTTACCCCTTTCACCATTGAGAAGGATTACCGACTGCGTCCCGCGAAAACGACGACCGGAATTACGATCGTTCGACGATCTCGATCTGCCTCGGCGACACTTCCACTTTCTTGGGGAGTACGATCCGGAGCACCCCATCCCTGAAGGTCGCCGTTATCGTCTCCTGATCGACCGAACCAGGAAGGAGAAACGACCGCGAGAACCTTCCGTAGGCACGTTCAATCCGATGATAGCCCTCCATCGTAGCCCTCCGGGATCTTCGTTCTCCCTCGATGGTGAGCGTGTTGGTCTGAACCTTTATCTCTATATCGGACTGCGCAACCTCCGGGAGTTCCGCTTCGACGACAAACTCGCTCCCTGCTTCATAGATATCTACTGCAGGAGACCACGTACCTCCCCCCGCGTCTTCAGGGGCCGCCGCCCCGCCCATGGCGTCTTCGAAGAGCCTGTTCACCCGCTCCTGAATAGAAAAAAGATCTCTCAGGGTATCCCGCTTATTCATTGCTTAAACCTTTCACGGTACAGAAACGGCTGTGTGTTTGTAACACATTTTATATATCAACCAGAGCCTTCCTGTCAAGGCACAACCCCCATGAAAAGAGCATAAACCGCATACCAAGCGGTCACACCTGGAGGCCCCTCGTTCTCAGAGGCTTCGATAGGGTATACCGGAGATGGGCGTCGATCAGACCGGATAATTCGGCGAGCATGGTCCCAGACGGTCGTATCCTCGCGATCTTCGAGGTCTCCCACTTCCGCAGAGTCGCATAGAGTTCGATCGCGCCCGGCGAAACCTTTATCTGCCCATCCATAGCAGAGGTACAGGCCCCGCAGATGACCGAGCCATGCGCTATATAGAAGTTAACGCCCGACCTGCCGCACCGCGCGCATCCTTCAAGGGCGGGACCGTAACCGGCCATGTCGAGCAGTTTCACCTTGGAGAAGAGCACGAGACAATCGAGGAATCCCTTTGATCGCCGCTTATCAAGGCGAAGGCGGGAATAATCCGTATCAATCGCATCGAGAATCCCCCAGAGGAGACGAAAGATATCTCTGTTCGGCTCGCGCTCCGGCAGAAGGTTCAGCGTGAGCTCGAGTATCTCCGCCATGCTGAAGAAACTCTCAAGGTCATCCCGTACGGACTGGAAGGGCCTGACGATATCCGACTGTGTCAGGCGCGGGAGGCCGGCGTCCTCCCTGCCCCAAAATGAAATCTTTGCATGGGTCAAAGGCTCGAGACTGCTCCCGAACCTGCTCTTCACTTTCCGCGGGCTCTTTGCGAAGGTCTTCAGCAATCCGCAGTCAGATGAAAGGAAGGTAACGATAAGGTCTGCTTCTGAAAAGGGAGTGGTCTTCAGGACTATCGCTTCGGTTCTCTGAAGCATTACATGACGTTACCGAAATCTTCGGGTTTCAGGTTCTTGAGCCAGTCTTCAAGCTCATCGCTGCTCCGTTTTTCGAGGATCCCCTCTTCAACAAAGATAGGGGCCTCAACTCTCAAGGCGACGGCAACGGCATCGCTCGGCCTCGAATCGATCGTCACTTCTTTCTTGCCGTCGACAAGGTGAATGAGGGCGTAATAGGTGTTATCGAATATTTCCGTCACCACGACCCTCGTCACCTTCGCCTTAAGACCGATGACGATATTCTTGATGAGGTCATGGGTAAGCGGCCTCGGCGTCGCAACCTTTCCGAGGGCGAGGGCGATCGAATCAGCCTCGGGCTTCCCGATCCATATGGGAAGGGTGTCGTTGCCGTCGATCTGTCTCAGGAGCAGGATGTACATGCTGCTCCGGGGATCGAAGAGCAGACCCTCCACTTTCATCTGAACAAGCATCTATTCAAACCCCATTTCTTTCAGTTTCCTCAGGTCGCTCCGCCAGTCTTCTTTGACCTTTACCCACAACTCCATAAAAACTTTTCGTCCCAGGAAACGCTCGATATCAGCCCTTGCCGCGGTGCCGATGGATTTGAGTCTCCCCCCGCCTTTTCCTATTATAATACCTTTCTGCCCCTGCCTTTCAACATAAATATTCGCCGACAGCGAGGTCAGTCCGTCTTCCCTTTCGGTCCACTGCACGATCTCGACGGCGACCGCATGGGGCACCTCGTCCTTCGTTAATTCCATGACCTTCTCACGGATTATCTCGGAAACGAGAAAACGCTCGTACTCGTCGGTAATAGCGTCATCAGGATAATATTTGGGCCCCTGAGGTAGTTTCCCGACAACGGTATCAACGAGCATCTTCACATCGTCCGGGTTCAGGGCGGACAAAGGGAAAACCGTTTCAAAAGGATAGAGCCCGCTGAATTCCTCGATGAGCGGGAGGATCTCTGTCTTCTTTATCAGGTCTATCTTGTTTATGATGAGAAACACCGGAGGGGCCGTGCCTGATTCCCTCAGAGAATTAATGATAAACCGGTCACCGGGACCGGCCGCTTGAGGTTCGACCATCAGGAAGATGACGTCCGCGTCCTTCAGCGCCTCCTTCGCCTCCCGGAGCATGAATTCGCCCAATCTGTTCGAGGGCCTGTGTATCCCGGGAGTATCGATGAAGATGATCTGGCTGTCGCGTGACGTCCTTATACCGATAATCTTCTTGCGGGTGGTCTGCGCCCTCGAGGTGACGATCGCGACCTTTTCACCGAGGATGCTGTTCAGGAGGGTTGATTTCCCGACATTGGGTCTGCCGATAATAGCGACATATCCGGAGCGAAAATTTTCCACAGGAGCACCAGTCGGCCGTCATCAGCCCGCTATAGAGTCACTCCCGCTTCGCAAATTCCTGGGGCATATCGATCGTGCCGGGAAACGTCTCGATACTATTTCAGTCTCGAGAGCGCCTCCCGAATCCTCTCGACACCCCTCTTCAGATTCTCCATAGATGTGGCGTAAGAAAGCCTCACGTAGTTATCGTCTCCGAAGGCAGCACCGTGAACAACGGCGACATTCGCTTCCTCAAGGAGATATATCGCAAGGTCGGCAGACGAGGATATGGACCTCCCGTTGACGGATCTTCCATAGACTCCGGAGGTCTTCGGGAATGCATAGAAGGCCCCTGTCGGTCTTATGCAGCTGACGTCCGGTATCGCGTTCAGTTCGGAAACGAGGAACCTCCTCCTTTTGTCAAACTCCTGACGCATCCGACCGACAGAATCCTGGGGGCCGGTGAGGGCCTCGACACCAGCCTTCTGGGCTATAGAATTCGGATTGGACGTAGACTGGCTCTGGATATTCGTCATCGCCTTGATGATCTCTTTCGGGCCCGCCGCATAGCCGATCCTCCATCCCGTCATGGCGTGTGACTTCGAGAGACCGTTTACGACGATTGTCCTCTCTTTCATCTCCTTCGACAGGGATGCGATGCTCACGTGTTCCGCTCCATCATAGAGAAGCTTTTCGTAAATCTCGTCGGAGATCACGTAGAGTCGGTGTCTCAGGGCGACTTCGGCTATCTTCTCGAGGGCCTTTCTGTCATAGGTCAGACCGGTCGGGTTCGACGGCGAGTTCAGGATTAAGGCCCTCGTCCTCTTCGTGATGCGTGATTCGAGCGTATCAGGACTGAGCATGAAGGAATCTCTCTCGTGAGTCTCGGCGATCACCGGTGTTCCGTCGTTCAGGATGACCTGATCCGGATAGGAGACCCAGTAAGGGGAAGGAACGACCACCTCGTCTCCCGGTCCATAGAGCGCCTGAGCCACATTATAGAGACTGTGCTTGGCCCCGCACGATACGATCACCTCTTCCCGGGTGTATTCAAGGCTGTTGTCCTTCCTGAACTTCTCGATGATCGCGTCCTTGAGCGGATCGATGCCGCCGACGGGAGTGTATTTCGTGAAACCGTCCCGCAGGGCCTTTAGCGCCGCCTCCTTGATGTTCTCCGGGGTATCGAAATCGGGTTCACCGACACCAAAGTTGATGACATCCTGACCCGATGCCTTCATCGCCTTTGCCTTGGCATCTATCGTGAGGGTCGGTGAAGGCTTTATATTTCTCGCCCGCTCAGAAAGCATACCCAATTCCTCCTGCCTGGTTTTCCGTTATTGTAGAATATTCGGCCGATTTAATAAAGACGAGCAGAGACAGCCCGCGACAGTGATTCTCGAGACTGTCTATAAGGGAGCTAATCGAACCAATGCGAGAAAAAGTCTCCCTCAAGCGGATTCGCGCAAAGCCGGGAAATGCTTCAAAAACCCTCAATGCATCGGTAAAGCGGCCACAGGATTATCTCACGCAGCTGTCAGGATCCTTAATGCCTTCTGTCTCGAACTGTGCTTCAGTTTCCGCAGCGCCTTTGCCTCTATCTGCCTCACCCTCTCCCTCGTCAGGGAAAGATACTTTCCAACCTCTTCCAGGGTATGATCCCGGTCAACTCCGATACCGAATCTCATCCGTATGACCGCAACCTCCTTCGGACTCAGGGTGTCAAGAACCCGCAGAATCTTCTCGGTGAGATCATTCTTTTCCGCGTCAGTATAAGGAGAGGGAGTGTTCGTGTCACCGATAAAGTCCTCGAGTTCCGTATCTTCCTCACCCACAAGGGTCTGGAGCGGTATGGGATCCTGTATCGCCCTGAACACCTCTTCAACTTTCTTTCCCGTAACGCCGAGACTCTGGGCGATCTCTTCATTGCCTGGATCTCTTCCGAGCTGCTGCGTCAGATCCCGAGATGCCTTCGTAACCTTGTTATAGAATTCCATCATATGGACAGGGACTCTTATCGTCTTTGTCTGATCGATCAAGGCCCTCGTTATCGCCTGCCGGATCCACCATGTCGCGTAGGTGCTGAATTTAAACCCCTTTTCATATTTAAACTTGTCCACCGCCCTCATGAGCCCGATGTTACCTTCCTGAACCAGGTCGAGCAGCGAGAGACCTCTTCCTATATAGTTCTTCGCTATATTGATCACGAGTCTCAGATTGCGGGTCGTCAGTTCGTTTTTTGCCTCGGTGGCAAGAGCCCTCGCCTTTACAATCCTGTCCCACCGGACCCTCAGTTCCTCTATGCCGATGCCGACTTCAGACTCTATCTCTCTGAATTCGGCCTGCACCGCTTTGGCAAGGGCAGCAATCTTCACGGGATTGACGCCTCTCTTCTTCTTCTCCCTCAAAAGACTCCGGAGATCCTTCATCGTTCCGTACCGTGCGATCCTCTTCTCAGCCTCCTCCATCCTGCCTGTCAGTGCATCGAGTCGTTTCAGGGTCCTCTCGACCGCCTCATCGTCCTTCTCTTCAGCCGCAGTTACCGCATCTTCTTCCTCTTCTCTCTCCGCCTCGAGCTCGGCTTCGATCTCCCGATAGAGGGGCATCGTGCTGACCATCTGCCGGATGATCCCCTTCCCTTCTTCAAGCTTCTTTGCAAGCTCTATCTCTTCAGCCCTTGTAAGGACTTTGATGTCACCCATCGAATGGAAATAAGCCTGAACAAGGTCCTCCGACTTTTCATACTCGCCGTCTTCTCCCTCCTCGATCAGCTCCTCCCCAAGAATTGCCGTTTCATCGGTATCGGTGACCTTTACTCCCATATCCTGGAGCAGATCGAGTACCTCCTCTACTTCCTCGGGAGCATAGAATTCTGTCGAGAGCATTTCGTTTATCTCATCAGCCATGAGCGTTCCGCGCTTCCTGCCCATCTCTATGATCTCGTCCACGATGTCGTTCTCTCTCATCATCCACCTCTGTCTTCCGCATATGTGGCGTCCACATACGGATGAATTTGCATTCAGGAGCAGAATACTCCTCTTTCTTTTTACTTTGATTTTATAGCTAAAATATGAAGATTCTTTGAATTTGAAGTATTTTTCATTTTTCACGGGCCGCTGCTCAACATGTTGCAATTTTTGCCGGAACTCATTAATATGTAATCATAATTTCTCATAAGGCGGTTCAAGGTTATGAAAAAATTAGAGGAGATGGGACTTGAAGAGTTGATTGAAGAACTGGTGAAAGGCACCGGCTTGAGGAGGGCAGAGGCTGCAGTATATCTCGGGAAGCTGCAGGACCTGCGCGCTTCGAAACCCCTCATGAAGGCGCTCGGGGATCCGAATATGGCCGTCAGAAACAACGTCGCCTACGCCCTTGGCGAACTCGGCCTCAAAGAGGCGGTACCTCTCCTCATAGAGACACTGAAGGACCCGGAGGAATGGGTGAGAAAGAGTGCTGCAAAGGCCCTCGGAATGCTTCGTTCTGCCGAAGCGGTTGCCCCCCTCAGACGGGCGTTGAAAGACGAATCCGAAATGGTCAGGAAAAGCGCCGTTCGGAGTCTGAGCCAGGTGGGAGGATCAGAAGCAATGGCGGCGATCCTCTCCGTTTCTCCGACGGATTCCGCGGTTGCGAAGATGGCGAGGGAGTCACTGGAAAGGCTCAAGACCTCCAGGTAGTTCTCAGTCTTCCATCATCCTCATTTTGGTTTATCCGCCCTCAATACAGGGTAGTACGCAAGAGGGTCTGAATCGAAGGAAATGAGAGGTCACAGGCAGAACTTTCTCGTTCCTGATTTCATGGATGATACGTCAAGAGCGGACGTTTCTTATGTGCTCCCGGCCTTTTTCACCGAGAATTTCCTTATCAGTCCGATCGTCCAGGCCGTGACAAAGATGAGATAGCAGACGAGCAGGACGAGAAATCCCTTGCCGAGGGTCTCGCTTCGACCGATGTTCAACCTGATCACGAGGTGCATCGTACCGATCAGGAAAGCAAGCGTCACGGAAAAAAAGACCGTTATATCCCGCTTCATGAGCGCCATCGCCTCCGCCTTTCGTTCAGGAGCGAATCAGTAGTCCTTGTTCGGCAAATTGATGAGAGCCTCCGGCAAGCGGGGAAGTGCGAACCCGATGCCGGCATAGAGAACCGCCATTAGCAGAGTGACAGAGGCATTGATCGCGATAAAGGCGTCCCTGGACGACCATCCGTTCGGCCTGCCATAACCGTCAAAATGGGAGGCCACTCTTTCCGGAAGGAGCGGATAGTAGTAGACAATCTCGAGCACCGCGGCGAAGACAAGAAGCCAGAAAAGCATTCTCCAGCCTTTCCTATCCTCACGCTCGCTCATGTTTCCGGTCATCCATCCGAACAAGTCCTTTCTCCCCTGAATTATATAACATCTTGCCTGAATCTGTTCCTCGCACGCTCTTTGTCACAGATTCCGAAGTGAGGAGACTCATCTGAGCCATCTGCCACCAATAGATGAATCCTGACGCATTCAGAGTATGTTGCGGGAAGAGCGGTCCGTAGCGTAAAGTAAGAGAGAGGATCGATGGAATCGGTCAAGGCCGTAAATAAATCCCTAGAAATGACCACATGGGCAGAGGAGAGCGGACTGCTCGACTTCCTTTCGAGGGTCTACGAGGAGGTGGCGCGGTTCGAGAGGACCTTCGGATTCGGGGTCTCGGTCATGCCCTCACCTCCGATCAATGTTGACAGCAGCACGGATCTCCTCCGGAATATCGGCTTTGTGATCGTCAGGCATAACCGCACAGTCGGAAGAGATTATTGCCTCTATTCGCTTTTAAGTGGCAGGGCGCTTTACGGATATATCGGCTTATATTCCGATGGCGCGATAGAGACACTTCGGGAGTTACAACCCCTGACGGATTTCAGGAACGGGACAGCGACGCTCTTCGCCTGGCTCAGAGACCTCGTGAAGACCTCGTGCGAGAAAATCTGACAGCATCCCCGCTTAACCCGGTATCTTCCCCAGGGATCGCCTCTCGGGAACGTAGGCGTGGGATATCTTTTCGTCGTTCCACTCCTTCGAGACGTAGAGATAGCAATAACAGCTCCCGTATTCCTCCACATCAGGCTTGCGGTAAATGCAGGGGCAGATGATATCCTTGTCTTTCTCGTAGTCCCCCGTCGCAAGCCTGCAAGGGCAGGACATGTAGCCGTAGCGTCCCTTATTCACGAGAAGGCCATCGAGGAGGTCAAAGACGGTTTCCCTGTCCTTATTAAAGAGATAGCCTTTCGGCTCCTGCAGCTTGCGTAACATCTCGTAGAGTTTTTCGGCTTCCGTCATAATCCGAGGGCCTTTCTGATCTCTTTTTCCTGAAGCCCTACAATCGTCGTATCGCCGATGATAATCGTGGGGAAGGCCCCGCGCGGGTTTGCCGCCTTTATCTTTTCGAGAATCTCGTCCTGCTCCTCTTTCTTCAGCAAATCCACATCCGTGCATTCGTAGGTGACCGACAGGTCATCGAGGAGTTTCCTGGTCGCCTTACAGACCCTGCAGGTGCTGATCGTATAGAGTGTGACGGTCGGCTGCATTTCTTACCTTATCACAATCGGCCGAGAATATGAAATTTTCACTTCATGAGGAATCTCAGCAGATAAAACCCGGTGATTGTCGCGATGATGACAATGGCGGCAGCCACAGCGATGAGCTTTTTCCCGGATAATTTCCTCTCTGAGGGAATGGCTTTCTCAACCCCTCCTCCTCTTTCCTCCGCGGCCGCCTGTCTCTTCACCGGCTTCCCGGAAGAAACCCGCCCCGTCATCTTTATGTCGAGGAGTTCCGATATCTTGAACTCCTTGTACTCAACTTCCAGACCCTTCGGAGGCAGAACTTCCTTCCCGCATTTCTCGCATGTCCTGCCGCTTCCGATCTCTGCTCCGCACTCGGGACACTTCACCGGAATAGTCCATTCTCCATATCCATTACACTACCTGATTGCCCTGTGGCAGTCAACCGGCCCTCTTCAATGAGCGAAGAGAGGGGGATCACGGCGAATACCTGCCCTTCGGCAAGCGCTCTTTCAGTGCATCGGGAAAAATAAACTTCGCACCGTCCTCGACGTTTCCTTTTTTTACGGTCACCGAAAGTTCCCTCCGGCCCTCTCTTCCCAGGTCGAGTCCCGAAACGATGTAGAGACCGTTCCCCTTATCCGTCACGTGGAGAGCGTCGGTGAGGTTCTCGTTGGTTGCAAGGTGCTTATAGGAAATAATGAGTTCGGCGCCCGCGACATCGGAATCCTGTGCGTCGTGAACCACAATTCCGATTACGTTCTTCCCTATCTTATACTCCTTATCGTCGAGCAGGATCTCGACACTATATGCCCCGTGCCCGGTGATGTCGAAGAGCGTATCCTGAAAATGTTTCGTGAAAAGACTCTTTCCTGTCGGTCCGTGGTTCTCATGTGACTCTGCCTGGACTCTAACCAACAGAGAGAAGAGGAGTGCGACAACGATCATGCCGCACCCTGCAATGCCGTTCATCCTTGTCATGGCGATGACCTCCTCCGCATATTGAATAACTTTTTTATTCTATCATTTTCCCTCATCTTCCCCAAAGGCGACTGCCTGCTCCATTTTCATTTGACACCCTCTCCCCCGATTGGTATAGTGGAATTGCAAATTAATTGTTATGAGGAGGTGATGCAGATGGCATGCAAGCCGGGCTCGAAGAGATCGCCCTGCGGTACCACGAAGAAGACGACTCCCAAAAGGAAGAAATAGGGAGCGGTCAGGAAGCGTATCTGAACAATACTTGTGACGTGCGGAATCATCCGATCTTGTATTCTGTCCTCACGGAAAGTAAAGGGGTAAAAATGTCTATGACGACAGGGAATCTTGCCGTTTCTTTCGCCGTGTCAGTGCTGATATCCGCGGCACTTCTCACCTTCCCTTATTCCTCTGCAGCGGAGCATCCGAAAGAACATCCTACGGGGAAGCAATCATCGGGCGCTGTTCAGAAGCCTCTGACGAAGAAGGAGATGAAAGAGGCTATCGAGTCTTACATTGAGAAAGAATCGAAGAAATACGGGGGGTTTTACGAAATCTACGATGACCTGCAGGCGAAGAAACTCGCTCTTAAACTGAAGAAGGTCCACGACGACCGCCTCGCCCATGTCGGAAATGATGTTTACTTCTTCTGTGTTGATCTCACCGACAGGGACGGCAAGGTCTACGATCTCGATTTCTTCATGAAGAGAGGCGCAGATGGTAACCTCGCTGTCACGGAAGTGACGATTCACAAACAGGAAGGCAAGGAGAGATATACCTGGTACGAGGAAAACGGCATCTGGAAAAAATCGTGGCTTGTCCAGAAAAGCTCTATCGGACAGGAAAAGCCGCCCGCGGGAAAACCGACCGTCGGAGATCATCCCAGTCCGATGCCGCCCCGCTGAGGAGGATGTCCGGGAAAGATTCAGAGAGGATCGAAGGGGGTCAGAAGGATGGGCAGTAATTTCATCGTTTCCGGCCCTCTCGGTCTCGTTACCCCGATCGGTTCGAGCTCGTTTCTGTTCCTAGCCCAGTGATAGGTCCCGAACAGCCTGTCCCATAAACTGAAGACCGTCGCATAATTACTCACCGAACACCTGCTTCCGAAGACATGGTGGCAGCGATGCATTCTCGGCGTGACGATCGCTTTTTCGAGTCTGTCCTGCGTGCCTAAAGGGATGGCGAGATTGCCGTGGTGAAACTGTGACGCCGCGGTGAGAAGCGTTTCGAAGGTGACGAACCCCCAGAGCGACGGGCCCCAGAGGAGTATGAGCATCCCTTTGATGGTGTTCGTGATAAGGAGCTCACCGATATGGAACCGAGAGGCGGTCGTCACATCTATCTCCATATCGGAATGGTGCGCCTTATGAAACCTCCAGAGGAAGCCGACCCTGTGATTTGCGCGGTGCATCCAGTAATCCCAGACGTCAAAGACCGCGACGGTTATGAGAACCTCGCTCCAGCCGGCGAGCCCGAGCATGTAAGTCAAGCCGAGGGCATGTGCGCGGCCGTATCGGACCGCCGTATAGAGAAAGGGAAAAAGCAGCAGATAAAGAATGATTGCGTTGAGAAGGCCCATGCCGAAGTGAAAGAACGTGCGGAAGGCCTTCTTCTGGCCGGACCGTACAAAAGGATGACCGGCCTCAAAATAAAGCATCGAGGCGAAGACTGAAACGTACGCGACCGATCTTGCGAGAAAGGGATTCACCGTTTCTATTATAGTCTATTCATCATTACCCGGCAGAACTCAGCGTCGGGAGGATATTCAGAAAAAGAGGTCTCCCGTGCGAAGATCGGATGAACAGGACTTTCCTGTGTTATATTTGATTATGCCTGCCAATCTTCCGCCGGAGTATTTCGAGGCCGATAAGAGGTTCAAACAGTCGCTCTGCCCCAGAGAGAAAACTGCCGCCCTTGAGGAACTCATCTCGACCGTCCCGAAACACAAGGGTACGGACAAGCTACGGGCTGAACTGCGGAGGAGGCTCTCGCAGCTGCGCGAGGAGGCGACGAGGAAAAAGAAATCAGGGAAAGGAGATCTCTATGCCGTCGAAAAGCAGGGCGCCGCAGAGGTCGTCCTCGTCGGGTTCGCCAATTCCGGGAAGTCTTCGGTCCTTAAGGTTCTGACGAATGCCAGTCCTGTCATCGCCGATTATCCGATGTCGACCGTGGCACCGCTTTCGGGCATGATGCCTTTTGAGGATATCCAGTTTCAATTCGTTGGCCTTCCACCCGTCGGGAATGAGTCGACCGACTGCTGGGTTTCCGCTATCGTGAGGAACGCAGACCTCATCCTGCTCGTCATCGATCTCTCAGAAGATCCGGGCATACAGGGCGAACTCCTCATCGAGTTGTTGGCGGAATGGAAGATCGTACTCATAAGAAAAAATGAGAAGAAGAGAGGCGGAGAGCGCCTTGAGCAGAAGCAGGTCATTCTTGCGGCGAACAAGTGCGACCTGCCGGATTCAGGGGAGAGACTGAAGCTGTTGAAAGAAAGATACGGGGCCATCCTTCCCGTCATAGGCATCTCGACGATGCGAAAAGAGGGTATCGAAGAATTGAGGAGGGCCGTTTTTGAGAATTCCCGTATCATCAGGGTCTACTCGAAGGAACCCGGCAAGGAACCTGACCGGGACCGGCCCTTTGTCCTCCCCCTCGGCTCCTCTGTCGTCGACCTTGCGGAGCTGATCCACAGGGACTTTCGGGAGAATCTCAATTACTCCTGTGTTTGGGGATCGACAAGGTTCGACGGACAGAGGGTTCAGAAGGATTATATCCTCCATGACCGTGATGTCGTGGAATATCATCTGAAATGAGGCCTCATGGTAAGGAACCTGAAAGAAGACCTGCGGAAGCTCGCAGACCCCGAGAGGGCTCGAATACTTTCGCGTTTTTTCAAAACGGGAAAGGGCGAGTACGGCGAGGGTGACGTATTCCTCGGGATAACGGTTCCTCAACAGCGGCGGCTTGCGAAGATGTACCCTGACCTCTCCCTAGAGGACATCGGGAAACTGCTTTGGAGCAAAGCGCACGAGGAGAGACTTGTTTCACTCTTCATTCTCATAACACAATACAGAAGATCTGATCGCGTGGGGAAAGAGGAGATCCTCAATTTCTATCTCAGAAATACGAAAAGGATAAACAACTGGGACCTCGTCGACGCATCCGCAGGTCCCATACTCGGTGACTACCTGACCGACAGGGACCGGTCGGTCTTAGTGAAACTAGCCCGCTCGACCGACCTGTGGGAGAGGAGGATAGCTATCATGGCGACATTCGCATTCATAAAAGATAATGACTTCGGTGATACCCTGCGCATTGCCGAACTGCTCCTCAGGGACGGACATGACCTCATCCATAAAGCGGTCGGCTGGATGCTGCGTGAAGTCGGCAAAAGGGACCGGGAAAAGGAAAAAGAGTTCCTCGAAAGACACTGTCATGAGATGCCGAGGACCATGCTGAGATATGCGATCGAGAGGTTTGGAGAGAAGGAAAGAAAGGATTATCTGAACAAATACCGCGGAGGAAAATCCGTCACAAAGGTCCGCGCCACATGATAGATCCCATCGTGTAGACAAATCAGCCGACTCGCGTAGACCGGATGTCCCAACCGTCGTCATCGACGTGATTCCTCATGCTAACCCGGTGACGGAATGATATAATGTCTAGAGAAAGGCCCCGGGACCGAGGGGAGAAGAAGAACCAAAGAGGCGAAAACCATGAAACTCTTATTGGCAACGGATGGTTCGGAGTCAGCGGAAGGCGCAGCACAATTTCTGACACGCCTTCAATTTTCTCCTGATGACGAGATCATCGTCCTCCATGTCATCTCGGAAATACCCTATGACGATGATTATCGCCTGAAGATCATGCAGGCGATGAAGCGTGTGGCGCCGAAGATCCTCAAGGCGTCGGTGAATGTCCTCAAGAAGGTCCGGGCAAAGGTCGGCATCATCGAAGAGGAAGGAGTTCCCGACGCGACCATCATGAAAATCGCGGAAGATTCCCAGGCGGACATCATCGTCATGGGGGCAAGGGGGCTCAAGGGGATCAAGTCCGTCTTCCTCGGAAGTGTCACGAGGTCGGTTGCCATCAATTCGCCGAGACCCGTCCTCATAACGAAACCTTTCCGAAAAAGGGACCGGGGACCGATAAAGATCCTCTTCCCGACAGACAATTCTGAGTCCTCCCAGGCAACGGCGAAGCTCCTCGCTTCCCTCCCCTTCCCCGACAATACGGAATTAACGGTGATGCACGTTGAGCCTCCGGCGCTTTCCGATATACCCGAGCGGTTTGCTATCGAGGTCAACGATGCGTTGAAGGAAGACATCGCTCGGACACTAAAAAAGAAGAGTGAAGAATCAGAGAGGATTGTCGAACAGGCCCGCACCCTCCTGGGAAGAAAATTTCCGAGGCTGACAGTGATAACGGTTCAAGGAGACCCCTCCATGGAGATACTTCGTGAGGCGGAGAACATGAAGGGAGACCTGATCGCGGTGGGTTCACGGGGGCTAAGGGGACTCAAGGGAGTGCTCGGGAGCGTATCGAGGCGGGTGCTCGGCCATTCGCTCTGCTCTGTCCTGGTCGGGAAAATCCGCGAAGGCTGATGCACGTGGAGACAAAAGGCGTGGAAGAACCATATAAGGCGAAAGAAGAGCTTGTCCGGGAACTGGCGGAGATGCGGACGAGACTCGAAAAGCTCGAAGAATGCAGGGGCGAATTCAGAAGCGTGCAGGAGAGATATGAGAAACTTCTCGAGGCCGCCCCCGACGCGATGATCTTCGTCGACGGCAACTTCGAGATCGTCCTCGTGAATGCGCAGATGGAAAAACTCTTCGGCTACACCCAGGAGGAGCTGACCGGAAGAGATATCCATACGCTCATTCCCGAAAGATTCCGCAGCCGCCACAAAAAGCTCATCGCCGATTATTTCTCGAACCCGAGAGTTCGCATGATGGGTTCGAACCTCAAGATATACGCCCTGAGAAAAGACGGCACCGAATTCCAGGCCGACATCAGTCTGAGCCCCTTGCGGACAGACGAGGGACTGCTCGTCACGGGTGCGATACGGGACATTACGGAACGGACTAAAGTGCAGGAGAAAATCGAGCGGAATTACCACATCCAGAGGGTGATAAGCACCGTGCTGAAGATCTCCCTCGAACCGATTTCGCTTGATGAGCAGATGAACCGTGCCCTCGATCTCATCCTCTCGGTACCGCACCTCGCGCTCCGGTCAAAGGGTTCGATCTTCCTTGTGGAGGACAGCTCAAGGGAACTGGTTCTGAAAGCGGAAAGAGGGATGACGGAACAGGAACAGACCGTCTGCAGGAAGGTGCCCTTCGACAAATGCCTCTGCGGACGGTCCGCATCGACCTGCGAGGTTCTCTTCGCAGACTGCGTCGACGATCGCCACGAGATCCGGTTTGAGGGAATGTTCCCTCACGGTCACTATTGTGTGCCGATCGCTTCCGGCGGAAGAGCACTCGGTCTCATCAGTGTGTATGTTAACGAAGGGCATGAGAGGGCCGTTGACGAGGAGGAATTTCTTACCGCGGTAGCGAACACGCTTGCCGGCGTAATCGAGCGCCGTCTCGCCGAGTCTGAAAAACTCCGCCTCAGGGAAGAACTCGCCCAGAACGAAAAACTGGCTGCCTTGGGACGGATATCCGCGAACGTCGCCCATGAGATAAGGAATCCGCTCACATCCGTTGGGGGGTTTGCGCGGAGGCTCCAGAAAAGGATCTCCGAGGGTACGAAGGAGCGGGAATATGCAGATTCCATCGTCTCTGAAGTGGACAGCCTCGAGCGTATCCTGAAAGACGTCCTCACCTATGCCCGGGTAGCGGTTCCCCGGATGGAGGGACACCGAATTGAAGAGGTCATCGGCGACGTCTTGATGATCTATGGAGAGATCTTCCGCGAACGTGCCATAAACATCCAAAAATCATTTGGCAACGTACCTGAAGCGAGGATCGATAAAGACCAGGTAAAGGAGGCGATCATAAACCTCGTCTCGAATGCCCTTGACTCGATGCAGGACGGCGGAACTCTGACGATCACGACATCACTCGCATCGGTCAAGGAAGTTCCCCACGTGGTCGTCGGGATAGGAGATTCCGGCGGCGGCATTCCCGATGAAACTTTGGACAGGATATTTGAGCCCTTCTTCACGACGAAGATCGCCAAGAAGGGGGTCGGGTTGGGCCTGCCGATCACGAAGAAGATTATGGAGGACCACGGGGGCTTTGTTACCGTCGAGAGTACGGTCGGCAAGGGCTCGCTATTCTCTCTCTATTTCCCCCTTGGCATGAAATCGGGGAATACCTCGCACCATAGCCCTCGAGAAATTTCGATGAAGGGTTAACCGGAGAAGGCAGCTCATTTCCCCGCCTTGAGGCTATGGCTCACAGGGAGATCTTGCTGCTCATCTTGCGCGACTTCTGCTTCAGATACCCTTAGCCGCTCCTTTGAATATCCTTTTCGACCTGCTCCCGAGCGAGGTGAGGACTTCGTACGAGATCGTCCCCGCCTCCGCGGCAACCTCGTGAGCGGTGATCTCCGCGCCGCCCTGACTTCCGAGGAGTATAACTTCGTCATCCTCTTTCACGCCTTCAACTTCCGTGACATCAGCCATCGTCAGGTCCATGCAAACCCTTCCGACCACAGGGGCCCTCTTCCCCCTGATGAGCACATCAGCGTTATTGGACAGGGCCCTGCCGTAACCATCCGCATACCCGATAGGCAAGACCGCAATGAGGCTCTCCCTTTCCGTAACGAATGTTCCCCCGTAACTCACCGGCGTTCCCCTGCGGAATCTCCTGATGGTGAGGATTCTCGTCCTTACCCGCATCACCGGTTTGAGATTCGCGGTCCGGTGAACCCCCGCCCCGCACGGCGAATAGCCATAGAGCATAAGCCCCGGCCTCACGGCATCGAGGCCTGCATCGGAGGAGGAGAGCACTGCGGCACTATTCGCGATGTGGCAGAGGACCTTCT
>Ga0187779_10001034_pt1 | contig 17732 bp, 12 predicted proteins | sample 1015_Q2_SP10_10__FD_132435 | JGI IMG/M metagenome (GOLD analysis project Ga0187779, IMG submission 132435) | Tropical peat soil microbial communities from peatlands in Department of Meta, Colombia - 1015_Q2_SP10_10_MG | ecosystem: Environmental > Terrestrial > Soil > Wetlands > Peat | place... | reverse complement strand
TGACCGCGTGATGCTCGGTCGGGCTGGTGACGACGTGCACCACGGCGTCGCCCGCGCGCGCTCGACGGCCGCCCGGGCCGTGCGCCCCACGGCATGCGCGGAGGAGGGATTGCCGAAGGCATCCTCGCCCAGGAAGGGGAGCATGGCTTCGCGCACCTCCGGGCGGACGGGGGTGGTGGCGGCGTGGTCGAGGTATATCCGAGCGGGCATGAGGCAAAAGCTAAAGTGAGACGTGAGAGGTGAAAAGTGAGAGGTTCAAGTGAGAGGTGAGAGGTCCAAAGGCGTGAGAAGGGGTATCGGGGCGTGGGAAGGATGTCGCGGCGCGACTCCGGGGCTGCACATTGCCCTGGTGGCCGGGGACCTGGCGGACCTGATCGTGTGGCGCGAGGCGGCGGTGCTGGCTCATGACACCATCGCCGCTGCGCGACGCATGCACGGCGTCGGCTCGGTCGGCGCCGCCGATCAGCTCGCGAGGGCGGCGGAGTCGATTCCCGCGAACATCGCGGAAGCCTACGGACGCGGCTTCGGCAGGGACGGCACTCGGTTCCTCCGGGTCGCCCGCGGCTCCGCGACCGAACTCGAAAGCCATCTCTGGCTGGCGGAGCGGACCGGCCGCGTCCCTGGCGCGTTGGCCGCGCAGCTGCTGGGGAGGACGCAGCGCGTGCGCGCGCTGTTGCGGGGGCTGATGAAGGCCACGGCCGCGCGCGCACCGCGTGGCTAGTCCCCTCTCACGGCCTTTGCCTCTCACGTCTCACTGGAACGTCTCACCTCTCACCCCTCACCTCTCACATCGACTGCACTGTCATCTCCACCACATCCCCCACCTCCACCGTCTCGTGGGTGAAGAATGGCTCGCCGTACCGCGCCCGGATCAGCGAGCCGTAGTGGGCGCACTGGGTCTCGATCAGCGCGTACAGCGGCTGGCCGGTGGGGAAGATCTCGCCGGCCGAGGCGGCGCCGTCGAACTGCGACTTGAAGCAGTGGATGGCGCGCATCTTGGCCGCGAAGCTGCTCGAGATGTCCACGACGAACGTGGGCTTCACCGGGTCCTCGCGGTAGGCGAGGGCGTAGAGGATCTTGTGCGGCCGCCACGCCCGCCCCGGCGCGTCGTAGCGCGCGAGGCCGGCGAGGTAGCACGCGTCGCGCCCGAGCTCCGAGGCGACCCGGTGGTCCGGGTGCCGGCCGACCGGGAAGGGGAGGATGACGGTGCGCGGGCGGAAGCGGCGGATCCAGGCCACCACCTCCTGGCGCGCGTCGTCGCTGTTGTGGAGGTGGGCGTCGCGGAGCCCGGCGTTCTCGCGGACGTGCACGCCGAGGGCGCGGGCGGCGCGCGCGGCCTCCCGGAGGCGGGTCGCCGCCGAGCCGCTGGTGCCGGTCTCGCCGGCCACGAGGTCGAGGATCCCGGCACGGTGGCCCTGCCGCACCGCCCTGGCCAGGGTGCCGCCGCAGGTTAACTCGGCATCATCGGGATGCGCGGCGATCGCGAGGAGGTCGAGCTTCATTGCGGGGCCCCGGTGAGGAGTGAGGGGTGAGCCGTGAGACGTTAACGTGAGAGGTGAGAGGGCGAAAGGCGTGAGAGGGGGTGAGAAGCAGAAGCGTGAGAGGGTAACCTCTCACGCTTCTCGCCGTCTCACGTCTCACTTGAACCTCTCACGCCTCACTCCTCACCCCTTACGCTTCACGCGCCATCGCTCACCCTTCATTCGTACCGGAGCGCTTCGACAGGATCCATCCGCGCCGCCCGCTGCGCCGGCACGATGCCGAACACGATGCCGGTGAAGACCGACGCGCCGAGCGCGGCCACGATCGCCAGCGGCGGCACCTTGGCCGGGATGGGGGTGAGGTGCGACACGGCGTAGGTGAGGGCACCGCCCATCAGCATGCCGACGGCACCGCCGATGAGCGTGAGCGTGGCCGCCTCCACGAGGAACTGCCACAGGATCTCGCCCTGGGTCGCGCCGAGCGCCTTGCGGACGCCGATCTCCCGGGTGCGCTCCGTGACGCTGATCATCATCACCGCCACGACCCCGACGCCGCCGACCATGAGGCCGACGCCCGACAGCGCGATCATCACGATGAAGAACACGCCGGTGAGCTTGCCCCACACGTCCAGGATCTTGTCCTGCGTCACGAGCGAGAACGTGTTGTCCTGGCCGGGCCGCAGGCCGCGCGAGCGCCGCAGCGCGGCCGTGACGTCGTCCATCGCCTCGTCCACGGTGGCGTCGTCGGTCGGCAGCACGGCCATGCTCGCCCAGCCCCAGCGCACGCCCATCTCGCGGTGGAACGTCACCCACGGCATGATGAGGATGTAGTCGTTGCCCCCCCCGAACAGGTTCGGCGGCGGCTCGTACACCCCGATGACCTTGTACTCCTGGCCGCGGATCTTGACCGTCTTGCCCACCGGGTCGAGCTGGCTGAACATCCGCACCGCGAGCTTGCTGTTGATCACCGCCACGCGGTCGCCGGCCGCCTCCTCGATGTTCGTGTAGGAGCGGCCCTCGACGACGTCGCCGCCGGCCACCTGCGGCCAGCCGGCGCCGCGGCCGCCGACGAACACCTGGTCCTCCGTCTGGGCGCCGACCTGCACCGTCGAGTTCTGGGCGTCCTCGGACATGATGACGCCCTGGATCGAGGGCACGTGGGCCACCAGCCGCGACTCCTCCTCGCTGATGGGCGGGTTGTGGCGCCACGGCGCGTTGCGGTCGTCGCCGATCTGGATGCCGCCGGACCAGTAGCGCACGATGAAGAACGTCTTGGGGCCGACCGACTCGATCGCCTGCTCGAAGCTCGAATTGATGCCCTTCACGGCGGCGGACATCCCCATCACCACCATCACGCCGATCGCCACGCCGACGATCGTCAGGGCCGCGCGCGTCTTGCTGGTCCGCAGCGAGTCGAGCGCGATGCCGATGCCCTCGGCCAGGGTGGTGAGGACGGAGGTGCTCCGCGACGCGGTCATTCGAACCTCAGGGCGACCACGGGATCGAGCTTGGCGGCGCGGCTCGCGGGGTAGACGCCCGAGACGATGCCCACCAGCACCCCCAGCACCACGCCCACCGCGATCCAGCCCGGCGCCACGCCCATCGGCAGCGGCGAGACCGCCTGGACCAGCCGGGCGAGCAGCAGCCCCGCCACGATGCCCAGCACCGCGCCGGTGGTGGACAGGGTCGCCGCCTCGACCAGGAACTGCGCCATGATGTCCCGGCGCCGCGCCCCGAGGGACTTGCGGATCCCGATCTCGCGGGTGCGCTCGGCCACCGCCATCAGCATGATGTTCATCAGCACGATGCCGCCCACGATCAGCGAGATGCCGACCAGCATCGGCAGGGCCGTGTACAGCACGTTCGAGATCTTGGCCCAGAAGCTCAGCACGTCCTCCTGGGTGTCGAGGTGGAAGTCATCGTCGTCCTCGGGTCGCAGGTGGTGCCGGCTGCGCATCAGGCCCTCGACCCGGTCCATCGCGTCCTGCATCCCCGCGGGGCTCGACGCCTTGACGATGATGCCGTCCACCACCTTGTGGGGGTTGACGACCTTCTTCATCTCCGACGTGTAGGGCGCGATCGCGAACCGGTCGAGCGAGATCCCGAACACGTTGCCCTGCTTCTCGATGACCCCGACGACCGTGTAGGGGAAGCCGGCGATGCGGATGCTCCGGCCGACCGGGTCCTCGCCGGTGAAGAAGCTGTCGGCGACGTCCTTCCCGATCACCACCACGTTGGCCGCGTGGCTGATCTCCTGGGGCGTGAACAGCCGCCCCTCGGCGATCCGGTAGTCGCGGATCCGGAACAGGTCCTCCGAGACCCCGGAGACCTGGATGTAGGACGAGTGCTTGGTGCCGACGACGCCCTCCGCCTGGTTGCCGCTCTCGATGGCCACCAGGTACTCGGACGGCAGGGCGGCGCGGATGGCGTGGAAGTCGTCCTCGTAGATCTCCGGCCGGCGCCACCACGCGCGCCGCTGCGCCTGGGAGACGGGCCCCGCGTGGAAGCCGGGCCGCCGGCTGACGGTGAAGGTGTTGATCCCGAAGATCTTGGCGGCGAAGTCCTCCTGCACGTACTTGTCCATCCCCTTCACGATGGACACCACGGCGATGAGGAACATCACGCCGATGAAGGCGCCGACCAGCGAGAAGAAGCTCTTCAGCTTCTGCGCGCGGATCATGCCCAGCGCGAGGACCACCGCCTCGTAGATCGGCATCGGGCGCTAGGCGGCCTTGAGCCGGTCGCTGGATACCATGCCGTCGTGCAGCGTCACCACCCGCGCCGCGTGCCGCGCGATGTCGGCCTCGTGGGTCACCATCACGATGGTCTGGCCGCGGGTGCGGTGCAGCTCCTCGAGGATCTTCATGATCTCCTCGCTGGTGGTCGAGTCGAGGTTGCCCGTCGGCTCGTCCGCGAGGATGATGCTCGGCTCGGTGACCAGGGCGCGCGCGATCGCCACCCGCTGGCGCTGGCCGCCCGACAGCTCGGCCGGCTTGTGCTCCATCCGGTCGCCCAGGCCCACCGAGCCGAGCGCCTGCTCGGCCCGCTGGCGCCGCTCCCGCGCCGGCAGGCCGGCGTACACCAGGGGCAGCTCCACGTTGTGCAGCGCCGAGGCGCGCGGCAGCAGGTTGAACGTCTGGAACACGAACCCGATCTGGCGGTTGCGGACCCGCGCCAGCTCGTCGTCGCTCATCCGCGACACCTCAGTGCCCGCCAGCCAGTACTGGCCGGAGGTCGGCGTGTCGAGGCAGCCGATCAGGTTCATCAGCGTGGACTTGCCGGAGCCCGACGGCCCCATGATCGCCACGTACTCGTTCGGCTGGATCTCGAGGTCCACGCCCCGCAGGGCGCGCACCGTCTCGCCGCCCATCGGGTAGTCGCGCGTCAGTGCGACGGTCCGGATGACGGGCTCGCTCACGGCCGCGCCGCCCCGCCGGACCGGCCGGCGGCCTGCCCCTTCACCCGGGCGCCGTCCCGCAGGTCCTTGATGGCCTGGTAGGTGCCGGCGACGATCGTCTCGCCGTCCTTGAGCCCGCTCAGCAGCTCGAAGTACTCCTCGCCCGCGACCCCCACGCGCACCGGCGTGAAGTGCGCGATGTGGGTGACCGAGTCCACCACGAACACGCCCTCGACCTCCTTGTTGCGGTGCGCCTGGGAGGTGTCGGTCACCGTCTGGTAGCGGGGCGCGTTCTGCGCCACTGCCGTCCCGCTGGCCGGCCTGGGCTTGGTGGTGTCGGTCGGCGTCGGCTGCCGCACCGTCAGCGCGATGATCGGCACCGACAGCGCCTGCTTGCGCGTGTCGGTGATGATCCGCGCCGTGGCCGAGAGGTCGGGCCGGAGGTTCCGGGGCGGGCGGTCCAGCGTCACCCGCACCTCGAAGTCCACGGCCTGCTGGGCCGTGACCAGCCCGCTGGTCGAGGTGCTCGCGCCCGTGACCGAGGAGTTCGCGATCTTGGTCACGTGCCCCGTGAACGACGTGTCGGGGAACGCGTCGATCGAGACTTCGGCCGAGTCGCCGAGCTTGATCCGCACCACGTCCGTCTCGTCCACGTTCACCCGGGCCTCGATCACCGACATGTCGGAGACCGTCATCAGCAGGCCGGTCTCGCGGGAGAAGGTGCCGGGCACCGCGACCTCGCCCTGCTTGACGGCCAGGCGCGTCACCTGGCCGGAGAGCGGCGAGATGATGGTGGTCTTGCTGAGCTGGTCCCGGTAGTTGCGCAGGTTCGCGACCGCCTGGTCCACCGACCGCTGCGCCGCGTCGAGGTTCGCCGCCGCCACCTCCTGCGCGGTCTGCAGCTGCTCCACCGACTCCTGGGAGATGAGCTGCGCGTTGCTCGCCCGCACGTCGCGCGCCCGGCTGTAGGCGCGCTGCGCCTGGTCGAGGTTGGCCTGCGCCTGGGTGACGTTGGCCCGCGCCGACGCGACCCCGGCCTGCGCCTGCTCGACCGCCGCGGCGTAGGTCGCGGTGTCGAGCTTCACCAGGACCTGCCCGCGCTGCACGAAGTTGCCTTCCTGCAGCGGCAGGTAGACGATGCGGCCCATGATGTCGGAGAGGATGTCCACCGACTGCTCGGGCTCGATCTTGCCGCTCGCCGTGACGATCGAGACCAGGTCGCGGCGGGCGACCTTCTCGAGCTTCACCTCCACCGCGGGCTGGCGCCGCTTGGACACGCCGAGGGACACGAAGCCCGCCAGCACGATGACGCCGGCGGCGATGAGAAGAACCTTCCCGCGCTTGCTCATGGATGCCTGTCCGATCCCCTAGCGAAGAGGCTGCCCGACCGCCTGCTCGAGCGCGGCGATCGCCTTGTGATAGTCGTACACGGCGTTGATGTAGGTGACGCCCGCCTGCTCCGCGGCCACCTGCGCGTCGTTCAGCTCGATGATCGAGCCCGAGCCCACCCGGTAGCGCTCGGTCGCCAGCGACAGCGCGTCCTCCGCCGCCGTCCGGTTGTTGGCCTGCACCGCGATGGTGCGGTAGGCCGTCATCAGCGCCAGGTAGGCGCCGACGACGCTGGAGCGCACCTGCAGCTCCTGCGCCCGCACCGTCTGGCGTGCCTGCTCGTCCGCCAGGTTGGCCTGCCCGATCTGGACGTTGCGGCTGAAGCCGTCGTAGATCGGCAGCGTCAGCTGCAGCGAGACCTGCCACGGGCTGCTCTGCGAGTAGCTGGTGTCCGGGATCGCCCGCGCGGCACCGCCCAGCGACGAGGTGTAGGCGCCCAGCCGCGTCCACTGCTTGCCGGTGCTCGCGCTCGCCGCCAGGCTGGGCAGGTACTGCGAGTAGGCCCCGCGCACGCTCCAGCGCGTCGCCCGCTGGCGCGCCTGGTTGGCGAGCAGGATCGGATTCGCCCGCAGCGCGAGCGCGACCAGCGAATCCGGGTCGAACGACGGCTCGACCACCGGGAAGGAGTCGGTCGGCTCCACCCGCGGCGGCACCGGTGCGGGCACGCCCATGTCCTGGAACAGCGTCAGCACCTGCACGTCCACGTTCTGGCGCGCCTGCAGGAGCGCGACGTCGGCGTTGCCCTTGGTGACCTGCGCCTGCCGCACGTCGATCATGGTGTTCTGGCCGACGTTGTAGCGGGCCTGGGCGAGGTTCAGCAGCTCCTGCGCCCGGGTCACCACGTGCTCGGCGAGGTCGGCCTGCGCCCGCGCCTCGAGCAGGGTGATGTAGTCCCGGCGCACGTTGGTCTGCAGCACGTTGTAGGCGCTCGCGGCATCCTGGTCGGCAGCCCGCAGCTGGGCGGCCGCGTAGCCGCGGTTCGAGAAGCTCGTGCCCGACAGCTGGTAGTTCAGGCCGACGCCGGCGCTGGTCTGGTTGATGGTGGGCGTCGAGCCGACCTGCAGCCCCTGGATGTTCTGCCCCGCGGCGGCCGCGCGGTACGAGTAGCCGCCCTGCACGCCGAGCGTCGGCGTGAACAGGCTGGCGGTGGCGTTGGTCAGCGCCCACGCCGCCGGCGAGTGCTCGGCCAGCGCCTTCAGGTAGTCCGGGTTGTTCTGCCGGGCGACGTCCAGAGCATCCGCCAGCGACAGCTTCCGCACCGGCGGCGCCTGGGCGTACCCGATCGCCGCCACCATCGTCAGAACCACCAGCCATCCCACGATCAGTCGAACCCGCATGTTCGCCCCTGGATTAGTCTTATCGCTGCGTGCCATACGTCACGGCGGCGCCGTGAGTTTCACCGTCCCTCCGCGGCGGCCGCACAGGCTACGGGGCAACCTAGACCGATGTTGACCGTGGTCAAGTATCGAACCACGGCATCCCGGGCCGATTTGTCGTATTGCAGGTCTACCGGGGTGGCAGGCTCAGGCGGGTCGCGGCGATGGACCTGGCGGGGTTGGCGACCTTGAGGAGGCTGCCCGCAGGCGAGAACCAGAATTCGCGCGTCGGGCCGCCGGCGAGCGTCAGCACGAAGTGCCGGGCGATCGTCGGGTGCCCGCCGACGATCACCGTGTCGTCGCCGGCGCCGCGCACCTCGCCGGCGATCACGCTCGTCTCGCGGGGCCGCAGCAGGCTCACCGCCCGCGGGGCGTCGCCGTCGGGTCGCGGCACGAAGTAGAACTGGTCGAACCCGTCGTCGTCGAGCACCACGGCGCCCGCCGGCACCGGGAACTCGCGGACGACTTCGCCCGCGGCGGTCACGACCCGGACCGCGAACCGGCCGCGGCCGGCCTGGCTGCTGAGGCGCTCGGCGAGCCGGCCGCCCACCGACACGTCCACCTGGTAGGAGACCGGGACGTGGTCGTTGGTCAGCTCGAGCGCCGCCCGCACCTCGCGGCCCTGGTAGTGGTCGGTCGCCACGGCGAGCACGCCGGGCCGGCCCTGCCGCCCCGGCGTCGCGCGGATCGCGAACTCCTCGCGGCCGATCTCGACGCCCTCGCGGGTGATCAGGAAGATCCCCTGGTCCAGGACCTCCTGCGCCCTGGCGCGCGCCGGTGCGAGCGCGGCGGCGAGCGCCGCTGAGGCCGCCAGGGCGAGGCGCGCCCTCACGGTGCCACCTCGGCCGCCGGCGCCCGGCCGAGCACGCGCTCGGTGATGCGGCCCCTGATGAACTCGTAGATCGCCCGGCCCCGCTCGGCGCTGGCGCGCGTGGGCGCGCCGACGCTGCCCTGGGAGGCCGCGGGCAGGTAGATCATGGTTCCCCGGCGGTAGCGCCGGCGCTCCGTCTCCGGCAAGATTGTGTCGCGGGCGAGGTCCATCCGCACCAGCTGCGGGGCGAGGTAGAGCATGAGCGAGGTGTCGATCTCTCCACCGTGGATCGGCCCTTCGGCGGTCTCGGCCACGGCCGCCAGGTCGATGGCGAAGACGTCCACGACGCGGACGCGCGCGCGGTCCGTCACCACGGTCGAGAGCGCCTCCTGGTGGGGCGCGTGGCCGTGCGCGGTCAGCACCAGGAATTCCTCGACGCCGGTGCGCTCCCAGTCCTGCAGCAGGTCGTTGAGCCAGCGGCGCAGCGTCTTGCGCCGCACCGAGGCGCTGCCGGCGACCATCTCGCGCGCGACGGCGTTCACGCCGTACCCGATCGTCGGGGCGCGCACGATCCGGAACTCCGCCGACAGGTCGTCGGCGAGCCGCTCGACGATCACCGTGTCGCTGCCGAACGGCAGGTGCGGACCGTGCGGCTCGCAGGTGCCCGCCGGCACGATGAGCCGCGGGTTCGCCGCGATGGCCAGCGCCACCTCGTCGGGCGTCATCTCCTTGAGGCGGAGCGGGGTGCTCATCTGAAGCGGCCGCGCGCGGTGTGGCTCGGTGCCGTGGCGGCCGCCGCCGCGCTGGGGGCCGAGTGGACGCGCGCCCCGAGCTGGGTGCTCGCCGCCGGCCTGGGCGTGCTGGCGGCGGTCGCGCTGGCCGCGGCGTGGCTCGAGCCGCCCGACGCGCGGGGCCGCGGCGTGCGGACCGCGGCCGCGGTGCTCGCCGCCGTGCTCGCCACGGTGGCCGTCGCCTCGGTGTGGCAGCTGGCGCGGCTCCGCGAACACTGGCCGCCGATGCGCGAGGACACGGTCACGCGGGCGTCGTCGCAGCTCCAGCGCGATCTCGCCTCCGCGTCCGGCGCAGCGCGGAGCCTGGCCGACCGCGCGTCCGCGCTGGTCGGCCTCACCGGCGCGCCCGCGTTCCAGCGGCTGCAGGGGCTGGTCCGGGAGCGGGAGCCGTCGCGCGGCGTCGCCCTGTTCGACGCCCAGGGCCGTCCCACCGCGTGGGCGGGGACGCTGCGCATCCCGCTCAGCCCCGCCGGACCCGAGCTCTCGACGGTCACGACACCATTCTACCTGTGGCTCGTGGCGCGACGCCAGGCGCACGGCGGCACGGCGGTCGCGGCGGTCCTGCTCGCCCGCGCCTCGTACGCGCCCACGGCGGGCGTCGCGCTCACCGACCGGTTCGCCGAGCGCACCGGCGTCGGCCTGCACTTCTACCCGCCGGGCGGCGCGCCGTCGGACTCGGACGTGTTCGACTACGTGCTGCCGAGGGCGTCCGGCGGCGACACGCTGTTCTCGGTGCAACCCGTGCCTCCCGAGCAGGACGCCGCCCTGGCGGACGCGCTCGCCGGGGCCCGCCGCACCGTGCTGTGGATCCTGCCCGCGCTCCTGCTGGCCGGGATCGTGGGCGCGGTCCGCGCCGGACTGCCCGTCGCCGGGGCCGTCGCGACGGCGGGCGCCGCGGCGCTGGCGACCGCGCGCGCTCCGCTCGGCGAGGCCTTCGGACCCGAGAGCCTCTTCTCCTCGGCGAGCTACTACCAGGACGTGCTGGGCCCGTTCTCCCGCTCGGCGGGCAGCGTCATCCTCACGAGCTTCATCGTCGCGCTGGCCGCGGGGGCGCTGTGGCGGCGCGGGCTCCGGCCGGGCCTGCTGAGCCGGGTCGCGGCGCTCGGCGTCACCGTGCTCGCGCCGTACCTCCTCCAGGACCTGGCGCGCGGGATCACGCCGCCGGCCGCCGGCGTGACCCTCGGCCTGTGGCTCACCTGGCAGGTGGCGCTGGTGCTCTCGGCGTCGGCGCTGGTGCTGACGGCGGCCGCGCTGGTGCGCGGCCCGGCGCCGCCGGCGCGCGCCGGCGGGTGGCCGCTGCTTGCGTCGGCGCTGGCGATCGGGCTCGCGGTGGCCGGCCTGTTCCTGTGGGAGCCACGGGGTGCCTGGCCGGAGTGGTACCCGTACCTCTGGCTGCCCGCGCTGCTCGTGGCCATCCGGCCGATGCCGTTCCGCGCCACGATCGCGACCGTGGCGGTGGTCGCGGGCTCGGCGGCGGCGCTCCTGGAGTGGGGCACGACCACCAGCGGCCGCCTCTCGCTCGCCACCCAGGACATGGAGGGGCTCGGCAACAAGGCCGACCCCCTCAAGGTGGCGCTGTTCGACCGGCTGGTGCGGGGCACGCCACCCACGGCGGCGCCCGCGACGGCCGGCGATCTCTACCTGCTGTGGCGGCGCACCGACCTCGCCGCCCACAACTATCCCTCGGCGCTGTCGCTCTGGTCGCCGTCGGCCGGGCGCGTGCTGCAGCTCGACCTCGCGCAGCTCGACCTCCCGCCCGACCTGGTGCAGGTGCAGGTGCGCGAGGCCCAGGCCGAGCGGCTGCCGCTGGTGCGCTCGTACCTCCGCCGCGAGGGCCTGTACGGTCTCGCCACCATCCCTCTGGCGGATGGCCGCGCGGTCGCGGTGGCGGCCGGTCCCCAGTCCAGCCTGGTCGCGCCCACGCGCGTGGCGCGGCTGCTGGCCGGCCCGGGCGAGGAGTCCGAGCCGCCCTACCGCCTCACGCTGTCCCCGCTGGAGCTGGGCGGGCCGTCGCCCGAGCCGCGGGCAACGTGGGAGCGGCAGGGCTGGACGATCCGCGGCGAGCGGGTGATCGCCCTGCCCGGCGGCCACCGGCACGTGCACGCGCAGGTGGACCTGGGCGGGCTGTCGGCGCTGCTGCAGCGCGGCCTGCTGCTGCTGGTGCTGGACTTCGGCGTGCTGGCGGCGCTGTGGCTCGTGGTGGACGTGGTGGGCGGCCGGTTCGGGCGCAACGTCGCGCGGTGGCTGCCGCAGGTGCACCGCTCGCTCCGGGCGCGGCTGACCGTGAGCCTGGCCGCGTTCTTCGTGCTGCCGACGGTGGCGTTCGCGCTGTGGAGCTACGCGCGCCAGGGCGACGAGTTCCGCCGCTCCCGCGAGCTGCTGATCGCCCGCACGCTCCAGGACGCGGCCGCGGCGCTCGAGAGCGACACGGTCAGCGACGCGCAGGAGCTGCCCGACGTGGCGCAGCGCGTGGACGCCGAGCTGGTGCTCAGCCGGGGCGGCGTGCTGGAGGCCGGCTCGGCCCCGGTGCTGGCCGACCTGGGCCTCGTGGACTGGCTCGTGCCGCCCCAGCCGTTCACGCGGCTCGCGATGGGCGACTACCTGGAGGTGACGCGCGAGCAGGACGACACGCCGCGGCCGGTGCTGGTCGGCTACCATCTGCTCGGGAAGTCCGCCGACGCCACCGATCCGACCCAGACGTCGATCCTCGCCTCGCCGCAGCTCCTGGCCGATCCCGCGCTCGGCGGCCGGGAGGAGGACCTCGGCATCGCGGTGATGGTCGCCGCGGTGCTCGGCATCGTCGCCGCGCTGGTCCTCTCGGGGCTGGCGGCGCGCGCGCTCGCGCGCCCGATCGGCCACCTCACCCGCGCGGCGCTCGTGGCCGGCAGCGGCGAGCGCCTGGGCCCCGTGGCCGGCACGATGCCGAGCGAGCTGGAGCCCGTGTACCGCGCCATCGAGCAGGCCGCCGCCGACGTCGAGCGCGGCCACGAGGCGCAGCGGGTGCTGGCCTGGGGCGAGATGGCCCGCCAGGTCGCCCACGAGATCAAGAACCCGCTCACCCCGATCCGCCTCGGGATCCAGCACCTGATGCGGCTCCGCCGCGAGCGGCCGGCCGAGCTGGGCGGCGTGCTCGACACCACGGGCGAGCGGATCCTGGCGGAGATCAACCGGCTGGACGCGATCGCGCGCGCCTTCAGCCGGTTCGCCCTGCCGTCGGCGGAGCGGCCGCCGGTCGAGGTGGTGAACGCCGGCGACGTCGTCCGCGAGGTGGTCGGCCTCTACCGGCTCGGCGATTCGCCGGTGCGGTTCGACCTCGAGGGGGACGAGGACGTGGCGGTCATGGCTCGCCGCGACGAGCTGACCGAGGTGCTGGTCAACCTGTTCGAGAACGCGCGCGACGCCGGCGCCACGCGCATCGCGGTGCGGTCGCGGCGCGCCGCCGGAGCGGGGCCGGCGCCCGCGCCGGTGCGCCTCGAGGTGCGGGACGACGGGAAGGGCATCGCCGCCGAGGCGCTGCCGCGGGTGTTCGAGCCGCGGTTCAGCACCACGACCAGCGGCAGCGGGCTGGGGCTCGCGATCGTGAAGCGACTGGTCGAGGGGTGGGGCGGATCGATCGGCATCGCCAGCGAGCTGGGCGCCGGGACGACGGTCAGCCTGATGCTGGCTGGTCCAGTACCTCCCGCACCCGCCTGAGCAGCTCGGTGATCGTCCACGGCTTGGCCAGGAACGGCAGGCCGGGGTCGAGCGCGCGGGTCTCCTGCGCGTCCCGCGCGGGGTAGCCGCTGGTGAAGAGCACCTTCACGCCCTTGCCGGCCGCGCGCAGCTCGCGGATCAGCTGCGGCCCGCCGAGCGTCGGCATCACGACGTCCGCGACGATCAGGGCGATCTCCGTCTCGTGCCTTCCGAAGACCTCCAGCGCCTCGGCCCCGTTCGCCGCTTCGAGCACCCGGTAGCCGTGCTTCTCCAGGACGCGCGTGGCGGCCCGCCGCAGCGCGTCCTCGTCCTCCGCGAGCAGGATGGTCTCGGTGCCGCGGAGCTGCGCGGTGCCGGCCGCCGGGGAGGCGCGCCGCGCCGCCGGCTCGGCCGCCGGCAGGAGCACGCGCACCGTCGTGCCGGTCCCGGGCGTGCTGAGGACGTCCACGAACCCGTCGTGCTGCCGCACCAGTCCGTAGACCATCGCCAGCCCGAGCCCCGTGCCGGCGTCCACCGGCTTGGTGGTGAAGAACGGCTCGAACAGGTGGCGCTGGGTCTCGGGGTCCATGCCGACGCCGGTGTCGGCGACGCTCAAGACCGCGTAGCGGCCGGGCGTCCCCCAGCCCCGACGCGCGCACGCCGCCAGCGACACGTCCTCGCAGGCGGTGCCGATCGCGATGGTGCCGCCGCCCGGCATCGCGTCCCGCGCGTTGGTCACCAGGTTGATCAGGATCTGCTCCACGGCGACCGGATCGGCCCGCGCGGCGCAGCCCGGCTCGTGGACCTCGAGCTGCAGCTCGACGTCCGCGGGCAGCAGGCGGCGCAGCACGACCGCGGTGTCCTGGAGCAGGGTGCCGAGCACTACGGGCTGCAGGTCCAGCCGCTGCCGCCGCGCGAAGGCGAGCAGCTTGCGGATCAGCTCGCTCCCGCGCCGGCTGGCGGTCTTGATCGTCTCGAGGTCGCTCAGGACCGTGGAGTCGCCGATCAGCTCACCGCCGATGAGGTCGGCGGTCGTCAGGATCGTCGTGAGCAGGTTGTTGAAGTCGTGCGCCATGCCCCCGGCGAGCTGGCTGAGGGCCTCCATCTTCTCCGTCCGGCGCTGCTGCTGATCGAGCGTGTCGCGCTCGGCCGCGCTCGCGCCGTTCCGCTCGGCGCTGCGCTTCGCGGGCGCGCCGCGCGGCGGGCGTCCTCGAGGCCGGGCTACCGGTTTGGACGACTTCTTACCCATCGCTCCTCAAGCTGGGCATCCCGCCACCAGGCGTGCAAGGCGCGTGCGCGGCCCGCCACGGCGCCCGGGCCGCCGGCGCCGTCGCCGGAGCGTTCTCGCAAGACCTTGCCATATAATGACTTGGCGCGTCGCTGGCCGCCGAGGCCTTTCGGGGCGGGGGACGCCGGATGTGCCCGGCGGTGCCACAGGCGTGGCGGCGCCGTGGCGAACGGCAACGCGTGCGCCGGAATGCGGGGACGGTCGCGGCGGCGCCGCGCGGGGGTGGACAGCGGCCCGGCGGCCGGGTAAGGTGGCCGGCGGAGGGCCGATGCGATGTGCCTGAAGCGAACGATCTGCGGCGTCGTCTGCGCCGCGATGGTGGCGGCCGTTCACGCGGCCGGAGCGCAGACGGCGGCGTCCGCCCCGCCCGAGCCGGTGTACGGCACCTCGATGGCGCTCGCGCTGGGCCCGCGGGTCGGCTACGACTGGGACCTGTCGGCCTGGAGCGTCGGCGGCCAGGTCCGCGTGCCGATCATCCCGGGCTTCGCGCTGGTCCCCAGCGCGGACTGGTACCTGCGCTCGCCCGCGCAGTGGCAGCTCAATCTCGACGCGGCGTTCCGCCTGGGGCTCTATGGCGGGCTGTACGGTGGGGCCGGCCTGGGCGTCGCGCACCGCGAGCTGGGCTCCGTGCAGACGCGGAGCGGGCTCAACGTGTTCGTGGGGTTCTCGCCGCCGCGGTCGTCGCGCCGGGCGCTGGAGCCGTTCGTGCAGGTGCGCTGGCTGCTGGTCGGGAACCGGAGTCCGTTCGCCGCGCAGTTGGGGTGCGACTGGGAGCTGTGAAGCGGGGTGAGTGGGTGTAGGGGGTAGGGTGTAGGGTCGCCACACCCTACACCCTTACACCCTACACCCTGTCTGTCAGAATCCCTCCGTCAGCCCGAACTGCCACAGCCAGCCCTTGCCGGGCCGCTGGAACGGCCGCACGTAGTCCACCTCGAAGACGGCGAACCCGAACACGTTGACGCGCAGGGCGCCGCCCGCGCTCGTCACCAGCCCCCGCGAGCCGCCGAACAGCGTCGGGCTCTGACCCTGGTGCCAGGCTACGCCGCCGTCGCCGAAGATGGCGGCTTCGACGGGGAACAGGCCGTAGTAGCCGTGGCCGAGGCCCAGCACGCCCAGGAGCGGGAAGCGCAGCTCGAGGTTGCCCACCAGCAGCCGGGTGCCCGTGAGGTGGTCGTACAGCGCGCTGTCCGAGGGATCGAGCGAATTGTAGTCGTAGCCCCGCACCAGGCCCTGGTAGCCCATGTAGAGCGGGTACATCAGCGAGCTGTTCTCGGCGTCGCTGCCGTAGCGCCCGTAGTGGACCAGCCGGGCCGCGATGGTGAACGGCCGCGTCGGCATGAAGTAGCGCCGGTAGTCGGCGAGCACGGTGAGGAACTTCAGCGAGCCGATCGTGGGGTCCACCTCGAGCCGATAGCGCTGGCCGAGGATGGGACTGGTGGCGCCGAAGAACGAGTTGTCGTACACCAGCGCTCCGCCCATGGTCGCCATCGTCACCGATGGCGGGGCGGCGAGGTTCTGGGTGATGTCGTAGAACAGGGCGCCGCTGTTGGGGTCGTAGGCCTGGGTCTCCGCCTGGGCGTCGAACGCCACGTTGCGCACGCCCGCGGAGAACTCCAGCCGCTGCACGTCGTTGAACGGGTACGCGAGGAGGAAGTCGGCCTCGCGGTTGATCTCCCGGTACACGACCAGCTGCTGGTAGGCGGTGTCGCCCGCCGCCGAGAGGCCGAAGTTGTAGCCGCCCTGGATGTACGGGATCTGCTGGACGGCCACGGCCCAGTTCAGGCGGTGGGTGGTGTTCTGGTACGCCACGAGGCCGGCGAGGTTCTTGAAGTTGCCTTCCACCTGGAGCATGGTCGCCAGGTTCTTGTCGCCCAGCATGTCGCTCCAGTAGAGCGTCACGCCGCCGCCCACGAAGGTGCCGAACCGGTCGGCGCCCACGGCCAGGTTGGGCTGCGCCACGTAGTCGAGGCCGAGCCGCGGATGGTAGTCCGACACGGTCGTGGTGCTGGCGAACTTCTCGCCGATGGTCGAGTCCGCCAGCAGCGTGAGCAGCTCGCTGTGGGGCCGCGTCTGCGGCGGCAGCATCGCCGGCGTCGGCGTGGTCGCGGCCACCAGCGGCGTGCCGGCGAGCGCGGCGGTGGAGTCGGCGGCGTAGACCGCGTAGTTGCCCTTCTCGTACACGCTGTAGACCACGCGGCCGCTCTGGTGCGCGACCGAGAGCGCGGGGCTCAGCGACGTGATGCCGGTGACGCCGGTGAACAGGTTCGTGACCTGGCTCTGCCGGCCGGTGGCGACGTCGAGCTTGTAGATGTTGGTGATGCCGGTCCGGTCCGACAGGAAGTAGATGCTCCCGCCGTCGGGCGACCACTGCGGGTCGATGTTCTTGCCGTCGGGGAAGCTCGGCAGGGGAGTGATCGAGTCCGTGACCGGGTCGATCAGGGCGAGCCGGTAGTTGCCCGGCGTCAGCGTCCTGAGGTTGGTGGAGAACCGGTCGGTGACGAACGCCAGCTTGGTGCCGTCCGGCGACCACGCCGGCTCGAGGTCGGCGTAGGCGTCGTTGGTGAGCTGGCGCAGGCTGTCGGTCTGCAGGTCGTAGAGGTACAGGTCGCTCAGTCCCCCGGAGAGCGCCGCGAAGGCCACGTACCGGCCGTCCGGCGACCACGCCGGGTGCAGGATCTCGCCCAGGTTCGGGAAGGTGATCTCCCGGGCGATCCCGCCGGTCTGGACGTCGAGCAGGTCGAGCACGGGGCGGCCGTGCGACTGGGCCGAGAAGACGAACCGGTCCCCGGTGCCGTCGAACGCCCCGGCCGAGTTGATGAACTCGAGGCTCTGGAAGTGCGGGTCCACCGCGGTCTTGGTCACCCGCCGCAGGATCTGGCCGGTGCGGGCGTCGGCCATGTACATCTCGATCGAGAACAGGTCGCGCGCGGAGTAGAAGACGATGCGCGAGCCGTCGGGACTCACGACCGGCCCCACGTTGAGCCCGGTCGCCTGGTCCTTGCCCGCGATGAGCCGCGCGCCGTAGCGCGACGCCGAGTCCGTCTGCGCCTTCAGCGGCTCGTAGGTCCGGCGCAGGTCGGACTGCCACGCCGAGTCGAGCGCGTTGCCGCCCATCCCCGTCTCGCGCAGGAACGCCTGGTCGATGTCCGACGCCTTGGTGGCCGATCGCAGCAGGCGCGCCACGGTCTCGTCGCCCCACCGGCCCGCGATGTAGGCCCACAGCGCCTGGCCGTAGCGGTACGGGAAGAAGTTCGGGTCGTCGAGCTGGCGCCACTTCGGCAGCTTGGCGTTCAGCGCCGCGTCCCGCATCCACATCGCCGTGTGCGGATCGACCGGGCCGAGCGACACGTACTCGGCCATCCCCTCGATGAACCACAGCGGCATCTGGGTCGCGACCGGCATCTGGCCCCCGCCGCGCCCGGACCCGGTGATGTCGTACTGGAACGCGTGGCACAGCTCGTGGCCGATGACGTGGTTGGTCTCGGCCAGCGAGCTCCCCAGCGGCAGCACGATGCGCCGCTTGATGG
>Ga0187779_10001033_pt1 | contig 17733 bp, 14 predicted proteins | sample 1015_Q2_SP10_10__FD_132435 | JGI IMG/M metagenome (GOLD analysis project Ga0187779, IMG submission 132435) | Tropical peat soil microbial communities from peatlands in Department of Meta, Colombia - 1015_Q2_SP10_10_MG | ecosystem: Environmental > Terrestrial > Soil > Wetlands > Peat | place... | reverse complement strand
GCGGCGTCTGTTGGATCTTGCCGACGAATTTTTCGGCGAGTGCCTGCAACTGTGCGGCGTCGAGTGCGGGAGCCGAGTCTTCCGACAGCGGCTCTCCATCCGCGTCATAGGTGTCGGTTGCAAATCCGAAGCGTACGGCACAACTGTAACGCTTCCGCCGGCCGGCGTAGAAACGGGCCAGCCGCGTGGCGCGGCCGAGTGCCAGCACCAGAACGCCCGTCGCCAACGGATCGAGTGTGCCGAAATGCCCGATCTGGCGAAAGCCCACAAGGCGACGAACGACTTCGACAACATCGTGTGAAGTCTTACCCTGCGGCTTATTGACGACGAGAATTCCGTCGAGCGCAGGAGGCTGTGGTGTGCGTGGCATTTCGTTTCGCAGCGCCGGACTTCAACCGGCTCGTGTGAGGGCGGAGGGCCCGCTACGATTTCTCCGGCTGCTTCACTTTTTGCAACAGCTCGTCGATGTGCTTTCCATATTGTTCCGATTGATCCACGACAAACAGAATTTCGGGGGCGTGCCGCAATTGCAGCCGCTCCACCAGCTCATGACGGATGAAACCGGCCGCGGCATGCAGCCCTGCCAGCGCAGCCCCGCGCTCCTCGTCGCTACCTTCCAGCTGTACGTAGACCCGCGCTTGGCGCATGCGCGGCGCTAGACGCACTTCCGTCACAGTGAGTGGCAACGCCAGTCGCGGATCTTTTAGCTCCCCCGCCAGCATGAGGCTCACTTCGTTGCGAATTTCCTCCGCGACGCGCTCCGGGCGATGTCCTCCTAGCGTCATTCGCCGTCCTCAAAATAGTCGATTTGCTGCGACACCAGATCGCGCCCCAGCACGCGTTCCGATTCCTGGGCAATCGCTTGCAGAGAATCCTCGAGGTGTCTTCCGTCGCCCGATATGCTGACCACGCCGACGCGGGCACGCTGCCAAAGATCCTGATGCTCGAGCTCGGCGACGGCCACGTTGAAGTTGGCGCGCAAGCGATCCTTCAGACTGCGCAGCACCTGTCGCTTATCTTTGAGCGACCGAGCGTCTGGAATATGGATTTCGAGGGTTAGGAGGCCGATTGGCATTTCCGCCTCGGGCGATTTCCGTGGTCGAGAACTTGCCAGCTAGCCGCGCCGCGCTTCCGCCGCGTCCCGTGCGCTTCCGCGATCCCCTGCCGCCACAGCTTCCAGCGGCGCTGCCTTCTCCATTTTGAAACATTCCAGCACGTCGCCGACCTTCACGTCGTTGAAATTCGAAATTCCGGCCCCGCACTCATAGCCCCCACGCACTTCGTTGACGTCCTCTTTGAAGCGGCGCAACGAGATTAACCGTCCCGTGTAGACGACCACGTTGTCGCGGAGCACACGCACGTCGGCGTCACGCTTCAACAGCCCATCCTGCACGAAGCACCCGGCGATTACTCCCGCTCCCTTGATGCGGAAGGTGTCGCGCACTTCGGCTCGACCGAGATAGGCCTCCTTGATGACGGGTGCCAGTAGTCCCGAAACGGCCTTCTTCAGCTCGTCGAGCAATTCGTAGATAATCGTGTGCAGACGAATGTCAACGCCTTCTCGTTGGGCCAGTTCGGTAGCTTTGCGCTCGGGCCGTACGTTGAACGCAACGATGATCGCGTTCGAGGCCGATGCCAGAATCACGTCTGACTCGGTGACGGCACCGACGCTTGCCTGAATGACCTCGACCTTCACCTGTTCGTTGGAAATCTTAGGCAGCATCTCGTTCAATACTTCGACCGAGCCTTGCACGTCGGCCTTGATCACTACCGGAAGCTCCTTCATCTCGCCGGCACGGAGTTGCTCGTGCAATTGATCGAGCGTGAGGCGGCCCGAAGCCGTCTTGGCGAGCGAAGCCTCGCGCTGTTTGCCTTGCCGATATTCGACGATGTGGCGGGCTTTCGCTTCGTCGGCCACCTGGAACTGGTCGCCCGCCTCGGGGACGCCCTGCAAGCCGAGAACTTCGACGGGTGTGGAAGGTCCGGCATCCTTGATGGGTTGACCGCGGTCATTGAACATGGCTCGGTCTTTGCCGTACACGGCGCCGACGATGAAGACATCGCCCACGTGTAGCGTGCCATTCTGTACCAACACGGTTGCGACCGGGCCGCGGCCCCGATCCATACGGGATTCCAGCACGACGCCGCTGGCGGGGGCGTCGGGATCCGCTTTGAGCTCCCGCAGGTCACTGACGAGCAGAATCATCTCGAGCAGGCGCGGAAGGTTCTGCTTGGTCTTGGCAGAAACCTCGACCATCACGGTGTCGCCGCCCCACTCTTCGGGCATCAACCCGCGGTCAGACAGTTGCCGCTTGACACGCTCGGGCTGAGCCTCGGGCTTGTCGATTTTGTTGATCGCAACGAGGATGGGCACGTTGGCTGCGCGGGCATGCGCGATGGCTTCCTCAGTTTGCGGCATGACGCCGTCATCGGCGCTCACGACGAGCACGACAACGTCGGTGACTTTCGCGCCGCGTGCGCGCATGCGCGTGAAAGCTTCATGGCCCGGTGTGTCGATGAAGACGATCCTGCGGTCGTCGGTGTGTGCCTCATACGCGCCGATATGCTGTGTGATGCCACCGGCTTCGCCCGCAGCGACTTCGGTTTCGCGAATGGCGTCGAGCAGGCTGGTCTTGCCGTGGTCCACGTGGCCCATCACGGTGACCACCGGAGCGCGGGGCTGTAGATTCCCTGTCCGTTCCTCCCGGACCTTTTCTTCCTGAACGAGTTGTTCTTCGAAGGTCACCACCTGCACAATTCCATTGAATGATTCGGCGAGGCTCGTGGCCGTTGGAACATCGAGGGGTTGATTGATGCTCGCGAAGACTCCGCGATCGAGCAGAGTCTTCAGCAAGTCCTTGGCACGGATGTCGAGTTTTTCGGCGAGCTCGCGAACCGTGATGCCTTCGGTAACCGTCACTTCCCGAGGCTCGCGTTGAACGGGCGCGACCGGTTCTGGGTGAGCTGCACGGCCCGCACCCGCGCCGGCGCGCGTCCGGACGGGATGGAGCCGACGCTCCCCTTCCGCGTATCTCTTTTCCAGCGTTGGGCGGCCACGCGGTGCAGGTGGCTTGCGCGCGTAGAGCGGTTTGCCGGGTTCAGCCTTTGGAATCGCTCCCAGAGAACCAGGCCTCGGTCCGCCGACCGGGGGTCCAGCGGGACGTCCTCCCGTCGGCCTCTGCGGAAGTCGGGAAGGGGGCGCGCTGCCAGGACGTCCCCCGGTTGGATGAGTTTGACCGGCAGCGGGGCGAACCCCTTGCGGGGCAGCCGGCCTTGCCTGACCCGGCGGCAGCGGCCGAGCCGGTCTCTGTCCGGGCAGAGACACAGCGGGTCTTTGCGTAGTCGGTGTTGCTGGAGCTGGGGGTGCGGCCGCCGCGGGGCGGACGGTCGCGGGTACTCCCGGCTGAGTGGGACGGGTTCCCGCGGGTGCACCGGGCTGAGTCGGCCGTGCCGGTGCAGGAGCTCCGACTGGCGTGCTCGACACCCCTGGAGTCGGGGGACGGATCGATGGTGGCGCCGGTCTCGGAGCTGCGACGGCGGGTTTCGCTTGGACAGCAGCAGCGCCTGGCGGTGCCGACGGCGTCGTGACGGGGCGAGTAGGAGCGCTCGCAGGCGCCGATGCACCGGGTGAAACGGCTGCCGGTTTCATGGCCGGCGTGCCGGGTCTTGGTGCGGCGGGCCCCGCCGGGGAAGGGGGTGCCACGGGCCTGGCCGACGAAACAGGAGCCGCTGGTGGCGCCGGCGGACGAGCGGGCTTGGCTTTGGCAGCCTTGGCCGCTTCCGCTTGGGCTTCCTGCTCCGCCAGTTGGCGGAAATGTTGGCGCACCCGTTCGGCGTGGTCAAGATCGAGCGAACTAGAATGCGTCTTCTTTTCGGTGACGCCAATCGAGGGCAAATAGTCGATTAAGACCTTGGCCTTGATTTCGAGCTCTCGCGCCAGTTCGTTGATTCGGATTTGGTTTGCGTCGGACATTAGTATTCGATTAGGTTTGCTCTTCCGCCGGCTCGTTTTCCGGCCTCTCTTCCTCTAACCGTTCTGTAGCGGATTCATCGGTCGCAACCGGCGTTTCTGACGACTCCGCGACCGCTTCGGTCCTTTCAAACGCTTGCTTGAACTCGGCAGCCGATTCATCGCCAGCGTCATCGTCGGCTGTTGGAGCCGGAGGAGTTTCCTCCGCCGAGAGTTCCTCGCTTGCCTCGGAGCCGGCGGTTTCGGCGGGCTGTAATTCGAGCGCCTCGAAATGCGCCGCCACAGCCTGGTGAATCTTTTCGACCATCTTCTCGCCGATGCCGGGAATTTCGACCAGCTGCTCGGGAGTCATGTCGGCGAGTTTTTCAATCGAGGTAATGCCCGCCGCTTCGAGCTTCTCAATTGTTTTGGGTCCCACGCCCTTTAGTTCCGTCAGCGGCGTGCCCGGCGCCGTGAGCGCGGCCATTTGCGCTTCGATTTCCCGGCGCTTTTCTTCCTCACTCTTGATGTCGATGTTCCAGCCGATCAGCTTGCTCGCCAGGCGCACGTTCTGTCCCTTCTTGCCGATAGCCAGCGACAGCTGGGTGTCTTCGACGATCACTTCGAGCCGCTTTTCTTCCGGATCGATGATCTGAACGCGCGTCACCTTCGCAGGGCTGAGAGCCTTCTGCGCGAACGCAATCGTCTCTTCGCTGTAGGGAATGATGTCGATCTTCTCGCCGCGCAGCTCGCGGATAATCGACTGCACGCGCATGCCTTTCATACCCACACACGCACCGACCGGATCGACATCCTTATCGCGGCTCTCGACGGCAATCTTTGTGCGCTCGCCGGCCTCGCGCGCGACGGCACGAATCTGTACGGTACCATCGTAGATTTCCGGCACTTCCATTTCGAACAAACGCTGCACCAAAGCCGCATCGGCGCGGGAAACAACTACTTGCGGTCCTTTGGCTGCGCGCTCGACGGCCCGGATGGTCACGCGCAGCCGGTCGCCCACGTTGTAGGTCTCCAGCCGGGATTGCTCTCGTTTGGGAATGCGCGCTTCGGTGCGGCCGATATCTACGATTATGTCGGGACCTTCCATACGCTTGACAATGCTGTTGACGAGCTCCCCGACGCGCGTGTGAAACTCGTTGTAGATCGTATCGCGCTCGGCCTCTCGAACCTTTTGCAGGATCACCTGCTTGGCGGTCTGGGCCGCGATTCTGCCAAGGACGTCGGTGGGCTTGGTCAGCACGAGCTCGCCGCCTACTTCGATCGCTGGGTTGTGCTTGCGTGCCTCGGTAAGGGACATTTCGCGCAGCGGGTCCGCGACTTCGTCCACAACCATATGCACAGAATAGACATCCACCTGGCCGGTTTCGGGATTGAACTTCGAACGAAGATCCTCGTCGGTGCGGTAGTATTTCCGCGCCGCCACAACCATCGCGTCCTCGATGGCCGCGACGATGATCTCCGGTTCGATGTGCTTTTCCCGGCTGATCTGCTCGATTGTCTGATACAGCAGACTCGCCATCCCCGCTTCTCCTGACCCCCCACCCTACAGCTCCACCATTAGATTCGCCTTGCGAATCGCCGCATACGGAACGGCGAGCTCACGGTCTTTGACGCTCACCCTTACAAAGCCGTCCGCGTAACCTGCCAGACGGCCCTCCATATAGCTCTGATGCTCGATCGGCTCGCTCAGCCAAATCTTCGCAAGCCGCCCCCTAAAACGCTCGTAGTCGGTCGGCTTGACCAGCTTGCGATCCAGCCCGGGCGAGCTGACTTCCAAAATATAACTCGCCCCACCGGGCACCAGCTCTTCCACGTCCAAAATCACGCTCAGCTGCTCGCTGACGCGCTCACAGTCCTTATGGCTAATCCCGGATTCGCCAGGGTGCGCCGGATCCGGCGGCCGGTCGATATACACTCGGAGGAGGCGCTGCTTGCCTACCTTCCACTCGACATCGAAGACTTCCACCCCTTCGGAACGGGCGACCCTTTCTGCCGCCTCACGAATCTTTTCCAGGTCCATGCTCGTCTACGGTCAGCGTTGGGTCCCGCTAGGGTCTCACGCCCGCCGGCCTCACTCGGCCAACAAAAAAGTGGGCTTGCGCCCACTGGTTTGCTCGACCTATCCGGAAGCAGACCCAGTATAGTATCCACGGGCACCGAAACGCAAGGGCGGCGCAGGGCCCTTCGGGCAGTGACGGCCGCTGCGCCGAGGGTGGCTCGTTCTGATACGATACGGCCGGAGGGGTAGGGCGGTGACCCTGCGCGAGGCCATTGACCGATACCTGGTGGCGGCTGGGGGCTACGGCAAGGCTGTGGCGCTTGCCGCACTAGGTCCTTCGCACGCCGAGACGGAGCGGAGCTTTAGTTTGTTTGACGAGGATTACCACATCAGCCGGTTCATTCATATGCGGAACGATTCCGGCGAGAGTTTTCAGATCAACGGATTCCCGCAGACGCACGTTTCAATCGACGCTGAAATTCAGAGCATTCTCTGACTTCAAAATCGCATTTCGAATCTGAAGCGTGCGCTGCAGGAATCGCTGAATTCTACCGATGACCCCTTTGACCGGCGGCCTGTGCCCGCTCGGCAGCCTTCGCTGCTTGCTGTGCCCGTTTCCCCATTTCCTCGGGTGAAACGTCCTCGATGTGGGTAGCGAGCGACCAGGAATGGCCAAACGGATCGGTGAGTCGGCCGTAGCGATCACCCCAAAACATGTCGGCGGGGCGCTGGACTTCTTGGGCTCCTGCGGCGACAGCCTTGTTGAAAACCGAATCGACATCTTCGAGATAAACGAAAAGGCTCACGGTCGAGCCATGGAGAGATTGCGGTGAACGAAGGCCGCTATTGGGCGTCTCCTCGGCGAGCATGAGGATGGAGTCTCCGATTTTGATTTCCGCGTGACTCACCCGACCTTGCGGGTTGTTCATGCGCATGATTTCCTCGCCACCAAATACTCGCTGATAGAACTCGAGCGCGCGAGCGGCATCGTGGACGGCGAGATAGGGCGTGACGGAGTGGTAGCCTTCGGGAATTGGTTTGACTGATTTGGTCATGTTTTTCTCCTATGGGAATCTCAACCCGGCCGCAGGAGAAATCCCGCTCCTCGCAACCGAGGGGAGGTTTTTCGGGCGGGACCTTAATTCCTACCGCACGGGGGGCTGAAAATCAAATTCGGGGTCGACGTCGACGGGAATGTCGGAGCCCTTACGGAGGGCCGTCGTGAGTTCGGGTGGCATCACGGCGTACTTTCGAAACCAGTTTTCGGTGCGCGTACGGTCACCGGTGGCTTCTTGTTCGAGGAGTTCCTTGGCGAGGGAGGCGATGGCTCCCGGCATTTCTTCAAAGTTCACCTGGTATTGTCCCGTGGATGGGTCGCGGCGGATCGCCTGTTGCTGGCTGAGGTAGCTGAACTCCATCATCGCGCCTTGGCCGTGCGCTTCGGCGATGCCAAAGCGAATGGTGCGGAAGGTTTCACCGAGGAAGGACGCATAGATGCCATCGAGTTTATCCTTCGAGATGGCCCCATGATCCACGAGCCATTTCACGCACATCATGCCCGTAATATCGGCCTTGGACTCTTCCAGAGCCGAATACTCTGGACCGATCGCTTCCCGAATGTCGGAAGGGCCCGCAGCCGTGCGGGCATAGGCGGGCCCGAGACCATGAGAAATCTCATGCAGGATCACGAAAGCGAGCAGCTCGTCTCCGGTGACGAGTTTGGCTTGCTCAGGGGGCATGAGTCGCTGCGCGATCGGCAAGATGATGTAGTTGACCCGCGCCTCCATGAAGTTCTTCCAAAAGATCTTTTTCGAACCCTTTTGTTCGTGAATGCGTGGATCGTTTGGAAGATTGTCGGCAACGGCCTGATACCCATGCAGGAGATCGCCCGAGCGGTAGATGGCGTCGACAACTTCCATAGGTGATTGCTTGCCGCGCTTCGACGGCAGATCCGCCGCCGGGAGCGGAAGAGACTCCTGCAGCCGAGGCACATATTGCTGAAAGACGGCGAGCTTCCTGCTTTCGGCGTCGTTGCGGATCATCACGGAAGCGCCGTAGGAGGTCTTCACGCCGAGAAGGCCATCGAGATAGGTCTCATAGGGGGCGAAGATGATGTCGAATTTCGGGTTTTTCAAATCGAGCCAGGCAATGTCGCTCGGAAAGTAGTCGTCGGTGAGCAGAGCGTGGGCGCGCAACTGGAGAAATTTTGCGAAAGCGGGATCATCGGTGAGTTCAGAGGCTTCGCGCAGATCGCGGGCCATGGGAACGAGAAATTCACGGAAGGCGGCGTGGTAGGGGATGGCTTCGAGTGTGTCGCCTTTGCGGCGAACGATGCTTTGTGGGCTCCAGAGCGCGGCCTTCTGATCCGCATGGGCCTGGACGTAGGTGTCGAATTCCGAGCGGGTGATGCCTCGGTCAAAGAAACCGCGGCCGGGCGGCATTAGGGCGGTGCCCACGAACGGTTTGTTGTCGTCGATCAGATCGAAGCGGCCGCCATTGATTTTCAGATACTGGCGCAGCATTTGGTCCTGGGAGGTTTTGCTGTTTGCCAGCGACAGGTACAGCTTCAGGCCCTCAAGATCGCTTTGCCGCCAGTAGATGCAGTCCAGCAGGCCGGCGGCGTCGACGAGTTTGTTGACCATTTTCTTCTCGCGGTCCGTCAGGGTCGTGGAATCGAACGAGACGTGGATCGGCTTGAATTTCGCGAGCCGCTCGGCAAGGTCCGGTGCGACGACCGCTTTCGCAGGGGTCGCGCCCGTTGGGGCGGGCTTAGGCTTGAGCGGTGGAGCGGATTGCGCCGAAGCGGTGGCCACTCGAAGAGCGAGAAAAGCAAACAGTAACAGCGAGGGTAACCGACGAGCCGACGCCTGGCAAAGTGGGAGATGGGCCCAATGGCCGGCGGATCGCGGAGGCTCCGGACCCGGTTCCATCACATCCCGAACGAAGGTTCTCACGCGCCCATCTTAGAGCAGAAAGGCTTGCGTGCAAGCGCGCAGTCGTTCCGACGTGTCGCGTTGAGAAATCAAGGCAGCCTCGTTTTAAGAGGAAAGCGGCTGCCGCCGTCTATTTCTTTGTTCGACTTGGTGCTGACCGCGGAGGCGGAGGCCTGTAGGCGTGTGGCCAGAGCGTTCTGCTCCTGTCGCAGTGCGCCGGGCAGATCAGAGCCGAATTTCGCGAAGAACCGGTCGACGGCCTGCTCTTCGTTGGCCCAGGCGTTTGAGTCAACGGCCAGCAGCTCATTCAGGGTATCGCGCGAAACCGACAGGCCGTCGAGGGTAAGTGACGATGGGGTGGGGACGCAGCCGATGGGTGTCTCTGAGGCGCCGGCGCGCCCCTCGATGCGCTCCAGAATCCATTTCAGGACGCGGACGTTTTCTCCGTAGCCGGGCCAGAGGAATTTGCCATCGGCGTCGCGGCGAAACCAGTTGACGTGGAAAATCTTGGGGGGATTTTTCAGCTTCGATCCCATCGTGAGCCAGTGGCCGAAGTAATCGCCCATGTTATAGCCACAGAAGGGAAGCATGGCCATCGGATCGCGCCGGGTAACGCCGACCGCACCGGTCGCAGCGGCGGTCGTCTCCGAAGCCATCGTGGCACCGACGAAGACCCCGTGCTGCCAACTGCGAGATTCGTAGACGAGCGGCGCCAGGCGGGTGCGGCGACCGCCGAAAATCAGGGCGGAAATGGGCAGTCCCTGCGGATCCTCCCAGTGCGGTGAAATGGAGGGAGATTGCGGCGCCGGCACGGTGTAACGGGAGTTCGGATGCGCGGCCGAGCTCTTACCGGATGACCATTTGTGGCCATGCCAGTCGGTGAGGCCAGGAGGGGGCGTAGAATCCATCCCCTCCCACCAAGGTTCGCGGGACTCTGTGAGCGCGACGTTGGTAAATATCGTATCGTGATGGATGGCGGCCATCACGTTGGGATTCGTTTTGCCGTTTGTGCCGGGTGCCACACCGAAAAACCCGGCTTCAGGATTGATGGCGTGCAGCATCCCATCGGAAGCAACATGCATCCAGGCGATGTCGTCGCCGACGGTCCAGACGCGGTAGCCCTGCGATTGCAGGGCGGAGACCATCATCGCCAAATTTGTCTTCCCACAGGCGCTCGGAAAGGCCGCGGCCATGTAGGTGACTTTGCCGGATGGGTCTTCTAGACCCAAGATCAGCATGTGTTCGGCCATCCATCCCTGCTCGCGGGCCATCCAGCTCGCAATGCGCAGGGCGAAGCACTTCTTCCCGAGCAGAGCGTTTCCGCCATAACCCGAGCCGACGCTCCAGATCAGTTTTTCCTCCGGGAAGTGCAGAATGAAGCGGCGGTCGGGATTTAGGTCGGCCAGGGAATGAAGCCCGGGAACGAAATCATCGGAACTGCCGAGGCGATCAAGCGCGACCTTTCCCATACGCGACATGATGCGCATGCTGGCTGCGACATAGGGGCTGTCTGTGATTTCAACGCCGATCTTGCTGTAAGGCGAACTCGCCGGACCCATGATGTAAGGAACTACGTACATCGTGCGACCCTTCATGGCACCGTCAAACAGCGGTCGGACTTTTTCCTTGGCTTGGACTGGATCCATCCAGTTGTTGGTCGGGCCGACGTCCTCTTTCTTGGGTGTGCAGATGAAGGTGAGACCTTCGGTTCGCGCGACGTCGTTGGGATTGCTGCGATGCAGGTAACAGTGGGGGAAGGTCTGGCGGTTCAGCTCGAGGTAGGTGCCTTCGCTGACCATTTGCTGGGTTAAGCGTTCGTTTTCGGCCTCCGATCCATCGCACCAAACAACTTTTGCCGGCCGAGTCAGTTTGGCGGATTCTTCGACCCAGACTTCCAGTGGTGTGGACACCCAACTCCCCCTGATTACGCTGGGACGCACGTGCAATTTCGAAACTATGGCGCGTCACTGCGGAAAAAAGGCACCCATTCTAGCTAATAAAACCAAAGCTTAGAGTACGCAGGAAGGAAATGCAAGCCGCGTGGCAGTAAGTTGGCGCTTCCGGCTGAATGCTATACTCGCGCGCGTGTACGCGCGGAAACTGCGAGCGGAGATGAGGATTGCGGGCGAGCGAAAGCCGGTACCACTGGACTGGCTCGACAGCTTTTGCATGCGGAATTTTACGGGTTCGGTCGAGTTCGATGACACCCTCCCGACAGCGGACGGGCGATTGGAGGCGGGATTCCGCGTTGACCCGCAGCGTCTGGCGGCTGCCATGAGCGAGTGGTTTACCAAACGGGGCAAGGCAGAGGGAGCCGCGGTGATTGTGGAGATTTATGCGGAGAGCTAACGGTTGAAGTTGGCGATCGGTGATTCGAAAAAAAAAGAGCCGAACCGTTCCCGCTCACGTTTGGGGCGTTGCAGCGACATGGCGGGAGAGGTTCGGCTCCCTATCCTCGTTCGACGTGACGAGCTCGCGATCGTTAGCAGCAGGTCGGAAATGGAGGTTCTGGGGTCAACTGCGAGCTTGCGTCAGCCATTGTGTCCGCGAAGCCCCGGGGTGCCAGTTGGCGAGCGCAGCCTTAATGGCGGGCAGAGCCGCACGGGCGGCGGCTTCTCCTGCCTCGACGAGCTGCGGCGTTTTCGCAAACTCGTCCCATAGAATGTGATGGACGTTGGGCTCGATCAGCACGTCGGAGGCAGTGCGCCAGGGTTGGGCAGCGGCCATCTGCAGAATGGAAAAGGAACGTGAGATGACCTCAATCGTATTGCGCGGCCCAGTCGTGAGAAGTCCCGGCTCTAGATGCACACTGATTACGACCTCCGCCCCCATTTTGCGCACCGCCGGTGCTGGCACGGTTTCGGTGAGAAACCCGTCCACCAAAATGCGGCCCTGGTAGCCGACGGGCAAGAATAGACCCGGATACGCACAGGAAGCGCGCAGCGCCGGACCGATTTCGCCACTGGTAAAGTAAACCGATTCCCCTGCCATCAAATCCGTGGCGACGATACTGAGAGGGACTTTGAGTTGATCAAAGGTCTTTGCCGGGGTGAACTTGTGGAGGAACTCGTCTAGACGCTCATTCGACGCCATCCCCATGCGTGAAAGGGTCCAGCGGCCGAAGTCTCGAAAATGAGTCTCCGCGCCGCGGCGTTCCATCTCCTCGAGCGAGGTACCGCCGGCATAGGCCGCCGCGACCAGCGCGCCGACGCTGGTGCCGGCGATGAAGTCGACGGGAATGTCGTGCATTTCGAGAACCCGGAGAACACCAACGTGAGCGATGCCACGCGCAAATCCTCCACCGAGGGCGACCCCGATTTTCGGTCGCTCGCCATGTCCGGCATAGGCGAAGGATCGTAAGCCATGAACGGCCCGCGAGAGCCATCTTGTTGTCGAACCCATGTGGCACCTCGACGCCTACTCGCGCCCATATTTAATCTACCAAAATTCGCCTGGGACGGGCGTTTCCGGTTGACCCCGTTTGGCGGTTTTGCAACGATGTGCCTTGTTTGAGGTGGCCGATGAAGCCCCGAATCGAAAAGGCGGCGGTGCTAGGAGCGGGAACGATGGGGGCACGAATCGCCGCCCATCTGGCAAACGCCGGCATGGCTTGCTATCTCCTCGATATGGTCCCGCCGGAATTGAACGCCGAAGAAAGACGCAAGCAGCTGACGCTGGAAAACCCCAGCGTGCGAAATCGCATTGTGCAGGCGGGGCTCGAAGCCGCGAAGCAGTCACGTCCCGCGGCCCTGTTCACTCCTGAGTCGGCGCGCCTCATCACGATTGGAAACTTCGAGGACAATCTGGCCTGGTGTGGTGAAGTGGACTGGATCATCGAAGCGGTGGCCGAGAATCTTGAGATCAAGCGCAAGCTTTTCGGTCGCATCGAGAGCGTGCGCAAGCCGGGGACTGTCGTCACGTCGAACACCTCCGGACTGCCCATTGGTCTCATCGCGGAAGGGCGCTCGGAGGATTTTCAGCAGCATTGGGCAGGTACACATTTCTTTAATCCGCCGCGCTACATGAAATTGGTCGAATTAGTTCCCGGCCCCCAAACGCTGCCCCAGGTGCTGGCCAGCTTGCAAGAAGTCTGCGATCTGCGTTTGGGCAAGGGCGTGGTCATCGCCAAGGACACGCCGAATTTCATCGCGAATCGCATCGGCACGTTTTCACTGCTCAACGCATTCAACCAGATGCAGGCGCTGGAGATGACCGTCGAGGAGGTCGACGCGTTGAGTGGTCCGGTGATCGGGTGGCCGAATTCGGCTACGTTTCGCACGCTCGACATCGTCGGGCTCGACGTGCTCGTGCACGTGATTCGGAACCTTTACGAAAATGTGATCGATGACGAATCCCGCGAACTGTATCGCGTGCCCCCTGTGATGGAAGAGATGATGCGACGCGGCTGGCTTGGTGAAAAGACCGGTAGCGGGTTCTACAAGCGCGTGAAGGGTTCCGGCGATTCAGAAATCCTGACGCTCGACTGGCAGAAGATGGAGTATCGTCCGCGACAGAGGGCGAGATTTGCCTCCCTGGAGGCTGCCGGCACGATCGAGAGCACGCCCGAGCGTTTGGCTGCGCTCGTCAAAGCGGCTCTCGATCAAACGGCTGCTGACAAAGCCAGCCGCTTCTTGTGGGCGACGTTGAGCGCCACCTGCCTATATGCGGCTCGGCGTGTGCCGGAAATCGCCGAGCGAATCGTCGATGTGGACCGCGCGATGCGCTGGGGTTTCGGCTGGGAACTGGGACCGTTTGAGGTTTGGGATGCCATCGGCGTCGCGCGGATGAGCAAGGCGCTGGTGCGAGAAGGCAAGCAGTTGCCGAACCTCGTTACAGACGTACTCGCGTCACCGAGGAAATCGTTCTTCGTGACAGAAAAAGGTCGCACGCAATACTTCACTCCGGCAAACACCTTACGGCCGCTAGAAGAGGATGCCGGCGTGATCGTTCTGAAAGCGCTCAAAGAACGCTCGACCGTCGTCAAGGAGAATTCTGCGGCGAGCCTGATCGATCTCGGCGACGGGGTGCTGTGTTGTGAATTTCACGCCAAGATGAATGCGATAGGCGGAGACACGCTGGCGATCCTGCAGGCGGGCGTCGCACGGCTGGAAACGGAATTCGAGGCCATGGTCATTGCCAATCAGGGGCCTAATTTTTCCGCCGGCGCTAACCTGATGCTGCTTCTGATGATGGCACAGGAGGGCGAGTGGGACGACATTCATGTCGCCGTCCGTCAGTTTCAGCGTGCGAATATGGCGATCAAGTACGCTCGGCGACCCGTCGTCGCAGCTCCGCACGCGATGGCGTTGGGAGGAGGCTGTGAAATTCCGTTGCACGCAGCCAGAATTCACGCAGCCGCAGAGACCTACATGGGATTGGTGGAGACGGGTGTGGGCCTGATTCCCGCCGGCGGCGGGACAAAGGAAATGCTGATTCGCGCCAACGAGCACGCGTCCGGAGCCGACACCCTCGACCTGCTGCATGCGCTCAGGCCTATATTCGAGAACATGGCGATGGCGAAAGTCTCGACGAGCGCCGAGCAGGCGCGGTCGTTTGGTTATTTGCGACCTGCCGATCTGGTGGCGATGAATCGCGACCGCCAGATCGCCGACGCCAAGCAGACGGCACTCGCGCTGGTGCGCGCCGGGTATCATCCCGCGGCTCCGGCGGAAATCCGAGTTCTCGGCGAGGAGTTTTTGGCCGCGGCGAAGCTCGTAATTCACATGATGATCCGCGGGGAATATGCCACGGAGTTTGACGGCGTTGTCGCACGCAAGCTTGCCTCCGTCTTGGCAGGAGGTAGCATCACAGCGGCGCAGATGGTTCCCGAGCCATACCTACTCGATCTGGAGCGCGAAGCGTTTGTAAGTCTCTGTGGCGAGCCCAAAACGCAGCAGCGCATGGCGCACACCCTCAAAACCGGTAAGCCGCTTCGAAACTAAACCAGGGCCCTTCATTTGCCGAAATGGGCATCGGGGGTACCAACGTACTATTGCCGTCCTTTTCCGCGCGCGCCCAAAATCAACATTCCGCGGAGATTCAATTCCTTACAGGGGGCGGTGTTTAACCGTTCGTACTATGGCACCAACCAAGGAGACACTGCTAGCAAACACGACTGACACAGCTGTTTCACAAACCAACGCCCGGGGCAAGCGCGACTCGGTTCACATGCGATCCGACGCCGTCTCGCTCGAAGTGCCGGTCAAGGTCCACGGGTCGCGCGTGGACGAAGCCGCGTTAGGTGCAAATCCCAAAAGCGAACCGTTTGAAGAGCAAACCTCCACCATGATTGTGTTCCCCCAGGGTGGCGTGTTGAAGATGGCCACGCCTGTGACCGCGGGCCAGATGATGGTGCTCACGAACCTGAAATCCGGCCACGACTCCATTTGCCGGGTTGTCAAGGTTCGTGCGTATGGGGCAGGCCAGAGCTACGTGGAAGTCGAGTTCACGCATCGTCAGCCCGGCTATTGGGGTGTTTATTTTCCATCCGACGGACCGGAAACCATCGACCAGCTCACCGCAATTCCGCCCGCAGCCCCAGCCGCCACGCCAGCCTCGATGGAGCCGAGGGTAGAGAAAAGGCCGTCGCCTGACGTTTCCTCTCACGCCTCAGTTGCGAAACCACCTGTCGCGAAGTCGGCCGGCCCGGCAGACTCTGTGTTCGCGCCGATCGGCTCTCAGGAACAGGTGCAGCCTGCTGCGTCGGCAACATCCTCGCGAGTGAAGCTGAGTTTGCTCGCAGAGCCTGCGAGCAAACATCCAGAATTAGAAGCGGCTGTGGGTCCCGTTCCGGAGCCCTCCTCTCAGATGGCGTCTGTTTCTCTCGACGAACTACAAGGGGATGCCGATTCGGCGCCGGCGTTGTCCTTGGCGGGCGCCGGTGTGCCCGGTGAAGTGGCCGAAGCCCCACAGCCAGACAATCTGTCCCTGGCGGAGCATTCCGCGCCTCTTGGACATTTCGCAACCTCTCTCGGCACGCCCGAGCCCAGTCCGAGCAAAGGCAAGCACAAAGTGGCGATCGGTCTGGGCGCTGTAGCACTTCTTGCGGCGGCAGCTGCCTATTACTGGCTTCCGTTCGGAGCAAACTCGGCTGCGAAGCCAGTTGCATCGGTTCCGGCGCCGGCCGCACTTCCCGCGACGGAGGTCACGCCACAGACAAATCTTGCTCCCCAGTCGCTCAATCCCGCTCCTACCCCGACGCCAGCCAGTCCCGCAGCGATACCGCCGACCACGACGGCGGCAGTTGCGGGCACACCTTCCCCGAAGGTGACAACACCCGCTCCGCCGAAACCGAGCAAGTCGGCATTGGAAGCGCCGGCAGCGGCGGCGTCCAGCGCACCCGGAGAGACCAGCCCGGCTTCCAAGGTGCCGGACATGTTTGTCGCGCTCAACGCGCACCCGACTTCGCGTGCCTATTCACCAGATTCGGGGCCCGCCGATGCGGCGCCGGCAGTGGATTCGGAAACCAGCGATCGGGGGCTTTCGGAAGTTCCTTCCTCTTTGGTGGGTCCACCCCCTTCGGCCGAGCCCGAAACGCCCGTTCGCATCCGCGTGGGTGGCGAGATAAAACCTCCGCGGTTGGTGTCTTCCGTTCTCCCCGTCTATCCTGCCGTCGCACGTGACACAGGGACAGAAGGCGACGTCGTCATCGACACGACCATCGACAAAACCGGTAAGGTCACCAGCATGAAAGTCGTCTCCGGCCCTCCGATGCTGCGGCAGGCCGCCGTCGACGCCCTGCGCCAGTGGAAGTACGAGCCGTCCAAACTGAACGGCGAACCGGTCCCGGTGCAGCTGACGGTGACGATCAAATTTCACCGACAATAGGACTGCGTTACCCGTTTTTCGGTCAGCACCGCCCAACCGGTTGCTTTTTTTCCGCCGCTGGCATCCAATGGACCAGTCGGTGGCCGTCTTCCCCCGACTGGACCGAGGTGAGCCATGCGAGAAGCCCTGATCGTAAGTTCGGTGCGCACAGCTGTGGGCAAAGCGCCCAGAGGGAGGTTGCGCGCTAGCCGGCCAGACGATCTCGCGGCAAGAGCGATTCAGGAGGCAATTTCCCGGGCCAAGGGACTCGATCCCGCGGAGATCGAGGATGTCATCATCGGCTGTGCAACTCCCGAGGCGGAGCAGGGAATGAACCTGGCGCGGATCGCTTCATTGCGCGCCGGACTGCCCGTGAATGTTTCGGCGATGACAATCAATCGGTTCTGCTCGTCGGGTTTGCAAGCGATCGCGATCGCGGCGCAACAGATCCTTTCCGGGCAGAGCGAAGTTGTGGTCGCTGGTGGCACTGAGTCCATGAGCATGGTGCCGATGGGCGGGCACAAGGTCTCACCCAATCCCTGGCTGATGGACCATTACCCAGATGCCTATCTCAACATGGGCCTTACCGCCGAAAACCTGGCGCGCAAATATGGGCTCACCCGCGAGCAGGCCGATGAGTTCTCTCTGGCGAGCCATCAAAAGGCGCTCGCCGCCATCGCGGCGGGGAAGTTCAAGGATGAAATTGTGCCGGTCGAAGTGAGCTACACCTATGTCGAGAACGGTGCGAACGGGTCGTCGGCCGCGGCCAAGAAGAAGACGCACACCATCACTTTCGACACGGATGAGGGACCGCGTGCCGATAGCTCGATCGAGGCACTCGCAAGACTCAAGCCCGTGTTTCACGCGCGCGGGGTGGTCACCGCGGGAAACAGCTCGCAGATGAGCGATGCTGCCGCAGCCGCCGTTTTGATGAGTGGCGAGCGCGCACGGGCGCTCGGGCTGAAGCCGATGGCGCGTTTCGTCTCGTTCGCGACGGCCGGATGCCCGCCCGAGGAGATGGGCAT
>Ga0187779_10001032_pt1 | contig 17759 bp, 20 predicted proteins | sample 1015_Q2_SP10_10__FD_132435 | JGI IMG/M metagenome (GOLD analysis project Ga0187779, IMG submission 132435) | Tropical peat soil microbial communities from peatlands in Department of Meta, Colombia - 1015_Q2_SP10_10_MG | ecosystem: Environmental > Terrestrial > Soil > Wetlands > Peat | place... | reverse complement strand
GCAAGTCTTCCACAGTGATAGGCGAGGGCGTTCATGAGGGTGCCTCGGCCGTGACCGGCAGCAGGGTACACAACCATCCCGGCGGGTTTGTTCACAACGACGATGAATGCGTCGCGATAGAGGATCTCGATGGGCAACGGTTCCGGGACGAGTTCACCGGATTCCCCTTCGGGTATGACGAGACGGATCGAATCACCAATCCTTACCCGGTAATGCTGGCTGACCCGTGTCCCGTTGACAAGGACATCCCCGCTCGCGATGAACTTCTGAATCTGAGAACGGGTAATGCCTGCTCTCCCCGCAAGGAACGCATCGAGCCGTTCACCCGCCTCCGATACCTCTACGGTCCTGACTTCGCGTGCTCCTTCCATAGATGATTTTACCTGACGGAAGGAGAAATGTGGGAAGTCCGGGCCGTCGCATTGTTTCCTTGACATTTTCTTGCATAATCGTATATAAATATATTTATATGAAAAAGGTCGTGAAATTATTCAAACTTCTCGCCGATGAGACGCGGTTCCGGATACTCGTGCTCCTCATGAGGAAGGAGCTCTGTGTCTGTCAGGTGATGGGGGTGCTCGGAATATCCCAGCCACTCGTTTCCAGAAATCTTGGACTTCTCAGTGGCGCCGGGCTCCTCAATGAGAGACGGGAGGGGAAACTGGTCTTCTACTCCTTCAAAAAAAAACCGGCGTCCGTGGCCACAAAGATCCTGGAGATGATAAACAAGGGTCTGAAAGAAGACAGCGGTCTTCGGCGCGACCTCCGGTCGCTTTCAGACTGCGGCGAGTTCCAGAAGAAGACGGGGAAATGCGACATGAAGACCTTCCTCGCCTTCATGGAGGAGCAGAGGGCAAAGCGGCACGGCGAAGGAAGAAACAAAAGAAACCGCCACGGCGGCCTGAATTGATCGACACTGCAGAAAAGAAGATGGTTCGAAACCTTATCCCGGAGCTGCCCACTGTCCCGTTCTGCTTCTCTGCGATGCCGTCGCGAAAGGATAATGTCGATGGCCGGAAACAATCTGAAGAGGCATGAGTATGTATTTGGCTAAGATCTGCATCCGGTACCTGGAAAGGATCATATGGCTTATGACAGACCGGCTTCCTCTCGGGAGCGCCCTCTTTGCCTCGATTCACAGCCCTTACTGGTTGATTTTGCCCGGGTCGGTTGGGGTAAACTTAATTATATTTGCCTTATCGGCTTCTGCCTCATGGCAAACATCATATACTGGTTCGGCGATGAAGCGAGGCTCCGGAGATAACGGTGATCTCAGGTATACGGCCGACCCTTCTTTTGCTGTGTTGCTATGCATGGCATGGCCCGTGAATCTTGCCCTGATAGAAAGAACAAAATAAAGGAGGTGGATACTATGACAGGAGAGGAATATATCTGTCTTGCGTGCGGGAGCTACTATCAGACAGCCCCGTCATCGACTCACGATTGTGATGAGAAGAAATGCCCCAAGTGCTTCAGCAGCAACGTCATGAAGCTGAATGTATCGAAACTCTTCGGTTTTGCCGGTGGAGGCGGATGAAACCCCCACGGGTGTTGAGACCGGTTCGGTCTCTTAAAGTTCTAAGAGATACAAATGTCAAAGGGGGATCGTTTTGTCCGAGCAGACAGACCCGGCGTCGACGGGGTATGAACCCGTGCTGCCGGACTCCTTTCCCCTGAGATTCAGCGGGAAGACTCCTGGAGAAGGATCTTCTGAAATGTCCTGTCGTTCATCTCTCCTCCTTTTCGTCAGGTCCCCGAAGATGGGCAGGGTAAAATCACGCCTCGCTGCGGTTCTCGGTGCAGAGACCACTCTCGCGCTCTATAGAAATTTCGTCTTCGACATTATCTGCACGCTTGAAAGAAGAAGCGACCCCCTGCTGATTTTTTTCGATCCGCCCGATGCAGAAGGAGAAATACGGAACTGGCTCGGTAAGGGTCATGCCTATTTCCCGCAGAGCGGGAATGATCTGGGAGAGAGGATGGAGAACGCCTTTGTCCGGTCCTTCGCGGAGGGCATCGAAAAGGCAGTCCTCATCGGAAGCGACATCCCGGACCTCACGGACCATGTCATCTCCGAGGCATTTGCCTCTCTCGAAACTCGCGGGGCCGTCATAGGCCCTGCTGTTGACGGCGGATACTACCTTATCGGTTTTCGGAGGGAAAGATTCCTGCCAGAGATATTTCGCGGAATTCAGTGGAGCACCGGTTCCGTCTTCGCCGATACGATGAAGGCCTTTGAAAGATTTGGATGCGGCGCCCATGTCCTTCCCGAGTGGAGGGATGTCGATACCCCTGAAGACCTCGCCGACCTCTTTCTGAGAAACAGAGATACGCAATTCAGGAAATCAAAAACCATGTCTCTCATCGACACCATACGGAATAGCGTGTCGTTGTGAGCCGGTTTGCCGTTCGGAAGGGTCCGGCCGGGCGGGCTTATGGATTGTAAGATCTCGATAATCATTCCTGTATGGAATGAGGCATCCGTCATCAACCGGACACTCGATCATATCTTCACCTTGCCGTACGGCGGAGCGGTCGAGATTATCGTTGTCGACGGCCACCCAGAAGGGAAAACGATAAACGAGATACGGCAAAGGCGAGTAGACAGGATGATCTCCGAAAAAGGACGCGCGAATCAGATGAATGCGGGGGCACGCCGGGCAGGAGGGGATGTCCTACTCTTTCTTCATGCCGACACGATGCTTCCGGAAAATGCCCTGGCCTCCATTGCCGGCGTAATCGAAACGGGAAGGCATGTCGGTGGGGCCTTTGACCTCGGAATAGAATCGGAAAGAATGGTCTTCAGGCTGATAGAGCGTGCCGCTTCTCTGCGGTCGCGTCTGACGAGAATCCCTTACGGAGACCAGGCGATCTTCATCCGGAGAGACTATTTCGCCGAGATGAACGGGTTCAGGGAGATTCCGATCATGGAAGACATGGATATCATGAGGCGCATTAAGAAAAGAGGGGACGCGATCCATATCATCCCTGCGAGGGTAAAGACCTCTGCGAGGAGGTGGGAGAAGGAGGGCATCCTTTCTTGCACCCTCAGAAACTGGATGATGGCCGGCCTCTATCTCCTCGGCATCTCCCCTGAAAGGCTGTGCCGTTTTTATCCGTAAACGTTACGGACCCGCTTTGCAGAACAACCGCTTGATGAGCATGGTTCCGTAACTTCCCCTGGGCAGCACAAATTTCAGGCCCATCTTCTTCTTCCCCCGGTAGAGTTCGTCAGGGGAAGAATCCGCGGAGAGACCTTCCGGGAGAGCGATCGCTTTCCTCTCCGTGCCCTTGAAGAATGCCTGCCTGATCTTCCTGATGTTGAACAGGGGAGGCCTCATATGGTTCTCCGTCAGGACTTCCGCATAGAGCTTCTCCGTGAGGGTGTCGGGCATTCTCGTATTCGATGCCGGAGTCGGGATACGCAACTCCCTGAGGTAACGGAAATCCTCTCCCTTTAGGCAGGCATAGAAGAGATACGCGCCGGCAACTCCCGGGTATTTCCTCACGGAATCGCCGGCCTTCGCTTTCACGATTCTTCTCAAGAGTTCATTCCAGAGATGAGATTGATAGGAGGAAAAAAAGAGCGACATCTCCTCAGGGGGTATTCTCTGGAGCAGCGGGACAAAGGCCTTAGGGTCACGGGTGAGCAACTCGAAGGCATCACGATCGAACAGGGTCTTAGCCCTTTCAGAACATTCCTGCCACTTACCCCAATGTTCGGAGAAGAATAGCTTCCGTTCTCTCTCTTCCTTCTTGTCCTCCTTACGGATATGGGTGAGGTATATCTTCAGCGCACCGTTATGGTGTCCCCTGAGTATCTTTTCGGCAAGAAAGCCCTGCAGCGGGTCGAGGCTTCCGAATCTCTGGTCGTCAAAATAGTTCGGATAACCGTCCCTCTCGAGGTCCCCGATGTCTGCCGATGCAGCCTGCGACTCCCCGTCGGTGAGGCTCCGCAGAACGATCTCGAATCTGTTTCCCTTGATGAGGTCCGGCCCCATCGGCCTCCCGATCGAACCAAGGAAGGTGAGCGAATAGTCCGAGGCGGCATGAGATAAGGAAACCTGTTTTGCACCCTTTATCGTTACGTACTGCCTCGTCAGGGCGTGTCTGTCCTTTTTTCCGCCGTAGGCGAATTCGCCGAAGGGGATGCCTGACTCCCTCGAGAGCCTCTTCAGGAGATCAACAGTGTTCCATCCGCTCTTTTCAAGGAGATAGAGGCCGAAGTCTCCCCCTGTCCTTGAGGGGATCTCGGCAATTTCCTCAACGAGAAAATCCTGAGGCCTGACCTTTATCTTCATGCCCTAACTTCTTCTCCGCCTGAGAGCAGATCCCGCGGAGCATCCTCAGTTCCCAGTCTGTCAGCCCTGCCCTTCCGATCAGACGCTTCAGGTTATTCATGATCCTCTCTTCCATGTCCCTGCTGCCTCTCGGGATATACCCGAGGAGTTTGAGTGTTCTCTGCATGTGCCGGTAGAGCATCTCGATTTCTTTACGGTCAGCAAATTCCGGCAGGCCCTTCCCGTATGCCTTCTCGCCGAGTTCATAGGCGACAAGCAGTACGCTCTGAGCGAGATTGATCGACGGGAACGCCGGGTTTGCGGGAATCGTCATGAGAAAGCCGCATTCCCCGACCTCGTTATTCCGTAACCCCTTGTCCTCCCTGCCGAAGAGTATGCCGATTCTATTCTTCCCGGCAAACGCGACGGCCTTCTTCACTCCCTCTTTAACGGGGAGAATGAGCCCCCTCCGCTTCCCGATCCTCCGGGTAGTGCCGATGACCAGGCCCTTGTCTTGAATTGCATCCTGAAACTTGGCATGTATCTTCGCCTTGTCGAGGAGGTCAACGGCGGTACAGGCCATCCATCGCGCCTCATCGGTCAGGGGCGCAGGCGCGACCAGTTCGAGGCGGGTAAACCCCATGTTCTTCATCGCCCGCGCAGCTGCACCGACATTGCCGGGCTCCTTCGGCTCGATGATGATAAATGATACGTTGTCCTTCCAGTCCTTCACGGAGATTAGTATAAATTGGCGGCGGACAAAATTTCATCTCTCGCGACTGAGAGAATAGGACAGTCAAAGAATCCTTATTCCAGGATGGGCCATCTCTGATTTTTTATAATGCTCCATTCCAGCGGAAACAATTGGATCGGTGAGGCGATCGTGAAGACGGGTGAAGAATTTTTTCGACACCTTGAGAAGAATAACCTTCTGAAGATTTTGGAGGAACCGTTACCCAAAAACGTATTAGGGACTGCCATAGAAATATCTTGTCGATTATAAAAATTCTGAAACCGACTTCCCGATGCCCTCTCAAAAGGTAGGCCAAACCAATCCATCGGACAAGCCGATTATGGTATCATTTATCCTCATGGAACAACGGCTGCAGAAGATTCTCGCACAGATGGGGATCGCTTCGAGAAGAAAGGCAGAGGAACTCATCCTTGAAGGAATGGTCACCGTAAACGGCGAAACAGCGACTCTCGGGATGAAGGCCGATCCTGCAGAGGACTATATAAAGGTAGGCGGCAAGCTCGTCTCGAGTCCGACGCTAAAAGGCAGGCAGCAGGCGTACCTAATGTTCCACAAGCCTGACGGCGTCGTGACGACCCTCTCCGATCCGGAGGGAAGACCGACGGTGAAGGATTTTCTCGGCGGGATAAAATACCGCATCTACCCCGTGGGGAGACTCGACTACCATTCCGAGGGGCTGCTTCTCTTGACGAACGACGGCGATTTCGCCAATGCGATACTCCACCCGTCGAGGAAGATACCGAAGACATACCTTGTCAAGATCGAAGGGAGTCTGAATGAGAAGGAGACGGAGAAGTTGCGCCGCGGGGTGAGGCTCGATGAAGACGGCTTGACCATGCCTGCCAGGTTGAAGAAGATCAGGGAAACGGAGAACAGCTCCTGGATAGAAATGACCATCTATGAAGGGAAGAACAGACAGGTGAGGAGGATGCTCGAAAAGGTCAAGCATCCTGTCATGAGGCTGAAGAGAATCGCCGTAGGCGGATTGAAACTCGGGGACTTGAAACCCGGGAAGATCAGACACCTCACGGGCGAAGAACTCCGGTCTATAAAGAGAGAGATTGGATTATAATTGATGCGCAAAGGGGCTAGTTATTGGAGGTCATATGACTCGTGATAGAGGTTGCGGAGAAGTTAGGGAATCGGACATCGGCTCCCCGGTGACCCTCTCGGGGTGGGTCTTCAGGAGGAGGGACCACGGAGGCCTGATCTTTGTCGATCTGAGGGACAGGAGCGGACTCTGTCAGGTCGTCTTCAGCCCGGACGTCTCGAAGGAGGCGCACGAGTCAGCCCATGCAATCAGGAGTGAGTTTGTCATTTCCGTGTCAGGTCAGGTGAGGCGGAGGCCCGAAGGAACGGATAATCCGTCTCTGCCGACAGGCAAAGTGGAACTCTACGCCGATGCGCTGACCGTGCTGAATGAGGCGTCTCCCCTTCCCTTCCCGATGGAAGATGCGGCAGAGGCGTCGGAATCGCTGCGACTGAAATACCGGTATCTCGACCTGAGAAGGCCTGAATTGCAGGGCAACCTCGTCGTCAGGCACAAGGTCACCAAGCTCATCAGGGATTACCTCGATGAGAGAGGGTTCCTCGAAATAGAGACCCCCATGCTCACGAAGTCGACCCCGGAAGGCGCGCGGGACTATCTCGTGCCGAGCAGACTGAATCCCGGTCAGTTCTATGCGCTTCCCCAGTCCCCGCAACTCTTTAAGCAGATACTCATGGTCGCCGGGATCGAGCGGTATTTCCAGATCGTCAAGTGTTTCAGGGACGAGGACCTGAGGGCCGACAGACAGCCTGAATTCACTCAGGTCGACCTCGAGCTGTCCTTCGTGGACCGTGATGATGTCATAGGCCTCATGGAAGGGATGATGAAACAGCTCTTCAAGACCGTCCTCGATACGGAGATCTCGACTCCTTTCGCGAGACTCGGTTACCGGGAATCGATGGAACGGTTCGGAAACGACAAGCCCGACCTGAGGTTCGGCCTCGAACTGAAGGAGATGGCGGACCTGGCCGGTCAAGGCTCCTTCAAGGTCTTTCGCGATGCCGTAGATTCGGGCGGCAGGGTGAAGGCGATGAACGGAAAGGGCATGGCCGGGCTTTCGAGGAAAGAAGTCGATATGCTCACCGAAGAGGCGAAGGCCTTCGGGGCGAAGGGTCTTGCATGGATCAAAGTGAAGGACGGTTTTGAATCTCCCATAGCCAAGTTCTTTCCGGAAGATACCCTGCGGCAGATGGCGCAGCGGCTCGCTGCCGGGGAAGGCGACCTCATGCTCTTCGTGGCGGACGAGGAAAGGGTTGTCCATGACGTCCTGAGCCGCATGAGGCTCGAACTCGGCAAGAGGCTCAACCTCATCAGGCCCGGATTCAATTTCGCATGGATACTCGATTTCCCTCTCCTCGAATGGGATGTCGAAGAAGGGAGGTTCCAGGCGATGCATCATCCATTCACCTCGCCGGCAGACGAAGATATCGAGAAGCTCTCTTCGTTGCGGACTGTCGGCTCTGCCTTAACCGCCGATGAGCGGGGCCTCGTGGCTGGTGTCAAGGCAAAGGCCTATGATATCGTCCTCAATGGCTACGAAATCGGCGGCGGGTCCATCCGTATCCACCGGAGAGACGTTCAGAGAAGGATGTTCGAGCTGCTCGGCATCGGGGAAGAGGAGGCGCGCATAAAATTCGGGTTTCTCCTCGACGCGCTCGACTTCGGCGCGCCGCCTCACGGAGGAATCGCCCTCGGCCTTGACAGACTCGTGATGCTCATGGTGGGGGCCGCATCGATCCGGGATGTCATCGCCTTTCCGAAGACCCAGAAGGCCTTCTGTCTCATGTCCGGGGCGCCGTCTGAAGTCGAACAGAAACAGCTGCGGGAGCTCCATATAAAATTGGACATGCCGAATATCTGAACGAAAGAGTCCTTGTCTCTCCTTGATGATGAAAAGCCTTTTCTGTTAGTATTCAGCGATGGAAAGAACCGTTGTCTATTTTGAAAAGCCCGGAAGGGACAACACCGAGGCCTGTCTCGAGGTCGTCAAGAGAGCGATAGCGGAAGGCGGGTACGGACATCTCGTCGTCGCCTCGACAGTCGGGGACACGGGTCTTCTCTTTTCCGGGGCGTTAAAGAATAGCAAGGTAAACATCACCGTCGTCACCCATTCAGCCGGCTATAAAGAACCGAATGCCCTCGAACTGTCTCCCGATACGAGAAGCCGCATCGAGAAAAACGGCGCGGTCGTGTATACCGGTTCGATGCTCACCCATTCGATCGAAACGGCGTTCGCGGCAAAATTCAGCGGCACCTATCCGACCCTCATCGTCGCAAATACCCTGAGGAGGTTCGGCGAAGGCTCGAAGGTCTGCTGCGAGATCGTAATGATGGCGGTCGATGCCGGTTTGATTCCCGAGGGCGAAGATGTCCTCGCGGTCGCGGGGACCGCGAGGGGCGCTGACACGGTGCTCGTCATAAAGGCGTCCGCGTCAAAAAGGTTCTTCGACCTGAAGGTCCTCGAAGTCCTTGCCAAGCCGAGGGCTTAAGGCCGCTGCGGAGTCGCCCCTGCGGTTCAAAAGCGAGATACGGCGGCGCGGACTCGTTCATACCAGCTTTTTCCAAATAAGACTGTCGTGATCTCCGTCAAACTCGGAAGAGAGAATATCGATACCGCCATAAACGCGGCCCTCGTCGTTCTCTGCCGCGGCGGCATCATAGCCTATCCCACAGAGACGTTCTACGGCCTCGGGGTGAGGTTCGATCTCCACGAATCCCTTAGGAGGCTCTACGCCCTGAAGAGAAGACCGAGGGGAAAGGCGATGCCTCTCCTCATCGGACAGAAGGAATCGCTCCCCTTAATCGTTTCCGAGACGTGGCTGAGGGACATGCCGGGTTCGGCAAGTCTGCTCATGGACAGGTTCTGGCCCGGCCCCCTGACGCTTCTCCTCCCTGCCCGGGTAGGTCTATCCGACTACCTCACCGCGGATACGGGAAAGATAGCGGTGAGAATACCGGGGGAATCGTTCGCCCTCAGCCTCGCGAAAAAGGCGGGCTTCCCGATCACCGCAACGAGTGCCAACCTTTCAGGCATGCCCCCGTCAGAGGATATCGAGACCGTGATAAAATATTTCTCCCGTGGCCCGGATTTTCTCGTTGACGGGGGCCGAGCACCCGGCGGATCACCCTCGACCATACTCGATGCATCCGGAGAAAGGATAACCATGGTTCGTGAAGGTGCGATCCGGCTGTCCGCGTTGGAAGCTGTTTGGAAATGAAAGCATGTGATACGGTAATCCATTCCGTTCTGAGGAGGCAGAAATGAAGACCTTTTCGTTTGTCGTGGTGAGTTTTTTTCTCTTCGTTCTTTTCGTACCGGCCCTTTCAGTGAACGCCGGATCGTCTGCAGAGGAAGCCCCTCAATCAGCTGCCCTGAAGTGGATAGCATTAGTCGATGATGGAAGGTATGCAGAAAGCTGGGATGAGGCATCGCAGTATTTCAAGGCATCTGTAAAAAAAGACCGCTGGCTGACGTCATTGGAAACGGGGAGGAAGCCCCTCGGCAGGGTTATCCGGAGGAAGCTCAAGTCGGAACAGCATACCACGTCTCTTCCCGGAGCTCCCGATGGAGAATATGTCGTTATCCAATACGAGACGTCCTTTCAGAATAAGAAGTCAGCGGTAGAAACGATCACCCCTGCGTTGGAGAAAGACGGCACGTGGAGGGTCTCAGGTTATTACATCAAATAGGGTTCGCCGGCTATCCCTGTAATATCCGGCCCCCTGCGCGGAATCGTTATAATCGCATCGTCAGGAGAAACTCCCTGTTCTCTCTGTACCACCGGACCGTCTCCCTGATGCCGTCTTCTATCTTCACCGAGGAGAGCCATTTCAGGACGGTCTTTGCCTTTTCTATGTCCGCCCACGTGGCGCGGACATCGGCGGGATGCCGTTCGAGCCATTCGATCTTCGCCTTCTTGCCGAGATTTTCCTCGATGATGCGAATTACTTCCATGAGCTCAAGAGGGGCATCGTTGCCGAGGTTGAATATCTCGTACCCGAACGGCTGAAGGCACTTCAGGGTCCCCTCGGCGATATCATCGATATAGGTGAAGTCCCTCTTCTGCTTCCCGTCTCCGTAGACGGGTATCGGTCTGCCCCTGTCGATGTCGAGGATGAACCTGAAATAGCTCATGTCAGGTCTCCCGGCGGGACCGTAGACCGTGAAGTACCTCGGAATGCTCATATCGATGCCGTAAAGGTAATGGTAACTGTAACAGAGCGACTCAGCCGCCTTCTTCGTGGCCGCATAGGGTGCAAGGGGAGCGTCCGTGCGATCGGACTCTCTGAAGGGGATCTCATTGAGACCGTAGAGACTCGATGTCGAGGCGAGGACGAACTTCCCGATCCCGAACTCCCTGCAGCATTCGAGGAGATTCATGGTACCCTTCACATTCGTATCGAGGTAGATCCAGGGGTTTTCGAGAGATGCCCTTACGCCCGCTCTCGCGGCGAGGTTTATCACCGCGTCAACCCGTCCGCCTAAAAGCCCCGTGACGTGATCCGGTTCGAGAACTGCCCTGAGCCTTTCATAGTCGGCGATATCGAGATTCAAGAATCTGAAATTTTCATGCTTCGTGAGAATCCCGAGGCGCCATTCCTTCAGCCTCGGGTCGTAATAGTCGTTCATGTTGTCCAAACCTAGAACAGCGTCTCCTCTTTCGAGGAGTTTCTTCGAGACCATCCATCCGATGAACCCCGCAGAGCCTGTCACCAGAACAGTCTTCATTTCTCACCCCTGTCAACATTCCGTTGCGTATATATGCGATGAGCGCGCAGCATGGGTACTTTCCTTGTCGTTCCGCGCCATACTTTCATCACGGTTTTTGCTATAATACAACAATTTTGCAAGGAGAGGACAAAGAGATGAAGGGTGCTGAAGTCTTTCCTGACGGAGAAATATCCGGTGTCCTCGTGAGAGAATTCAAACAGCATCACGACAGCAGGGGCTGGCTCGCCGAGACGTTTCGGACAGACGAACTCGGTGACTACAGGCCCGAGATGGGCTATGTCTCTTTGACCTTTCCGGGGGTTACGAGGGGCCCCCACGAGCATAGGGAGCAGACGGACTACTTCTGCTTCCTCGGCAGGTTCACCCTCTATCTCTGGGACAACAGGAAGGATTCACCGACCTACTGGAACAGGATGGTCATCGAGAACGCTGACGGGCTCATCGTGACGGTTCCGCCAGGCGTTGTCCATGCGTACCGGAATTCAGGGGATACGGGCGGAATGGTCCTTAATTTCCCCGACAGGTTATACGCCGGCAAGGGGAAGAAAGAACCCGTGGACGAGATGAGATACGAAAACGACTCCGCGAGCCCCTTCAGGGTCGCTTGATGAAGATCCTCGTTACCGGCGGCTGCGGTTTCATCGGCTCGAATTTTATCAGGCATATGCTCGGTTCATATCCCGATTACCGGATCATCAACCTCGACGCGCTCACCTACGCGGGAAACCTCGAAAACCTGAAAGGCATAAAGGATGACGGCCGTTACACGTTCGTGAAAGGGAGGATCGAAGATTCCTCTCTTCTCAAGGAGGTCATGGCCGGGGTCGACTGCGTAGTGCACTTCGCGGCAGAGAGCCATGTCGACCGGTCTATTCTCGATGCCCAGCCCTTCCTCATCACGAATGTGATAGGTACATCCCTGGTCCTGGAAGCGGCAAAAAGGGTCTGCATAAAGAGATTCGTCCATATCTCGACAGACGAGGTATACGGCGCCCTCGGAGAGGAAGGCAAGTTTACCGAGACGACGCCCCTCCTGCCGAATTCGCCCTATGCCGCTTCGAAGGCGTCCGGGGATTTGATCGTCAGGGCATACCATGAGACGTACGATTTCCCCGCGATCATCGTGAGGCCTTCCAATAATTACGGCCCGTTCCAGTTCCCCGAAAAGCTGATGCCCCTCATGATCACGAACCTCATGGATGAAAAGCCGGTCCCCGTTTACGGCGATGGAAAAAACGTGAGGGACTGGCTCTTCGTCGAAGACAACTGCAGGGCGATTGATCTGATCCTCCATCGCGGAAGGACCGGTGAGGTCTACAACGTCGGAGGTAATGCCGAAAGGAAAAACATCGAGATCGTGAAGAAGGTTCTCGCGATCCTGGGTAAGGACGAGTCCTTCATCACCTTCGTCAAAGACAGGCCCGGGCATGACTACCGCTATGCCCTAGACAACGGAAAGATAGAGCGTGAGCTCGGCTGGAGGCCGTCCGTAGACATCGATTCGGGATTGGAAAAGACCGTCGACTGGTACAAGAAAAACGAGTGGTGGTGGAGACCGCTCAAGGATAGATTGGCCTCTGAGAGTGCCGGATTCTGGACGAGGAAATGACCGGCGGGAATCGGGCGTCGTGAAGAAGGATAATCGAGAGTGAAAATCCTCGTTACCGGCTCGAAGGGCATGCTCGCCCACGACCTCATCCCCCTCCTCAGGGAGTCGCATGAGGTCGCCGCATTCGACCTCGATCTCGATATCACCGTCCGGAGGGATGTCTCGGAGGCGGTACGGCGCATCGCTCCTGACAGGGTCATCAACTGCGCGGCTTACACGCAGGTCGACAAGGCTGAGGAAGAGAGAGAAAAGGCGTTCCTCGTAAACGGCCTCGGCGTCCAGAACCTCGCGCTCGCATGCGCGGAGGGCGGCATACCGCTCTGTCAGGTGAGCACCGACTACGTCTTCGACGGCGAGAAAGAGACCCCCTACACTCCCTTCGATAACACAAACCCGATCAGCGTCTACGGCGAGTCAAAGCTGGCGGGAGAGAGATACGCCGAGTGGATACTGAGCCGATTCTACATCATCAGGACGAGCTGGCTCTACGGGAAAGGCGGGAAGAACTTCGTCGAGACGATTAGGAGAATCGCGCGGGAACGTCCCGAGATACGGGTCGTGGATGACCAGAGGGGGTCCCCCACCTCTACGGTCTCTCTTTCCCGTGCGATAAAAAGCCTCATCGAGACGAACGCATACGGCATCCACCATTTTACCGACCGGACAGACGGCGGCATAAGCTGGTTCGACTTCGCGGGGGAGATCGTGAGAGTATCCGGTCTCCCCGCCCGCGTCCTGCCGATAAAGACTGAGGAGTACCCGCTCCCCGCGAGGAGGCCGAAATATTCGGTCCTCGATCTATCGCTCTTTCCGGCAGCTGCCGGATTCGAGCCCGTAGACTGGAAGGCCGCCCTCAGAGATTATCTTGCAACGTAAAAGACCCCGGCTTTTACGTTACTGTTTTTCTATTCTGAATGTGTAGGTGAGACGGACCGATCCGGATTGAGGGTTGGTCCACATGAGACAGAAGTATTGTTTCCTGTCGGGATAGAACCTGCCCTCCTCGCCGGCTGTATTGTCCTTCGTGACCGGATAGGTGATCTTGGCGCCTTCGTGATAATGGATATTGAAGTTTACGGGCCCTTCCGTCTTGAACGAATAGTACAACACGTCGGTCTGGATGAGTTCCATGCAATCTTCATGGACCTTGGACGGTGCTAGGGTAACTTCCGATTCATTTTTCACCTGCATCGGACTACACGCAACGACAACGAGAATCAAAAGACAGGTCAATACCACGGCTTCAAGAATCTTCAGCATCGTTCGCCTCCTTTTCGTCTGCATTTGGGAACCTCTTTCGAGAGAGAAGTCACCGTCTTCAATCAGATTATAAGACAGATTTATCGGCGAGTCCAGAATTGTTTCGACGACGCGCCTGACATCATCGTGCCGAGGCCGCGGCATCCCGCAGGGCGTCTTCAAACCGGAGTGCGATAGCGTCCCAGGAGAAGTTTCTCGCATAACTCTTCCCTTGCCGGCCGAGACGGAGCCTGAGCGACTCGTCTCTCAGGAGAAGATCGAGTTTTTCCGCGAGATCGGGAACGGAGCCCGACCGAAAGCTCAGACCGAAGCCTTCTTCCGCCACAAACGCCAATTCGGGGATGTCGCTCACGAGGACCGGTTTCCCGCATGCGGCCGCTTCGAGGATGCTGATGGGGGAAGATTCATGCCGGGACGGCAGGACAAAGACCTCCGCGCCTGAAAGAAGACGGAGCTTTTCCTCCCCGGTCACGAAGCCCGCATAACTCACCCTGTCCCTGACCGCAGGAGAGAGCTTCGAGACGAGACCATCAAAGGCATCGAACTGGTATCCCGCGAGAACGAGTCTTGAATCCGGATAGGCGCGGCCCGTCTCTTCGAAGGCCTTTGCGAGGAGATCGAGGCCCTTCGTATAGACATCGATCCTGCTCATGAAGAGGATATACCCGTCGCCTTTACCGGATGTCCCGAGGAGTTCGTCATTTATCCCATTCGGTATGACCGCACAGGATTCCACGTTATCCCCCGCCCTCCCCAGCACCTTTCTCTTTGTCACCTCCGAGACGAAGATGAACCGGTCATGGACTTTCGGATAAAGCCATTCCACTGCAAACATCGGAAGGGAGACAAGAGGGTTAAACTTCCTGAGTGAATGCCCTTCCATGATCCCCTGGACCTGCAGCAAGACCGGCGTCTTCGTGAGGAACCGTGAAAAGAATGGGGTGGAGGGAAGGAAATTCTCGACAATGACATCGAAGGAATCGCCGTGCCTGCGGACATACGTTACGGCTTTCCTGACGTATGAGAAGACACTCCGTATGAGGCTTTCGCTTTCGGTCCCGACAAAGACACGCCGTATGCCGTCAACGTCACCATCATGCGCACCCGGGAATTTCATCGAAAGGAGGGTTATATCATGGCGATCGGACAGCCTCCGGTAGATCTCATATGCCCTGACCCCGGCTCCCCCGAAACCGAAGGGGCTCTCAGGGGCCTCATAGATGAGCTGGAGGATTTTCATGACGAACAGGCATCTCTTCGCTCACCGGCTCCCGTTCTCCTCTTTCTTCTTCGGACCCTCCTCCTCTTTTTCTTCCTTCTTTTCCTTGAGCGCCTCGGATATCTCGGTGAGGCGCTTCATGACGAGGTAATTGACCGTGCCCTCCGGATAGGCGCCGTCTTTCCCGAACTCGCCCGCGGGCATTCCTGTGAGAATCTCGATCCCTTCCTCAACGACATCTATGGGATAGATCGAGAATCTGCCGTCCTTGACGGCGTCTACGACGTCTTTCTTGAGCATGAGGTTCTTCACGTTCCGCCTCGGGATGATGACCCCGTGGCTCCCGTCGAGTCCTCTCAGTCTGCAGAGATCAAAAAAGCCCTCGACCTTCTCGTTCACTCCCCCTATCGGCTGAACAAGGCCGTTCTGATCCATCGACCCGGTGACGGCGAGGTTCTGCTTCAGGGGAACGCCGGAAATGCTGCTGATGAGGGCATAGAATTCAGCGCAGGTGGCGCTGTCCCCCTCGACCATGTCGTATAGCTGCTCGAAGGTTATGGATGCGGAAAGGCTTATCGGCCTTTGGCGGGCATACATGCTGCCGAGGTAGTTCGTCAGGATGAGTATCGCCTTCTCATGGATCTTTCCGCTCATCTTCGTCTCCCGCTCGATGTTCACGACGCCCGCCTTTCCTATATAGGTCCTTGCCGTGATCCGCGAAGGCTTTCCGAAGCTGTAGTCACCGAGGCCGAGGACGGCGAGCCCGTTTATCTGTCCCGCCTTTTCTCCTGACGTATCGACGATGAGCGAGCCCTCTATCGTCATTTCCCGGAGCCTCTCCTCTATCCTGTTGCTCCGGTAGATCCTCTCTTCGAGCGCCCTCTCGACATGCTCGATCTTCACGATGGCGCTTCCCGCCGTCTTCGCCCAGTAGGTGGCTTCTCTCACGAGGTCGGCGACATCGCTGAACCTTGCGGAGAGCTTTTCCTGATGTTCGGAGAGCCGCGAGCCGTATTCGACCACTTTCGCCACGCCCGATCTGTCGAAGTGGAGCAGTCCCTCGCCCTTGCAGACCATCGAGACGAAGCTGGCATACTTCTGGATGTTCTCTGCGGACCGCTCCATCCTGCTGTCGAAATCGGCCTTCACCTTGAAGATCTCCCGGTATTCCTCATCGAGGTTATACATGAGGTAATAGAAATTGGGACTGCCGATGAGTATCACCTTGATATCGAGCGGTATCGCCTCAGGTTTGAGGGTCGTCGTCGATATGAGCCGGTATTGTTCCCAGACGTCCTCGATCTTTATCTCCCTGTTCCTGAGCGACCGTTTCAGCGCGTCGTAGGAAAAGAGGTTCCTGAGGAGGTCGAGGACATCGATGACGAGATACCCGCCGTTCGCCCTGTGGAGGGCGCCGGCCTTGATCATCGAAAAATCGGTCACCGCGATCCCGTACTGGAATTTGTGCTCTATGCTCCCGAAGAGGTTGTAATACGTCGGATTGCTCTCGAACACGCAGGGCGCGCCCTTCTGGTCCTTATTATTCACGAGGACGTTCACGACATATCTCGTGAAGGTCGGCTCTGTCTTCTGCATCTTCATGAAGGGCAGAGGCGGCGGCGTCTCTTCGGAGGTCTTGAAGTCATCGAGGTGGTCGAGGATGTCCTCTCTCACCTCTTCGCAATAGGAGATGATCTTCTCATGCTCTGTGTATTTCTTCCTGACGTCATCGATGAGGTGCCCCACGGCCGAGAGAGCCGCCTCCCGCTCGAGCTTGAGGAGGAGCTCCTTGAGGAGCTTTTCGCCGTCCCGGACCGCCCTGACGACATCGTCCAGCTTCTCCTGGAGGATCTTGCCTATCTCCTCGACCTTCTTCTTCGTCTCCGCGTCGAGCGCCTCGAACTCTTCCTCGGTAAGGGGTTCCCCCGCCTTCTTCACCGGCACGATGACGAGTCCGCTCACGGTCTTCCGTATCGAGAAGCCCTTTGCCTGCGCCTCTTCCTCAAGGCCGCCGAAAAGGTCCCTCTGTTTCTTCTGGAACTCTTCCGCCAGCTTGTTCTTCTGCTTTTCGTATTCTTTCGACTCGAATACCTTCGGTATCTCGACCCTCAGGTTCTTGATCAGTTCTTCCATGTCCTTCTGGAAGATAACCGCCTGCCCGGGAGAGAGCGAGACCGCCATCGGGGTGTCGGGGCTCTTGAAATTATAAACGTAGCACCAGTCCGAAGGGACCGGCTTCGTGAGGGACTGCTTCTCGAGGATCGTCTTAATGGTCGACTTCCTCCCCGTCCCGTTTTCCCCGAGGAGGAATATGTTGAATCCCGAGCTGTCCAGGCTGAGGCCGAAATCGATGGCGTTCAGCGCCCTTGCCTGCCCGACCGTTCCTTCAAGAGGAGCAAGTTCCTCTGTCGTCTCAAATGAGAGTACCGCTTCATCGCAACACCTGTAAAGATCTTCGACGCCGAGACTCTTTGCCATCATTCACCTCCGGAAGAAATCAAGATTGAGAGTACACAGAACCATGACGGGGCTCCCTCTCCGTGCCGCTCCCTGAAAACCCCATGAACCGCTACGCCCTCGGATGATGCTCACGGTAGACCTTGCGCATCCGCTCCGTCGTCACCTTCGTGTATATCTGGGTCGTCGCTATATCGGAATGGCCGAGCATCTTCTGGAGAGACCTCAGGTCGGCGCCGCCGTCGAGGAGATGCGTCGCAAAGCTGTGCCGGATCGTGTGCGGTGATATCTCGATGCCGAGTTCCCTCCCGTAAGCCTTCATCGCCTGCCAGAATCTTTGACGCGTCATCGGCCCTCCCCTGCTCGTCAGGAAAATATGCTCCGAAATGCGCCCTTTAAG
>Ga0187779_10001031_pt1 | contig 17782 bp, 15 predicted proteins | sample 1015_Q2_SP10_10__FD_132435 | JGI IMG/M metagenome (GOLD analysis project Ga0187779, IMG submission 132435) | Tropical peat soil microbial communities from peatlands in Department of Meta, Colombia - 1015_Q2_SP10_10_MG | ecosystem: Environmental > Terrestrial > Soil > Wetlands > Peat | place... | reverse complement strand
CTCGATGTTCAGCAGCAGGGGGTATACCACAGGTATGTTCTTCGGAAAACAACCCGACGGAGATTACAACTTCGACGGCGAAAGTTACCGGATGAGCCACGAACTGGTCGGCGTCATCGTGGAGGCGAAGAGGGGCGTCGCGAAGGTCAGTCTGAGAAACAGGCTCGACGTGGGCGATGCGGTAGAATATCTCACCCCGGGGCTCGAGGGAAACTTTTTCGTCATCGATTTCATGAGAGACGGGGACGGGATCGATATCCTGTCAGCAAGAAACGAGGAGACCGTCTTCATGAGAGTGCCGGAGGGCGTGAGGGAGAACGACCTCATACGGAGAGAAAAGTCTTTCGGGCCGTCCGGCAGAACAAAGTCTAGTGCTCCGGTGAAGGCTGTAGCTCATAGACCTTCAGCGAGATAAAACCGGCCGAGATGATAAAGATACGTCTTTCCGGATCTTATTTTGCGGCCTTGAGTTCCTCTATTATCTGCTTGATGCGACCTGCATCCGAAGCATTCGGCGCAAGGGCGAGGGCCTTTTCGAACTCCCGTACGGCCTGAGCCCTGTCGTGAAGGTCATAAGCAAGGACGATCGCCAAGTTCTTGTGACCGTTAAGATGATTCGGGTCTAACGTGAGCGCCTTCCGATATTCTTCGACAGCCCTGTCGGGCTTGCCTGCCTTGCGGTAACAGCTCCCTAAATCAACCCTCACATCAACATTCTTCGGGTCGATAGCGAGCGCTTTCTCGTATGCTTCGATCGCATCATCAAAACGGGACGAGTCCATGAGAATATTCCCGAGCCGTATCCAGGCATCACCGTTGCCGGGATCCTTCTTCACCGCATCCTGCAAAAGTCTTATCTCTTCCCCGGAATGCATCGCACCCGCGGGGGCCTGCTCCTGGCTTTTCGGACTCTCCTTCTGCTGACACGAGGCAAATACCATGAAGGGCAGTAATATGATAATGAAGCCTATTCTTCGCATCTTCCCTCCGTTTTTTTCATATATTCTAACAGATTTTCTTTCGATTCCATTCTCCAAGCCTGTCTGTTATGAACTCTATCACCATCTGATGCTCCTCTATACCGCGGTCTCTGACCCGCAGAGGCTCTCCGAAGGAGAAATAGACCTTTCTCGACGGATCTATCCGTCCGAAATCCTTAAGGAACCTGCCGTTACCCCAGGCATCGGTCTTCAAGGCGACCGGTATTATCGGAACATCCGCCCTCTTGGCAAGTTTCACCCCGATCGTGTTAAACCCTCCGGGGTCGAATTCCGTCGACCTCGTCGTCTGCGGGAAGATGATCATGGACCTGCCAGCATTCAGCCTCTCAGCTCCACCCTCGAGCACCGCCTTCAAATCCTCTCTCGGATTCGTGCGCCCCACGGTAACTGGGTCCCTCGAACGCATGACATGCCGGAATACGGGATAATCAACGAGGCTCTTCTTCACCACGAAGGTCACGTCCTTGATGGGAGCGATGAGAGACGGAAGGACAAAGGTCTCGAGTGTCGACATATGGTTGGCTATGAAAACACAGGGCCCTTCAAGAGTTCTGAAGTGATCGATGCCGGTTATCTCGATTACGACGCCGACGCTCTCGAGGGCGCGGAGCACGGCTAGGCTGCTCCCGGCCCATGCGGCCGTATCATATCGTGAACGCTTCGCCCGTCTGCTCGCAGAGAAGACGATGCCGAGGTCCTTGCCGTAGAAGATAAGCGAAGGCAGCACCCTCGACAGAAAGGGCAGGCGGTGGGGAAGGGTTTTATAAGAGCCTTCCCGGTATGCGAGATCATCCATAATCACTCCCCGCTCGTAGTATCACGAAGGTTTTTAGTTTATGCCTCACCGTAAATGACTGTCAACCATCGGACAGAGTGAGTTCTTAAGTGGTATACTCCTATGAACCCATGGAGTTACCCTCAATTAGATATGTTTCTTCTGCGAGGTATTCTCCGGATCTTCCTTCCTCCTGTAAAGAAGGGGCGAAGAGGGAAGAGTGCATGAAGCGGAAGGATCGAGGACATCAGATTGTATCGGCCAAGACGCCTGCATGCGTGGATAACGGATGATCCTTGTATTTCCCCCTGTGGCCAAACCCTCTGAGCCTCCCGCCGGCATCGCAAAACTCGTCGGCGCACTGAACCATCACGGAATACCGTCAAGGGTTCTCGATGCGAACATCGAAGGTCTTCTCTTTCTCATGGACAATTCCCGCAGACTGTCAGATGCCCCATCCGGCAGATGGACGACCCGGGCGCTTCGCAGTCTATCGACAAACCTCGCAGCACTGAGAGATCGCAATACCTACCGTAATATCGACCGTTATGCGCGGGCTGTTATGGACCTAAACCGGGTCCTCGAGATATCGACAGTGGGGAAGAACGTGACCATCGGTCTTGCGAATTACGGAGATGAACGGCTTTCTCCCCTTCGGAGCTCAGACCTCATCAGGGCGGCGGAAAATCCTGAAGTGAATCCCTTTTATCCCTATTTCGAGGGCAGGCTTCTAAAACTTCTGGAGGAAGAACAGCCTTCGGCCGTAGGGTTTTCTCTGAATTATCTGAGCCAGGCCTTATGCACCTTTGCGATGGCTGGTTTCTTGAGGCGTCATTGTCCGGGGTTGACCCTGGTTCTTGGCGGTGGGCTCGTCACCTCATGGGTCAAGAATCAGGACTGGCAAGAACCGTATCGGACCGACCCTTTCGTCGGGCTTATCGATCACCTCGTTGCAGGGCCGGGGGAGGACCGGCTGCTCTCGATCATGAAATCCCTTCACGCCCGTCGGCCTGCCCAGCCTCGTTCGGGACGAAAGCTAATGCACGAAATTTCCTCCGCAAGGTGCGAGATAGTAAGCGAGAGGAGAACAGGACACATCACTCGCCCTGATGCCACTAAGGGACTCACGAGTGGAGGATCGAGACCGGATTACAATTCGCTTCCCCTTCATGACTACCTTGCACCCGGGTTTGTCCTCCCCTATAGCGGGGCGAGCGGATGTTCATGGAAGAGATGTTCATTCTGTCCTGAAAGGGCTGAGGATAATCCCTATTTTCCTTTACCGGCTGCCAGGGTAGCGGCCGATCTCACCTCTCTTGCGGAGGAATCACGACCTGTTCTGCTCCATCTTCTCGACAATGCGGTCAGTACCGCAGTCATGAAGTCTCTTTCCCTTAATCCTCCCGGCATCCCCTGGTATGGCTTTGCGCGCATCGGACCCCAGCTTGCCGAGATGGACTTCTGTCTCGACCTGAAGCGTTCGGGGTGCGTAATGCTCAAGCTAGGCCTTGAATCTGGGGATCAGGGGGTACTCGACAGTATGGAGAAGGGAATTGACCTTGTGACCGCCTCCCGAGTGCTGAAGACACTGAAGAAGGCGGGGATCGCATCATATGTGTATCTTCTCTTCGGCACTCCGCCGGAAGCTGAAGCAGAGGCAGGGGAGACGCTCGATTTTACCGTGAGGCACAGTAATGAAATCGGTTTCTTGAACCTTGCCCTCTTTAACATGCCTCTCCGCGGACCCTATGCGTCCCGTTTCGAAACAAGCAGGTTTTATGAGGGGGATCTCTCCCTCTATGCCGACTTTTCTCATCCGAAGGGATGGAACAGAAGAAGGGTGAGGCGATTTCTGGAGCGTGAATTCAAGAAGCATCCTGCGGTAGCACCCATCCTGATAAAAGACCCTCCACTGTTTACCTCAAATCATGCGCCATTTTTCACGGGAGGGTATGGATAATCCTTCGTCTTCTGATGGCATCGCCTTAGTCCGCGAAGCCGTTCAGATCGCGGTAGACAAAGAGGTCGAAATCAAAGGCCAGCCTGTCATGTCTGAGTGCGACATAGGGAGAAAGGTTCCTAACCGCGAACTGAAACAATTCCTCCGGAACGATATAGTGTAGTTCAAAATCCTTCCTCGGGTCATAAGCCGAAAGGGCGTTGAAGGCAAGGGCTGTCCCGCAATGAGGGAAGAGCTTCTTCAGGGTCTCCCTGATGAGTTCATCGAGCCCCTGCACCTGCAGGTTGAAGACCCCGCAGAGAAAGATGAAATCGAAGTCCTCCTTCAGAGCATCCTGTTCGATGTCAAAAATCTCGAACCGGCCTTCCGGGAACTTCTCCTTCGCCAGGGAAATGAGTCTCTCATTGATGTCCAAGCCGGTGTACCCCACGGAAATGTGTCTCTCCCTCAGGTACTGATAGAAATCCCCTTTTCCGCAGCCGAAATCGAGGATCTTCTTGCCTTCAATACTTCCGGCGATATCGAGGAGAGAACGGTAATGCGCGGCCTGGCCCTCTGCTGTCCAACTCAGTGCCTCAGGTCTGTCACCGTGCATCGCCAATTTTTTGTTATAGAACGATACTACGTATTCTTTCGAAAAATCGTCCACAGAAGCCTCCGGTAGATCTGAAAACCATTGCCTTCAGGAATCTTGCGAGAAATCGCAAACAGACCGGGATCCTTCTCTCCGTCCATGCGTCAGTAACAAAATATTACCACAGAACTGAAAGGGATGCCCCGTCTCCTAGCTCGTGAGAGCCATCTCGCCGGAGTCTTCATACGTCTCCTCTCCGGATCTTCATCTCCTGCGAAGAAACGAGGTCATCCCGCTCAAATGCAATAGGGATTGACAACTCCCTTGTTTCTTGCTATAAGCAAAGTAATTGCGTTATTCGGTCCCTGTGCCTGTCACGGTGTTCCGCAGGGAACGTGGGGGGATTTCTTCATGACGAGCCGTAACTCAGATCTCATAAGGAGGTGAAGTGTCGTCAATAGACTGTTAGACGGATTGGCATAACAACCGAAAGGAGGGGAATAGATGAATGGAATTCTACGCTGGCTGTTTCTGATTTTCTGTTTTTTTCTTTTCTCGTTTACTCTTTCGCCGGCGGACGCCGCAGAACCGTTCAAGTTGACTTCATCGACGCAATTTTTGTGGGGAGATGACCTTCTCGGTAAAAGCGAGCCGATATTGGCCCAGTATCTGAGATTTTCATATACCCCGGAAGGGCAAAACTTCTCGGTAAGAGGATACGGCACAGTTTGGTACGACTTCGGGTCGGGTGACATCATGGACAACGGGTTTATGGGAAATCTCTACTACCTCTTCGCTGATTATACCCCTATAGAAAATTTGTCCTTCCGTCTCGGCAGACAGATGATAGCCTTCACCTCGCTGGACCAAACACTCCTGGACGGACTGCGTGTCGACTACCACAACCTCGGACCTTTGGGGGTTACCGTCGCCGGCGGGTGGTATCTGATCCAGACTTTGGATTCGGAGGCCTTTGAAAAGGGTAACAACGCTGCATGGGCGATAGACCTCCATCTCGAAAACGTCAAGAACCTGCAGTTGGGCGTGAGCTTTGCCCAGAAGTACGCTGACGGCGACCTTGCCAGACAGGCTATCGGCATGAACGGGCGGTATTCTTACAAGTTCCTGAGTCTTTACGGTGATGCCCGGTACGAGTGGCTCACGAAGTCCTGGGACCAGGCGACGATCGGCCTCGATCTCTTCCCGGCTGACGGCCTTCTCATTAAGGGTGAGTACTACCGCGCATACCCGACCTTTGATGCGACGAGTATCTTCAGCGTCTTCGCCGTCGACCAGTACCAGCAATACCTGCTTCACGCGGAATACACCTTCAATGCCCCGGTGTCAGCCTACGGCGAATATGCGCACGAGTCATATGGGGAAGATGGCAATGCAAACCGGTGGACGCTCGGCACAAAATTTAACCCTCTCAAAAACCTCGCCCTCGATTTTTCCGTCGACTACAGGACCGGCTTTGGCGGAAACCTCTGGGGTTTTCAAATCGTCGGAAATTACAAGCTGATGGAGAAATTGATTCTCGACGGGGGCATCCAGTATAACGAGTACAGGCGTCCCGATCAGTTTGGGAATGAATTTGCCCGGAGGTACTGGCTCGCGGGGAACTGGCTCATCAATAAGAACTTCTCTTTCATAGCCAGGATTGAGGACAACGTGAACCAGAACTTTTCGAATAACGTGCTAGGCAGAATAGCCCTGAACTGGAACCTATAGGAGGAGGAATCATGAAAACGAAACTAATCTTGACTCTGGGGATGCTCCTTCTGACGGCTCCTTTCCTGCTGGCTCAGACGAGCCATGTGGATTACGCGACTATGGAGATCAAGGATTGCAATGCCTGTCATAAGGCGAGCGATGTCCCCCTTAACCATGGCTCGTTCTGGGTGACCGACCACAGGCTCTACGCCGAGAAACAGCCGCATAATTGTAAAGACTGCCACAAGAAATCCTTTTGCGTCGACTGCCATTACGGCGGCGGAATCGACGATGACCTCAACCGGTCCCAATTTGGGCCGTCCTATATGCCGAAGAGCCATGTGACCGACTGGAGGGAGATCCATCCGATTAAGGCACTCGACGACACCAAGAGCTGTTTCCGTTGCCACAATGCGGTGCAGTTCTGTCAGGCGTGCCACAACAAGTTCAACCCGAACGATCTGATGGTCAAGTCTCACAGAAGGGGATGGTCGGACCTGGAGGTGAAAGCAGGAGGACCGAAGCACGAAGTCTTCAACACGGCCCAGTGTCCCACCTGTCATCCGAACAGTCTGGTCCCGGCGAATCAGTGGGCCCCGCAGCATGCCCAGGAGGCGAGGAGGAACCTCTCTTCCTGCCAGGCGTGCCACTCTGACGGTGCCATCTGTCTGAAATGCCACAGTGCCGTGACAGGGTTACGGGTGAATCCCCATCCGAAGAACTGGGACAAGATATCAGGGCGCCTCAGTTCGGCAAGCAAGAACAGTACATGTATAAAATGTCACCGATAAGGAGGGAGATAACAATGAGAGGAAGATTATGGAAGCGGCTGGTCGTAGTCGTCATCTCGATCCTCGTCCTCGGATTCATTTACAGTTGCGGGGGCACCCGGGGTTCGGCAGGGGATAACCCGCCTGAAGTTCCTGCTATAGTCGGTTCTGAAAGCTGTATCAACACATGCCACGCCAAGACTCGTGACATCACAGGGACCCTCATCGCTTTTGCGTGGCAGCATACGACTCACACGACAGATGGCGGGGTCATATGCGAGGATTGCCATGGTCCTGCGGGTGAGCACTGGGGTGTCGGACCGATTCCTTTCCCCAACCCTCAGGCAGCGCAGTGTAATGTCTGCCATGGCTTCACAGGCTTCGACGCGACCGCCCATGCGAACCCCAATAATACCCCCGACAAGTTCTTCTTCCAGGGCGATGCCGGCAACGGCCAGGCCACCATCGCGCCTCGTGGAAGCGACACGCCGGTTCCCGAGTTCTTCCCTGACGGCGTCACGCCCGTGACAAAGGCACAGCACATTCAGGAGTGCTCCGTCTGCCACAATCCGAACCAGCGCTTCGTTTATAACAACGGATTGGCCGCTCCAAACCCTGACAATATGCCATTCCCTGATGTTGCCTGCGCCGGTTGCCATGATGCACATCAGCCTGAGCAGAAGGTTGCGATCGCTCAGCGGAGCACTCCGGCTCCCTATCCGATATTCCGTAAGTTCATCGTCAACCCGGGCGGAGAGCAGAGCTTCGTAGCCAGCCCCGAAACCGGAAACGAAAGCCCGACAGCCACATCAACGCAAATAGCTGCAATTATCTTCCAGCCGAATGGTGCGGTTCAGGCGAACGGATCGGTCGATACGAGCAAAGTGGTAGGGAAGAACAATGAACTGAACGTTGAGCGTCTCTGTGCATCCTGTCACACAGTCGGTCTTTACCTCTACAGCAAGCTCCTGACACACCAATTGGATATCTACAGCCAATGGCTCAACGCAGGCCATGCGGACCGGAATGCCGCTGCATTTGCCGAGTTCTCTGCGAATCCTGCAGCCTACATCGACGAGAGTACGGGCCAGCCCTTTCCTATCGCGGGCAGCCACCAGACTTACTACCCCTACGACATGGCTCTTACCAAAGCAGGCACAACGGCGAGCACCTCACAGAACGCAGGCAACAACAATTTCGCCTGCTTTAAGTGCCACAACGGCTTAACGTCTCTCGCCTGGCAGGCCAACACCCAGGGGACACCGGCTGCACCTGTCGTCTTCGGGGACGAGCCGGTTACATGCATCACCTGTCATGACACCCATACCCTCGTTCAGGGCACGGAGTTCGGTCTGCGCGTGCCCGTCATGATGACGAACTATTCGACGCAGTTCATCACGATTCAGGGCAATGTCTTCCTCGACAACACGCCGCTCCCCCCGATAGACCAGACAGAAAACGGAACGATCTGCATCTTCTGCCATCAGGGAAGGGAGAGCGGACTCACCCTCAATGCGACCAAGTTCGCTCCGGGCACCACGATTACCGGCAATTTCTTTAACCCGCATTATCTGGGGACCGCAGCCATGCTCTGGGCTGTCAACGGCTATGAATATCTGAACCAGTCATACGGCTTCAACGCGCCGCACCAGGGCGCGAACTGTCCGACCTGCCACATGGACAACGTGACAGCGGACAATAAGAACGGCGGTCACTCCTGGAACCCGAACGTGGCCACTTGTAACACTTCGGACTGCCACGGGAGCTTCGGGCCGGTGCCGGCAAAACCCGGCAGCGCCTCTCCTAATGTCGCCGTCTATCGCGCGAGCTTCGATACGAACAATTACACAGGCGATCCGAATGGTTCCACACAACCTATCGCGGTTGCCATCCAATCATTGCAGGCAAAACTGATAGCGCTCCTGGCTGCTCAGAACCCTCCAATCTATTACAATGACCTGCAATACCCATACTTCTTCGCTGATCAAGCCCGCACCATCCCGTTCACCGCATGGACTCCCAGACCTTACGCAGCTGCCTTCAATCTCTCCTTCATCATCAAGGGTCTTCCTTCGTCAGCAACTTCACAGACCCTCGTGCCGAACTCATCGGCAGCGGTTCATGACTACAGGTATTGCATCGAACTACTTCAGGACTCACTGGTGAGTTTAAGCGGACAGCCGTTACAGACTATACTCCCCGGTGCGGTGAGGCCGGCCGGAACAAGGCCCGCGACGCAATACGGAGCGGGTCAATTATCCATACCGTAGTCAGTCGAATGATGTAAGGTCTTCCGACCGGCAAAGAAAAAGCCCCGGAGCGATCCGGGGCTTTTCTTTTGTCTTACGCTGAGGAGGTGTCTTAATCTTACGGCATCTCACCGACAAGAGGCGCACTTTCTGCAGAAGGTCCCAGGGCACGTATCATGTACCGGACTCTCTTACCGCTTTTCTCAGGATCGGTGAAGGACGGCAGCGCGACCTCACCGATGAGCGTAAATTCTGGTCCTCCCTCGACCCTGCGATAAACCCTGTATCCCTTCACCCATGCTTCCGGGCTCTCTTTCCAGACGAGGTGTACCCTGTCCTCACCCGCCGCAATCCTGAGATCGGAAGGCGGAGAGGGGATGAATGCAGAAGGGTTCACCTCGACCGTGGCAGAAGCATACCCCTCATCCCGTATTTCCGTATTGAGCAATGGCCTGATGCGGTAGTAGACAACCCTGGCGGGCAGAATACCCGCATCTCTGTATGACAAGGCGCATTCTGGTTCGCGATTGATCGGCATCTTGCCGAAGGCGCCTTCATCGGTAGTCTTATAGATGTTGTAGCAGACACCCTCCCCTGCACTATCCCAGGAAAGGGTGAGGGCGTCGGACCCTACGACAAATCCGATCTTCGCCGGAGGAGATGGGGGAGGTCGTGGAGTTGCGGTAACGATGTTCGAGTCAGCACTCGTGACTTCCCGGAGGTTCATCGCGATGACTTTATACCTGTAGGAGGTATTCAGTTCAAAATTCCTGTCTGCGAAGGAACTCTTGTCGGAGGCGATGAAGGCATACCTTTCAAAAGCGTCATCTTTTGATCTCAGGAGATAGAACCCCTTAATGGAAGATCTCAGGTTATCGGGATAAGCCCATGAGAGCAGAATCTCATCCTCTCTGTGGATTGCCGTCAGTTGGGTTGGTGCAGGAGGTTTTTCATACGACTTCAGCGTGGGAGGACCCTTCTTGCCGCAGGAAGCTATGAGAATTACCGCTACGAGCAACGGGAAGAGCCGGGCAACGAATTCCCTCATCTCTTCCTTTTCATCTTCTTCCTGAATCCCTCAATCCTCTTCCTGACCTCAGCGGGAGAAGTGCCTCCGCTCGATCGCTTAGCCGTGACAGAGCCTTCGGCGGTGAGATATCGGTAGACATCTCCTTCTATGAGAGGCGAAAATATTTGCAGGTCCTCGATCTTCAGACTGTCTAAGGTCAGATTGTTTTCTATACAATGGAGGACTATCCTGCCCGTAACTTCGTGGGCATCCCTGAAGGGCATCCCCTTTCTCACGAGATACTCGGCGATGTCGGTAGCCGTGGCATAAGCCTCTGAGGCCGTGTCGGAGAGCCTTTTTTTATTGAACCGGATGCGTGGCACCATCTCGGTGAGGACGGAAAGTGACGCCTTTACCGTATCGACGGCATCGAAGACCGGCACCTTGTCTTCCTGCATGTCCCGGTTATAGGAGAGTGGCAACCCCTTCATCGTGGTGAGAAGGGAGATAAGCGAGCCGTAAACCCTTCCGGTCTTGCCCCTCATGAGCTCCGCAGCGTCCGGGTTCTTCTTCTGCGGCATGATGCTCGAGCCCGTAGTGTAGGCATCGGGGAGCTCGATAAAAGAGAACTCCCTCGTGGCCCAGAGCACGAGTTCCTCAGCCATCCTCGAGAGATGCATCATGAGGATGCTCGCATCGGAGAGGAATTCGATCGCGAAGTCCCTGTCAGAGACCGCGTCGAGACTGTTTTCCGATACCCTGTCAAAACCGAGGAGTTTCGCCACATATTCCCTGTCTATCGGCAGCGACGTGCCCGCAAGGGCGCCTGCGCCGAGAGGAAGGACATTGACCCTCTTCAGACTATCCTGAAATCTCTCGGTATCACGCCGGAGCATTTCGACATACGCGAGGAGATGAAGCGACAGGAGCACCGGCTGTGCCCTCTGGAGGTGCGTGTATCCTGGCATGATGTAGTCACGGTGTTTCGCAGCGCTCTCCACCAGCTTCTTCTGAAGGTCCTCGAGGAGAGAGACTATTCTCCCGATCTCGTCCCTGAGATAGAGCCGCATGTCGAGGGCGACCTGGTCATTTCTCGATCGTGCCGTATGGAGCCGCCTCCCGGCATCGCCCGTCTTCCTGATGAGTCCAGCCTCGATGTTCATGTGAATATCCTCAAGGTCTCGTCTGAACCTGAATCTGTCCGCTTCTATCTCATCGGCTATCTCTTTCAGTCCGCGAACGATCTTCCGGGAATCCTCCATCGGGATTATTCCCTGCCTGCCGAGCATCTTCGCATGGGCGATGCTCCCCTCAATATCGTATCTCCAGAGGCGGCTGTCAAAGGAGATCGATTCCGTGAAGGACTCGACAATGCCCGCAGTCTTCTCTCTAAACCTTCCTGACCAGAGTTTCTTCATGGCTAAGCATAAAATTTTGAGATTCTTGTGTCAAGGGTTTTCAACGTGATATGATAGCCGCATGTCGCAGGCGAAACTCAAGGTGATGCTCCTCCGCCACACCCCTAACCCCGAGGCGACCGTTGCCATGGCCGCTAAGCTTTGTTACAGTCCTTCGGACATAGGATCCCTCAGGGAGAAGATAGAGGAAAAAGACCAAAACGCCTTTGTCGAGAGGCTCGTGAAGATGGGACATATGAGCCCCGTCGAACATGCTTCGTTCACCTACGCCATAGAGGGGATATCCCGGGCATGCTCGCACCAGCTCGTCAGACACCGGCTCGCTTCCTACAGTCAGCAGTCACAGCGTTATGTGAGAGAGGAGGCGGGCTTCGATTATGTCGTTCCTCCCAGTATCAGCGGCGACAGGGAATTGAAGGAGTACTTTGAAGAATGCATGGCCGAGGCGCAAAAGGCGTATGATCACCTTGTGAGGAAGCTTCACGAAAAGGGCATAACCGGCGAATCAGCGAACCAGGATGCGCGCTTCGTCCTCCCGAATGCCTCGGAGACGAAGATCATGGTCACGATGAATGCGCGGGAACTCCTCCACTTCTTCCGCCAGAGGTGTTGCAACAGGGCTCAATGGGAGATCAGGCGGATGGCTGTGGAGATGCTGAAACTCGCAAAAAAAGTCGCACCGGTAATCTTCGCGAAGGCAGGACCCGGATGCCTTTTTGTACCCTGCCCCGAGGGAGAATATACCTGCGGGAAGATGAAAGAAGTCAGAAAGAAGTTTCTAGCCCTCACAAGTTGATCCTCAGACATCGCTACTATCCCGCTGTTTCTTTGACACCAAAATAAAATTTATTTTATTATAAATTTAAACTATTTAACATTGAGTCCTATTGCCATGTAATATATTTGGTTCGGGCATTCGATTCTTCAGGTTATGGTATAATGATAATCTTTTTTGAATCCCGGCTTCGAGAGGAAAGGTGAATGAACTCGACGAAATCAAGAGAGCTATTTAAGAAAGCCTTCAGGCTGATACCCGGAGGGGTCAACAGTCCGGTACGGGCCTTCAAGGCGGTAGGCGGAAATCCCCTCTTCATCAAAAGCGCAAAGGGTTCGAAGATTTACGACGCGGACGGCAACGGGTACATCGACTATGTACTCTCATGGGGCCCGATGATCCTCGGGCATGCCCATCCGGCAGTCGTGAAGGCGCTCAAATCCGCCATCGAAAGAGGCACGAGCTTCGGTGCCCCCACGGAACTCGAGATAGAACTCGCCGAACTCATCGTAAAGGCCTACCCTTCCGTCGAGAAGGTGAGAATGACAAGTTCAGGCACCGAGGCGACGATGAGTGCGATAAGGGTCTCGAGGGGCTTCACCGGAAGGGACAAGATAATCAAATTCGAAGGCTGTTACCATGGGCACGCCGACGGCCTGCTCGTGAAAGCCGGTTCCGGTGCGATGACCTTCGGAGTCCCCGACAGCCCCGGGGTTCCAAAATCCTACGCGAAAAATACGATAACCGTTCCGTTCAACGACATCAAGACCTTTACGGACATCGTCAGGAGAGAGTGGAAATCGATCGCATGCGTCATCGTCGAGCCGGTGGTCGGCAACATAGGATGCGTCCTGCCGAAACAGGGTTTCCTCGAAGCATTACGGAAGGAGACGAGGAAGTACGGGATCGTCCTCATATTCGACGAGGTCATGACCGGTTTCAGGGTCTCTTACGGCGGCGCGCAGGCGCATTATGGGATAAGGCCGGACATGACCTGCCTCGGCAAAGTAATCGGCGGCGGAATGCCTGTCGGAGCGTTCGGCGGAAAGCGAGAAATAATGTCCATCGTGGCGCCGGAAGGCCCTGTGTACCAGGCAGGGACACTCTCCGGAAACCCGATCGCGATGACGGCCGGCATAGAGACGCTGAAGATCCTCTCGAAAAAGGGCGCCTATGAGAAGCTCGAAAAGACGATGGATCGCCTCGAAAGAGGTCTGAAAGATGCGGCCAAAAAGTCGGGCGTTAAGACAAAGTTTTACCGGGCCGGAACCATGTTCTGTACCTACTTCTCCGATAGGGAAGTCGTTGATTACGAAACGGCAAAGAGATCGGATACGAAGCGATTTGGACGGTTCTTCACGGGGATGCTGCAGCAGGGGGTAAACCTCGCTCCGTCGCAGTTCGAGGCCGGATTCATCTCCCTTGCCCACACCGGAAATGATATCGAGAAGACTATTCGGGCCGCGTACAAGACCCTGTCCGGACTTGACCGTTAGGCTTTAAGGAAGCGTGAGGAGGATTTGGTGCTCAATCCGCTGACGTTAGTTGACAAGATTATTGTCTGGTTTACCGAGAAACTCTCGAAGAGGACAAAGGTCCTCATCTCGGTATTCGTTTTGCTTTTTCTCGTCGGCGCTGCCTACACGGGATACAGGATCAACGATTACTTCGAGAACGACCCTGCGGCGTGCAGGACGTGCCATGTCCACGACAAGGCCCACGCGGCTTGGGAGAAGAGCGAGCACAACAGGGTTACCTGTCATGACTGTCATCACGCGACGCGGAAAGACCAGGTGATGCAGATCGTAAAGTTTGTCTTCCTCGGGCATAAGACGGTTTCTCCGAGACACGGCGAAATCATCGTACCGAAGAAGTTTTGCATGCTCTGTCACTGGGAGAAGAACAAGAAGTACCCTGAGGCGCCGAACGTCTCCACCTCCCAATACCATATCAGGCACGCTACGACAGCGGGTCTCGAGTGCACCCAGTGCCATGGGTATGTCATCCACAAATTCCCGACCGAGGAGAGGTTCTGTCTCAAGTGCCACACCGGAAAAGAGGTCCATGGTGCGGGGATGAAGGAACTCGCGTGTCTCAACTGTCACACCGAGCGTACCAAGAACCTGAGGCCGGGAAGAAAGAAATGCCTCTACTGCCACGGCGATGAATCAGTGAGGCAGGAACTCATTGCGGACGGCAGCATAGACGTGAAGCATTTCCCGCCCCCTCCCGCAGTCACAAAGAAGGCGATCAAGATAAATTTCCCGGGAGATGCGCCGATGCAGTTTTACTGCTATGAGTGCCACAAACCCCATCAGAAGGCGAGGCCCGACTGGAACGACTGTCTGAAGTGCCACAGCAGCATCCCCGATAAGGGCAGACACGAACTGCATATCAAGACTGTCGGCATGGAATGCAAGAATTGCCATAAACCTCATGTCTGGAGCGTCACCGAGGAACAGGCGAAGAAGGATTGTGTCAAATGCCACGAATACCGGGATCCGAGGAGGTTCCTGACGCTGTAAATCTGAAACGTTTCAGGGGGATGACAGGCACCCGCTGCCATCCCGGATGCGTCAGTTCCGGGCGGTGTGAGAGTAAAGGCTGAGGACATATGCAGCAGCCGTTGACGAAGAGAGATAAAGAGAGAAGGTGTAGTACTCAATTGGGGAGGTTTCTATGAAGTTTTCGATGTTGAATCCTTTTCGGTGGTTCAAGAAATTCCATGCCTGGCTCGAAGAAGGCATGTCGTTCAAGGGGAAGGTGATCATTGCGGTGCTGCTCCTCGTGATCACGGCAGGGAGCGGTGTCGTCGCCTTCCGGTTTTATGACTTTACTCAGAATAATCCGAAGTTCTGTGTAAGCTGTCATCTCATGAAGCAGGCCTTCGAGGCCTGGGAAACGAGTGAACATAAGAACGTCAACTGCCATGAGTGTCATCACCTCACCGTCCCGGAGATGAACAACCTGCTCATCAGCTTTGTTCTGCACAGGCCGACGAGGGTTCCGGAACGCCACGGCAAGATCATCGTACCCTGGAGATACTGTCTGAAATGCCATTGGGAAAAGGACGAGCGATACGCAAAGGCGCCGATGATCAATAAATCGAACCTCCATGCGAAGCATGTCTTCATGGAGCAGAAGGAATGCTCCCAATGCCACGGGTACATCGTCCACAAATTCACTCCGGAAGAGCGGTTCTGCGTCAGATGCCACCAGAACAAGGAGGTGCACGGTGCCGGTATGGTCGGACTCGCATGCCTCAACTGTCATACGGACCGGACGAAGGACCTCAGGCCCGGGAGGAAGAAGTGTCTCTTCTGCCACGGCGGTGAGGAAGTCAGAAAGGAACTCATTGCTGACGGGTCGATGGATGTGAAGCATTACCAGCCGGGCACGGAGACGGTCAAGAAGGCGATAAAGATCAATGTGCCTTCCGATGCGCCGATGCAATTCTTCTGTTACGAATGTCATAAACCACACAAGCTGGTGCGACCCGATTGGGGCAACTGCCTCAGCTGTCACCGCAATGTCCCCGAGGTCGGCAAGCACAATCTTCACATACAGGTTGTCGGGATGAAGTGCAAGGACTGCCATAAGCCCCACCGCTGGCGTGTCACCGAGGAGAGTGCGAAGAAGGACTGTGTCAAATGCCACGAATACCGGGAGCCGAAGCGGTTTATTGCGTCCTGAGATTATGGTAGAATACTATCCGCAGGGAGATGAGGGAATAACTCCCCCGTCTCCCCATGTCATCCTGCTACTCTATAGCAAAGGAGCGAAGTAAGGGATTATGAAGAGTCACGTCTGGCGGCCGCTTTTTGTGGTAATCGGTTTCGTTGTCCTCATCCTGATCGCGAGAGAGTTCGTTGTTCCGAAGGATTTCGGCATACAGGAGAGAGGGTATATGTATGGCATGCACCGGAAGAGCAACGAGGAGGAATGGAAGGCCTTACCGGCCAAATACCGTTCGAAGGAATACTGCAAGGACTGCCACAACGATAAATATGCCTCCATTATGCAGACGCCTCACGCCATCATTCAGTGCGAAAACTGTCATGGTCCGGCCATCGAACACCCATCGGACCCGCCGAAACTGAGCATCGACAAGAACAGGGCCCAATGCCTGCGGTGCCACTATCCCCTGCCCTATCCCACGAGCGGGAGGGCGAATATCAGAGGGGTCGATCCGGACAAGCACAACCCCGGCATCGAATGCGTAATGTGTCACAATCCGCACAAGCCTAAGTTGGAGGGCATGAAATGATAACGAGAAGAGACTTCCTGAAAACGAGCGCCAAGGGCATAGCGGGACTCGCCGTGCCGCTCGCGGCGATAGAAATCATAAACCCCCGAAACCTCTTTGCCGCAAAAGGGGACAAGGCGAGGGTGAGATGGGTGTTCCTCGTGAACACGTACAAATGTGTCGGCTGCGGTTTCTGCGTGAAGGCATGCAAGCTGGAAAACGAGATACCTTACGACGCGAACGTGACGAGGACGTGGGTCGAGCGGTATGTCCTCACGAAACAGGGAAAGCTCTTTGCAGATTCGCCGAAGGGCGCGCGGGATGGTTTCACCACGAGCAAGATAGCCCTCGGCAAGGATGAATATCACGATATAAAAAACGATGATATAGACAAGGCATACTTTGTCCCGAAGCTCTGCAACCAGTGCGAGAATCCGCCCTGCGTTCAGGTATGCCCGGTGGGCGCCACGTATCAGGCCGCCGACGGGGTCGTGCTCGTCGACAGGAAATGGTGTATCGGCTGCGGCTACTGCATCATGGCCTGTCCCTATGGTGTGAGGTTCTTTCACCCGATTTACCGCACGGCCGAAAAATGCACCTTCTGCTACCACCGGATAACGAAGGGGCTGACAACGGCCTGTGTCCAGGCGTGCCCCTTCGGCGCGAGGATGATCGGGAATATCAAGGACCCGAATGATCCGGTCACGAAGATCATCATGACCGAGAGGGTGGGGGTGTTGAAGAGCGAATACGGAACGAAACCGCAGGTCTATTACATCGGTCTCGATGAGGAGGTAAGGTAAGCATGGTTCACGGAGAAGCATGGACAGTCAAAGAGCTCTTTGTAACCCCGAATGAATACATCTACTGGTCGGTGCAGATCGTCATGTATCCCTTCATGACCGGTCTCGTCGCGGGCGCCTTCGTTCTCTCATCGCTCTATCACGTCTTCGGCATACAGCAGCTGAAGGACATGGCGCGGTTTTCCCTCGTCTTCTCCTTCGCGCTGCTGCCGGTCGCGATGATGCCGCTCATGCTGCATCTCCAGCAACCGCAGAGGGGAATAGAGGTGATGATGTCCCCCCATTTCACCTCGGCCATCGCCGCCTTCGGCATCGTCTTTTCGACCTATGGGGCGATTGTGGCTTCCGAATTGTGGTTCGTATTCAGAAAACATTTCGTCGAGACCGCGCTTTCCCTCGGGAAGAAGCAGGACAAGGGCCTGGGAGAGAAGATCAAATATCTCATATTCTCGGCTCTGACTCTCGGTGCGTACGACATCAGCGAGGAGG
>Ga0187779_10001030_pt1 | contig 17798 bp, 14 predicted proteins | sample 1015_Q2_SP10_10__FD_132435 | JGI IMG/M metagenome (GOLD analysis project Ga0187779, IMG submission 132435) | Tropical peat soil microbial communities from peatlands in Department of Meta, Colombia - 1015_Q2_SP10_10_MG | ecosystem: Environmental > Terrestrial > Soil > Wetlands > Peat | place... | reverse complement strand
TCACGCTGTCATCCCAGGGTTGTTTATCCAGCGCTGTCTTCAGTGCGTCGCCTTTGAGGCCCTTGTTCTGTTTCATCCAGCGCTCTGCCTGCACAACTTCCAGGGGATAGGTCGAAGCTATGAAGATCTGAGTCAGGACATTATCAGGATACAATGCAATGGGCGCCAGCAACTGGTCAAGTTCCTCCTGCTTGAACACCTGAGCCGGTGTCTCCGGCTTGGACACAGGAGCCGGTCCCTCCTGAGCGAATAACGGAGCCGGTAAAGTAATGCAAATCGCCGCAAGACCAATGACCGCATATTTCCATGAACTCTCTATTTTCATGTGCATACCTCGCATTTCCTGTTTCTTCTTTGGGACGCTCAACTATCCGCTTTCAATCCGAGGCGCTAGCCCGGCAAGAAACCCATGTTCCGCCACCATAACACAAAATTCAGGTGTGATGTGAAACCGACCCAACGATGATGACTTTCAGGTTCTTTTCTACTCTCGCGGGGAGTTTGGCCATCGATAACTACTTAGATACAAGCATAGGGATGAGGATTTGTCAATTTTTTCAAAAAGGTATTTTAAGGGTATGTACTTATAAATTCGGGTTGTAAATTTCACTGTTGCGGAGGATGTTACTCGTTTGATTTAGGACGGACCTCGCGAGTCATTATAAATCGAAATAATTACGTATTTGAATCTGAATATTGGACCCAGAGGCGCGGTATATGTTCCGGATCAGTTCCATGGATATTACTTCAATATTTCTCTTTCTTGGTAATACGTTCTCAGCTATTTTCGCTCAATAGCAATTCGATTCCGTCATGACTACTCTTATCATCACTAACTGATTGGATCTTTTCATTGTGCAGGGAAACATATTATTCGATATAATCCTTCAGATTTGATCCATGGTATTCGAGTAATTTCTTTTCAGCTCTACTATTTCGAAATCGATAAATGCAGTAAACTAAAACCACCCTTTCTCTGTGTTGCGCGTCATTTACTGGTCAATTCGCACCACAGGTAAAGACCGATTTATAACGATATATCCGACAATGGCGGAAAGGAATGACCCGACAAGGATGCCGATTCGCTCATCAACGCTCTTGCCGAGTGATCCTGGCTCAAAAGCGAGCGAGCTAATAAACAAGCTCATGGTGAACCCGATGCCGCAAAGAATAGCCATACCGTAGATGGACCGCCAACGTACCGACTCCAGCGGTCGAGCGATCCCAAGCTTTACAGCGAGGAAACAAAACAGGAAAACACCAATCTGTTTGCCCAAGAAAAGACCGGCTGCGATACCAAGTGGTAGCGGATGGAGCAGCGATGACCATTGAATTCCCGCAAGTCCTATGCCGGCATTGGCAAAAGCAAAAAGCGGTAGAATCCCATAAGCAACTGACGAGTGCAGATCATGCTCGAGCTCACGGAGCGGAGATTGTCCCTTTGCCTCTCCTTGCCTGAGGGGGATGAAGAAAGCGAGGATGACACCGGCGATCGTGGCATGGATACCGGATTTCAACACTGCAAGCCAGAGAATAAAACCGACAATAATATAGGGAGTTTTATTCATCACACCGCGAAGGTTCAGGACAAGCAGTACGATGATCATTACGCCGGCGAACAGGAGTGCTGCAATGCTGAGGTCCTCGGTATAGAATAATGCAATGATTAAAATAGCGCCGACGTCATCAAAGATAGCCACAGAGGTCAGCAATACCTTGAGGGACGCGGGGACCCGGCTTCCGAGCATGGCCATTATTCCAAGCGCGAAGGCGATATCTGTTGCTGCCGGGATCGCCCATCCTTTGATTGATACCGCGTTACCGAGGTTCAGAACAACAAAAACGGCTACAGGCAAAACCATCCCACCCAGAGCGCCGGCGGCTGGCAGGGCTATCTGGCGCAAGCCCGTAAGCTCACCTTCGAGGAACTCTCGCTTTAACTCCAACCCGATAAGGAAGAAGAAGACCGCCATCAGGCCGTCGTTAATCCAGAGCAAGGCAGGCTTCGCAACCCTTATTGCACCCACTCGTACCTCAACAGGCATATCGAGAAAGGCATTGTACATCCATGCGGCGGGCGAGTTCGCTGCGATGAGAGCAATTGCCGTTGCTCCGATCAAGAGAATTCCACCCGCTGATTCGAGCTTAATGAACGCTTTGATCGAACCTGATATCTCCTTGAACATTGGATAAGCCCTTTCTTTGCGCACATCTATTGTGGTTATGTGAGATGACTTTATTTCATACACACGGAAAGCGGCAAAAAGATCATTACGGTAAGCACCAGGGCAAACGGCATAGACCCTTGATTACACCTCGCACAGATCAGGATAGTCGTCTACTCAGAATCCATAGCCCATCTTTAGATAAATACCGTAGTTCTCCCATTTGCCTTGGGCGTACTCCAGACTTGCCACGATGCCTTCCTTCGGCTTGATGATGTACTGGATCCCGACGCCCCAGTCCGGATAGAGGTTTTCAGTATCCGTGCAGCTTTTGTCGTTTCCATAAAGGCAAGCAAGGCCCGTGAAAATCGTCGCGCCAAAGCTTTGAGCAAACCTTAACCGCTCTTCTGCCTCAATGGCGGACATGTACTTTCCAAGATACTGCCCCATCTTGTAACCCCGCAGGACGACCGGAGCGTAAGCACTCGGCGGGGCGTCAACGGTCCACTGGTTGCTCTGGCGCACCGCGAGCACCTGTCCGCCCCAGTGCTCGAAGTAGGTTTTCAGGTCCAGCCGGTACACGTCGAAATTATTGTCGCCCGCGATCCAATCGCGGTAGGCGACGTTGTTCAAGTTCAAGTACCAGCCCCGGATCGGGCTGAACTCGATGTCCCTGGTATCGTGCAATACGGCCAGGCCGATACCGCCGGCCCTGAAACCGGTAAGTCCGAGCGTTTGAAGCATCTCCTCATCAAGGGCGTTCTGACCGATGATCTGGTAGTCCGTCAGTATCCCCTGAGCTCCCGCGAACCAGTCGCCATAAACGCGGTACAGATAGCGTCCGACCAGAGCTTGGAGATGGTCCTCCGACTTGAGCGGCTGACCGGTGCCGAGGAAATCATTATAGTTGTTTTTGATGATCCCTGTGGGCGCGACGACAAGTAGACGATGGTGGTCGGCGTTCCACGATGCTTTACCGACGATCCCGACTATCGCGGAATCTGTTGAGGTATACATGCCGTTCACACCGAACATGGACACCTGAGACTGTTCATCGAAATAGTGCATATAGGCGGCCATGAACCCGAGCGAGGTGCCGAGCTTTGGGTTCGACGAGAACGTGGGTACTACCAGCCAGGGCGATTCCTTTTTCCCCTCAGTAGTGGTCGTTGCAGATATCACAGCCGGAGTGGTCCTTGGAGACGATACAACCGGTGCTTCGGCAGCGTGCGTTCCGAAAGGAGTTAACATGAACACCGCAAGCAACAAGATGAGTAATGTACGCATATCGTTATCTCCTCAATCAATTGCCATATTAACAAAAGACGTTTCTCGCAAAGAAGAACCGCGAGCCACATTTCTCTTTCGCCCTCTTCGGTGATAGTGTTACACTCCCACATTGACATCAACGCTCAATATTTCCGCTTCTACCTGCATTGGGCACTCATATCCCAGCCACAATATTTCAGTTATACTCGTGCTATCGCGGGAATGATCATCAGCTCTTTATTTCAGTGATACCCTGTTCAGGGCTACCACATTGCTCATTCAGTCTGGATACCTTTCACAAAGATCTTTACCGTATCACGCAGCTCCTCATTTAGTGTTCTCTCTGGAGCCAACGACCAGAGCGCAATAGTTCCATGAAGCACTCGTTGGAACGAATACACGATCTCCTTAGCCGAAAGGTCAGATCGGATTTCTCCGGATCGTTGTCGCTTTTTGATAATCTCAGCTAGCATTTCTATGCCCCGGATTTGACCTTTAGACAGTCTTGCGCGGATAGTATCATTTGAAAAAAGAGCAATTATGAGACTCTGAACGAGGGCGGGGCTTTTCTGATACTCTGTAGTCATGGTTAGTGCCAATTTATAAATATGTGGTATTAACGGTTCATCGGAGTTGATGCTTTCTTTAAGGAATGCGCCGACCTTACTCATCCGCATTTTTTGATATTCCAGCAGAATACTCTCCTTGTTTTCGAAATAGTTAAAGAAGGTTCCCTTCCCAATGTCTGCACTTTCGGCAATCGCTTCAATGGTAGTTCCGTTGAATCCTCGTTTAGCGAACAGATTGATCGCAGCGCGTAATATTTTCTCGCGTGTCTCGCTACTGCGGCGTTCTCGTCTCCCGAGGGGTCTAGGCACCTTTGCGAGATCTTTTTTAAGCATTCGTTCGGATTTCAATTATTTTAATACTATCCAATTTAAATGACTTAAGGTCAAACATGACCATTAGTCAGAATTAAACATCATTTGGAGATGATTGTCAACTGTGACATTATTTCCTAATGATATTTCTACTGCTGGCCTCTTCATTTAGTGATTCTGGCTGTCCTAGATACCGGACAAGGGCAATAGAAATAAAAAAGCCCATTTTCCAATGGACTGAAGACAATAATTTCTAAATGAAACATTGATAATTGCGAAGAATGGGATCTCCAAAACATCGGGATGATTGCATTAAGTCTCGAAGAATCGCGACTCCAACATTTTTTAGAAATCCGCATCATGTCGCTTATGTTATGTGCGGACTTGTAGTAGGAATAGTAAAGAGTGCAAAAAAGACTGAGGAGGGGAGTTGCCCGATGAATTTATGGGAAGTCGACTGGCTTTCTAAAATGGGATTTATGAGTATCTGACCAGGCCAGTTATTGCAGTATACTGGTTTATAATAATTATCGAGCGTGGTCATCAATAACGAAAATCGCCACAGAACTCAATCCGTGACCAATTTGTCTTTATTAACTGACTTATCCGAATGGCAGGTCTCGACCTTTCCAGTTTTGATGATCAGGGGTCCCTTTACCGCCTCCATGATAAGCGATGCGGGCTGTCCGTACTCAAGGAGTTGGGTGATGGCATGGCAGTATTTTCGGATATGCATGAAGAACTTCTTGTACCCTTCGCAGAGATAATGAAGCCCCGGTTCGTTGTAGTTGGATGTAGCAAATCGGTGCTTTGGGCAGCCTCCTCTGCAGGCGGCTAGAACCTTGCACTCCCTGCACCAGCGCGGCAGGACGGTCTCCTTTATCAGACCGAATCCCGATTGTCGGGACCGCTCGGCCATGGAAGGAAGCGAATCAGAAAGGACATTTCCAAGTCTATATTTGGGATAGACGCAATGGTCGCATGCATAGACATCACCATTATGTTCGATCACTAGCGACCTCCCGCACTGCTCGGCATGGATACAGACCGGTGATGAGTTGCCGATCCAGGCATTGAGCGCCCACTCAAAGTTCATCACAAAGACCTTGCCTACGTCATGGCGTATCCACTCCTCGTAGATCGCGATCAGGAAATTGCCGTATTCAGCGGGAATGACCGACCAAGGAGTGATCTCGGTTAGTTGCTCTTCCTTGTTCAACGTCGCGGGGCCGGCAAGCCGCAGACCGTCTTGTCTACTTTGGACATCCGACATTCGCTCGACAATCGGCGTGAACTGGATGAATTCAATTCCCTCATCTCTCAAGAAGCGATATACTTCGAGCGGCATCCTTGCCGTTTCCCTAGCAACGCTGGCCAAAACGTTGTATTCAACATTGTATTTCTGAAGCAGCCTGAGGCCGCGCATCACCTGATCGAACGTTCCTTTTCCCGCGCGGTCGCATCGATAGCGGTCATGGACATCTTTCGGGCCGTCAATGCTGATGCCTACCATAAAGTCATGCTGCTTTAGAAATCGGCACCAGTTCTCGGTCAACATCGTCCCATTCGTCTGGAGAGAATTTTTTATCGTTTTTTGTTTCGTATAAGGCCTTTGTAATTCAACCACCCTCTTGTAAAAATCCACTCCCAGTAACGTCGGTTCCCCGCCCTGCCAGACGAACTCCACGATTGGGGTTGGTTGAAAGGTAATGTAATTAGTGATGAACGCGGAAAGGATCTCATCGGACATTCGATACTGCTCGCTAGGACCGAAGAGCGCCTGCTTCTCGAGGTAAAAGCAGTACTCGCAGTGGAGGTTACATGCCGGACCAATGGGTTTTGCTACGACGTGGATTCCCTGTGGCGTTTTTTCGTTCTTTTTGCGCATCCTTTTTTACCGCGTCTTCGTAACCGATTTTATTCGACCTTTTTCTCAAAAATGATCAGGAAGGAAAGTGCATCGTGTCCTCTCCTTCCTGATTTATGCATGTTAATTAATCCGATAAAGCCTTCTTATAATCAGCTTCCCTCCGTCCCGTCTCTACCGCTGATGCGTCAGACGCCGTTATTGCTTTTAATTCGATGGTGACCTTGTTGATCTTTCCGGTGAAAAGATAGGGTGCTGAAATTCCGTAATCCTCAACGACTGGCGTTTCACTGTCTTCACCGACATCGGCTCCTTCGTCAGCGGAGAACGCGAACCCCTGCGTGTGTTCGATGCGCCCTTCGGCGGCCTTCTTGCCATTAACAAAGATCGTACCCGTGCCGCCCTTGCCGTAGCCGCCTCCGTCATAGGTGAATTCATAACGGATCGTTGCCTTCCCGGCCGGTACAACCGTCTTGGACGCAATGGTAAACCGCTGCAAACCCAGGAAGTTGTATGTATAGGTCGGTTTGCCTTTTTTCAGATACAGACTCCATCCTCCGAACCGACCGGCCTGGGCTAGGATCACGCCGTTGGCGCCGCCCTTGGGAATCCGCACCTCGGCGGTTATCGTATGAGACCGGTTCTTCGTGTTAATAAATACATTTTCAGACATCCCGGTCATGCCTTCGTAAACGGTAAGCGATGTGCGGCCGGCCATCAGGTCGGGCCGACCGACGAGGGCCGCATTCAAGCGCTCTAAGGTGCGGTCATCGATGGGTAGGACATTGTACATCTCCGCTTCCTTCATGAACAGGTCCTGCATCTCCTTAAGCTTCGCCGGGTTCTGTTTCGCCAGATCGTTCACCAGGCTGAAATCAGTCCGCGTATCGTAGAGCTCCCAGGTATCGTTCTCGAGCGTGGTCCGCGGCTTGTACTCCCAAGGCGCCCGGTGCACGGTGCCGGCAAGCCAGCCGTCTCTGTAAATGGCACGGTTGCCGAAGATCTCAAAGTACTGGGTCAGATGGTGGTCGGCTGCCTTAGCATCGTTGAAGGTGTACACCATGCTCACGCCTTCGATCGGAGTCTGGGGAATGCCGTCCACCACCTTCGGCTCTGGCAGGCCCGCGGCCTCCAGGACTGAAGGAGCGATATCAATGACATGGTGCCACTGAGAACGAATCTCCGCTTTTGCCTTGATTGATTTTGGCCAATGGACGACCATGCCGTTGCGAGTCCCGCCATAGCTTGAAGCGACCTGCTTGGTCCATTCGAAAGGCGTATCGCCGGCAACGGCCCATCCAGCTGCATAGTGACTGTAAGTCGTCGGGCCACCAAGCTCATCGTAGTGCTTCAGGATGTCCTGGACTGTTTCAGGCACGCCGTTGAAGTAGGTCATTTCATTGAAAAGACCGTTCATGCCGCCTTCAGCGCTCGCGCCATTGTCCCCGATGATGTAGAAGATCAGAGTATTGTCAAGCTGGCCCATGTCCGCAATGGCATCGACGAGACGTCCGATTTCGGTGTCGGTATACTCGCCGAAGCCTGCAAAAACCTCCATCTGGCGGGCAAAGAGCTTCTTCTCGTCAGCGCTCAGTTTTTCCCAGTCCTTGATGGCTTCCGGCTTCGGTGCGAGCTTGGTACCTGCCGGCACCACGCCCAGCTTGATCTGACGGGCGAGGGTCTCTTCTCGCAGCTTATCCCAGCCTTGGTCAAACTTACCCTTGTACTTGGCGATCCATTCTTTGGGCACGTGATGTGGCGCATGAGTCGCCCCTGGGGCGAAGTAAATGAAAAATGGTCTGTCCGGCGTGAGGGCCTTCACCGATTGCATCCACTTGATTGCCTGATTCGTCATGTCGGTCATGAAGTGATAGTTTTTTTCTTTAGGAACCTCGATCTTAGTCATGCCGTCATAGATGGCCGGAGCCCATTGGTTCGTTTCACCACCCATGAAACCGTAGAATTTGTCAAAGCCGTTGCGGGTCGGCCAACGGTCAGTCGGCCCCGACGGGCTAACCTCCCACGCGGCGGTCTCGTGGTTCTTGCCGAACTCGGCGGTCGTGTAGCCGTTGTACCGCAGCATCATTGCCAGCGGGGCTACACTCTCGGGACGCTGACCCGTGTTTCCCGGGAATGCTGTCGAGGTCTCCATGATCGAACCAGTGTTGTTCATATGGTGATTACGCCCGGTAAGCAGGGCTGACCGGGTAGGCGAACTCAAGGCTGTTGTGTGGAAATTATTGTACTTAAGCCCATTCATAGCTAGGCGTTCCGCGGTCGGCATGGTAATGGGTCCGCCAAAAGCGCTGGACTGGCCGAACCCCATATCATCAATTAGAATGATGAGCACGTTCGGGGCGCCGGCGGGCGCTTTCACCTCGAACCGGGGTGGCGGCGTGGCATTCCTGACATCAAGGACGTTGCTGTGCGGGTACTCGGGTTCGTGGATAGGAAGGTTTGTGCGATCCGGTGCTGTTTGCGCTGCGGCAGTTCCCAGGCTGCCCATGAGTATGGCACCCGCTGACGCATATGCTGTCATGTGGCTGAACTTCTTTTCTTTGACTCTCATGTTGTCCTCCTTGTGAATCCAATTTTCCTTTGAAAATCCAAACGTAACTACTATGATGTTCATAGATAGCGAGTCCACAGAGTCCGACTATAGCCAAGGGGTAGTGCTTTATTAGAATTCATTAACTGATAAATCTTGAGATGAGTTATTTAAATATAGCATAGGTGAGGATCGAGCACTTTTAAGAGATGGGTTTTTAGGGCATTTCACCTACAAAGTTTGATTTTTGATGATTTATTCTACCCTCGATTTCAAGTTGAATATTGCATTAGCTATTCATAAGTAAAGTTAATGGAACAAAGGAGGAAGAGAGGAGCACCGGATACATTTCCTTGCTACTATTAATGTCATCACTGCACTTGAATTTGCGTGCACACGGTTGCCGTAAGGGCTCAGGATGTCATTCTCATCCAGCATATTGGCCAGGACTCGTCGGTGTATTAAGGCAAAGATGCCTCTCCGCGCGAATAATCGAGGAACTTTCCAGTACCAGTAATTTATTATTCTTTCCCCGGCGTAAACCCAAATTTTTGACCGCCAATGGCTGCCTCGTACATCAATCCGCCTTCAACATGTACAAACACTGCCATACCGTTTCTATACTTGTTTTCTGCCTGTTTTGCATTATCAGAACCGGTACTGGCTCCAGCTGTAGTTCCCTCGGTACCGGCTGATGCCTGCGCGCCTGCAGTAATGGCAACCGCCGATGCCTGGGCATCAAACTCAAAATTGCCTCTGGTAAAATCATCATAAGCACGCTTATCCTGAAAGAATATTATTTCACTGAATACCTGGCCACCGGCTTGCCAACCTATTGACAGTCTTGTCACGGTTGTTATCCCGGCAACTTTACCTGCTTGATACACTTTTCCCTTTCCATAAGCTCCTCCGACAACTAATCCAGCTTTTCCGACGGTCGGGAACACTGCATAGCCGTAAGCATTCTTAAAAAAAGGCTTCACGGCATCGGATTTCTGAAATATCTCGATCGTGCTTGAACTTTCATCAGCTTGTGCCAGGTCTGAAAGGTTCACTGTAACCATTATCAACAGTATTAAAAGAGAAAACTTTAAACTCCTCATTCTTTCCTTATCATTCGACAGCATATACAGACTTTTCACTTCGATTTCCTCCTTACAATAAATTTGTTAAATCTTCAAAAGTCCGGAAGACAATACCAGACAGGATAGTTGCGATCGAGAACGAGAGGAAAATCAAAAATTACGATACGCGATGCTAAAACAAGCTAGAGAACCCCTGATGTTAGCAAGTGTAACAATGATAATGCCACATCAATTTCAATTATTAGGATAAATATATACCTGACTCACGGTGATGTCAACGACAACGATATGTATTTTTATGGTATCTCAACAAATACGGAACGAAACATGCATCCTGGTGTATCAGCCAAAAACAATAACTTCAGGATATACGTGTTGATAAAAAAACATATCACGAAACGAATATTTCTTCTAGAAATCCGCATTCTTTTTCGATTGCAGTGTGTGCATATTCGTAGTTGCAATGTTGATTATTTAGATGTTTGGCTCTTCTAAGACTTCAGGATGTAATCCTTAATATTTCAGATTGAAATTTTAGAAAGGTAAGTAGGTTAACTTGATAGGGGTCGGGTGGATGAATAACAACTTCTAGGTAAAGCAAATATCTTGTGTCTTTCAGCAGGATTTGGAGGATTGTCGGAATCTTTTACGAAGAACTGGTTCAACTCCAGGAAATCATTTTACACTCGGGAGGGATATGCAGAAATATGTCAGAAAAAGATTTCCGTTCACTTTTTTCGGCTTGGCAACATTAAGACTGGAAAGAATAAAACTTAATTGTTTCCGGTTTTAAGGACTTAATTGTATACGCCAAATTCGTTCGACGTTGTTTTGAAAGGACTTAATTGTTTTAGCATGACTTAATTGAATAAGTTACGACTTAATTGTTTCCCGACAGATATTTGATATCAAATAGTTATGGTGGTCCCAACGGGAATCGAACCCGTGTCTCCGGCGTGAGAGGCCAGCGTCCTAGGCCGCTAGACGATGGGACCGTGAAGAGAGTTGAGTGTTTTTAGAGATGAGTTGCAGAATGGATAAACCGTGACTTTCCATGAACCATACTCAAAATAAAAACTCGCAACTCAAAACTGGTTATGGTTGGGGGAGGAGGATTCGAACCCCCGTAAACAGGTTCAGAGCCTGTCGTCCTACCACTGGACGATCCCCCAGGCGCATACAGAGCTAGTACTATATCCAAAACCTCTGCGAGTGTCAAGGTTAAAAACACCCGTTTTGACCCGATTGTCGGCTCATTCCGTACAAGAACAGGGTAAGATCAGCTCTAGGGATGAATAGACCGCTCCTGTCATTTATATTCTTGACAGTCTCAGCAACATACGGTATTACTGATACTAATGAACATTAAATACCATTGCGGGTAAACGTTGATGACTCCTGATCGAAGCAAGACTGTATACGTCGTAGGCCACACAACGCCAGACACGGACTCCGTGTGTTCCTCCATTGCCTACGCATATTTCAAAAACATAACGGACAAACGGTACCTCTTCACTCCTGTCCGGGCCGGAAAGCTGAACCATGAGACGTCCTTTGTGCTCGAAAAGTTCGGCGTGCCCGTTTCTGCGGAGATAGACAGCCTTGCTGCTACGGTGAGCGACCTGGACCTCAAACGACCGATCTCGGTTAGCACTCGCGACTCCATCCAGGTGCTGGCACTGATGATGCGCGAGCAGGGCGTACGCTCGGTTCCAGTCGTGGACGAGTCTGGTAGACTGGCCGGTGTTGTTGGGTTAAAGGACATTGCGCGCCATTACATGGATAGTGTCGGTTTTGCCGACCTTTCGAAAGCGCCCATCGAGATAGACATTCTTCTGAAAACGCTCGACGGTCGCGCTATCAGCAATACCAAGCAGATCACGGTCTTGACCGGCAGGGTGTTGATTGCCGCCATGCAACGCGGAACCATTCTGAACCGGGTGCGCCCCGGCGATGTTGTCGTTGTGGGCGACCAGAACGACGTACAGTTGGAGTTGATCAGGATAGGGTGCGGTGCGGTCATCGTAACGGACAATGCGCAGATTACGAACGAGGTCATAACGGCAGCCAAAGAGAAAGAGGTTCTGCTTATTTCCTCGCCAAAGCCGGCCTTTGCGACGGTCCAGCTCATGACCATGTCCGAGCCTGTGTCCTCCATCATGACTACGAATACGCCGACAGTCGGTCTGTACACTCCGATCAACGAAGTGCGGACGAAGATCGTTGAGTCCGATTACCGTTCCGTTGTCGTCGTAGACAGCGATAACCGTTTGATCGGCTTCATCACGCGTACAGATCTTTTAACACCGGTTCGCAAGATGGCAATTCTTGTTGACCACAATGAACTGTCACAGGCAGTGGACGGCATTGAAGAGGCCGAGATCCTCGAGATCATCGATCACCATCGCGTAGGGGATATCTCCACGACAGCGCCGATCTATGTGTACAATGACCCCGTCGGGAGTACCTGTACCGTCGTTGCGGGAATTATGTTTTTATACCAGACCCACATCCCGAAGGAAATCGCCGGGATCCTACTTTCCGGTATCCTGTCCGATACGTTGCTCTTGACGCTTTCCACAACAACAGAGCGCGACCGTGCTACGGCCCACAGGCTGGCTGAGACGGCTGAAATCGAAATCCAGTCCTATGCCAAAGAACTTTTGCATGAAAGCATCAATCTTGAGGATAAGAACGCGGCTGAATTGATCGCTGGGGACTTCAAGGAATTCTTGATCAGCGGGAAAAAAATCGGCGTGAGCCAGATGATGTCACTGGACTGTGCGGAGATCGACGCGCGTGAGCGTGAACTGGTTGACGAGCTTGAGCGCCTTCGTTCAGTGAATAATTACGATCTCACCGTGCTCTTGGTGCTGAACCCGCTCGGCAAAGGGCAGGAGCGGATCCTCTTGAGGGGCGAGACGTGGATCGTGGAAAAGGCATTTAATGTGAAGGTTGCAAACGACACCTGCACGGTGCCGCGGGTGATGTCGCGAAAGAAAGACTTCATTCCTGCTATCGGCCAGGTCTTGAGCATGGGCCTGGTACGATAGGCTGAAGTTTTCACAGAGCAAGTTAGTCTGACACGCTAGGGTTCCTGGTACGCTTGCTTCTAGGTTGTACAGTGTTTCATCCCCGAGCAAAAAAAAAGACGATCAATTCAGGTCGCCTTTATTTCTTTCCCTGGTCCTGAAAAACCATGCTCCAGTTTCAAGATCGTGAAAAAGCGTATAGCTGAATGAGTCATTCCCTTTGACAGTGAAGAAGCGCCTCTGCTTTCTGGTCTTATGCTCTTCCTCCACCCACATCTGTTCAACGCTGACTACGTCAACCCTGCTCCCTTCGAACACAAACGAGCTCGGCCGTTCCGCACCGCGATAGCCGGCATAGGTGGTAACTTCTATTTTATGATCGGCCATGATAGTCACTTTCCGATGCTGTATATAAAACGTCCTCGCAATTTACGCAAGACAGCGGAGGAAACAAAATTTCGAAAAAATGAGACATAGGGCGATGAGAGTGGCACACCTGCATCGCGCCATATCCGGTCATCATCTTGAGCACAGCTGCCTCGTGGAAATATTCTTCCTGGAATCGTTCCTGACCCCCTAGCGTTATTCTGGCCATTCACTTATCCCTGAATCCTGCGTTCGTAAAGAGCTGCCTGTATACCACCATGTCGAGACGCGATGACACAAGCTGAGATGGCTGATGAACACCGTACGGACTCGGTCCCTTGAATGTAAGATCTTTGAGCAAGCGAACAATGTCCTCCTGGACGTTGCAGACAGATATTCTACCCATTATTGTTTTGCATCGCGTTTTTCCGCCTCACTAACACTACGATGGCAAACCATACCGCCGTCCTAAAGAGCATGGCTATGATGCTGTTGATCGCGACAGTCTCATTGAACGCAAGCAAGATCAGAAGGATCATGAGAACAAAGCCATGAAGAGTAACGATCGTAACCGCGTACTTTTCGCCCCAAGTATGCCGTTTCCCTATACCGATACCAACGATTACTGCGGCGCAACCCATGATGACATTGTACCACACGAGCCAGGGCAGAACGGTATAAGCCTTGGTCGACATGCCGAGCAGTACGCTCCCGCCTTCTTTGATGGAAAGCAAACCAGGCACTATCGCCAGAACAGCTGCACACCATGCTTTATTCTGCTGCCTCATTCGTTACCTCCTGATCAATCATGTTCGCTTTGCTAGGCACTCCTGGAAACATCTCCAACCGACGCACTGCGGGCAACGAGGTTTTCGAGCATCGTTATCGCTGCTGGCTGGCCCAAGACGATGAGTGTGTCCTTGGCATCAATGAGACTTTCAGAGTCCGGATTAAAAACCATCTTGCCGTTTGCTTTTTTGATGCCCACGATGATCACGCCCGCGTCCCTGCGGAGACCCGCATCCTTAAGGTTTTGACCGATGAAGGTTGAGTGAGCAGGAATGAAGATCTCTTCCATTTGCAAATCGATATGCTCACGCCCCGTAGCGATCTCGATAAAATCCACGACATTCGGCCTCAAGACGGCCTGAGCCATGCGATTCCCGCCGATGTGATAGGGCGAAACTACCTTGTTGGCGCCTGCACGTTTGAGCTTGAGGTCCGAGCCGGGCTCGCTGGAACGCGCTAGAATGAAGAGGTCAGGGTTTAGCCCCCGCGCGGTAAGTGTGATATACACGTTCTCCGTGTCCGAGGTGACAACGGAAACGAGCCCCTTGGCGCGCCTTATCCCGGCCTTGAGCAGGGTTTCGTCTTCCGTGGCGTTCCCGCGCAGGCACAATATGCTGTCCTCTTCCATTTTTTCTATCACGGCGGGGTTGTTTTCCACGACAACGAAGGGGATCGGCTTTGCCGCGAACTCCTTGCAGATGAGCGATCCAATCCTTCCGTAGCCGCAAACAATATAATGATCCCGCAACAAATCGATGGATTTTTCCACTTTTTTCCTCCCTAGAAAACGTTGGAACTGCCCTTCGAACATGATCTGCGCGAGCTTGCCCACGGTGTAGCCGAGAACAGTCACGCCGACCACGATCAGCACAATTGTAAATACTCGCCCTGCATCGCTCAGGGGGTGTACTTCATCGAACCCCACCGTAGCAAGGGTAATGACCGTCATGTAGAAGGCATCGAGAAAGCGCCACCCCTCTATACTCATGTACCCTGTCGTGCCAAGGGATACGAGCAGGAGAAGAATGAGCAGCGAAAATTTTAGCTGTCTTGCAGGATTCATAGCCACTTGCGGAAGTCCTCTTCAGCATTGTACGCTTACAATGCAGTGATTGGGTATTGTAACAGAATAACCACTACTGTCAAAAGTAATTATCCAGACGCAGCCCGAATGAAGAAGGCAAAGAGGTTTCCTGCAGAAGCACAACGGTCGAGGAGATTTGAAACTTCAATCACCCGCTTCTCTCCGCGTCTCGGCACAAAAACGTTCTTGAGCATTATTGATAGGGATAGAAGACATAGAATAGCAACGACAGCGCGGCAAAGGCCCACATGCCGGCAGGCACTTCCTTATACTTTCCGGCCGCTGTTTTAAGGAGCGGATAGCTGAGCAGGCCCGTGGTCATGCCTACCCCGATGTTGAACGTAAAGATCATCATCACGATCGTCAAAAAGGCCGGAATGAGCTCGGTATAATCGTGAAAGTTGAGGCGCGTGATCGGGCTGATCATGAAGCTGCCGATGACGATCAGCGCTGCACCGTATGCATGGGGCGGCACCGAGGTGAGGATCGGAGCAAAAAATAGGGCAAGCAGGAACAGCCCTGCTACCACAAGCGCAGTAAAGCCCGTTCGGCCCCCTTCTTCGACGCCTGCTGCTGACTCGATGTACGCGCCTGTCGTCGTGGTCCCGAGCATCGGCGCAATCAGGTTGGCAACAGCATCAACGAGCATTGGTTTTTCAATCTCCGGCAGATTCCCGTTCTTATCCAAAAGCCCGCCACGCGCAGAGAGCCCGATAAGGGTCCCTACCGTGTCCACATAGGCCATGGTAAAAATGATCAGGACGATCGGCAGATTCTTGAGGCTGAGTGCCCCGGCGATATCGAGTTGCAAGAAGAGAGGGCCGGGGCTTGGCGGCAGGCTTGTAATTGAATTCGGGAGCGGGACGATGCTCCATGCCATAGAGAGAATCGTCGCCGCAAGTATGCCGAGAATAATCGCTCCCCGTACTTTTTTGAGCGTAAGCCAGATGATAATGAAGAAGCCGGCAACGGCAAGCAGTACCGTCGGCTGTGACAACTTCCCCAGCTTCACCGGTGCGCCGGTCACGCCAAGTGACACGATACCTGTTTCATTCAGACCGACGAAGGCCAGGAACAACCCGATTCCAACGGCAAAGCTGAACTTGAGCGATTGCGGAATGGCTTCGGCCATCCATCCGCGCACTTTTAACAACGTAAGCGCGGTAAAGATCACGCCAGCGATGAAAATCGCGCCAAGCGCAGTCTGCCATGGACAGCCAAGCACGCGAACGACGGTGAATGCGATAAAGGCATTTTCACCCATGTAGGGAGCGAGCGCGAAGGGACGCTTTGCGTAGACGCCCATGATAAGCGTGCCGAAGGCGGCCGAAAGGATCGTTGCGGTCAGGGACGGGCCTTTGGGAATGCCGGCTGCTTCAAGAATCGCGGGATTCACCACGATGATATAGGCCATCGTGAGGAACGTCGCTATGCCCGCAAGTATTTCCTTTTTATAGCCCGTATGATGTTTTTCAAATTCGAAGTAGGTTCTCATGAGGTTACTCCAACGACCCCGCACCCGCCAGATGCGGTCCGCGTCTTGCAGCCCGACTCTATCAAAATTGAACTTTGTTTTCAAGCAAATTACAGGTGTTGTAATGAGGCTTTCTTGCCACCACGTGAGGAAGGTCAAGTCTCTTTCTTGTCCGATTTGCTGCCCTCCGAAACAACCTTTACCTTGACAAATGCCCTGAAAACAACATATTATTATTCGTTTCCCGGGGACAGTGCTTTCCCGCATAAACCGTCCTTGGCGGGCTGATCAGGAAGGAGAAACTCGTGAAGGTAGAGCAAATATCCATATTCCTTGAGAACAAATCTGGCCGTATCGCTGAGATCACCGACATCCTTGCCAAGAACAGGGTCAACATCAGGGCGCTCTCGCTGGCCGATACTGCCGATTTCGGGATCCTCCGCCTGATCGTCGACGATATAGTGAAGGCAGCCCGGCTCTTGAAAGAGGGCGGTTTTACGGTGAGCAAGAACGAGGTTGTAGCAGTCGTGCTGCCGGACCGGCCCGGCGGTCTCGCGGGAATCCTGAGTGCGCTTCAGGGCAAAAATGTCAATGTGGAGTACATGTACGCCTTTGTCCAGAAGAGCGAGGGTAACGCGGTGCTCATTTTCCGTTTTGATGAGATCGAGAAAGCGATCGATACTCTCCTAAAGGCTGGTTACAAAATTCTCAAACGCGAAGAAGTTCTCGCATTGTAGAGCAGACCCTCGGTCTGAGAGGGAATTATCCAGAGGAGGAAAAGAACCTATGAGACTCATGAAGCTCGTGGCATTTGCAGCATGCATCATCGCCCTGTCCGTAACGACAGTATGTGCGGCGGGTACAATCAAGATCGGTGCGCTCCTGGCTGTTACCGGTCCGGCATCGTTCCTCGGCGCGCCTGAAGCGAAAACGCTCGAGATGTTTATAAACGACATCAACGCGAAAGGCGGCATCGATGGCAACAAGGTAGAGATTGTGGTCAAGGACACGGGTGCGAGCCCAGAGAAGGCCGTCTCCTTTGCAAAGCAGCTGATCGAAGAGGAAAAGGTCTTTGCCATTATCGGGCCGTCGACGAGCGGCGAGAGCATGGCCGTCAAGAACATCGCCGAAGAGGGAAAAACTATCCTGCTCTCCTGTGCCGCAGCGGAGCCCATCGTGAAACCGGTTGCCAAGTATGTTTTGAAGACGCCTCAGATGGACCGCGACGCCGTCATCAG
>Ga0187779_10001028_pt1 | contig 17819 bp, 20 predicted proteins | sample 1015_Q2_SP10_10__FD_132435 | JGI IMG/M metagenome (GOLD analysis project Ga0187779, IMG submission 132435) | Tropical peat soil microbial communities from peatlands in Department of Meta, Colombia - 1015_Q2_SP10_10_MG | ecosystem: Environmental > Terrestrial > Soil > Wetlands > Peat | place... | reverse complement strand
CATTTTGAGACCTGCATGACTCCTTCTATATCGGGATGACTTTTTCTAATTAATACTTTGGACATGTTTTTTTGGAAAAAGAGAATACAAGACCAAAAGGGAGATACCAATACAGATCCATGAATCTGCTAAATTAAAGACCGGATAGGAGTATCCCCAAAAAACGAAGTAAAACATATCGATCACATGGCCATAGATAAAAAAATCGATGATATTTCCTAAGGCTCCTGTCAAAATTAAAAGAAAGGGAAGATCTCGCTCGCGCTTTTCGTTAAAAAAAAGGGCATAAATAAAAAGGGCAATTACAACAATAATTCTTAAAATAAAAAGAGGTTTTGAAAATGTGGCTAAAATCCCCCAAGCGGCTCCCGTATTGATCACATGATTAATGGAAAAGTCTATTCCGCTGAAGTTTTGAAAAACGGCGATCCCTCCATAAGGGTACTGAAAACTCACTGTCCCCATGAGAGGGATATGGGTACTCACCCAGCTTTTTACAAAAAAATCCAATAGACCAAGAGCCATCCCGACAAAAGCAAAGATGATGAGGCGTCGAAGCACTTAAATCAATCCTTTTTCAAGTTTTTCTTGAGCTTTAACTGTCATCGTCGCATAAGGGATCGCTTCTAAACGGGCAAGAGGAATTTCCTCTCCAGTAAGATCGCAAATTCCGTAAGTTCCCTCTTGAATTTTTTCCAAGGCTCGATCGATCTGACGAAGAATATTGAACTCCTGACTTGTCACCTCAAGAGTAATCGTCCGTCCAAAATCATCTGTCCCTTCATCGGCTTGATGTTGAGAATACCCCTTCGACTCTTCAGGAGCTTTGACCTCTTCTGCATTTTCTCGGACAAGTTGAGTGATTGCAGCTTTTTGATCTTCTAATCGTTTTTTAAATCTTGCGATATCGCTTTTTTTTAATGTCATAACCTTTCCTAGCTCCACTTCATCATTAGACCTCTTGCGTAACTAAGCTTCTGTCGATTTTGTGGTTCTTTTGAACCGAGTTTTCCATTTTTTTTGCAGGGCTGTATTAACCTGCGTATACAGCCCCCGCAAAAAAAATCGAAAAATCGGTCAAAATAATCCACAAAATCGACGAAGCCTTAGTTACGCAAGAGGTCTATTCTACTTTTTCCTGCCATAGGAACAAAAAGATGTAAATAACTTTTTTTAACATCCCGTCTTTGAGACGGTTTCTTCACCATGACTCATTGTTTGAAGCACATCCATCAATTCATCTACATCTTTAAAGCGCCGATAGACACAAGCAAAACGAATATATGCAATCCGATCCAAGTCCTTGAGATTGTGCATGACAATTTCACCCAATTCGGTCGTATCAATTTCACGAATTTGTCTTTCCATCAGATCCGCGGTAATTTTTGAAGCCAAATTACGCACTTGATCATGACTAATCCTGGTATGACGACAGGCAGCATCAAGGCCTTTAGTTAATTTCTCCTGTTGAAAATCTTCATAACGGCCATCTCTTTTACGCACTTGAAAAGTGAGATCCACCGTCTCAAATGTCGTAAAACGCCTTAAACATTTAAGACACTCTCTCCTTCTGCGAACAGCATTCACATCATTGGAATTCCGAGAATCCGTGACTTTTGACTCTTCATGATTACAAAATGGACAACGCACTATCTATTCTCCCTATAGCAAAATAAATTTCCTGCAGCTGAAATATTTTTACCACTCTATCAAAAGTTTTCCTCTAAAATCAAGGAGGTAGCATAATCTCATCACGACTTTTCGAACCTCTCAACACAAACTGTTGTGTAGCTTCCTCCTCATTACATTCGGAGGAGGTGGGATTCGAACCCACGATACGTTTATCACGTATACACGCTTTCCAAGCGTGCTCCATCGGCCACTCGGACACTCCTCCTCAAATGGACTTAAATTTGGGGTTATAAGAAAATGGTAACAGAATATCTTAAAAAACAATATCTCACAACATTATCCATTTTTTCTTGCAAAAATTATCGACTAGAATAGATGCTCCATACAGTATGAAATCTTTATTTATAATTATTGTTTTATTTTTATCTGGTTGTAATTCTTCTTATACCCCTCCCTCTTCGATCCCCACCGTTTTAGTGACGCTTGCCCCCTACTCTTTCTTCGTCGACCAAATTGCTCAAAATACCGTCAATATCATTACTCTCATCCCTCCTGAGTTCAATCCTCACCTCTTTGAGCCAACGCCACAAAAAATAGATGAGGCTTTTAAAGCAGCCCTCTGGTTGAGAAGTGAAGAACCCTATGAGAAAAAAATCCTTTCAACTTTTGCATCCCGAAAAACCCCTATTAAAATCATTAATCTCCTGGAAGGAATCCCTCTCAGGGATTTTGATGAAAAAGAATATAATGTCTGTAATTCTCATTCACATGCTCGTGCATCCTCTGATTTACACGTATGGCTCAATCCTAAGATCGCAGAAATTCAGGCAAAAATAATTTTCGAGGCTCTTACCCTTCTGCAGCCGGAGCATAAGGAATTCTATCAAAAAAATTATGACGCACTCATTGAAAATTTGGAAAATCTCGACAAAGAAATTAGCTCGCTTCTCTCACCTTTGACAAAAAGAACCATTTTAGTGTCTCATCCTTCTCTAGGTTATTATTGTGATGAATACCACTTACACCAGCTTTCCATCGAGTGTGAAGGCAAAGATCCTCGTCCTCAACAAGTGGAAAAAATATTTGATCTTGCCAAAGAGAGCGATATTCAGTCCGTCCTTATCCAAGCACAATACAATAATAAAGGAGCTATTCTGATTGCGGAAAAATTGCATTTAACAGTCCATCTCATCGATCCCTATTCGAAGGACTACATCAATAACCTTAAACTTATCACAGAAGCGATCGTAAGCCCTTAATACCAAATGTCATCTCCAATCATCGAATTTAAAAATGTTTCCTTTTCTTATGGGAAAACGCCTACTTTAAATCAGGTAAATTTATCTGTTTATAAGGGAGAGATGATTGGTATAATCGGCCCAAATGGAGGAGGGAAAACAACTCTGCTCAAACTCATTTTAGCTCTTTTAAATCCGACATCTGGTGAACTGTCCGCTTTTGGGAAAAATCCCAAGCTGATGACGAGCTGTTTTGGCTACGTCCCTCAAGTGACACGCTTCGATGCGCAATTTCCTATCACAGTACTGGAGTTAGTTTTAATGGGTCTTCTCTCTCAAATGTCCAAATGGGGAACCTATTCATCTAAAGAGAAAAAACTGGCGATAGCTACCTTAGCCGAGGTAGGACTTGAAGGCCTAGAGATGGAGGCTTTTGGCAATCTCTCTGGAGGACAAGCCCAAAGAGCCTTAATTGCCCGAGCACTTGTCGGAAATCCCGAGATAATCCTTCTCGATGAACCTACAGCTAGTATTGACCCATTAGCTGAGAAGGAAATTTTTAAAATTATTTTGGCCCTTAAAAGAAAAAAAACGATTTGCCTCGTTACTCATGACCTCCAGACGGTCTGCGAAGACGTAGATCGTGTATTCTATGTAGCTAGAGAGGTCTCGGAAGTGACTCCTTCACAGCTTTGTGCTCACTATCCTCTAGGGCTTTACCATTTTCCTCTTTCTTTTACAAAGCAGGTGAAAGATGAATGAGTTTTTATCGCTCTTTCAAATCTTAAAAATCCATCCTTTTCTTATCATGGCTCTTCTTGCGGGGTGTCTTGCCTCCTTTGCGAGCGGAATCGTAGGTTCTTATGTCGTTGCCAAAAGAATCGTCTTCATCAGTGGGAGTATTTCCCACTCCGTGTTAGGAGGGATGGGCATCTGTCTATGGCTCCAAAGAACTTATGAAATAACCTGGTTAACGCCCTTTGACGGAGCCCTAATCGCTGCACTGCTCTCAGCTTTTATGATCGGAAGGATTCACCTTTATTATAAAGAACGAGAAGATACGATCATCGCCACTCTTTGGGCCTTTGGGATGGCGATTGGAGTGATCTTTATTTCCATCACTCCCGGTTATAATGTGGAATTAATGAATTTTTTATTCGGTAGCATCCTCTGGACAGGGCCTACCGACGTGATCAAATTATTTCTACTGGATCTCTTGGTCATTCTCCTCGTCCTTCCTTTCCATCGCAAGTTTTTGGCCCTCTGTTTCGACGAAGAACAAGCTTTTTTACAAGGCCTCAGGGTTCATAGTCTTTATTTTTTACTTCTAGCTCTTGTGGCCATCTCTGTAGTAGTACTCATTGAGATTGTAGGATCTATCCTCGTAATAGCCATGCTCGCCATCCCCCCTGCCATTGCCAGTACTTTTACTTATAGACTTTCTCGAATCATGCTCATCGCTATTGCACTTGGTATTTTCTTCACCTATCTCGGAGTCAATGTTTCTTATCACTTGAACTGGCCTCCCGGAGCTACAATTGCCTTCACCTCATCCCTATTCTATCTCTTAAATCTCGTTTTTAAAGGATTTCAAAAAAAGATTACAAAAACTGCGTAATCTCTTTTCTATTTAACATTGACTTCCAAAAAAGAGTGATTTAAGATCTTTTACTTAAAGGATTATGAGGTCGCGTATGTACGCAATTATTCAAACAGGCGGGAAGCAGTATCGTGTCGAAAAAGGAGATGTTATCGATATCGAACTCATAGAGCCGAGCGAAGATGGAAAAATTGAATTTAAAGATGTACTCTTTCTCAATACAGGAGATGCCGCCAAGGTCGGATCTCCCTACCTCCCTAAATGTGCAGTTTTCGGAGAACTTTTAAACAAAGTTAAAGGACCGAAAGTAGTCGCTTTTAAATATAAAAGACGAAAAAACATCCGTCGTAAAGTAGGACATCGCCAAAAATATTCTCAAGTTAAGATTACTGAAATTGTAGGTTAGTAATGGCACATAAAAAAGGACAAGGATCGACACGAAATGGCAGAGATTCCAAAGCGCAAAGGCTGGGAATTAAGGCAACGAATGGACAATTTGTTACTGCAGGGAGTATTCTTGTACGACAACGTGGTACTCGCTGGCATCCCGCTAAAAATGTAAGAAGAGCAAAAGATGATAGCCTCTTTTCTATGATCGATGGCATTGTCTTTTTTCATAAAGCGAAGTACACCTCTGTCTCGGTTCTTCCGAAGATATCTTAAGTTACAATGTTTACTGATCAAGTCACTATCAACTTCTTTGGCGGCAAAGGCGGCAACGGTATCGTCGCATGGAGAAGAGAAAAATACATCCCTAAAGGAGGTCCAACAGGTGGGAATGGCGGAAAAGGCGGGTCTATCTATATAGAAGCGGACCGACAATTTCTAGATTTGGACCATTTTAGAAATTTGCGCTCCATCCAAGCTAAATCAGGACAAAATGGTGGATCTAACCTTTCTCAAGGCAAAGCTGGTGAAGATCTCATCCTAAAAGTGCCTTGCGGCACTCTTATAAAAAATTCAAAGACGAAAGAAGTGCTTCACGATCTGACTCAAGACGGAGAGAGAATTCTAATCTGCGAAGGGGGAAAAGGCGGTAAAGGAAATCACGTGTTTCGATCCCCGACACATCAGACGCCCGATATCTGTACCCCCGGAAAAGAAGGAGAAAATAGATCTTTGGAACTCGAGCTGAAGCTCATCGCTGATATAGGACTCATCGGAATGCCAAACGCAGGAAAATCGACGCTGCTCTCTGCGCTGACAAAAGTCGTGGCTAAAGTCGCTCCCTATCCTTTTACCACTCTTCACCCTCAATTAGGTTATTTGCCATCGGAAGATTTCTTTCGTACTCTTATCGCAGATATTCCTGGCATCATCCAGGGAGCTCATAAAAATAAGGGATTAGGACTTGGCTTTTTAAAACATATCGAAAGAACATCTGCCCTCATCTTTGTCATCGATATCTCAGGAGAAGAAGGCAGAGATCCTCTTACTGATTTTAAAATTCTCAAAGATGAAATCCACCTTTATAACAAAGAGATCCTCAAAAAACCACACCTCATCGTACTCAATAAAATCGATCGCGAAGTGAGCTCAAATTTTATCAAGGACTTTCGCAAAAAATTCTCTGGCACTATCTTAGAAGTTTCTGCTTTGTCTCATCAGGGGATTGAGTCACTCATACTGGCAATACAGAATCTACAAAAGCTCAGTTTCTCTACTTGTTCTGGATAAAAAGAGGCAAGGATTGTTTCCATTTAGGAATGGAACTAACGATATTATTTTCTAAAGGCATGGTCCCCAAGACCTCAAAAAAGTTCGACGCATTTTTTATTTTTTGTAGAAACGATAGATCACATTGCGACTGCTGAAAGATATAAGGCTCTATTGTCAAAAGTCGAGCTCTTTCATCTAAAAACCCTTCTTCTTTTAATTGTTCAAAAAATTGCGGTCCAAAACCCAAGAACTTTTCATCCCAAAGTTGCAGCACAATGAGCTGTTGTCCTGTTGTTTCAAGTTGTATAAAGGGAGAGAGATTCATCATTCGAGATACGCCTTCGATCGAACTACATTTATAGGTAAAGCGATAAGGCGTGCTATCCTCTATGAGAAAATAAAGATGATAAAATTTCTTTTCCTTAAGAGAAAAACAGTCCTCAGAAGCCTCATTACCGATTTTTATCTTACTATGCGGAGTGATGATGATTTTTGAGACAGTAAACCTATCATTTTTTGTGTTTATGATAGCAAACTCTTGATCCATCTCGATTTTTTTAAACTGACATCCGAGCATGACAATCATATCTGTCGCTTGAATCATTTGAATGAGATTATTGACCATCTCATAACAGCCGGCGGAAAAATAAAAACCTGTAGGGCTATAAGCTTCATCAAACTTAAGCTCGGGCTTATCAAGAGAGACCATTTGACAGCCTAGGTAATCCTCTAGAAACTGGAGCATCTCGCGATCACTGCCAAGCTGATGACATCCAAGATCTACATGGGAAATGCCACAAATATCTATACTTTTCCAGGCACCCCCCATTTCATTTGCCTCCTCGAGCACAATGACACGATGCCCTAGATGATAATGATAAAGCGCCTCTAGAAGTGAAATAGGACTTGTGCCGATGACTGCCACATCGAAGTCGACCGCGAAACAAAAACTTTTCAAGAAAATTAAAAGAAATAGCGCACCGCGCATTATCAACTCCCTCTACTCTTTTATATCTGAGAGGGTGTTATAAAAATTGCTTTCCTTCAAGAAAAATGAGATTTTCGAGGATTGGTATTACGCAAGAGGTCTATTGACCTTTCTTCGTTTTCTAGGACCTTGGTTTAACTCAGGCTTCTTGGAATTGCCTTCTTCAGAACACTTTTCTTTTCTCTTTTTTGAGATCGCTTTTTGCTCATCGCCACTATCAAGAAGAACTTCCTCTTCAAAACCATTTACATTCGCGACCAGCTTTGTTACTTCCTCATCGAATTCAGAAAGAGGTAAACATTGATCTGATGAAAGCTCTAATATCTTTACGATCTTCTCTTCCTCTTCAGGAGTTATTTGTTCTAACAGGGTCGTCTTTATTTCATCCATTTCAGCCCTTTTAGAAGGATCTATTTCCAGCATTTTCTTCAAGATAGGCCAAAGCCCTGTTTGAGCAATGGGATGGAAATAACATAAATGATCCAACCAATGCTGTTCCAGCGACTGAACAATTTTTTTAACATCGACATCACGGTGTTTATCCATCCAAGATGGTTTTATCCCAAATAGATCCAAAAGAGTAATACCCGTTGCCCAGACATCATCTTTTGTAGTGATAATGCTATTTGGAGTCCATCTTTCTGGAGAAAAGCACGTATTAGTTCCTGCACCATTACCCCTATATTTATTCGCCCCTTCTTGGATAGGAATTGTAAATTCAAAATCAGTCGATTTTACGACGAAGTCTCCATCCGTATTTCTATGACCTAAAAGATTTTCAAGTTTTATATCCCTATGAATATAACCCATTTTATGAAGAGCAGAGATGCATTCGATGATTGAACGAAATGCAGTGAGTCTCTCTTTGAGAGTCAAACTTGGCAGCACCTTTTTTAAACTAGAAGAGAGATCTTCTATTGATACAAACTTCTCTTTACCAGGTTTGCTAGGCGCGAAAAATGAGCAATAAACGGAGGGAAAAAGATCAGGATTTTGCTTAGAAAAATTACTCTTATATTGATTTTCATTTCGTAATCTTGCCTGAATTCTTTTATCATTTATTTCCCATTTAGCAATCAATGCAGCTACGTATTTATTTCTTTCAAAATCTAAGGCCAATTTTGCTTTCTTTATATGACCTTCTCCTAAAAGGACACTTTTCCCATCAACAAGATATTTACTTTTAAACAGAAAATAACCATCACCATTTTTATAATTTAAAAAAATGTTATATTTTCTATTTGGTAACTGACGATATTGATTCCCCTTAATTAATAATGAACTCACACGACATATGACAATATCTTCTTCCATGGCTTTTTTTTCATTTGATATTGGAATTGAATCTGAGAGATCTTTTGTTATTGCTTCAATTTTATTGATTATTTCATCGTCAATATCAGAGCTAGAAAGTTTTTTTATCAAATTTTTAAAAAGAAAAAATACCTCTTTTTTCTGAAATGAATCTAGAGTGAATTTGGACAGATCGTTGACGACTTCTTTAAGAACATCACCCTTGTTGCTACTTTTTTCAAGTTTTTGAATGCTGCTTTTTTCAAAGCTGTAAAGATCATTATTAGTAATATTATTCATATAAAATAAAATGTTTTATATTAATAATACTATATAAATATTAAACTTTTATTAAGAAAATAACATTAATGTTTAAACAAATGGAATTTTATAATACAAAGATGTGAAAAAAGGAGTTAACGTTGCGAGCTATAAATGCAAATACTTAATAACAAGCCATTTACATCTAAAATTCTCAAGGGTTTTTAAAATAATTTTTTACTGTATTCTGTCTTTCTTCGTTTGTTTGAAGTTTGAGATAGCTCTTTCATTTTGATTACATCTATCTCTTTTCTTTTATTCGGACTCTTTCTCGGGCTCTTTTTTGGCTCTATGACTCTCTCGAGAAGAATAGTTTTCTCTTCAAAATTATTATCCGGGCTTTTGAACAGTTCCTCACATCCCTTCTCCATCATCTTGCCGATACTCACATCGCATCCCGCAATATAAGGCCCCTTAATGGATGAATCTAGATGCAGTGGAGACTCTAAAATTTTTATGATCTCTTCATCTTTAGATGTTATTCTCTCCAACATGGAATTTACTTCATCCATATCCGCTCTTTGAGATGGATCGATTGAGAGCATTTTTTTCAAGATCGGCCATAGCTCTGTTCGAACAATAGGATGGTAATTACATAAATCATCTAACCAATCTATCTTTAGTGATTGAACACTATTTGCAACCATCTCACGATTTTTTGTATTTCTCCAAGGAGGTGTTATCCAAAGTAGATTCAAAAGGGTAATTCCTGTTGCCCAGACATCGTCTTTGGCAGTTATTATGCAGTCAGGCTTCCATCTTTCCGGGCTAAAAAAAGTGTGTGTTCCCTCGTGATTATTTTGATATTTGAATCCCATATGGATGGGTATCGTTAATTCAAAATCAGTCGGTTTTACGACGAAGTCTCCATCCATATTTCTATGACCTAAAAGATTTTCAAGTTTTATATCCCTATGAATATAACCCATTTTATGAAGAGCAGAGATGACTTCGATGATTGATCGAAAGGCTATTAACTTTTCTTTGGTCGACAAACTTACTAGCATTTCCTTTAAATTAGAATATTTGTCTTCAATGGATATCCATTTTATGTCACCAGATTTAGTTGATATAAAAAAAGAGCAATAAACGGACGGGAAAAGATCAGGATATTGATTAGAAAACGTATTCTTTAGCTTATTTTCATTTATTAATCTTTCTCGAGTAGAAAGGTCTTCTTTCTTCATTTTTGCGATCAACGAAGTAGTGGATTTATTTCTTTCCCAATCAAAAGACAATTTTGCTTTTTTTAAATGACCTTCTCCTAAAAAGACTCTTTTCCCATCGATATCGTATTTCTTTTTGTAAAGAAGATAAGCATGTCCATCGTTATAATTTAAAAAAACGTTGTATTTTTTTTCAGGATATTTTTGATAATAATTTGCCTTTGCAAATAAGGATTTCACACGACAATAAGTAATATCTTCTTCAATGATATTCTCTTCTTTAGATTTAGAAGGCAATTCTGAATCGTTCTCTGTTATCCGTTTAATTTTGTTAAATATCTCGTCATTTAAATCTGTAGAATCTAATTTTTTTATCAGCTTATTAAAAAATAAATTCAGCTCTTTTTTTTGGAATGTGTCTAAGATACAACTAGAAAAATTATTAACAACTTCATTAAAGAATTCACTTTTTTTGACGCTACAATCAAACTTTTCTAGATAATGTTTTTCAAGATTATAAAGCTCAAAATTTTTAATTTTAATCATAAGTATAAATTTATTTGTTTTTGCAACTATATTACTATAAAAACAATAAATAGCGTGAGATAAAAATTATTAATAGATAATAATCTGTAATTCAATAATTTATAAATATATATCTAGAAAAATAGTTAACCGTTGATTAACATCAAAAGTACTTAAGGATGAATAGTTTTAGAATGAAATTACTATTCAATTATATTCTGTCTTTCTTCGTTTTTTGGGACCTTGATGTACCTCTTCCATTTTGGAATCATCTTCTGAGGAGCACTGCTCTTTCCTCTTCTTCGTAGAAACCACTTTTTGACGCCTTTCCATTTCATCGGTGAATTTTGGATCACCAGCTTCATCGTCACTTTCTGCAAGAATTGAATAAGATTCTAGAAGGGTGATGATCTCATCTTCATCCTTGGATACGATTTTTTCTAATATAAGATTTATATCCAACAGATCAGCTCTTTTAGATGGATCAACTGCTAATAGTTGTTCCAAAATAGTCCAGAGTTTTGTTCTTGCAATGGGATCGGATCCACATAGTTCATTCAACCAATCCATTTTTAGATATCGAATAATCTTTGGAAGCGCGGGTGAAGAAGATAATATTTCATGCCATGGTGATTCTATTCCAAATACACTCAAAAGAGTAATTCCTGCCGCCCAAACATCATCTTTTGTCGTGACATTACTATTAGGCTTCCATCTTTCAGGTGAAAAATAAATAGCAGTACCATCTCGATTATCTCGATATAAGCTGTTATTTAATCCGTCTGAGACCGGGATCGTAAAATCAAAATCTGTCAATTTCACTTCAAGATCTCCTTCCATATTTCTATTAGCTAAAAAGTTCTGAGGGTTTATATCCCTGTGAAGGTAGCCCATATTATGAATAATAGAGACTGCCTTGATAATGGATCGAAACGCGGTTAGTTTCTCTTTAGCAATTAAATTTGGGATCATTTCGTTTAGAGTGGATGAGCGATCTTCTATTGATACTAATTTTATAGTATCGCCTTTACTTGGCTTACAAAGCTTACAATGAATGGATGGGAAAAGATCGGGATTTTGGGTAGAAAAAACACCCTTTAACTTAATTTCTTCTGCCAATATGCTCGTCCCGATATTGGCTTCGCCGGAGCATTTTAAATTCCCTCGAAAATCTCATTTTTTCGAAGGAAAGCAATTTTTACAACCCCCTCTAAGCTAAGTAAGGATTTTATGATGAGATACTTCTGTTTTTTGTTTCTGCTGGGGCAAGCATATGCGGGTGATCTCACCTCTTTTCATACGCGACAAGCCCGGGTAGAAGATGTGGATGAGCTTTATGCCCTTGTTTGCGACCTTGCTGTTTTTGAAGGTAGGGATCTAAAAACCTTACCGCTTACAAAAGACAACTTAAGGAAATATGGCTTCTGTGAAACTCCCTACTTCCATGTAGAATTTGCAGAAAATCAGAATGGGATCATTGGATATGCTCTTTATTCCTACGGCTATTCCGGCCATCAAGGAACACCCTTTCTCTATATTGATGATCTTTATGTAAAGCCCTCCGAGCGAGGTCAAGGGATTGGTTCAGGACTACTTAAACAGCTGGCACATTATGCCAAAGAAAGAGGATGCTGCCGTATGGAATGGCATGCTTTTGATTGGAATGAGAAGGCCATCTCCTTCTATGAAAATCTTGGAGGCACAATTCGAAAAGATCTACTTCTTATTCGCATGGAAAAAGAGGCTTACTATAAAATGGCCGAGACGGTCGTTTCTCATTAATTTTTTAAAAAAGGAAAGAAAGAAATGGCCAGAACTGGAATCCTTTTAGGTGCTGATGATGATGCGGTCGTCGTCCTGAGAAAGTGTTTGAAAATGCTTCCCTACGAGAAAAGAGAGATTTTCGAGGGATTGGAATCACAAATACTAACAACTGCCTTTCCTTCTCAGTAGTGAACTCATAGCGTATGACTATTGACTTTCTTTCGAAAGGCTGTCAAAATCTTTCTCTATTATTTATAGATTGAGCATTCAAGTGACCAAAACGCAAACAAAATCTTTAGACAAGCTCATTTCGAACGTTATAGTTCCTGCTGGCTATCGTAAATTCTTGAATGAGGTTAAAGAAAAAATAAGAAATGCTCAGCTAAAAGCAGCTATTGCCGCCAGTCGAGAGCTGATTCAACTATACTGGGATATTGGCAAAGATATTACTGAAAAACAAGAAAAAGAAGGATGGGGAAGTAAAGTATTGGAAAGAGTGGCTAAAGACCTTCAAAATGAGTTCCCAGGAATAGAGGGGTTTTCAAGAGCTAATATCTTCAGAATGAGGGCGTTTTATCTAGCTTATTCAAATTGTCTAACACCTGTTAGACAATTGCATGATGATCCATTGGCACCCTTTTTTAACATACCCTGGGGACACAATTTCGTCCTGTTGGACAAGTTAAAGAGTTTTGAGGAGAGACTTTGGTATGCCAAGAAGATCATCGAACATGGGTGGAGTCGAAGCATCCTCACTATTTGGATTGAAAATGATCTTTATCGCAGAGAAGGGAAGGCAATCACCAATTTTAAGACTACCCTGCCAGCCACACAATCAGATTTAGCTCAGCAGACCATCAAAGATCCCTATGTTTTTGATTTTCTCACGCTCCATAAGGAGCATTTAGAGAAAGATTTGGAAGAAGGGCTGGTCAACCATATACAGAAATTCCTAATTGAATTGGGACAGGGCTTTGCATTTATGGGACGGCAGTATCCACTGACAGTAAGTGGACAACCGTTCTATATCGATTTGCTTTTCTATCATGTCAAGCTCCGCTCCTTTGTCGTTGTAGAATTAAAAGCGAAGGCTTTTAAACCAGAAGATGCAGGTCAGTTAAATTTTTATCTCTCTGCTGTGGATGATATGATTAAACATCCGACCGATAATCCAACAATTGGAATTTTACTCTGCAAAGACAGAAACAAAGTCATTGCTGAATATGCCTTCAGAGGCATTGACAGGCCAATGGGAGTGGTGGAGTATGAAACCTTGCTCACCAAGGCTGTACCAGAAGATCTGAAATCTAGCCTACCGACTGTGGAAGAAATCGAAGCTGAATTGTCTCCACGTGAGCCAGAAAACCCCTAAACTTAGTTTTTGAAGGAATATAGAAATCTTTCTTCAGCCGCTTTCAAAGAAAGCAATAGTAGTTCTCTAATAAAGAGATGGTGTGTGGGAAAGAGTTTAATGGAAATTACGGACTACTTTTGATTTTCGTGTTTTTTAAAAGAAGATTTGGCCAGAACTGGAATCGAACCAGCGACACAAGGATTTTCAGTCCTCTGCTCTACCGACTGAGCTATCTGGCCAAGAATTTCTTGCCAAAGGATAGCTCAGGTCAAATTTTTGGACAATCGTTGAATTTTTTAATTTTGACGAAGATGGATGGCGTCTTTGATAATATTGACCGCTTCTGCCATTTGAAGATCTTCTTCACCCCAGTCTCTTTTTCCGGAAAAGCCAGTTTCGCTCAGTTTGAGGAAAGCTTTGAAATTGGTATTAGTGGAAAGGCGATGGGAACTGTTAGCTCTGAGAAGCGGGATCATATTGCTCCAACGCACATCTTGCTTTTGTATGTAAGGGAGATAATTTCTTTGGAGCCATTTTTTATGTTTCATATCTACATCTGAGAGTGGATCTTGATATACGGCTTCGAGCCGATCATTTTTAAGAGGAAATTCTAAAAATCTTTCACCAATGTTGTAGGGAGAAAAAATAGTCGGTACGACGATATCCGCTGAAACACCGTCGATTTGGGTCGATTTCCCAGAAACGGTATAAAATCTACCCACCGTCACTTTATAAAAGAGCGAGGCATTTTCATCTGTAATCGTTTGATACTGCATAGAACCTTTGCCATAGGTTCTCTTATCACCGACGATCAGCGCTATTCCATAATCCTGAAGGGCTTGAGCGACGATTTCGGCTGCGGAGGCAGAAGCCTTGGACGTAAGGATGATCAATGGGCCGTCATAATAGACCCTTCCATCAAGTTCTCTAAAATAACGCACCTCATTGTCAGAATATTTTGAGACGACGATGATCCCGGAGGTGATGAAAAGACCCGATACTTTTACCGCTTGCCCGAGAAATCCTCCCGCATTGCTTCTCAAGTCAAGGATTAAACCCAAAAGTTTATGCTGTTTTCGCATGGTTCGAATGGCGGCTTTTAAATCACTCTCACAGCTAAATTCCGCCTCGTTCTCATAAAAAGCAGGCATATCAATTTTTCCGATCGCGCCATCGCCAAAAGGCTCTACGGAATAGGTCAAGCGCTCATCATTCATGACTATTTTTTCTTTTTTGAGCGCCACTTTCAAAAATTGTTCTCCACCTTCGGTGGTGATCCTTTTAAGCCCCAACACCATCTCTTTTTTCTTGTCATCTCCTTTCATTTTTCCAAGAACTTCTTCAAAAGGAAGATCTTGAAGGGGCTGCTGGTCCACTTCAACTAGAAAGTCTCCTATCTCAATCTGTCCCGATTTTTTAGCAGGGCCGCCTTCGATAAGATCGGAAATCATCACTCCGTCAATTTTTTCCTTTAAAACAACACCGACGCCTTCGAACTGTTTTTGAAGGCTCGCTCTCATCTCAAAAGCTTCATCGGCGGTGTAAAAAGAGGTATGCGCATCCAAGCTTTGAGCCATCGCTTTTAACAGGCGAGTAGCAAAATGGTGTTCTTTTAAATTTTTTGAAAGGGCATTTCCTCTCTCATCTCGAAAGAGGTAAAAATTCTCAGCATGCTGTTGTCTATTTTCATTGCGATCGATGAGTTTTTTACATCTATTTGAAGACCAGGAATGAGATTCTTCTTTTTCATGGAGAACACGTTTGGCGAGCTTATTATAAATTCTTTTTTTAAGATCCGAGGGACTCGAAGCAAAGTTGGAATAATCTTCACTTCCTCCCCCATCTACATTTACATCCCCGGCAATCAACGCTTCTTCTGCTTCATGTCTCCATTTTCGAGCTCGATGAATCGCATTGGAAATAATCTCATTTAAATGAAAAAACTCAGAAAAATCATCTTTATGATAGTGTTCGATCACTTTGGCGACTTTCCCTACATCCATATCTAAAAAAGGCAGTACTTCGTCCTTCAAAAGATAGGTTCTCTCAGGATCAAACTGATCAATGTAGATTTTAATAGAACGTTTGACGACCAAAGGCGTAAATTCTTTTATCTCAACGTGGTAAGAAAAAAGCTCCTGCATCGTTTTTCTCACATCGGTCATTTTCAATGGCTGACTTGTGGCAAAACCGAAGGTGGTAAATAGGAGAAAAACAGTGAATAGTCTCATGCACACGCCTTTGACATCGGTATAGGGTAAATGATCATTTTAACAAACTAGAATTTTCTTATGTTTCCAATGATTGCAATAAATCTGCCAGCAAGTTATCATTTGCAGTTATCTTTCTTTTTGATTTTTTTTATTTATGATTGATTTGTCAAGGAGCCAAGGCACACATGCCAACCATTAGTCAGCTCGTACGTCAGGGTAGACAGCCCAGAGTAAAGCGTAGAAAATCTCCCGCTTTACAACAATGCCCCCAAAGAAGGGGCGTATGCCTTCAGGTAAAAACCAAAACTCCGAAGAAACCTAACTCTGCTTTAAGAAAAGTGGCATGGGTACGACTTTCAAATGGTCAAGAGGTGATCGCCTATATCGGAGGAGAAGGCCATAACTTACAAGAGCACAGCATTGTGCTGGTCCGCGGAGGAAGGGTGAAAGATCTTCCAGGTGTAAGATATCATATCGTGCGAGGAACGCTTGACTGCGCCGCCGTAAAAGATCGGAAAAAAAGCCGCTCCAAATATGGAGCAAAAAAACCAAAGTAACTTAAAACAGCCCCTCATTTAACAGAAAATCTTAGGGGCAGCCCACCAGGGCCGCGTGAATTTTAATGAGAGGAATAGATGTCCAGACGACATAAAGCCATTAAGCGTCCAATAGACCCAGATCCAATTTATCACAGTTATGTAATAACAAAATTTATAAACAAAGTCATGGTGAGTGGTAAAAAATCAACGGCGCGACAGATCGTTTATAAGGCTATTGAAAAATTTGCTCAGCGTATCAAAAGTGATGACCCCTTAAGTTCTTTCGAACAAGCTCTTGAAAATGCCAAGCCTTCCTTAGAAGTGAAATCTCGAAGAATCGGAGGAGCTACTTATCAAGTCCCTGTCGAAATTCCAGCAGACAGGCGCACATCGATGGCGATGAGTTGGCTTATCACACATGCGAGAGAAAAGCCCGGTCGCTCTATGGAAGATGGTCTTGCCATGGAACTCGTAGACTGTTATCAGAATCAAGGCACCACCATCAAGAAAAAAGATGACACACATCGTATCGCAGAAGCTAACCGAGCTTTTGCTCATTACAAATGGTAATTTTAAGGATTGAGATTTATGGGTAAGAGACCGGAAACCGATGCCTTAAAAAATGTCCGCAATATCGGCATCATGGCGCACATCGATGCTGGGAAGACAACGTGTACTGAAAGGATTCTCTATTATTCAGGAAAGGTCCACCGTTTAGGCGAGGTTCATGAAGGTGCGGCGACGATGGACTTCATGGAGCAAGAGCGGGAAAGAGGCATCACCATCACTTCCGCTTCAACGACTGTTTACTGGAAAGATTGTAAAATTAATATTATCGATACCCCAGGACACGTCGACTTTACCATCGAGGTTGAGAGATCTTTACGCGTCTTGGATGGATCCGTAGCTGTTTTTGACGCCGTTGCGGGTGTCCAGCCCCAATCTGAAACGGTCTGGAAACAAGCTGATCGTTACAAAGTGCCACGCATCGCATTCATCAACAAGATGGACCGCGTCGGTGCTGATTTTGAAAATGCGGTTAAATCGATTAAAGAAAAATTGGGAGCAAATGCTATCCCAGTCCAATGGCCAATCGGAGCTGAGGGTGGATTTCAAGGCATGGTGGATCTCGTCACCATGCAAGCCTACCTTTTTCTCGATGAAACATTAGGGGCCAAATACGAAACGGTCGATATCCCATCCGATCTTCTTTCAATTTGCCAAGAAATGAGAGGCCATCTTTTAGAAGAGCTCGCTACCATCGATGAGACGAACGAAAGTTTCATGATGAAGGTGCTTGAAAATCCTGATGCGCTCACAGTTCAGGAGATTCACGCGGCGATCAGAAAAGGGGTTTGTGCTCTAAAGATTTATCCTGTTCTTTGTGGCACCGCCTTTAAAAATAAAGGGATTCAGCCTCTTCTCGACGCTGTGGTCAACTGGATGCCTTCTCCACTCGATCGTGGTGATATTCACGGCATCAATATTGATTCGGGCGAGGCCATCGATATCATTCCTGATGATAGT
>Ga0187779_10001026_pt1 | contig 17871 bp, 17 predicted proteins | sample 1015_Q2_SP10_10__FD_132435 | JGI IMG/M metagenome (GOLD analysis project Ga0187779, IMG submission 132435) | Tropical peat soil microbial communities from peatlands in Department of Meta, Colombia - 1015_Q2_SP10_10_MG | ecosystem: Environmental > Terrestrial > Soil > Wetlands > Peat | place... | reverse complement strand
TTGCACGCTGCGTTTGGAATGGGAAACGACGCGGGCCTCTGTGGAGATAGCCGAGAAAAAATAGGGATCGTCAGAGGAGCGATTACTCCGGAACGCGCTCCTTCGCCTTTCTGTCGTGGGCTTGGGGATCGACGATGGCACGAAAGACGCGGCCGCGCCCGATGACGTGTTCCCCCGAACGTGCCTCGACGTCGAAGACGAGAAAACGGCCCCTGTATTTCGCGAAACGCGCGTACGCCTGAACCGCCGCACCCGGCGGTACCGCCTTTAGATGATCCACCTCGATCCGCGTGCCAACGGTGATGACACCGGAAGGCAGGTGGGGTCGTACGGCCAGTACACTGGCGTGCTCCATCAATCCAATCATCGCCGGCGTCGACAACACGGCCGGCAAGTTCGGATCAAGCGCCTGAATCGTATATTGATGCTCAACGATGCGTTCGACCGTGGCCTCCACTCCGATCCGGAGGCCCTGCTCTGGTAGCCCGGCGTCCTTCGTTGGCTTTTTCTTTTTGGATGTGCGTCTCGCCGCGCGTTTCACCGCTTCTGTTCTCATGGCAGCGGATCGTGTCTCGGGCTCGCAGCAGGATAGGCTACGCCGGGGCCGAAAAAGCTGCACACAAGTTCCAGCATCGTGGCGCCAACTTGGCTGAAGAGTCGCTTCTTGAGCGTGCGGTATTCCTGCGAGCCGCTAAAGACATCTCGGATCAAATCGCGGAACGTTGGCGAGCAGTTCAGCAACTGAACCATGCGCGTGGTGATCGCTCCGCCAAGAAAAGTGCCGCGGAACACTTTCCGCGCAATGCCCGCGGCGAATTCCAGGTCGGCGGAGAAAGCGGCACGGAGGCGCTCGGTATAAGACTGCAGCTGACCTTCGATCAACGCCTGCGCCAGAAGATCACCCGAGCGCATGGCGTAATACAGCCCCTCTCCGGTGATGGGATCGACGCAGGCTGCTGCATCTCCGGCCATGGCCCAGTTCTTTCCAACGATGCGGCGCCCGCGAAGTGTTTGGGCTTGCGGCGACGGCAGCACGTGACTGTAAAATCGGGCGCCATTCATCGGTATGTTTTCCTCGGTGACGAAGCGATCCAGATGTTGGCGCAGCTGCTGCGTGGGCCCTTGGCCCATTTTCGCGCAAATGCCCACGGAAAGATGATCGGCGCGAGGAAATGACCAGAGGTAGCCTTCAAATTCCGTTAGAAACTTGACCTTGATAATGTCCTCTTCGGTGGGCACAAAGTACCCAAGCGTCAGTTCGAGGTCGTTTGCACTGAGGGCTGTTGTCTCCGGCAGCAAGCGGTTGCGCGCGCCCGCCGCCACCACAACGAAATCCGACAGGCGCGCCTCCCCGCCTACCCTCAGGCGAACGCGCGGACCGTCCGTATCGACGCTCGTTACACGAGCGCGAATCGCCTCGCAGCCGGCAGCGACAGCACGGTCCAGCAGCAGGCCATTCAAGACCTTCCGCGCGTAGATCACGATGGGATGGCTCATGTCGAAGCGCGCGCGGTGGCCACTGCCGGAAATGAGTTCGGCGGTACGCACGACCCTCTTGGGTTGACAGCCGTCGAGTAGGAAGGGGTACGCTGCGATCGCCTTGTGCGTCAGGCCGCCACCGCAGGGTTTTTCCCAGGCCAGGCGTTCGTCGAAAATCGTGACACGAAATCCATGGCGGGCCAAACGCTCGCCGCAAAGCGAGCCTGCCGGTCCTGCTCCAACGATGGCGATTTCTTTCATGCCTTGGCCTGTGGCTCTTTTGGGTCCCCGGATCAGGTCAGTGGAAATATCGCCGCAATAAACCAGGCCGCGAGTATAGCACCAAAGACCGCAGCCGCCGTTGCCGAGCCCGTGCGCTGGCGCAGTGCATCGGTGGCCAATCTTTGCAAAATCGAAAACACGAGCAGGGACACTCCTAGGATGAGAATCAGCACTTGTCCGCTGCCCAGTTCGAAATAGGAGAACAAGCAGACGAGCCAGAGTTCAGCTCGAAGAGCCAGGAAAAGCGCGAAGCGCCGTACACGGAGGCGTCGATCCCCGACCGGCCCGAGCAGGACTTCCTCCGCGAAGCAGAAAATCAACGCGACGGGCAGAATCCCAGCAAAACGGAGCCAGCGCGGGGCGTTCAGCCACAAGTCCGCGGTCTGCCAGTTGAGCCAAGCCCCGAGGCCAAGCAAAACGATGAATCCGAGTAGCGCCGCGGCGAACCAGGCGAGCGGATTCACCCGCAGTGCTTGTTTTGCAGACTTCCAATTCAGGACCAGAAGCAAGCTCCCTGCGATCCAAAGCAGCGAGGCAAGATAGTCTCCTGTGTACAGATGCAGCACCGACAGCGGGACCCACAGAGCGAGAATCAGGACGCTCGCCAGTGCGCATGCTGCGCCTTCGGCAAGAGCAAGGGCAGCGAATGGGCTTGCAGGCGATGAATCGGCAGGCGGTGGGCCTGTGATTTTCGCCGTCATCGTCGCAGAAAAGGGAAAGAGCAACAGAATGCCGAGCAGTCCGATCGCGGGCGCAAGATTCCGATACCTGTAGGAAAGACTGTGGTCCTGTTGGCTACGACGTGCGCCGTTTAGGACGCTGACAATCCAATCGCTGGCTTGCTCGAACACGCGCGGATCGGCAAGTAGGCTTGTATGGTCGGACAGAGGTGTTATTTCGAGATGAAAGGCCCGCGCCTGACGAAAATCTTCCGCCTCAGTGCGCTCCCCTCCTGCGGCCTGGGCCAACACTCGCGCGGCGCGGTGGAGGACCGGGAGATCGAACTGCGCGCTGAAGACCAGCAGATTCGCCGGCATCCTTTTCGGCAAAGGCATAGGGGCGGGCGAAAGTGCGATAGTGCCCCCCACGGGTTCGCGATCTGCAACGCGGATGGCAAGCGCGCCTCCCATCGAGTGCCCGACGAGAATGGTTCGCTTCGGATCGATCTCGCCGGAGCGAGCCAGCGATTCGACAAGGATCCACGCGCAGTGATCGGCGCGCCAGAACGAAAAGGCGTCCGTGTTGTCTCCATGCCCGGGCAAGTCGACGAGATAGGCGCGGAGACCGGCTTGTCGCGCGAGGTAACTGCCCAAACTTTCCATGATTCGGCGATCTGCGGATAGCCCGTGAAGGAGAAGCACTGCATCGAGAGTCGTCCCGCGTGGCTCCAGAATCGTGACCGGTATATGGCAACCGTCGGCCGTTAGGAGGAAATCCCGATGCGGTAGTTCGGTTGAGCGGATCACCGACGCGCTGATACTCGCGACCAACGCGCCTGTAATCGCAAGCACTATTTCCCATCGCTTCATCGCGCCCTCGGCAGCCGGAGCGACGGCCGTGCTAAAATGATCTGCTCGGTCGAGCCCGCTGGGACCGACTGAGGGACAGAAGTTTGGGACCGTTTGTTTCGCAAGCTGGGCCGATTCTCTACCGGGGCGCTTGGAAAGACAACGCCCAGGGAGAAGTGTGCCCCGAAAGCGCGTTCGACCGAGTCGCGCCCCCCCGCTTTCAGAATTCCGCACCCTCCCGTCCATGCCGATTGCCCACAAGGTCACTCAACGAATGCCTGGTTGCGCGCCTATGATCCTCCCTTTCGTCTCCGAGTTATTCGCACAGGTGGCGCGGCATCCGGCCATAGAAGAGGTCGGTGACCGGCTCCGCCGCAACCAGAGCGAAATTCGCATTGCCGGCCTCACGGATCCGGCAAAAGCCCTCGTAGTGCCGCTCGTCTTCAGCGAGATCGGCCGCCCTACGATGATGGTTGTCGAATCCAATGAGCGTGCCGAGGCGCTTGTCGAGGCCCTACGTTGGTGCTATCGCGCCGTGACTGGAAAACCAGGAAACCGCGTTGCGCATCTCCCCGCCTACGACGTGCTCCCGTACGAAAACCGGTCACCGCACGGGGAAATCGCAGAAGCGCGTGCGGTTGCGCTGTGGCGACTGGCGACTGGCGAACTCGACCTGCTGATCACTCCTGTGCAGGCGGTGCTGTGGCGCATGCACGAGGCTTCTTTCTACGGCGACCTAGCACGGGGGATCGCACGGGACCAATTGATGGCGCACGAGGATTTGATCGGTTTCCTCAATCGGGCAGGTTACGAGAAGCAGGCCAGCTGCGAGATGCCAGGGCAATACGCGGTGCGCGGCGGCATCATCGACGCCTTTTCGCCAGAGGCCCTGCAGCCCGTCCGCATCGAACTGCTGGGCGACACGATTGAATCGATTCGCGCCTTCGATCCCGTTACACAGCGTTCGACCAATCCGATCGAGCGCTGCGTACTTTTGCCGCTCAGCGAAGTTTTCCATCGCACCGATGGCCGCGTGGGGCATCCGGTTTCCGCAGCGTCGGGACGCGACGACGGTCCACCTCCGGACTTTCATCCCGGATGGGAATTTCGCGAGATGGCGGCCCAGCAACGGCCGGGTGTCGTGTTTGATCTCGCAAGCGAGCCGCTGCTGGTCATCGATGAACCCTCCCAGCTCGCCCGGGTAGTAGAAGCCTACCGCGCGCAGCTCGAAGAAGCCTTCGATAAAACGGAGGATCCCCTCGCCCAACCTCCCGCCCGCTACATCCTGAGCGAAGAAGAGTGGTCGCTTGCGCTTGAGCTCTTCCCGCGCTTGGCGATCGAGCGTCTCGCCATGACCCAAGAGGGAAGCTCGGATCTGCTCCTGCAAACGCAGCCGACGACGCGCTATCACGGCAACGTCAGCGCCTTCATGGCTGAGGTGCGAGGCCGGCTCAGCGCCGGCGAGCAGGTCATCGTTTCAGCGGCAAGCACTGGTGAACTCGAGCGGCTTGCCGATCTTTGCCACGAGTACGAGATGCCCTATCGGTTGGGAGAACTCGAAAAGGACGCCACGGTTACGCGGCTGGCCGAAGAATCCAGTGGCGGTGGCGTCCCGGCGATGGCGCTCGTGAAGGCGCCTTTTACGGAGGGCGTTCTCTTCAGCGAGGCCCGGATCGCTTTTTGCGGCAACGCCGATCTGTTCGAATCTTTTCCGGCGCACAGGATGCGCGCGCGGCCGAAGACAGCGAGCTTCTTCAGCGATCTGTCGGATCTCAAGCCCGGCGACTTTGTCGTACACGTGGACCATGGCATTGGGCAGTTCGAGGGTCTGCGGCAGGTTAGTGTGGACGGGGCGCACGGTGAGTTCATGCTTCTGCGCTATGCGGGAGATGCTCGGCTTTATGTTCCTCTGGCCCGGCTTGATCTCGTCCAGAAATACCAGTCGCTGGGTGGTGCGGAGCCCGCTCTGGATCGGCTCGGCGCCACGGTCTGGGAAACACGTAAGTCGCGCGTGCGCAAATCGGTCAGTGATATGGCTGATCAGCTTCTCGCGTTGTATGCGGAACGCAAAAGCTCGCCCGGCCACCAGTTCTCGACCGATTCCACGTGGCAACGGGAATTCGAGGATGCGTTTGAGTTTCAAGAAACACCCGACCAGCTGCGCGCCATTGAGGAGGTTAAGCGTGACATGGAATCGCCCCTTCCGATGGACCGCCTGTTGTGCGGCGACGTCGGCTACGGCAAGACGGAAGTGGCTATGCGCGCAGCCTTCAAAGCAGTCGCTGACGGGAAACAGGTTGCTGTTCTTGCGCCGACGACAGTGCTCGCCTTCCAACATCTCGAGACGTTTCGGCGCCGCTTCGCCGCGTTCCCGATGCGCATGGAGATGCTAAGCCGGTTCCGCACCGACAAGGAGCAGGAGAAAACGCTCGAGGAGCTCGAAGCAGGCAAGCTTGACATAGTCATCGGAACACATCGGCTACTTTCGAAGGACGTCAAATTCTCCGACCTGGGCCTGCTCATCGTGGACGAGGAGCAGCGCTTCGGCGTAGGCCACAAAGAGCGCCTCAAAGAAATGCGGAAGAACGTCGACGTTCTGACCATGTCCGCCACACCCATTCCACGAACACTTCACATGTCGCTCGTAGGCCTTCGCGATATGAGTGTGATTGAAACGCCCCCGCGGGACAGGCTTGCGATTCAGACCACCGTTGCTCCCTTTCAGGAGACGCTCATCCAACGAGCCATCGAAGAAGAATTGCTGCGTCACGGCCAGGTGTTCTTCGTGCACAACCGTGTCGAATCGATTGCGTCGCTGGCAACTCTGGTGAAGCGGCTCGTACCTCGCGCGCGCGTCGTCGTCGGCCACGGCCAGATGCGCGAAAGCGAGTTGGAAAAAGTGATGTTGAAGTTTGTGCGCAACGAAGCGGATATTCTGGTTTCGACCACGATCATCGAGAACGGGCTGGATATCCCTCGCGCGAACACCATCTTGATCAATCGCGCCGATCGCATGGGGCTTTCCGAGCTCTACCAGCTTCGCGGGCGTGTCGGTCGGTCCAATCAGCGTGCCTACGCCTATCTGCTTGTTCCCGCAGAGGGCGCTCTTACACCCCTTGCTCGCCAGCGACTCGCGGCTCTCAAGGAGTTTAGCGAACTCGGCGCGGGATTCCGGATCGCGGCGCTCGATCTCGAACTGCGGGGTGCGGGAAACCTGCTCGGGCGCGAGCAACATGGGCACATCGAGGCCGTCGGATTCGATATGTACTGCCAGATGATGGAGCGAGCCGTCAAGGAACGGAAAGGGGAGGCCGTCGCCCCCGAACGAAGAGCTGCGCTCAACCTGGGACAAGACCTTCGTATCCCGCCCGAATACATCGAAAACGAAAATCTGCGTCTACGCATCTACAAGCGTATCGCCAGTGTGACCTCCGAGGACCAAGCAGCAGAAGTCCGGCGGGAACTGGAAGACCGGTTCGGCCCTCTGCCGCCTGCGGTCCTCCATCTGCTGGAGTATGCGGTGCTGAAGGCTGAGGCCGAGCGGTTAGCGGTTGCCACCCTAGATCGTCGCGGCGACCAGATCGCCATCAAGTTCTACGAGGACACGACGTTAGGGCCGGAGCGCCTTGTGAAGCTGATCGGCAAGCGTCGCGACTTGCGCCTGGACCCCGCGGGCGTGCTCTGGCTCACCTGGAAGACCGGAAAGGGCGGGCCCCTAGAGGCGGTGAGAAACGTATTGAAGCAACTACAATTGTAGCGATACACTTCAGTGCGAGTGAACGAGATGAAAGACCAAAGCTTTGCTTGGGTTTCGGCGCTGATTTTGCCCTCCTTGCTTTTCCTGGCTCCTCCAACGGCGAGCGCACAGGCGGCGAAGCCGGGTGTTGTCGAAGAAATCGTGGCCCGGGTGAACAATCAGATCATCACGATGTCCGACTATCAGAAGGCAGGAGCCGGACTGCAGCAGGAGGTCCAGCAGGATTGCCAGAATTGCACCCCGCAACAGATCGCTACGGAAGTCGCGGAACGCCGCAAGAACCTCTTGCGCGACATGATCGACCAGCAACTGCTGATTGAGCGCGGTAAAGACATGGATGTCAACGTGGAGACCGAACTGGTCAAGCGTCTCGATGAGGTGCGCAAGCAGAACAACCTTGCCACCATGGAGGATCTTGAAAAGGCCGTCGAAGGCCAGGGCTTGATCTGGGAAGATTACAAGAATCAGCTACGCAACAGCATACTGACCCAGGAGGTGATTCGCCGGGAAGTTGGCGGCCACCTGGATATCGGAAGCGATGAAGTGAAGAAGTACTACGAAGCCCACAAGCAGGACTACAACCGCCCTGAGCAGGTTGCGCTGGCGGAAATCTTTCTGAGCACCGAAGGCAAGAGTCCTGAGGAGATTGCGGCGGTTCACACCCGGGCCGATGATCTGCACAACCGGTTGGTCAAGGGTGAGGATTTTATGGCTTTGGCGAAGCGTTATTCGCAGGGTTCGACGGCAGAGGAGGGAGGCGCTCTCGGGGAATTCGAGCGCGGTCAGCTGGCGAAACAGCTGGAAGATGCGGTCTTTGGTCTCGAAAAAGGTCAGTTTACCGACGTCATGCAGACCAAGACGGGCTTTGAGATATTGAAGGTGGAAGACCACTTCTCGGCAGGCTTGCAGCCCCTCGATAAAGTGGAAGGCGAAATCACGAACGTGCTGTACCGGCAAAAGATGGAACCGGCCTTGCGCACCTATCTCGCCCAGTTGCGCGAAGAGAGTTACGTGCAAGTGAAACCCGGCTATACGGATACGGCTGCGGTTCCCGGAGCCACGGTCATTCAAGAAGTCGCTCCCACGCCGGACAATCCGGACAAAAAGAAATCCAAGAAAAAAGCACCTCTTCCGAAAGTCAACAGCTAATGAAACCCCAGTTCATTGCCGGCCTGGCTGACGGCCAGGTCGTTTCTTCTCTGTTTCTTGTGCGCGAAAAGGAGATTCGAACGTCAGTGCGCTCGGGAAAATCTTGGCTCGAGCTCAACTTGGCGGACCGCTCGGGCAGCATTTCCGCGAAGATGTGGGACAACTTCGAAACTCTGGCCAAGACGTTTGAGTTGGATGACGTCGTGCGCGTTCGTGGGCGAGTGAAAGTCTACAACGGCCAGAAGGAGTTGGCGCTCGAGCAGATCATCCCGGCGTCGGACAACGAGTACGATCTCGCCGATTTTCTGCCGCACACGAAACACGATGTGGAGAAGCTATACGCCTCTGTGAGGGTCGCCATCGAGGGAATGAACAATCCCTGGCTCAGAAAGCTGCTTTTGTCGATTGTCGAAGATCCGGACATCGCGCCTCGACTGAAGCGCGCCTCTGCCGCCATGACCATGCATCACGCCTATCTGGGCGGGTTGCTTGAGCACGTCTGGAGTCTCGTGGGTCTGGCGGCCGCCGTCTCGGCACATTACCCCGAACTCGATGCCGACCTGCTCCTGGCGGGAGTTGTGTTGCACGACATCGGCAAGCTTGACGAACTTCGCTACGCTCGGGGCATCGATTATTCCGACAAGGGCCGGTTGCTTGGGCACATCATGATCGGCGTTCGCCTCGTTCAGGAAAAATGCCGTGCGATTGCGGGATTCCCGGCTCCGCTCGCCGTGCTGCTTGAGCACTTGATTGTCAGCCATCACGGAACCCATGAATTTGGATCGCCTTCGCTGCCACAATTTCCCGAGGCCGTAATGCTGCATTTGATTGACGACATGGATTCCAAGATGGCCGCCATGAAAGCAACCCTGGACGCAGCATCGGCGAGTGGTTGGTCCGGAAACTGGACCGATCGCAACCCTTCTCTGCGACGCGCTTTGCTTCGCGCGGCTAGGTATCTGGCGACTCCAAATGCGTCGGAAACGCCCGGCGCAGCGGCCCCTCGGGCGGCGCCCGCAGCGGGAACACGAAAGGAGTAATGCCTCATGGGCGAACCTACGCCATCCCCGCGCCATTCGCTCCTTGATCTTGCCCCGCTAGAGCTTGAGTGCATGAACATGCTTTGGCCGCTGGGGGAGGCGACCGTCCGTGAGATTCGCGACCGACTGACACCCCGCCGCAGTCGTGCCTACACGACCATCATGACCATCATGGACCGTTTGGCCCGCAAGGGAGTGGTCGAACGCCGCAAGGCCGGCCGAGCGTATGTGTATCGCGCCAGACTTGCCGCCAAAGACGCCCGTTCTCAAGCGCTCTCTCAAATCCTTGAGAATTTTTTCGGTGGCTCGAAAGAGGCGTTACTGGCGCAGCTCGAGGCCGGCGTCGCAGTGGGGGTCGCCGACCAGGCCGCCAACAGCTCCCGCCCAAAAAGCGAAGCGCGAACAGGCGACGTCGCAGGCCCCGCTGCCAGATCCGACTAAATGCTTCCCGCCGAACTCAAGATTCGTGACGTCGCCATTCGCCCTGCCACCCTTCTCGCACCCATGGCAGGCCTCACCGATACGGTCTTTCGCCGTGTGATCCGCTCGCTCGGAGCCTGCGGCTTGATCATGACCGAGTTCACAAGCGCCGAGGGCCTGACACGCAAATCGGCGCGTACGCTGCGGTATCTCTATTTTGATGAGGATGAGCATCCGATCGCCGGCCAGATTTTCGGTTCGGATCCGCGCATAATGGCGTCGGCCGCCGCGCTCATCGAAGATCTGGGGTTTGACCAGGCAGATATCAACCTCGGCTGCCCCGTAAAGAAGGTCGTGAAGTGCGGAGGGTCGGGTCTACTGCGCGATCTGCCGCATCTGCAAAAACTCTTGCGCGCGGTTCGGGCCGCGGTCCGAATCCCGTTGACGATCAAGATTCGATCCGGCTGGGATGAAAACAGTGTGGTCGCAGTCGACGTCGCCCGGATGGCGGAACAGATTGGGATCGATGCGATCGCCGTGCACCCGCGCACGCGAATGCAGGGCTATGCCGGGTTTGCCAACTGGAAAATCATCTGCGACGTAAAGCAGGCCGTACGGATTCCCGTGATCGGAAATGGTGACGTCCGCAAGCCTGAAGACGCCGTGCGAATGATTGAGGAAACCGGCTGCGATGCCGTGATGATCGGCCGCGCGGCCTCCTCGAACCCCTGGATTTTCCGTCAGATCGCCGACTATCTCTCGACCGGACGCTATCAAGAACCAACCGAATCCGATCGCTACCACTTGTTATTGGACTACTTCGTTAGCCTGCGCAACGCCGACATGCCCGATGCGATCGGCAAGATGAAGCAGTTCGCGACTCTGTTTACGCATGGTGTTTCGAACGGCAGCGAGCTGCGCCAGCAGGTTCACCACGCGCACACGGTGAGTGAAATCCTTGATTCGGTCGACGCCTTCTTTGCCGCTGCCAACTGCGGGCGGCCACTGTAATCGACCTCTGGCGGGTACTATGCAACGGGAGGCTGTGGCTCGCGTGTGACCAGGAGCTGTTTATAGGCTTCCCGGCGCGTGATGCCACGCTCGCGCGCGACTTGCTTCAAAGCCAGCTTCCGATCTACGCCGCGCTCGCGCATGATCTCCTCGACACGCCTTGCAAGGGGCTCCTCTGTTGCGGATGCGCAAGGGCTGGCAGTGTGTGGTTCGTGCCCGTCCGGCGGACCGATGAGCAGCGTGATCTCTCCCCGCGGCGACTTTTTCCTCGCGGCCGCGATCAAATCTTCCAGGTAACCACGCTGGAACTCCTCATACACCTTCGTCACTTCACGCGCAATCACGGCGGGACGATTGCCGAGGATTTCGAGTGCGTCTTCGAGCGTGTCGAGCAGTCGGTGCGGCGCCTCGTACAGCGCAAGCGTCCGTGCTTCGTTCACGAGAGCGCGGAGTTCTCTGCGCCGCTCCGTGGGCCGCGAGGGCAGGAACCCAATGAACGCGAACTGCTCGATCGGCATTCCCGAGGCCGCCAGGGCGGCCACAAAGGCCGATGCGCCTGGTACCGGCACGATATGAATCCCGTGTCGCAGGCACAAGCTCACCAGCCGGTGCCCCGGATCGGAAATGGCGGGCGTTCCTGCGTCGCTAACGAGGGCGACCTTGGCGCCTTGTTCTAGCTCGATCACGATCTCGGCTGCGCGCGTGATTTCATTGTGCTGGTGATAGCTCACCAGCCGCTTCGAAATATCGAAGTGCGAGAGTAGCTTGCGCGTCTGCCGTGTATCCTCGCAAGCGATTACGTCTGCTTCCTTCAGGATGCGCAGCGCCCGCATGGAAATGTCTTCGAGATTGCCGATCGGCGTGGCCACTACGTAGAGGCAGCCCGCGCCTACTTCGGGACCCGCCTTCGCACGCACCTTCCGCCTTGCCACAGCCCCTCCTGACTAGCGCAGGAATGAGCCTAAGCCGCACGCTTCGGGTTTGCAAGGCGTTCGTCAGTTTCGTCGGACCGATGCACGACAATTCAGCCGAGCCATACGATGTGAGTAGGCCCTTCCAAGCAAATGCCCAAAATTGACAGAGTGTATGAGCTCGGATATCCTGACTGATTCGAAGTCCAATGGGAAGGAGCGCTGAATGGCTCAGGGTACGCCTGTAAAGCACAAAAAGAAGACCAAATCCGTTTTGAAGAATATTCGCCACACGGAACGGCGAGCGGCGATCAATCGCATGAACCGGACACGCGTCCGTACCGCAATTCGTCGTATGCGGGCGGCTCTTGGCTCCGCCGATTCGGCCGGAGCGGAGAAGCTGGCCTCGGCAACTTTTTCGGAGATCGACAGAGCGGTCCGCAAGCGCACCCTGTCGGAGAACACCGCCAATCGCTACAAATCGCGGCTGACGCTGGCCATGAACGCGCTGAAAGCAAGAAAGTAGCCTTCGTCACGAACGGCTCCGTCTGTCTCGAGCTTCCCTTTCGGTCACACAGGTCCCGCCGATCAAGACCGCTTGTTTGACGCCTTCTTAGGCGGAACCAGCGGCCGATCGTGGTGTAGGCGACGCAAGGCGCGCGATCAGGAATTCGAGCGTTGCGCGCGGATCCGGATTCGCAGATTTCAGCTGACTGTCGGCCTCCGCCAGTGCCACGATGCCCGCTAGCAGATCCTTTTTGGCAATGCGGTGTGCTTGACGAATGGCCGCCTCGGCCGATTCAGGGCTCATACCCAACTGTCTGGCCGCTTGATAGCCCCTGGTATGGACAGGCAAATCCCGAGCTTCGACCAGCTTGCGATACATCCACGCCAGAGCTCCCACAATCCCGGCTGGCTGTTCGCCGTTACGCCATAAGGTCTCGAGAAATGCCAGTGCCTCATCGCATCGACGATTGGCGAGCGGTTCGGCAAGTTGCCAAACTGTGTTTCTGCGGGCCGCTACCACCAGCGTCTCCATGTCCGCTCGTGTAATGCGCCTGCCATGTGCATAGCTGGCCAGTTTTTCTAGTTCGATGCGCATGCGCGCGGGCGACCCATTCAACATCTCGGCCAACACCACGGTTGCCTCGCGATCGATTTCCGCGCCCAGATCCGCCGCCATCTGCGCCGCCACCAGCGGAGCCGACTCGGCGCTGATCGTCAGCTCGACGACCAGTGCTTTCTCGTACAGCAACTTCGCGAACCGCTGGCGGCCATCGAGTCCCTCCGCCTCAATGACCAGTACGGTAAAAGGCGGAGGTGATTGGAAATATCCCTCCAGCGCCTTCAGAATTTCATCCCGTGATTTTTCACCCAGCTTCTCAACCGACTCGGCGCTTTCGACAACGAGGACTTGGTGCCGCGCCAACATGGGCACCGTCTGCGCTCGGTTCAGAATCTCGTTCCAGCCCACCTCGCGCGCAGAAAGACGCAGCACAGCCCAGTCGCGCGCTTCCGGCGGCACGCTGGCCTCGATGATTCGGGCGCGGCACACCTCGCGCAGATAGATATCGGTACCTTCCAGCACGATTGCTGAAACGGGCTTGCCCTGTGCGAGTCGTTGGAGCAGCTTTTCCGGGGAAGTCGTAGACATCAAAAGTTCTCCAATACGTCGGCAACCAGACGAGAGGCAAAGTCGCGCGACATCCGATCGAGCGCCGGGCTCTGTTCGTCGAAGAACGTGGCCACATCGGTCGGAATTTGATACTCGCCACGAAAGACCATATCGTCGTTTTTATAGACCGCCTTTTCCGTACGGTTATCGACCAGCTGCACCTTTGTGTGCACGGTGACGAGCATGGTGGTAACTTGGCCTGTCGTGGCTTCGAACAACACCGGGTTGGTCTCAATCGATAGCACTTCACCGGTCAGTACGGCGTCGGCCGAGGCAGAATCCTGCACAATCCGGTACTTGGTCCGCGTGATAAATTCGCGGATGACCGCCTGCGTAAATCGCTGCTCGAGGCGATAGCTCGTGGTGTCGTTCTTGAACGCGGGAATCGCGATCGCTTTCCACCCAGATGGCAAATTCACGGACGTCCCGGCGACGTGGTACCCGCAACCCCCGCATGTCAACGCGGAAAAAATGGACACTGCGGACAGAGTGACCCCAAGTGGAATCTTAGAGCGCCAAGCTGGCAATGAGCTCCTCCGCGATCCGGACAGCATTGGTGGCCGCCAAGCGCAGGTTATCTGTGACGCCCCAAATCCACATGCCGTTGGGCAGATTCAGATCCGGTTCGATTCGCATGATTTGGATGCCGCTTTCGCCCGCCACGGTGACGTTGGTCGGAGGTGGATCGCCTGGGGCACCAATCTTTACACCCAACTGGACGAGCGCCGCTTCCAGGGGCTCGGGTGGTAGCGGTGATTGCATCTCCACATAGGCAGCGAAAGCATACCCGTAGAATACCGGGGCCTGCACCAGTTGAATTGCCGGCACTGGCGCTCGGCCGACTAGATAGCGTGCCACGTCACGCGCAATAGCGGCACGCATCTGGGCCAGACTTGGCTTGCTCCTTTCGCCGTAGCGCGCAAGAAGATTGAATGCGACTTGGGCGTCGAAGACGGGCTGCGCAATCTCGCGGAAGGATAGCAGGCTGGCTGTCTGACTCTCGAGTTCCTCGACACCCGCCTGACCCCGTTCCGACACCGGCGGAAAGAACAAAACGGAAATCCGCCCCGGTTCAAAAGCGTTCAGTCCCATCGCTAGCGTGCAGGCGATGATGACCGGTGAAGAGGGGGAAGAGTACGCCGCGCCTGCGATCGACCCGTTTCCCCGATCTCCCCTTTCGGCTGGCAACACCGGGGCAAGAGAGGGAATCGCACAGTTGGCAAGGTTGCCGGAAGCCCCAAGGGCACCGGTCAGATCGATCGCCGTAGCTCCGGATTTGGCGGCAACTGGCCCGTTTCGTTCCGCATCGGACATGCTTCCCGCGAAAAAGGCGAACTGGGCGGCCTCAAAGCTGTCCTCCTCGAGCGCGCGTATGAACGTCGCTTCTCCACCGGCCTCGGTCAAAGTCCCAGCCAGGACGCTTTCATCGAGAAGGACGATATCACGCGCCGGAAAGTTACGGTCTTCCAAGACCTGCTTGAGTTCCTTTCCCAGAAGAGAGGAAGCACCAACGATGGCTAGGCGATAGAACTTTCCCGGCCCGGAGGGCATGGCTCAGGCATGGCGTGACGCAAGGCGATGACGAGCGGATCGAACAACTTGTAGCGCAACCCCGTGTACGGTATAGGTAGCCGCAACAATCAGCAACGTGGGTCGCGAGAAGAACCAGATTCCACCGATGAGCAGCGCAATCAGTACCACAAACAGCGAGGGCCAGCGCCGCGTCCAGGGGATATCCTTGAAGCTGTAATGACGCACCGTGCTGGACATGAGTACGCCCAACACCACCAGCAACGCCAGCCACAGCACCGTGAGCCGTGGGTCGGAGACGGGATTTTCAAAAAAATGAACCGTCGCAGCAATCATACCTGCTGCGGCGGGCGTCGGCATGCCTGCAAAAAAGCGGCTGCCTCCCGGTGCCATGCCCTGGATATTGAAACGCGCCAGCCGCCAGGCGCAACACCCCAAGTAGAAAAATCCAACCAACCAGCCCAACTGAATCAGGTGAGAGCCCTCGGGCGCGCCAAGAACCGCAGCCGAGTGAACACCCCAAGCGTACGCCAGAAGGGCGGGCGCCATTCCAAAACTCACCACATCGGCCAACGAATCGAACTGTTTTCCAAACTCGCTGTTCGTGCCCATCGCGCGCGCCACGCGTCCGTCGAGCGAGTCGAAGACAATTGCGAAACCGATGGCACGCGCCGCGTTGTCCATGTCGGTGATCGTGCCCTCTAGCGTGGCGAGAATCGCGTAGTATCCGCACAGCAGGTTTGCGACAGTGAAAACACTGGGAAGAATGTACACGCCGCGCCGCAACCGGTGACGGCGGAAAGGTCGCGCGCCTTCCTCCTGCCCGATTGGGTCTAGGTTGTTGAATTCCATTTTGCGACGACCGTTTCTCCACCTTTCGCAAACTGTCCCCGTCGAACCCTGACTTCTGCATCGCGGGGAAGCCAGATGTCCACGCGGGAGCCAAACCGGATCATTCCCACGCGATCACCGATCTTGACTTCCTCTCCCTCTCGTTTCCAGCATAACACGCGTCGGGCGATCGCTCCGGCGATTTGTTTGACGATTATCGTCGCCTTCGGCGTATTGATATAGATCACGTTTTGCTCGTTCTCGCGCGAAGCGGCGGCGCGGTAGGCCCCGTAGAACTTACCCGGACGATAGTCGATCTTGGAAATTCGGCCGCCTACGGGTGCGCGCTGCACATGCACATCCCAGATCGAGAGAAAGATGCTGATACGCTGGCCCGGCAACGAATCGAACGCTTCCTCCACAATCTCCACGACGCGCCCATCGGCTGGCGCTACGATGAGTCCGGGATCGGTGGGAATCACGCGCTCCGGATCACGAAAGAAGTAAAACACGAACAGGCCGAGAAAGAGCAGAACTCCACCGGTCCACTTCCAGCCGAACAGCAGGCATGTCGCCCCAGCCACCAGGGGTGGAATCGCAAATCTATACGCTTCCCTGACCATAGAAGAATGGAAAATCCTGCTGGAAACGGCGCGTACCACCGCCCGCCGCGCTCTCGATTGTCGCAAAATGCAGATGTATTGTACGACAGAAGAGAAACGGCCGCTCGAGCCTAGGGGCGCATCGCTTGTTGACGTTGAGCGAGAATCAGCTCCATGCGGTCCTTCAGATGCAGCTTGCGCTTCTTGAGGGCTGTCTCACGCATCAGGTCATCTGAGTTCAGGTAGGAGGATTTGAGGATCTGATCGAGCTGTGATTCGCAGCGGGAGTGTTCTTCGGCAAGCTTTCGAAACTCGGGGTCATTCGCCAACAGGGACTGCCGGATATCCTGGCTGGTCAGCGCCATTCCTTCCCTCCTGGTTGTGTGGGGTGTTCACATGGTTGTCACTATTACCACAAATGAGTGCCTGCGCCAATAGGTGGGCCTGTGAATAATCGGGGGGTAGGTACTCGGCCAGGTGTGCCCCGCTTCGCGACTTTAGAGCGAATTGATCAGCTCGACGGACAATAGGCGGGCCTTCTGCGCAAGGTTCTGTGCGCGCGCCCAATCGCCGTTCTTACCGGCGTCGCGCGATTGCAACAGAAAACTGCGGATTTTCTCGGTGAGGTCTGATTGCGCTGCGTTGAGGCGCTTGCCGTCGGTCTGCTGCAGATTGTTTTCGGCCACAGAGACATCTTCGCTCGTCTTGCGTTGATAAGCGGCTTCGTCTCCCGGTGAAAGTTGGGGTGAGATTCGCGGTGCCGGCAGATGTGAGGGGGCCGCGTCGGCGTCAGCCGGAGTCTGCTCGGTGGCGGGCTTGCGCGGCGCGGGCGGCTTTGTCGCCGGAATGGCAACCGGCGGCGCCGGCGTGGGCGCGACCGGCAGAATTGGTGGCGCAACCGCTACCTGCTCAGGCGGCGGAGCTGCGTCGGTATCCGGCGCCGTCGTCATCGGTCGCACGGCTTCGTTCGCAACGGGCGCAGTGGGAGCGGCGGCCCGAACTTGCTTTTCCGCGCATCCAGTGAGCGCGGGCACACACCCGCAGGCCAGCAAAATGGCGGCCATTCGAAGATCGCTGCGGGATTGGCTGGGCACTATCTCTTCTCAGCTGCGAGTGGTCTTTGGATGAATTCGCTTGCCTTTTCTGCTGGCGCGTTGACGGAGCGTACCAGCGGAAGTTCGATACGGAAGGTCGTTCCCCTTCCGGGTTCCGATTCAAATTCTATCCGGCCTTCGTGCAACTGTACAAATCGAAAGGTGTTCGCCAATCCGATTCCGCTGCCTCCGGGTCGCGTCGTGAAGAATAGTTGAAAGATCTTCTTCTGGTCTGCCGGAGAAATCCCTCGGCCAGAGTCCTGGACGGCGATGACGGCAAACTCGCCGGCCCGCATCAGACGGATGAAGATCTCTCCACCGCGATCGGTGAACTCACAGGCATTCAGCACCAGGTTGAGGACGGCCTGGTGAATCAACTGGCGGTCTGCGAACACCGGCGGAAGGTCTGCCGGCGTCTCCCTACGAAGCTCCAGCCCAGCCCGGACGGCCGCCGGTCGCGCCGCCTCCAGCACGTCTTCAGCGACGACTCGCAGGTCCAACTCCTCGAGCTTCAGGTCCAGCGGCCGCGTGAAATTGAGAAAGGTCTTGACCGCACGGTCCAGCCGGTCGATTTCGTTGTCG